>Ga0070668_100002796_pt1 | contig 12833 bp, 11 predicted proteins | sample KBSS43metaG_FD_64661 | JGI IMG/M metagenome (GOLD analysis project Ga0070668, IMG submission 64661) | Switchgrass rhizosphere microbial communities from Kellogg Biological Station, Michigan, USA - KBS S4-3 metaG | ecosystem: Host-associated > Plants > Roots > Rhizosphere > Soil ... | reverse complement strand
GTGTAGTACATGCCGGTGGCCACGCCCACCTGGTCGGTGCGCATCGCCTTCTCCGGATGCACCCTCGGCCGACCCAGCAACGCGGTGACGAGGTCGGCGTCGACCGACACCTGCTCGACTTCCTTCGCCGCGATCTTGCGCGCCACCTTGCGCGACAGCTTGCCGAGCTCACGCTCGAGCTGCCGCACGCCCGACTCGCGGGTGTAGGCGGTGATCACGTGGCTCAGCGCCGGATCGGTGATCTCGATCTGCGAGGCACCGAGCCCGTTCTCGGTGAGCTGGCGCGGGATGAGGTACTTCCGCGCGATCTCCCGCTTCTCTCCCTCGGTGTAGCCTACGAACTCCGCCACCTCCATCCGGTCAAGCAGCGGACCCGGGATGTTCTGGATGAAGTTCGCCGTCGCGATGAACAGCACTTCGCTCAGGTCGAACGGCACGCCCAGGTAGTGGTCGACGAAGGTGTCGTTCTGCGCCGGGTCGAGCACCTCGAGCAGCGCCGCCGCCGGGTCGCCCTGGAAGGAGACGCCGAGCTTGTCCACCTCGTCGAGCAGGAAGACCGGATTCCGGCTCCCAGCCTGCTTCATGCCCTGGATGATCCGGCCCGCCATGGCTCCGACGTACGTGCGACGGTGGCCCCTGATATCGGCCTCGTCACGGGCACCACCCAGTGAGATGCGGACGTACTTCCGACCCATCGCGCGGGCGATCGACTTCGCGACCGACGTCTTGCCCACGCCGGGGGGGCCGGCGAAGAGCAGGATCGGTCCCTTGGCCTGCTTCTCCTCCGCCTGCACCGGCGCCTCAACCACCGGCTTCGCCTCACCGTTGCCGTCGGTCTTCTCGGCCGCCGCTTCCGCCTGCCGCTGCTGGTCACGCAGCTGCCGCACCGCGAGGAACTCGAGCACCCGGTCCTTCACGTCGCCCAGGGCGTAGTGATCCTCGTCGAGGATCTTCGACGCCTTGGCGAGGTCGAGGTGCTCCTCGGTGCGGGTGTTCCACGGCAGCTCGGCCACGGTCTCCAGGTAGGTGCGAATGACCTGGGACTCCATCGACTCGCGACCGATGCGGTCGAGCCGGCCGAACTCGCGGTCGACTTCGCGCCGCGCATCATCGGGCAGGTCGAGCGCGTCGAGCTTCTCCCGCAGCTCCTCGAGATCGGACGACTCGTCGTCCTCACCCAGTTCCTTGCGGATGGTCTTGAGCTGCTCCCGCAGGAACATCTCGCGCTGACGGTCGCCCAGCTCCTCCTGCACGCGGGACTTGATGTCCTCCTGCGCATCGAGCACGCCGATCTGGCGCTGCAGGTGCACAAGCACGCGGCGAAGGCGCTCCTCGACCGAGAGGCTCTCGAGCAGTCCCTGGCGCTGGGCCGGGGTGATGTCGATGTAGCCGGCCACCAGGTCGGCAAAGCGGCCTGGATCATTCACGCCACCCAGCACCTGCTGGACGACCTCCTCCGGCAGGCCAGACTTCTGACCCAGTTCGGCGGCACGGGCGCGGGCCTCGCGATGCAGCGCCACGAACGCCGGATCATCCGGGTTCAGCGCGGCCATTTCCTCCGCGGTGCGCACGACCGCCGCGAGGTAGCCATCCTTCTCGAAGTAGTGCATCGCGATACCGCGATGCTCACCCTGCAGCAGCAACTGCACGCCGGCGAGCCCGCGCTGCATCTGCCCGATGCGGGCGACGGTACCGATGGTATAGAGGACGTCGGCGTTGACGTTCTCCACGTTTTCCCGCTGCGACACCGCGAAGACGAGCTTCTCCGGAGTGGTGAGGGCGGCCTCGATGGCCTTGAGGGTACCGGGCCGGCCGGCACCAATTGGCGCAGCGACACCGGGGAATAGCACGACCTCCCGGAGCGGAAGCACCGGAAGCGTCAAGCGCTCATTCATTAGATTAGATCCTTCCATTGGAATCCTGCCTTTGCGGCGCAGGCGACTTTGCCTGCGAGAAAGTCCCGGGGTGAGGGTGCACCCCATGTGCCACGTCTGGCCGCATCCGCTTCCATGTTACGGCACAAGCACTTCGCTCGCTTGCAGGGAATGGCTGGATCCGCTCGGCAAGCTGAAACGGCGGCTGAATCCAGGTGCACGCTGCCGTTTTGGCCGCAAATGAGCGACGCTACGGTTCAGGTTGAATCTTTGTGATTGTCGGCGCGTAGGGGCAGCCTTCCCGAGAAGCCGTTGCCCTGCTCATGACGAACGGTCAAATTCATGGGCTGCCGGGTGTTGGCGCCTCGGTCGCGTGCAGCACTGGGGCCATTTCAATTACCCGTACGACCGGAGTCAGTCGCGCGGATGTCCGAAACCGTCGACAAGCCGCTTGCCGCTCGCGTCGCTGAGGCGCTGGGCACCGCCTATACCCTCGAGGGGGAAATAGGCCGCGGCGGCATGGGCGTCGTGTATCGCGCGCGGGACGAACAGCTGAAGCGGCGGGTGGCCATCAAGGTGCTGCCGCCCGAACTCGCCTTCCAGCAGGATATCCGCGAGCGCTTCAAGCGCGAGGCGCAGACGGCCGGTCAGCTGCTCCATCCTCATATCGTGCCGATCTACTCCGTCGGCGAGGCAAAGGGCATCGTCTTCTTCGTCATGGGCTACGTTGACGGCGAGTCGGTGGCTGGCCGGGTGAAGCGGAAGGGATCGCTCCCGGCCGAGGAAGCGCGGCGCATCATGAAGGAGAGCGCCGACGCGCTGAGCGCCGCCCATGCGGTTTCGGTGGTGCATCGCGACATCAAGCCCGACAACATCCTGCTGGAAGGCACGCGCGGCCGGGTCATGGTCACTGATTTCGGCATCGCGAAGGCGCTGTCGCAGGGTTCGGGCGCCACGCTCACCGGCGCCGGCGTCGCCATTGGCACGCCCGCGTTCATGAGCCCGGAGCAGGCGGCGGGTGAGAAGGAGATCGACGGTCGGTCCGACCTCTACAGCCTGGGCATCGTCACCTACCAGATGCTGGCGGGCGAGTTGCCGTTCAATGCGCCTACCGTCGCCGGCATCCTGATGAAGCAGATCACCGAGCCGGCACCGGACATTCGCCGCGCCCGGCCCGATGTACCGGAGGATCTGGCGCTCGCCGTGGCGCGGTGCCTGGAGAAGGACCCGGAGAATCGCTGGCCCACCGCGGACGCCTTGCGCCGCGCGCTCGAAAGCCGAACGGTGACGGGCTATCGTCCCACCGGCACGTCATGGCGCGCCGGCTCGGCGCGGAGCAGCACCGCGAACCAGCGGTCGCCGTCCAACACGAGCCGCCGGCCGCTCGCCGGCAACCAGCGCAGCCCGATCGGGGGCGGCGCCAACGACCCGATCCCAGGGCTCAACCTTCCGTCACCGCGCGGTCCCCGCCCGCCCGACCGCCGCTATGACCGGCGCCCGGCGTGGCAGGAGCGGAATGAGAAGAGTGGCGAGATCGCGATCCCGGATACGGGCGAGCCGAAGATCGTGCAGAAGGTACGGGCGCAGTTCGCCACATGGCTCGCGGTGAACGGCGGCCTCTTCCTCATGAACGTCGCCACAACGCAGCTCGATCCGCCGTGGTTCCTCTTTCCGGCGGCGGGCATGGGCATCGGGCTCCTCAGCAACTATTCGAAGCTCTGGCAGGCGGGGTACAGCTGGCGCGACGTGCTGCGGAGGCCGGCCGCTCCCGATTCGATTGAGTCGAGCCGCGACTCGAACAAGGGCCTTCTGGCCAAGGTGGTCCCCGCACCGCCGGAACGCGAGTTCGGGGAGCAGTATCCGCTCATCCGCCAGGTGCACGGCGACCGGGCGGCGATCTTCAAGCTCGTCGAGCGACTTCCGCCCTCCGAGCGGGAAGTACTGAAGGACATCAATGAGACCGTCGACGGGCTCTACAAGCGCGCGCTCGACCTCGGTCGCACGCTGCACATGATGGACGGCGAGATGGCCGCAGGCGGGACGACGCGCATCGACGAGCGCATCGCGGCCCTCAAGGCGCAGCCGGCCGACGAGGAGCGCGACCGTCACATCTCATTGCTGGAGCGGCAGAAGAGCACGGTGTCACAGCTGGAGTCGCGCAAGGCGCAGGTGGCGCGTCATCTCGACTCGTGCGTGCTGGCCATGCAGAACCTGCGGCTGGACCTGCTCAAACTGAAGTCGTCAAACGTGTCCGAGGTGATGGGAGACATCACCCAGGCGACCCAGGCCGCGCGTGCGCTGTCGCGGAACGTCGACAACGCCATCGCCGCCGCGGGCGAGGTCAAGGAAGCGATGGAGCGCTAGGCGCCCAGCACTTCCTCCATCGCCCGCGCGATGGAATCCACCTGCGGCAGGATGACATCCTCGAGTTCGGGCGCATAGGCGACGAAGGTATCGGTGGCCGCAATGCGCGACACCGGCGCGTCGAGCCAGTGGAAGCAGTCGCTCGCAATGCGCGCCGCGATTTCCGCCCCATATCCCCACGACAGCGAATCCTCGTAGGCGACGAGCACCCGGCTCGTCTTCTTCACCGACGTGAAGACCGTGTCCCAGTCGACCGGTGAGAGCGTGCGGAGGTCGATGACCTCGACACTCAGGCCGTGGCGCTCCTCGACTTCCTTCGCCGCCTGCAGCGCTCGCTGCACCACCGCGCCATAGGTGATGACGGTGAGGTCGCTGCCCTCGCGGGCCACGCGCGCCTTGCCGAACGGGATCATGAAGTTCGGTCCCGGGTTCGGCGCCTTGTTGTAGGTCTGGCGATAGAGGTGCTTGTGCTCGAGGAAGATGACGGGGTCCTCGCAGCGGATCGCGGTGCGCAGGAGGCCGTTCGCATCCAGCGCCGTGGCGGGGCAGACGACCCGAAGCCCGGGAATCGACGTGAACAGCGACGCGCCGGTCTGTGAGTGATAGACCGCGCCGCCCTTCAGGTAGCCGCCATACGTGACCCGGACGACCACCGGCGAACTGAAGAAGTTGTTCGAGCGCCAGCGCATGAGCGCGAGCTCGTTGCGCAACTGCATGAACGCCGGCCAGATGTAATCGAAGAACTGGATCTCGACGACCGGCTTGAGGCCGCGCGTCGCGAGCCCGATGGCCCGGCCCACGATGTTGGCCTCCGCCAGCGGCGAGTTGTAGACCCGGTTCCCGCCGAACTGGCGCTGCAGTCCCCACGTCACCTTGAAGACGCCGCCCTTCCCCTTCACCTGGGTGAGGCAGTCGTCGCGAGTGGCGTCGGCCACGTCCTCGCCGAAGAGCAGGATGCGCGAGTCGCGCGTCATCTCGTCGCGCATGCAGCCGTTGAGCAGGTCCACCATCGTGGTCGGCTCACCGGTGAACCGCGGATCATCCTCGGTGTCGAACTGTTCCGACGTGGGATCCACATCGGGCGAGTACACGTAGTCGTAGATCGTGTCCGTGGCCGGCTGCGGCGACGCGAGCGCCACCTCGGCCGACACCTGGACCTCTTCCTCGACCTGCTGCCGGATCAGCTCTATCTCGGACTCGGTCGCAATGCCCTGCTCGAGCAGGTACCGCGGATAGGTGACCAGAGGGTCGCGCGCGGCGTCCGTATCTCGCTCGACGGCACTCCGGTACTGCACCTCGTCGTCGGAGAGCGAGTGCGAGTACGGCCGGATCACCTTTGCATGCACCATTGCCGGACCCTTCCGGGAGCGGCAGTACTCCGCGGCACGCATCATCGTGTCGTAGGACGCGATGGGGTCGCATCCGTCGACTTCCTGGATGTAGAGGCCGGGGAAACCGGTGACGAGCTTCGAGATGGAGCCGCCCGGCGTGTTGACCTCGACCGGCACCGAGATGGCGTAGCCGTTGTCCTCGATGAGGAAGATCACCGGGAGCTTGAGATTGCAGGCGCTGCTCAATGCCTCCCAGAACTCGCCCTCGCTCGTGGTGCCGTCGCCGGTGGTGACGAGCACGACTTCATCGCCCTGAAAAGGCACGTCCGGGCGGGTCGCTTCCGGCATCTGGCTCAGGCGCAGCCATGTCTCGGCGCAACCCACGGCCTGCAGGAACTGCGTGCCAGTGGGACTCGAGGCACTGACGATGTTGAGGTCCTTGTGCCCCCAGTGCGACGGCATCTGCCGCCCGCCCGAGTTGGGATCATCGGCGGCGCCGACGGCCGAGAGGAATTGCTCGGTCGGCGTCATGCCGAGTCCGAGACAAAGAGCGCGATCGCGGTAATAGGTGTAGAACCAGTCGTAGGCCGGACGGAGCACCTTCGCCGCCGCCACGAGCACCGCCTCGTGCCCGGCGCCCGAGATCTGGAAGAAGATCTTGTTCTGCCGCTTCAGCTGGATCTCGCGGTCGTCGATACGCCGGGAAAGCAGCATGATCCGGTAGAACTCGACCAGGTCCGCCTTTTCGAGCTTGGCGGACGCGAGTGCCTTGGAGCGACTGGGAGTGCGAGTGGCCATCGTGATCTTTTCAGGGGCGGACACGGGCCCATGACAGGCCGGGGACTCGGGAAGATAGCCCGAGTCCGGGGTCAGCGAAACGGAATGCCTAAGCTATTGCTGGATACTCATTTACCTGCCGCCCAATCGACGCAGCCGCTCCAGCGTGTCGAGGGCGCCGGCCCCCTTGGCCGCCGGTGCCACGGAGAAGAGGTCCCGGATGTCGAGCAGGATCTCCAGCATGAGCTGGTCCCGCATGTACGCGTTGTCGAGCTCGACCATCCGAGCCGTAAGGCCCTCGGTGCGGGCGCGCTCGTAGGATTCACGGTAGATCGACTCGAGATTTTCCAGGATCCGCGCACGATTGCGCATGGCATTCCAGTCGTTGAATTCATGCAGGACAGGGATCGGAAATCGCCAACATTTGTTGCAAATAGGCCATTGGACCAACGGGCGGCAAGGGCCGATTGGCGTTACTTTGTAGGCGGCTTGAGGCATGCCTGGAGGGGTAGATGACGGTGCGGAACGCCCGAGGCATGACCATGGTCGAGGTCTTCGTGGTCATCGTAATCATCGGCATTCTCGTGCTCGGCAGCATACCTCGCATTGGCCTGGCGGTTCGCGGCTCCCGGGTAGATCGTGCAGCCGGGATTGTGGCCCTGACCCTAGAACGCAGCTTCACGCTGGCCAGTCGTCAGCGTCGTCCGGTAACCGTATCCTGCGACTGCGCCAACCAGGTCATCGAGATTCGCGACTTGCTCACCGACAGTCTCTACCAGCGCCGGGGATTTGGGCCATCCACAGAGTACCAGCTCGACACCCTGACGTTATCCGTTGGGAGCGTAACCGTGTATCCCACCGGCGTGGCGACATCGCCGCTCACCGTGTCGATCTCTGCTGGGCCTTCAAACCGGCAGGTCACGCTCTCGACAGCCGGGCTCGTGCGGGTGGTCCGGTGAAATCCGAAGGCTGGCGTGCCGACGGGCAGGGCGGCTTTACCCTCATCGAAGCCATGGTGACGCTTTCCCTGCTCTGCTTCATCGTTGCGGTGCTGGGACCCCTCCTGCTCCGCGTCTCCCGGCTGTCCAGCGGCGTCACGGCGAGCCAGTACAGCACCGCCGCTATCGTCGCAGCCTCATCTCGCGCCATGACCAGCCGCACCGACCAGCTCACCGCCGGATGTATGGTGGATACGACGACGGCGTTTCGCCACACCACCTGCTCGGTCCTCACCGACACGCTGCCGACCCTCCGGCAGATCCGGATCGTCGTGACGCCCGATGACAGCCTCATCAGCGGGCCGGATACGTTGACGGTGTATCGCTTCAACGCACAGTTTACGAATCCATTCAACTCGCCATGACGCCGAGCTGGTCCAGGCGCGCCGGGCTCACGCTCGTCGAATTGCTGGTGGCAATGGTCGTCACCGGGATAGTGGGCGCGGCCCTCATCCAGATCATTCTGGCTCAGAACAGATCCGCGGGAAGCAATGAGGCGTGGCGGGTCGCGCGGTCGGTCTCGCGAGGGTCACTCAACAGACTGCTGGCCGACCTTCGCCTGGTAGAGTCGAACGGCGCACTCGACAGTGCCACGGTGAGCGGACAGGACATGACACTGCGGGTGCCTTATGCCTTCGGCGTCGCCTGCAACGCCAACAACATCACCGGACCCGGTTTGACGGTGTCACTTCTTCCCGTCGATCCCACTCTGCTTGGTGCGATCTATTTCGCCGGCTTCGCCTGGCGTGACGTTTACACGTCGGCCTACAAGTATCGCACCAGCAGCGGCAATGGGGCCGCACTGCTCGCGCCAAGCAGCAACCCATCCATCTGTGTGCAGGCGGGAGATACGATCAGCACCTTGCCAGGCGGCAGTGTGGTCAACCTCACCGCCAACACCATGGGATCGGGCACGCCTACCCGCGGGATGAATGTCTTCCTCTACCAGCGTGTCCGCTACTGGTTTGGAACTTCGACGGCGTTGCCCGGAAGGGTCGCGTTGTGGCGCTCGGTGATGGGCAGCGGTGTCGTTGAGGAGCTGGCCGCTCCCTTCGACACCACCGCGCGATTCCGGTTCTACACGGTCGGTTCGAGCGTCGCGCAGACAGCTGTGCCGTCTCCGAGGTCAGATGCGCGTGGCATCGAGATCCACCTCGACGGGCAGAGCGAAACGACTCCGCAGGGCAGCACGGGACCGAAGCGCATCGCACTCACGACGTCGGTCTGGTTCAAGAACCACCATGACTGAGCCTCGGCTGCGCAATGAAGCGGGTATTTCGCTGCCGCTCGTCATTCTCATGATGGCGCTGCTGGCCCTGGCACTGACCGCCGGTTTCAGCCGGGTGTCAGAGGAGCGGCGCGTCGTTGGCGATCAGCAGGCCCAGGTGGAGGCATTGGTCGTGGCCGAATCGGGTCTCGAGCGGTTCGTGGCCCTCGTCGATACCATGCCCGTGGAGGACGACAGCGTCGCGATCCCGATGGGCACTCGCGACACGGCTTTCGTCGCGATCCTCGGCATCCGGAAATCGGCCGCGTCCCGCCTGTACGTCATTCGCTCGCGCGGTGTCAGTCACAGCGCACCTCGCTTTGGCGCCAGTACCCCGCCGGCACAACGCACCGTTGCCCAGTACGCCAGCTGGGAACGCGTCTCCATGAGCGTGATAAGCGCGTGGACGGCGATTTCGGGCCTGCGGTCGGAAGGCGGCAACGGCCTGCTCAACGGCAGTGATGCCTGTGGCTCCGCACCCGACGTGGCCGGGATTGCCGTGCCGGTGAGCGTCCCCCTCAGTGGCTTTAATGGCTTCGACGCCCCACCGGACCCGACTGGCACTCCGCCCATTGCGTATATCGGCGGCGATCCGACGGCGGCAGCGGCTGCCGTCCCCATTGACTGGAACTCAATCGTCAACGGGACGGTCCTGAGACCCGACTTTACCATTTCCAGCACGGGCAACTGGCCGACCTTTGACCCGTCCAAGTGGCCGGTCATCAGGTTCGATGGGAATGCTTCCCTCGACGGCGCACACTCTGGTCAGGGCCTGATTGCCGTCATGGGCGATCTCACAATCGCCCCACCCTTCAGCTGGAAGGGCGTAATTCTCGTGGGTCGCCGCTTGACGGTGACCGGAACGGCGCCCGTCGTGCGTGGCGCCATCGTATCGGGGCTCGACTTCAAGCTGGGTGCCTCCTTCGACGAGAGCCGCAGCGGCCAGAACGCCTCCGACCAGATCGACCTTCGCTACGACTCGTGCCACATCGCCGCCGCACTCGCCCGCTTCGGCCACCTGGCGCTCATCGCCAACGCCTGGACCGACAGCTGGCCGGAGAACTAGGACGTGTCATTCACTGAGGCTCAAGCGCGTGTCGATGCGTGGATCTCGCAGTTCGAGGAGGGCTACTTCGATCCCCTCACGAACATGACGCGCCTGTCCGAGGAAGTCGGCGAACTGGCGCGCGAGGTCAACCACCGCTTCGGCCAGAAGACCAAGAAGCCGGAGGAGGCCGAGGGCGACATGGCGATGGAGATGGCGGACATCATGTTCGTGCTGATCTGCATGGCCAACCGCGAGGGGATCGACCTGAAGGCGGCGTTCGACCGGATGATGGCCAAGGTGGAAGGTCGCGACGCGAACCGCTGGACGCCGAAGCGCTAGTTGCGCCGCACCAGGTGCGCCAGCAGGTACTTCGTGCTGGAGATGAAGACGGCAGGATCGGTCCACGGCAGGTCGGCCAGCGTCGCCACCGACAGCCAGTCACGCAGTGGGGCTACTTCTTTCTCCTGGATGCACCGCACCAGGTCCTGCGGATAGAGACCGGCGGTGACCGTCCGTCGCGTGCCCCGCGTATGCGCCGCGCTCTCAGCGCCGAAGAGCATCTGACGTATCGCTGCCGCAAAGTCCACCCCACCCCGCCGCCCACGACTCATGATGCCCGCGGGCCGCGCGTTGACCTCGATGACCACCGGCGTTCCCGATCGCTCATCCACGATCAGGTCGATGGTGAGCGCACCATGGAAACCCAGCGCCTCACCAATCGGCGGCAGCAGCTCGGCCACCCCAGGAATCGGCGCGAACCCAATCGCCGAGGATGGGCCATACGGCCCCGGCCAGGTTCGCACCTTGTAGGAAGTGGCCCACGCAAGGGGACGACCGTGGTCGAAGACCACCTGGCATGAAGCAACCCGGCCCGGCACGAAGGCCTGTGCCATGAGTTCCGGGTGGGTCGCGGCCACCATCGCGACCGCGCCGGCCGCGTCGGCCGGCTCGCGCACACGAGCCACGCCACCGCCCCCGACGCCGTCGACCGGCTTGAGCATGACGGGCCATCCGTATGCTGCCCCGAAAGCGACGAGTGCGGTCGCGTCGGCAATGCGCGCCGACGCGGGGAGCGTCACGCCCGCGTGTCCGAGCAGCCGGTCCATGGCGGGCTTGTCGAGGAGCGCCTCGACGACTTCCGTCGTCTGACGGGCCGGAAAGATGTCCTGCACCCACGGTTCGCCGATGCGGTGCGCAAGTCCACGAACATCGGTGTCGGTGACGGGAAGGACCCAGCAGTAGCGCTCGCGGTGGTTCCCAAGGAAGCGCTGTACCGCCTCGAAGTACCCGGCCTCCGTGCCGTCGACGAAGACTCCCCTGTCGACGTACCGGGACCTGGCCACAATGCAGCCGGGCCGACAGATGACGTCCACCCGGAGGCCCGCCTGCCGGAGCAGGGGTGGCAGGCACGCCGCAGCCAGCCAGTGGCGCTGCTCCACCAGAAGGAGCACGCGCGCGGCCTGAATTGCCCGTTGAGGCGGTTGGGACGTAGCGGCGTACATGGCGACACCGCCCGAAGCAATCCATGTACCGCGGCCGTGCGCGGTTGCTACTCCCAGTCCTTCGGCTCCTCTTCCGTCTCCTCGAGGAGCAGCAGGTAGCTCGCATACCGGTCGGAATGGATGGCACCTTCGGCGACGGCCGTACGAATGGCACACCCCGGCTCACTGACGTGGCGGCAGTCCTGGAAGCGGCAGTTGCCAAGCCGGGAGCGCATTTCGGGGAAGCATTCGGCGAGCCCACTCGCCTCCAGTCCCCAGAGGCCAACCTCGCTGAAGCCCGGCGTGTCCACCAGCCACCCGCCACCGGAGAGCGGCACCATCAGCGCGCTCACGGTCGTGTGCATGCCGCGGCCGATCTTCTCGCTGACCGCCGCGGTGCGGAGTGCCACGCCAGGTTCGAGGGCGTTGAGCAGGCTCGACTTCCCTGCCCCGCTGGGGCCGGTGAAAACCGAGGCATGGTCGGGCAGCCAGCCGCGAATGGCCTCGAGCCCGAGGCCCTGCCTGGAGCTGATCGGGAAGACATCGTATCCGGCTGCGCGATAGCGGGCGATGAGTTCGGTGCCGGGGTCGAGGTCGACCTTGTTCACCACCAGGGCGGGGGTGACGTCGTTGGCCTCGGCGAGGACCAGCAGCCGGTCGATGATGGAGGGAACCGGCGCGGGATCACGTGAGGCGCTGACCACGAAGATCCGGTCGATGTTGGCCGCGATGGCGCGGGTGCCGCGTCCACCGGGAATGCGACGCTCCAGCACCGAACGGCGCGGCCCGATCTCGATGATGCCCCAGAGTTCACCGCCCGCCTCGGGCTCGAGCGTCACCACGTCGCCGGCGACGACCTTCACGCCCTGCTGCTTCATCCTGCCGCGGAGCACGGCGCGCAGCTCGTCGCTTCCCGCCTGTACCCGGATGGCCGCGCCATCCCGCCCGAGCACCACGCCGCTGCGGCTGCTCACCAGGTCTTGGGCGCGGCGGCGATCGCCTCGTCGAGGGCGGCCTTCACGTCGAAGAGGGACCAGGCCTCCAGCCGGTCGTTGGCCTCGCCCGGCGTCGCACCGGTGGTGAGCACCGGCGTTTCCACGTGACCGACGGGCCGGTCGCCGGAGGGAGCCCAGCGCACGAACAGCAGCGCGGCGCCGTAGCGCCCCTTCTCGTCCGGCTCGTCGTCCACGTAGATGGCGACGGAATACGGATGCCCGTCGGCACCCTCGAACGCCGCGGCCCGCTCGTGCTTCGCCATGTAACCGCCCAACGTGAACTCGCTCACAGGCCCGGAACGGATTCCTTCAGGATGTTGCCAAGGATGAACGCGATGTTGGCCGGCCGCTCGGCAAGCCGGCGCATCAGGTAGGGATACCACTGGGTGCCGAACGGGATGTACACGCGCATGCGACATCCACTCTGCACCAGCTGTTCCTGCAGGTCACGCCGCACGCCATACAGCATCTGGAACTCGAAGCGTTCGGGGCCGATCCCATTCCGCTGCACGAACTTCCGCACATGACCCAGGATCGCCTCGTCGTGGGTCGCGATGCCGGGATAGTTGCCATGCTCGAGCAGCTTCTCCACCAGGCGCACGTACGCCTTGTCGACGTCGGCCTTGTCGGGATATGCCACCTCGGCCGGCTCGAGATACGCGCCCTTGCAGAGCCGCACGCGCGCCTTCATCTCGATG
>Ga0070668_100002792_pt1 | contig 12844 bp, 10 predicted proteins | sample KBSS43metaG_FD_64661 | JGI IMG/M metagenome (GOLD analysis project Ga0070668, IMG submission 64661) | Switchgrass rhizosphere microbial communities from Kellogg Biological Station, Michigan, USA - KBS S4-3 metaG | ecosystem: Host-associated > Plants > Roots > Rhizosphere > Soil ... | reverse complement strand
GCTGCGCCCGTCGAAGTCGGTGCCCCGGGTGGGCACGCCGATCGTGGTGAAGTAGTCGGCCAGGGTCTGCTCGATGTGCGCCGATCCGGCGGGCCCGGGGCCCGAGCCGGTCCCGTCGGAGTTGTCGCCGTCGTAGAGGAAGTAGCCGGGGTTCGGCGAGGCGACCATGTCGAAGTTCAGGTAGCCGGTGATCGCCGCCTTCTGCGCCGTGCTCAGCGAGTTCACGTACGCCCGGGAGCCGCGCAGGCCGAGTTCCTCGGCACCCCACCAGCCGAACCGCAGGTGCCGTCGCGGTTGCAGGCCGGCCCGCGCGACGGCGAGGGCGACCTCGAGGTTGGCCGCCGAGCCGGAGCCGTTGTCGTTGATGCCCGGGCCGGCGGTGACGCTGTCCAGGTGCGCGCCGATCATCAGGGTGTCGGCGGTGTCGCCGCCGGGCCAGTCGGCGATCAGGTTGTAGCCGGTCGCGCCGTTGTAGGTGAACGACTGCTGCTGGGTGACGAAGCCCGCGTTGTCCAGCAGGCCTTTCACGTAGGTGACCGAGGCGAGGTAGCCGGGGCGGCCGTGGGCGCGGTTGCCCCCGTTCGCGGTGGCGATGCTCTGCAACTGGGTGAGGTGCGCCTTGACGTTGGCCACCGGAATGTCCGGCGCCGCGAGGACCGCGGCGGCGGCCGGGGTCGGGGCGGCGACCAGGGCGGCGGCCAGGGCGGTCAACCCGAGTAGCGGTAGTGCTCGCACGAAGGTCCTCCGGGTGGCTCGACGGCCGTCACCGGGGTGTGGCGACGGTGAGCCGAGCATCGCAGCGCGGCGAATCGAAGCACTCATATCAATCTATGCATATCATGCGAGTGAATCCTGACAAAAGGTACGTGCTTTCCCGATAGGTCCTGGTAGGCCACTGGTGGCACCAGTTCAACAGGAGGCTCTCGTGCGACGTGTCACCGGTATCCCGATCGGCCTGACGACCCTGGCCGCTCTTCTGCTCGGCGCCGCGCCACCCGGCGCCGCCGCCCCGCGCGACGACCCCGACCCGATCCGGCTCCAACAATCTGTGCCCGCCGTGAAGGCGCTGCTGGACAAGGCCGGCAGCGCGCCCCGCCCGGCCGCCGAGCCCGACCCGCGCCCGGCCGGCGCCGACCCGATCCGGGCCGAACTGGACGGTCGGCCGCCGGCCACCGTGCTGACCGACGGCAAACCGCCGGCGGTGTACGGCGGCGCCGGCCTGAAGTGCGAGGTGCCGGCGTTCGAGGAGTCGCGGTTCGCCGGATTCGACAGCCAGGTCCAGTCGATGATGTCCGACTGGGGCTTCATGTCCGCCACCCTGGCCGTCTCGAACGACTGCGCCACCATCTATGACCAGGGGTACGGCCGGGTCGGCCCGTGGTGGGCCCGCAACGCCCCGCCCGGCAACATCCTCGACCTCGGGCCGCAGACGCCGGACGACGCGCTGTTCCGGATCGCCAGCGTCACCAAGCCGATCACCGCGGCCGCCATCCACGACCTGGACGAGCGGAACCTGCTGGCCAAGACCGACCGGGTGTTCTGCGTGCCGGGCGGGCCGGCGAACTGCATCCTCACCGTGCCGCTGCCGAACGGCTTCGACAAGCGGATCGGGGACATCACGGTCGCCGACCTGGTGGCCCACAAGGGTGGGTTCGACAACAACAAGACCACGGACTACCTGTTCCGGGCGTGGGAGGTCTACCAGGCCCGGAAGCTGGCGGCGCCGCCGACGCCGGCCGACTTCACCGCGTACATGCTGGGGTTGGGGTTGGATGTGGCGCCCGGCACCGAGTACCACTACTCGAACCTGGGCTACCTGATCCTCGGCAGCGTCATCGAGAAGGTCGGCAAGATGTCCTACCGGGACTACGTCTACACCCGGCTGATGGCGCCGCTCGGCATCCCGGCCGGCGACGTCGTGCTGTCCCGCACCAAGCGGCTGACCCGCAACACCCGCGAGCCGGCCTACTGGTGCATCGACAAGAACTGGGGCAACAACCAGCCGATCAGTACGTTCCCCGGCGAGGCCGGCCAGCGGCGGTGTTACGCCGACGGTGGCTGGGTGCTGGAATCGATGGCGGCCCACGGCGGGCTGTCGATGTCGGCGCGGGCGGTGGCGACGTTCTATGCGCACTGGTGGAACCTCGGCAACCCGCGGACGGCCGCGACGTACTGGAACTTCCCGGTGGGGGAGACGGTCGCCTACAGCCACACCGGCCGGCTCGCGGCGGTGCAGACGCTGGCCGCGCGCTGCGTCAACGGCCTCAACGTGGTGCTGCTGACCAACCAGCACGCCTGGGGCACGTTCGACTGGGACGCGGCCGAGAAGCGGCTGTGCCAGGCGGCGGACGCGTTCCTCGCCCAGGGCCCGTACTACTCGACCGTCTGGGAGCGCGACCGGCAGGGCTGGCAGTCGCACCGGGCCACGCCGGACGCCGCGTACCAGAAGCTGGTGGACACCTCGAAGGCCGACGGCTACCGGCTCGTCGACGTCAACGGATACCGCACCGGCGGCGCCACCTACTACGCCAGCACCTGGGTCGCCAACCCCGCCAAGCAGGACTGGGCGGCGACGCACGGGCACACGTTCGCCCAGTTCGGGCCGAGGTTCGAGGAGCTGAAGGCGGCCGGGTACCGGATGGAGCGGGTCTCCGGCTGGCTGGACGCGGGCGAGCCACGTTACGCGTCGGTGTGGACGCCGAACCCCACCAAGCGGAACTGGCTCGCCCACCTGCGGATGACCCACGCCGAATACCAGCAGAAGGTCGACCAGTACGACGCGCAGGGCTACCGGCTGATCTCGGTGGACGGCTACGAGATGGGCGGTCAGGCCCGGTACGCCGCGGTGTGGCTGCACGATCCGGACGTGCAGTACCGCGCCGTGCACGGGCTGGCCGGCCCGGCGTACCAGAACTGGTTCGAACAGGCCGGCAAGGACGGCTTCCGGCTGACCGACAAGGACGTCTACACGGTCGGCGGGGTGGTGCGTTTCGCGGCGATCGCGACCCGCGACGGCGGGCCGGCGATCCGGTCGTTCAGCAACTGGAACTTCTATACCTATCAGCCGAAATGGGCGGAACAGCGGGACGCCGGGTATCGCCCGGTGGTCATCTCCGGCTATCTCTGACCCGGCTCGCGAAAAGCCCGGCCCTTCTCAGGGCCGGGCTTTTCCGTGCCCGGGGCCTTCGTTGCGGTCGTCGCGGCCGGTAGTGTGCGATCTTCTAGATTGCGGAGGCGGCAATGGAGTACGCCGAGTACCGGGCGCACGACGCGGTCGGGCTGGCCACCCTGGTCTCGACCGGCCAGGTGACGGCGGCCGAACTGCTGGAGATCGCCATCGCCCGGGCGGAGGCCGTCAACCCGGCGCTCAACGCCATCGTCGCCCCGATGCACGACGCGGCCCGGGAACGGGCCGGCGGCACCCTGTCCGGCCCGTTCGCCGGGGTGCCGTTCCTCATCAAGGACCTGCTGCAGGACTACGCCGGGCTGCCGACCGGCAGCGGCAACCGGGCGCTGCGCGCCGTCCCGGCGACCGAGCACGCCGAGGTGGTGCGCCGCTGGCTGGACGCCGGACTGGTGATCTTCGGGAAGACCAACACCCCGGAGTTCGGTGCCAAGGGCATCACCGAGCCCGAGGTCAACGGGCCGACCCGCAACCCGTGGGACCGGTCCCGTACCCCGGGCGGTTCCTCCGGGGGCTCGGCGGCCGCGGTCGCCGCCGGCATCGTCCCGGCGGCCGGCGCCAACGACGGCGGCGGCTCCATCCGCATTCCGGCGGCCTGCTGCGGGCTGCTCGGCCTCAAGCCCGGCCGGGGCGTCGTCCCGGCCGGCCCGCAGGCCGCGGAATACCTGCACGGAGCGGCGGTCGACGGCGTCCTGTCGCGCAGCGTGCGGGACACGGCGGCGCTGCTCGACGTGCTCACCGGCGCCGCCGACCCGGCCGGGCCGTACCTCGCCCCGGCCCGCCCCGAGGCCGGCTACGCCGCGCTGGCCCGGCAGGCACCCCGGCGCCTGCGGATCGGCTTCGCCACCGAGTCCCCACTCGGCACGCCCGTGTCGCCGCACGCGGTGGCCGCGGTCGAGGAGACCGCCAAACTCCTGGAAAACCTCGGCCACACGCTGGAACCCGCCCGCACCGGCATCGACGAGCGCCAACTCGCCTTCGACTTCCTGGCCATGTGGTCCGCCTCGCTCGCCGCCACCGTCGACTACATCCGCGCCACGACCGGCGCGCGACCGTCCGCCTTCGAGCTCGACACCCACCTGGTCGCCGCCGCGGGCCGGGTGCAGACCGCGAGCGACTACATCACCACGCACAACCGGTGGAACATCTACAGCCGCCAGCTCGCCGGCTTCCACCAGGAGTACGACCTGCTGCTCACCCCCACCCTGGCCCGCCCGCCGGTGCGCCTCGGCGAGCTCGACACGCCGCCGCCGCTGCGCCTGCTCGGCCGGCTCGCGCTGTCGCTCGGCCTGGCCGGCCGGCTGAGCCGGACCAGGCAGTGGCGGGAGGCCGTCATCGCGAACCTGGAGCCGGTGCCCTTCACCCAGCTCGCCAACATCACCGGGCGGCCCGCGATCAGCGTGCCGACCTATCGCACGCCCGAGGGGCTGCCGCTCGGCGTCCAGTTCGTCGGTCCGCTCGGCAGCGAGGCGCTGCTGCTGTCGCTGGCCGGCCAACTCGAGGAGGCGCAGCCCTGGGCGCAGCTCGAACCGTCAGCCCTCGCGGACGGGTGACGCGGCGCCGTGGTCGAGCAGGCGCAGTGCCTGATGGACGTGGCCGTCCGCCGCGGACAGGGCCTGCCGGGCACCCGCGCCGCTCGCGCCGGTGATCAGCGTCACCACCGCGACCTTGGCGTCGCCGCCGGCGTCGTCCAGGGCCCGGCGGCAGCGGTCCGGGTCGGTGCCGGTCGCCTCGGCCAGGATGCGCAGCTGGCGGTCGCGCAGCTTGGCGTTGCTGGCCAGCATGTCGGTCATCAGGTTGGAGTAGGTGCGCCCGAGCCGCACCATCGTCGCTGTCGAAAACGCGTTGAGCACCAGCTTCTGCGCCGTCCCGGCCTTCATCCGGGTGGAGCCGGTGAGCACCTCGGGGCCGGTGTCGGGGGCGACGTGCACGTCCACCGCGGACGCGATCGGCGACTGCGGGTTGGCCGAGACCAGCACGGTGTCCGCGCCGTTCGCGCGCGCCACGGCCAGCGCGGAGCGGACGTACGGCGTACGCCCGCTCGCCGTGACCCCCACGACCAGGTCGCCGGCGCCCGCCCCCGCGCCGACCGCGGCGCCCGCCGCCTCGTCGTCCTCGGCGGCCTCGGACGGCCGGGTGAGCGCGGGAGAGCCGCCGGCGATGTGCGCCACGACGCGGCCCGGCTCCAGCCCGAACGTGGGAATGAGTTCCGCCGCGTCGAGCACCGCGATCCGTCCCGACGTGCCGGCGCCGACGTAGTGGACCCGGTGCCCGCCGGAGAGTGCCCGCACCGCGAGTTCGACCGCGGCGGCGACGTCGGGCAGGACCGCGGCCACCGCGTCCGGCACCCGGCAGTCCTCGGCGTTGATCAGCCGCAGCAGGTCCAGGGTGGACATCTGGTCGATGGACGCACTGCGCGGGTTGCGTTGCTCGGTCCGGGCCGGCGGTACGTCGTTCACGGGCCTCACCCGCGCCTCCGGTCACCGTCGATCCGGCGGACGCGGATGGCCTCGTACGTGACGTCCAGCGCGGTCCGGGTCTGCCGGTAGGTGCGCTGGGCGACGCCCACGAAGACGCAGTCGATGACGGTCAGCTGGGCGAGCCGGCTGGCCATCGCGCCGGAGCGGAACGTGGTCTCCCGGGCCGCCGTGGTGAGCACCAGGTCGGCGACGCGGCTGATCGGCGACATGGGGAAGTTGGTCAGCGCGACGGTCCGCGCGCCGTGCCGGCCGGCCTCCGCGAGCGCGTCGATGATGTCGACCGTGGTGCCGGTGTGCGAGATGCCGAACGCCACGTCCCGTTCGTCCAGCAGCGCGGCGCTGGTGAGCGCCATGTGCATGTCGCTCCAGGCGTACGCGACGAGCCCGATGCGGTGCAGCTTCTGCTGGAAGTCCGCGGCGACGAACGCGCTCGCGCCGACGCCGTACACGGTCACCCGCCGCGCCCCGACGACAAGGCCGACCACCTGGTCGAGCACCGCGATGTCGATCTGCGAGGCGGTCTCCTCGACCGCGCGGGCGTCCGCGAAGGCGATCTTCTTGACCACCTGCGCGAGCTCGTCACTCTCGTTGATGTCGCTGCCCACCGGCTCGTCCGCGGCCGCGTCGTCCGCGCGCCCGGCCTCCGCGGCCAGCGTGAGGCGCAGCTCGGAGTAGCCGGCGAAGCCCATCGCCCGGCAGAACCGGACCACGGTGCTCTCGCTGGACCGGGCCCGTTCGGCGAGGTCGGTGATGGTGAGCCGGGCGGCGGTGGCCCGCTCGTCGATGATCACCTGCGCCACCCGCCGCTCGGCCGGGGACAGGGAGGGCAGCAGGCCGCGTGCCCGTACCGTCGTCGGCGTGCGGTCAGTCATGGCGAAACGGTTCCTTTGATCGTACGGTCACCGGATTATGAGCGCGACGCTGGTGGTCGGAGTCGATGCGGGAGCCACCTCGACCCGCTGCGTGGTGGCGACATTGGACGGCACCGTGGTGGGCCGCGGCACGGCCGGCGGCGCGAATCGCAACAGCAGCGGCGGCGAGCTCGGCCGGGCCCTGCGCGGCGCGCTGACCGCGGCGCTCGCCTCGGCCGACCCCGCGGCCGTGCGGCTGGGCGTGCTCGGCGGCGCCGGGTCGGCCGGGCGCGGCCGCGCGGCCTTCCGCACCGCCGCGACCCTGGCCTGGCACGAGGCCGGGCTCACCGGCGAGGTGATCACGGTGACCGACATCGAGGTGGCCTACGCCGCCGGCACCGCCGAGGCTGACGGCGTGCTGCTGCTTTCCGGCACCGGGGCGCTGGCCGCCCGGTTTGCCGGCGGCGTGCTCGCGCGCCGCTGCGACGGGTACGGCTGGTTGCTCGGCGACGAGGGCTCGGCGGTCTGGATCGCGCTGCGGGCGTTGCGGGCCGTGCTGGCGGCGCTGGACGGCCGGGGTGCGCCGACCGTACTGGTCGACCGGGCCTGCGCCCGCTTCGGCGTCGAGGCCGGGCAGCGGGACCGCGAGGGGATCGCGCAGGAGCTGCTGGCGGCCGGCTTCGCGACCCGGCCGGCGGCGCTCGGCGGGTTCGCACCCGCGGTGAGCGCCGCCGCCGAGGCGGGCGATCCGGTGGCCGGCCGGATCTGCGCCGCGGCCGCCCGGCGCCTCCTGCACACCTTCGACAGTGTCGAACCGCCGCCCAGCTCCCCCGTGGTGCTGGCCGGTGCGGTGCTGCTGTCGCCGGGGCCGGTGGCCCGTGCGGTTCGCGCCGGCCTGGTGGAACGCACCGGCGCCGAGCCCCGGGTCGCGCTGGACGGCGCCGGCGGGGCGGCCGCGCTGGCCGTCGCGCGGTGCACCGGCGCCCCGGTGCCGGCGCCCGTGCACGCGCGGCTGACCGGTGGCCCGCACGAGCCCGGCCGCGAGTAGCGAAGGGACGCCCGGTGCTCGCATGGTGCCCGAAGGTAGCCGGGGCGGCGTCAGTTGGCAATAACCTCCACTTCTCTTGCAACTTAGGAAGAAAAGCTCCATCCTACGAATCGACGCATTGAGGGGCTTTGATGATCAAACGATGACTCACACCGTCGCAGGCGGGAGCGAAGACATGGGACACCCGATCGGCCGGCGCCGGCTGTTGCAGGGGGCGGCCGGCGCCGCCGCGGCCGGCACCCTCGCGGGCTGCGCGCTGGGCGGCGACGACTCCACGACCGACAACTCGGGTCCGGCCAGCGCGGCAAATCCGCTGGGCGTCAAGGAGGACGCCCCGCTCGAGGTCGTCATCTTCAACGGCGGCTTCGGCGAGGAGTACGCCAAGGCGCACCAGGCCGCCTACCGGCAGCGCTATCCCAAGGCGGAGGTCAAACACTCGGCCACCCAGCAGATCGCCGAGACGCTGCAACCCCGGTTCGTGGCCGGCGACCCGCCGGACGTGGTCGACAACTCCGGCGGCAGTCAGATCGACTTCAACGGGCTGGTCTCCCAGGGGGCGCTCACCGACCTCGGCCCGCTGCTCGACGCGCCGAGCCTCGACGACCCGGGCACAAAGGTCCGCGATACGTTGCTGCCCGGCATCGTCGACGCCGGCTCGTACGACGGCAGGTTCCTCGCCCTCAACTACGCCTACTCGGCGTACGGCATCTGGTATTCCCGGAAGCTGTTCGACGACCGCGGCTGGCAGTACCCGAAGACCTGGGCCGACATGATCGCGCTGTGCAAGACGATCAAGGCGGCCGGCATCGCGCCGTGGACCTACCCGGGCAAGCACTCCCGCTACATGAGCTGGCCCATCCTGGCGTCCGCCGGGAAGCTCGGCGGCCTGGAGGTGATCAAGGCGATCGACAACCTGGAGCCGAACGCCTGGAAGCACGAGGCGGTCCGGGCCGCCGCCGAGGCGTATCACCAGCTCGCCGTGGACGGCTTCCTGCAGCCCGGCGCCGCGGGCATGGACCACATCCAGGCGCAGACCGAGTGGTGCCGGGGCCACGCCGCGTTCATCTCCTGCGGCTCGTGGCTGGAGAACGAGCAGAAGGCGGTCACGCCGCCCGGCTTCCGGATGGCGGTGGCACCCACCCCGAGCCTCACCGCCGGCGACACGATGCCGTTCGAGGCGTTCCGGGGTGCCGGGGCTGAGCCGTTCGTCGTGCCGGCCAAGGCCAAGAACGTCCGCGGCGGGCTGGAATACCTGCGCGTCATGCTCTCCAAACAGGGCGCCGCCGACTTCACCCGCACGGTGAGCAGCCTCGCCTGCGTCACCGGTTCGAGCGCCGGCATCGAGCTCGGTCCGGGGCTCGCCTCGGTCACCGAGCTGCTCGCCGCGGCCCGCGGCACCACGTTCACCTGGCTCTACTCGGCGTACTACCGCAAGCTCGAACGGGAGCCGGTGGACGCCGCCACGGCCGAGTTGTTCGCCAAGCGGATCGATGCGGCCGGCTGGACCGAGAAGTGCCAGCGGGCCGCCGACCAGTTCGCCCGGGATCCCGCGGTCAAGAAGTACAAGCGGGCGTGAGGTGCGCGGCAAGCGGCTGTTCATCGCCGTCTTCCTGCTCCCACCGCTGCTGCTGTACGGCGTCTTCGTCGTCTCGCCGTACGCCCAGGCGTTCCAGATCGCCGGCACCGACTGGCGTGGGCTGTCGCCGGAGTTCGAGTTCGTCGGAGCGGACAACTTCCGGCGGCTGCTCGGCGACGGCTACTTCTGGAACGCGTTGCGGCACAACGGGGTGCTGTTGCTCCTGCTCCCGGTCGCGACGATCCTGCTCGGCCTGTTCCTCGCCTCGATGATCAGCGTCGGCGGCCGCGCCGACCGGGCCGGCGTGCACGGCGTCCGCGGCGCGGGCGTCTACCGGGTCGTCTACTTCTTCCCGCAGGTGCTCTCCGTGGCGATCATCGGGGTGCTGTGGAAGGAGATGTACGCCCCGCACACCGGCCTGATCAACGGCACCTTGCGAGCTGTCGGGCTGGACGGGCTGGCCCGGCCCTGGCTGGGCGACCCGCGGTTCGCGTTCTGGTGTGTGCTCGTCGTGCTGGTCTGGGCCAACGTCGGCTTCTACGTGGTGCTGTTCGGCGCCGCGATGCAGTCGATACCGCGCGACATCTACGAGGCCGCGCTGCTCGACGGCGCGAGCCGGGCCACCACCCTGGTCCGGATCACCGTCCCGCTGCTGTGGGACACCATCCAGGTGGCCTGGGTGTACCTGGCGATCATCGCGATCGACGGGTTCGCCGTCGTGCAGATCATCACCGACGGCGGGCCCAGCTACTCCTCCGACGTGGTGGGCCTGCGGTTGTACCGGACCGCGTTCGGCGACGCGCAGTTCGGCTACGCGTCCGCCATCGGGGTGGCGATGTTTTTCCTGACCCTGTCGGTGGCGGTCCTGTTCCTGCGGGCCACCCACCGCGACCGGGTGGAGCGGTGAGCCGGCCCGGACGGCTGTGCTCCCACGTCTTCCTGGTGGTGTGGGCGTTGCTTACCACGCTGCCGCTGGTCTGGGCCGTGCTCGGCTCGTTCAAGAGCGACGACGAGATCCTCACCGACCCGTGGCGCCTGCCGGCCCGGCTGCGGTGGGAAAACTGGGCCCGGGCCTGGAACGAGGCGCACATCGGCCGGTACTTCCTGAACAGCGCGATCGTGGTGACCGGGGCGCTCACGCTGACCATGCTGCTCGGCGCGATGGCCGGGTACGTGCTGGCCCGTTACCGCTTCCGCGGCCACCGCGTCGTCTACTTCGCGTTCGCCGGCGGCATGATGTTCCCGGTCTTCCTGGCGCTGGTGCCGCTCTTCTTCGTGGTCCGCAATCTCGGCCTGCTCGGCACCCTGCCCGGGCTGACCCTGGTGTACGCGGCCTACTCACTCCCGTTCACCGTCTTCTTCCTCACCGCGTTCTTCCGCACCCTGCCCAGCTCGGTGGCGGAGGCCGCGATGGTCGACGGGTGCGGCCATTTCGCGCTGTTCTTCCGGGTGATGCTGCCGATGGCGCGACCGGGACTGGTCAGCGTCGGCATCTTCAACTTCCTGTTCCAGTGGAACCAGTACGTGCTGCCGATCGTGCTGCTGCAGGGTGCGGGTGCCGAGCGGCGGTGGGTGCTGGCCCAGGGCCTCACGGCGCTCGCCGTGAACGAGGGCTATCGCGGCGACTTCAGCGGGCTGTTCGCTGGCATGACCATCGCGATGCTGCCGGTGCTCGCCGGCTACCTGATCTTCCACCGCCAGGTGCAGAGCGGCCTGGCCGCCGCCCAACTGCGCTGACCGGTAAGGTCGGCGGCATGTCCGTTGATCAACTCAACGTCGGCTGAGGGCCGGCCGCGATGGCGTGGGAAATCATCACGGTCTGCCTCGATCCGGTCGACCCGGTCGGCGTCGACGCGGCGCTGGAGCGGGTGCTGCGGCCGTACGACCGGAACGACCCGGCCGAGGGCGAGGACGGGCGCTGGGACCGCTACCGGATCGGATCGCCGGCCAAGTTCCCGGTCGTGGACGGCCACGAGGACGACGGGCGGCTGCTGCGCGGCACGCCGCCCGGCGACCCGGGGCACTGCGACGGCGGCCCGCGGGCACTGCTCGACCTCGCGGCCCTGCGGACCGCGGCGGCCGACGCGGCCGGACGGGAGTGGGACGAGTGGCAACGGCTCGCGGCCGATCACCCGCCGGCCCGGCCGCTGCTGCACTTCGTCGAGCGGTCGGCGGAACCCGACGACTACTTCGGGCGGGCGGCCTGGCAGGCCTATCACACCCAGCCGCTGCTCGCGGCGGTGGCGCAGCGGTACGGCTTCACCAACGCCCCGTTCCAGCTGATCCGCAACTGGGGCGACGACCCGGTGGTCTCGTACGGCCTGAGCCGGTCCGACTACGCCGCCCTGCGCGCCCGCGAGGCACTGGCCACCGACGGCCTGCTCACCCGCTCGGGCGAGTGGCTCGACCCCGACCTGGTGCCGGCCGGAAAGCCGGGACTCGCCGGGCAGCTCGACCACCTGCGGACCCGTCGCGACTACCGGCACTTCACGGACCTGTACCTGATGGAGTTGCCGCCCGACGCGATGCTGCTGCGGGTGCACATCCACTGCTGAGTGACGATCCTCAGGCCGGATCGGCGGCGAACAGGCCGCGTGCGGTGGCGAAGGCGTACGCGGCCAGCAGGAAACTGTCGGTGATCTCGCCGTTCGCGAGCATCGCGGTGAGCTCGGCCGGGGTCACCAGGCGGGTGCCGTCGATGCCTTCGACGGTGGCCTCGCCGGGTGGCCTGGCGGGCAGGCCGGCGTCGTCCAGGCGGGCCAGGTAGATCTCGCTCTCGTCGAGCCGGCCCAGGAGCTCGATCCGGGTGGCGGTGGCGCCGGTCTCCTCGGTGAGTTCGCGGGCCGCGGTCGCGGTGCCGCCGCCGTCGCCCGGGTCGGCGAACCCGCGCGGAATCTCCCAGCACCAGCCGCGCAGCTCGTGGCGGAACTGCCGGACCAGCAGCAGCCGGCCGTCGGCGAGCATCGGCAGGATACCCACCCCCGCGCCGTCGACGGCACCGAGCAGCCGGAAGTACGGGCCCACCCGGCCGTCGCGGAAGCGGACCGTGTCCCGTACCGCGATGAAGTATTTGTCCTCGTAGATCACGCCCATGTCGCCGTACTCGGCCGGCCGGCCCCGCTCGCGCGACCAGGCCGCCCAGGTCTCGCCGCAGGCCAGCTGGGCGGCGCGGTCAAAGATGATCTCGTACGCCGCGCCGGGCGGGTTGGCGAACAGCGCGGGGCGTTCGGCGCGCAGCTGGTCGTATCGGTCGAGCCGGGAGTCCGCCGTGGTCATGGCACGTCCAGTCAGTCGTCGAGCAGCCGCTGCGGGCGGCCGTTGTCCTCCCGCCGCCAGCGGAAGCCCATCGAGTCGCGCAGCTCCATCCGGGCGGCGACCAGCGGCTCGTGGCCGAACGGGGCGTTCATCGTGATGGTGCGCCGCTCGCCGGGGGCGACCACGGCCACCACCGGCGCGCCCGCCCGGCGGCCGTCCGGCAGCTCCACCGGCCGGCCGTTGAGGGTCAGCCACAGGTGTACGTCGAAGACCGGCCGCTGACTGAAATTGCTCAGGGTCACGGTGGCCGTGCCCGACCCCGTCTCGGCGGCCGTCTCGCCGGCCACGACGAGGCTGGCCTGGGCCGCCTCGGCCTCCTCGCGCAGGGCGTCGAGGCGTTCCACATCGGCGCGGCGGGCGCGGCGCTCGGCGATCAGCGCGACCGCGGTG
>Ga0070668_100002791_pt1 | contig 12849 bp, 12 predicted proteins | sample KBSS43metaG_FD_64661 | JGI IMG/M metagenome (GOLD analysis project Ga0070668, IMG submission 64661) | Switchgrass rhizosphere microbial communities from Kellogg Biological Station, Michigan, USA - KBS S4-3 metaG | ecosystem: Host-associated > Plants > Roots > Rhizosphere > Soil ... | reverse complement strand
CAGACCGATCCGCACCTTGGGTTCAGCCCCCAATTGCGCCAGTTGCGGATTATCACCAGGAGTTACCGGCCATGCAGGCTGTGACGCGTTGCCCGCGCGTCGACCCCTGGTCTCCTGGGCTGTTAATTGAGAGTTTGTAGTGAACGGTGAGATCGCCAGGCTCGTCGCAACGATCGTAATGACTAAATGTAAACGAAGGGAACTGCGCATAGCGTTACGATTTTGCGACGCCGATTAAACTTCGAACGGCTGACGACTATGTTACTACATTTGCGCTACCGCTTCGGGGGTTAATACATTCGGGATGGCCTTGCAACAAAAGTCGGTTGATACAATGGTAGGCCCGACGGGCCGTCGTTTAATAGCCACGCCCGCCAGGGCGTGGTGCCGGAGCGAGAAACGATACCGGAGCGCCGTAGGTGCGACGGTTGTTGAACGAATCAACACCGGTCCTTCGGACCTCGGAATCATCGGCTAAACGGGATCCACGCCCTTCCGGGCGTAGCTATTAATCGCTAGCCCTTCGGGCCTCTAAGACCCGCTCAACTCTCGTACGGCAACCCACAATTACCCCACTTCCGCTTCCGGGTAAAACCTTGACAGCTCTGTCACACGGGCATAGAGTGCGCCTGCTTTCGAAAGAGGCAGAAGGAGGCCCTCGATTGCCTCCTAACTCACTGGCTCGTGACCCCGCGAACCTCATGATTCTCGGTGGCGGAGGCAGCAAGCGCCGCCCCTCGCCGTATCGCCATCGCGACTCACCTGGATAACCCCGGTTTTTCGAGCTCTAGTCGTCGCAGTTTTGCATCGTGTCGGTCAAAGCGTTTCAGCGAATGCTTTCGCGACGCGAATGCCTCACGCTCCAGCTACCTAAAGGAGACTCCCATGGCGATGAATTTTGATGCGATTGTGATTGGAACCGGATTTGGCGGAACTATCGCTGCCACTAAGCTGGCCGCAAAAGGCAAGAAAGTTCTGATGCTGGAACGGGGCACGTTCTGGGTGACGCCGGAAAAGCTCGGCCAGCCGGTGCCGGGCGGTAAGAAGCCTATCCCGGTTTGGGCCAAGGAGCAGAACCCACCGATGCCCGTGCAATATTGGCCGCGCCCTAACCACCGGGAAGGGCTGCTGGATTTCTTTGCCAGTGTCCGCACCCCCTTCAATAAGGATGGTCTGTATCAGTATTCAATCTTTAAGCAGGCGGACATTCTGACGGCCAGCGGCGTTGGCGGTGGCTCACTTATCTACTCAAACGTGACGTTGCGACCACAAGCCGAGGTCCTGCAGGGCATCGGTCTTAACCTCGGCGACGCCGAGTATCAGGCGGCGCTCAAATGGATGGAGGATTTCCGCGGAAAGCTCAATCGCGTCGTCACGAAGATCCCGTTGCCGGGCCGCGACGTTTCGAATCTCACTGACGACGATTACCTTTACCTTGATCGCGCTCGACAGTTGCGTGACGCCGCCAAACTATCGTCGCAGAAACTCGGTATCCAGATGCCCTGGGCGCCGCTGGATCTCTCGCTCATCGAATACGATCCTGACCAGGGGGCGGCGCAGAGCCAGGCCGCCAAGAACCATACCTTCTGCGAAAGGCAAGGCCGATGCATTCTCGGTTGTTTGCCTGCAGCGCGGCACACGCTCAACAAGACTCTTTACGCCAAGCTCCTTTCGGATCCGACGAAGGGCGTCTCGCTATCGCCATTGGCCGAGGTCCGAGACATCAAGCAAATCGCCGGAGGTTACGAGGTTCACTATCGTGATCATCGCGACGACAACAAGAAAACTGTTACCGCGACGATGGTCTTTCTCGCCGGCGGAGTTCTGGGGACGACTGAGATCCTGCTGCGCTCGCGCGACAAGGGCGGTCTCAAATTCAGCAAGACCCTGGGGACACATTTTTCCACCAACGGAGACTTTGGCGCCTTTTGCGTGGGCACGACCAAGCCCGTCTATAGCACCCGCGGCCCGATCAACACTTCCGGCGTACACGCCAAGTTTGATGGGCTCCACATTCACGTCGAAGACGCCGGCATCCCCGAAATGTTTGCTGCGCTTGCCAGCACTACTCTCGGAGTGCTCGATAACTTCGCGCAACGCGAGATCCTCAAGGCCAAGATGAAATTCGCTTTTACCTCGATGGCGCTGCCTGACCTGCGCGATTTCTTCCCACACCTGCCTGACACCTACGATCCCACCAGCTTCGAGACCGAGGCTGAAATGGTTGCCAACATTTTCTTCTTCAACGTGATGGGCCAGGATGATGCCAGCGGCAAATTCACGCTGGACAATGACAAGCTCAAACTTGACTGGGACAAGAAGATTGGCGACACACCGATCTTTGGAAAGATCGAGACGCTGCTTAAGTCACTATCCGAATCAATGGGTGGCCGCTATGTGCCATTCCCATTCTGGAGAGGTCTGGGAAACAAGAAACTGACCGTCACGCATCCGCTGGGCGGCTGTCCCATCGCTCCCACCAGCTTTGACGGCGTGGTGGACGAACTCGGTCGCGTGTTTGACGGCAACAAGGCGCCCGGCTCGACTGACGTCTACCCCGGTCTGTATGTCGTGGACGGCTCCGCCATCCCGGGCGCGTTGGCTATTAATCCGACGCTCACGATCGCAGCCCAGGCGCTTAAGAGTATTAACGCTGCATTACCTTAAAGGCGACTGGCGCTGGCGTTGAAAATAGTCGAGGGCATCAATCTGACATGGTGCTTTGATGGGATTTGTCTTGGAGTAGAAAGGAAAAACCTCATGGCAAATGAAGTGAAATTACGTCTTGAGCTTACAGACGTCTACGGTGAAGGCGTTCGCGAAAAAGTTGATGTCATTCTTCGGCATCAGGTACTCAGTGAAGTGCTAAAAGCCAGCGCTAATGCCTCGTCCCCTATCGAAATCACGGGATTGCGCGGTTTCCCGCAGGGGCTTTATCGAATGGAAATTGATCCGCCTTCCTATCAATACATAAGCCAGTTCATCAACATGAAGGCCAGCGGAGTCACAAAGGTCCCTATCACATTTCCAATTGATCCTAAGAAAGTGAAGAAGGTCAATTTTCCGGTTCACACAAAACTGAGTGATGACCTCAAAAGGATTTTGGAAGCTAGCGGAAGCGTCCTGTCCTTCGAAGGTAAAACAGGCCGGACACTCTACGACGCGCTGGACGACATCCGGCGGGCAGGGTTGCTGAATATCGCCGTAAAGACCGGAGCTGCCCCCCCTGACTAACGGGCGAACCGTAATCTCTTATATACAGGAAATCAGCGAACTGCGCGGCGATCGGTTTTTTGCAAAGGTCCCGAAGGAATTGCGTGAAGAAGCCAAGAACAGCATCTCTGAGGGGCTGTTCGATGAAGTCTCGGGATCTTTGCATCACCCGCCGCCTGGATTTAGTTCGGCCGGAAGTTTTAAGACCCCGGAACATTATGGGAATCTGCAGTTGACCTTTTTCATGAAAGGCGATGACTGTGTTGCTGACATCGACATAGACGACGCTGCCGGACTGGAGCATTTTTTTCAGGTAGTCCGCAACCGGTTATCCGGACAGCCAACCCATCCTTACAATATTCATGAAATTCTGGTCGGCTATCAGAAGCTCGACCCAGGATATCGTTTTCAGATTTGAGCCTGTCCGAAGATTGAACAGCGAGCCGTCCCGCCTCATGTTTCAAAACGTTCCCGAACAGTTGTAACGAACACGATCGCTCCAATCAACCCAATCGCCCCGGCGACGATGAAGGTAGTCGCCGGAGTTATCTTCCACAGCAAACCGCCTATCGCTGCGGCTGGGGTAATCGAGAGACTGCGCATTAGATAGTAAAGACCTACTGTGCGCGCTCGGATCTGAGGTTCGGCGAGATCCACGATCATGGCCTTGCGTGCCGGTTCCCCAATTTCACGCAGGCCGCCTATGACGAAGGCCAGGACGAGCGTGGCAAAGCTCTGCGACAGGACGATGGCGAGGGGAAAGCCGGCGAAGCAAAAGAAGGTCGCGATCACGAAGGGGCGGCGTCCGATGCGGTCAGCGAACTTTGCGGCCGGAATATATACCAAAATTGACGTGGCAATTTGAATTGCGATCAGCACGCCAAAGCGCGCGACGCTTACCCGCAGGACGTTGGTGACATAGAGAATTACAAAAACGCCCGCCATGCCTTCGCAAGTGCGAATAATTATGTCCGACACCAGCAGCAGCTTGAGACGGCGATGAAATAACTTCCAGACGTCGAAAATGTTTAGCGGCTCGCTTTTTCTGATTTCAACCTGAATCGTCATTATGATGAAGATTGTGACGACCGCGAGCGCGAGCGTGATAAGCAAGCCGATCCGAATACCTGTGGCGATACCCGCGGAGGCGATGACGGCGCCGCCGATCATGGGTGCAAAGACAATGGGGATACGCTTCAGCAATGATTGCAGCGTGAAGCCCATGGCGCGCCGTTCCTTCGGCAATGAATCGCCGATGACGGCGAAGATGGCCGGGGAAGCCATGCTCTGCCAGGCCATGGCGAACGCTAATCCAAGGAAAAGGTAAGGCCAGGCCGGACTGAAGAGATAGATGAGGTAACCAATTACCGCTAAGCCGATGAAAGTGAAAAACGCGCGCCGCCGGCCGAAGCGGTCCGCGATCCAGCCGCCTGGATATTGATAAACTGCGTCGAGAAAATCCTCGGCCGTGCCGAAGAGACCGATGATGGCGGTACCGGCGCCCAACGTCTCGAGGTATTTGGGAAGAAATTTTTTCCAGAGCTCTTCGCCAAGACCAAGCAGGAAGACTGCCGCAGAGGCGGCGGTTACATTTCGCTCAAGGCTGAAGAAATCCGCAAGCCGCGCGCTCCAGCTCTGCGGCGTGGGAGACTTATTACGGTCGGCAGTCATAATCTGAGTGCAGACTCTAACATGGTGGGTAGACTCAGGACGCTTTTGCTTGATGGCCGGTTAGCGGGCGATCCCAACACTACAGGGAGACACGGTTATGGAATCACCATTCGCTTGCGACATAAGCGCGTTGACGGCTGAGCAGCATCGCCGTCATGGTGAGTTGCTGGGCCAACTGACCGCGGCGCAGCAACAGATTCAGGAACTGCCGGACGGGTATTCGCTTTGCTTCGCCTGGTCGCCGGAGATTTTCCAGGACCTGGCAGAGTTCGTCGTGTACGAGCGTCTGTGTTGCCCCTTCTTTGATTTGGACTTGAGTTTGGAACGCGAGCACGGGCCGTTATGGTTGCGGATCCGTGGGCGCGAAGGAGTTAAAGAATTTATTCGTAACGAACTGAACCTGGCGCAACTGAACTCGGGTAAGGTTAGTACCACCGCGCGGTAGCGGATGGGTCCGTCCCACCCAACCCCTTAATCATCCATTGAGCGCGGCGACGGCGAGCGAATGGAATTGTTGGCGGACGCTTTTGATATCGGCAAAGGGTAAGGTCGGAACATGCGTACGGTTAGTCAGTAACAGGAAGACCCGATCATAGTTGGGATCGATCCAGCAGCTCGTGCCGGTAAAGCCTGTGTGGCCAAACGCGTCCGGGGGGAGATCCGGCCCGGCGCTTGATTGCTTCGTCGCGAGATGCCAGCCGGGAGAGCGCGCTTCGTTTAGTCCCTCAGTCATGTTCGTTCTGAACAGCTCGCAAGTTTCAGGCGACAGCAATTCTGTTTGTCGAGCGAGAAACTGATTTGCCAGGCGCAACGTGTCGCCCGCGGTGGAAAACAATCCGGCGTGACCAGCCACCCCGCCCAGAAAATGAGCGTTGCCGTCATGCACTTCGCCCCAGATCAAGTTCGACCGCCAACCTTCATAAGGGCGATCGGGCAAGGTGCGTTCGCACATCTGGCGCTCGTAACTGTTACCGGTTTCGCAGGCGGCAACTTCGGTTTGCATCGCCGCGGCCGGGTTGAAAAAAGTTCGCTGTAGTCCCAACGGAGTGAAAATTTCCGTGTGCGCGAGGTTACCCAATTTCATCCCGGTCAAGCGCTCCAGCAGGAAACCCAGCGCGATAAAATTCAGATCGCTGTAAATCACCCTCGTGCCGGGGGGGCTTTCCAGCGTCTCGGCCGCAATAGCGCCGAGGGCTGCGTCCGGTTCCCCGCCGGAAGTAATGTACAGCGGTCGCCAGGCCGGCAGTCCCGATGTATGGACCAGAAGTTGGCGCACCGTGATGCCATGACGGTCGGTCCGCTCAAACTCGCCCAGATAATTTGCCACGGCACTATCGAGCGTGAGTTCGCCTAACTCGATCAGCCTCGCGCAGAGTAAACCGGTGATGAGCGGCTTGGTCAGTGAAGCGAGGTCGTAGATCGTGTCCAGCGAGGCCGGGCGGCCGGGGTCGCGCACAGCCTGGCCCAGGGCGTCGCTAAACATGATCCGATTATTTTCCGCGACGAGGTAAACGGCGGAAGGGAAATCGCCCGCAGCGATGCAGCGTGAGAGTAGTGAAGTGATATTGCTTTCTGACCGCGTCATGTCGAAGGAAACACCGGGCGTGGAAATCTAGCCTTGGGTCAACGCCACCAGATTCGCGTTGGCCGCATGCGCTTCAATCCGCTGCAGCGCGCGCAGGGCCAGGGCGAGCGCTCGACGTCCATCTGCGCCCGAGACCGGCGATGGTGCGCCCGCCGCGGCGGCTGCAAAGAACTCCAGAATTTCCGCGCGCAGGGGTTCAACATCGATTACGTCGAGATTGCGTACATGGACTCCAGGCCAGGCGCCGTCCATGGCCGGCGGCGCAAGGCTGCTGACCGACGCCCGTTTGGTAGCGTAATCGATAGCTACATAATCGCGCGGTTGGAAGAAACGCATTTTGCGAATCTTCTCAGTGCCAACTCTCGACGCCGTGATGTTTGCCACTGCGCCGGAAGCGAATTCCAGCCGCGCATTCGCTGCGTCGATGCGATCCGTCAGAATCGGAATTCCGACCGCGTGCAGACTGGTGACCTCAACCTCGGGGCCCACCAGCCATTGCACGATGTCCAGATCGTGAATCATCAAATCCAGGACGACGTCGATGTCGAGGGAGCGCGCGGTGAACTCACCCACGCGATGAATCTCGAAATACAGTGGCTGCCGCACGTGGGGCCGCAGCGCGATGAGAGCAGGGTTGTAGCGTTCGAGGTGGCCCACCTGCAGCATGGCGCCACTCTTCGCGCCCGCCGCAATCATTCGATCGGCTTGTTCCAGAGTACGCGAGATGGGCTTTTCCACTAGGACATGTATGCCCGCTTCCAACAGACCGCAGGCAATTTCGCAATGCGCCTGGGTTGGGACGGCCAGGCTGACTGCCTCAACTTGTCCGATCAGCGTATGCCAGTCGGTGGTCCATTGCGTGTCCCGTTCAGCCGCGATTGAACGGGCCGTTTCCTCATTCAGATCGCAGACGCTGACGAGTTGGGAGCGGCCTTCGCCGGCCAGGGTGGCATGAATGCGCGCGTGTTGCCGGCCCAGGTGGCCCACGCCGATGACGGCTGTGCGTAACATGTGGTTCTGTCGCGACCTAACCCACAACTGTTAGAGCGCGTCGCGCAACGCCTTATCCAGGAAATCGATGACGCGCCGGTCGTAACCTTCGCCGAGCTGACCTGTCGCCAACGGGAGGTTGAGTCCACTCAACGGCAGGTCAGTCTTCGTTTCCACACTGACTTGCGGTGTAAAGCACCTTTCCAGTTGGGCGGTAGAATCGCGCAAATAGCCGGCGTCGCTACCCGACAACAGGAGGACTCGTTTTCCCTGCAGGCTTGCGGCCACTCCGCAGGCAGGCGAGTTCGTGTACTTGCCCATGAAGTAGGCGCGCATTCCGATGCGCGCGAGTTTTTCCAGCAGGCTATTGTGCATGCCGCCACGGGCAGCGCTGATGGCATTAACCAGCTCGTCGGGTGACGCCGGCACCGAATCGAGGACGAGAGCCCGAACGTTTGCGTGGCTGGACGCTGCACCGAGCGCCGCATAGGCGCCTAATTCGGCGCCATACAAACCGATCACGTCGCTTGTTTGTCGCTCGCCCGCGGCTGTCTTCAAAGAGCGAAGGTAATCAACTGCGTCTGCGGCATCATTTACTTCACTACCGCCAAACGATGTCCACTTGACTGCGGGAGCAGGCCCGTGCCCGCGCAGATCCGGCCACAGCACGGTGAAATTCGTCGCTTCATTTAGTTTCACACTAAGGTTCAGCAACCACGAACGGTCGGCCCCGTAACGATGAAAAAGAATTACGGCCGGCGCTCCCGGAGTGCCGCGAATCAGCCAGCCGCGCGCAGCTGTGCCGTCGCGATTGGTCCACGTTTCATCGGTCGCTTTCAATGGGCTGCTGAATTGGGCCGCAAACGTTGCCGGTGTAACCAGGTAGTCACGTGGCGGGGGGTGCGTAATGCTGGTGACGATCCAACCGGAAGCTCCCGCTACAGCAAGAAAGAGCACGAGCAGAATCGGCAACATCGCTTTTACAAAACGCGTTCCTAGTATTCTTCGGCGAGCCATCGTCGGGGGCGATTATGAATGATGAGTTGTAAAAGCGAAAGTCTAATTTTCTCAAGGCGTTGAGCGGGAAAGGGAAAGCGCGTAGTCGTAGTCGGCCGGCGTGTTGATATTAGCGAAGAAGTTTGCTGCTCCGGAAAGGTCATCCAGTTCAGCCGGCGACACCCAACGCGTGTTCACTGCCGCAAGCAACGCGCGGGGCCGCCGTTCTCCAGTTGCGATCAGTTTTGTGGCTTCGGGCAAGCAGGATTCGGTGTGGTAAAGCGCGCACAGCGGTTGTGGCCGGCCGTCGGCCTGGACTGGCACGACTGCATCAAAACCTTCGCGCAGCATAGCCAGACGGCGAAAGAGATCGGCGGTTACGAAGGGTAGATCGCACGCAACTACCGCCACCCATGAAGATTTCGCGGCCGCCAGCGCGGTATGCAATCCACCCAAAGCGCCCCAGCGGGGATGGACATCGGGAATGTTAGGAATGTGTGGGAACGAACCGCCGGGCAATGCGTTTGAGCTGACTGATCGAACCGGCTGAGCGATAGAGCAAAGTTCTGATGCGATGACTTCGAGGAAGGATTGGCCGTTCAACTCCAGCTGCGCTTTATCGGTGCCCATGCGGCTGGAGGCGCCGCCGATCAGGATAAATCCTTCAATGCGGGAATCGCTGGGAATTTCGACGTTTTTTTTCATTACCGAAAAGACGGCGGGCAGTTCGGGAAACTCTGGAGGCTCAGGCTATGGAATCGGCCTGACCAGCATCAAACGTTTTCGCCGCAAAGGTTCTACTTTGCATGCATTTGAGCTATATTCCCACCCGGACATTCGGGAAGTTGATTTTATGAAAAAACACCTCGTCACGATTATCGCACTGCTGCTGGTTTTCGCCACGCAGTCCGCTGTTTCCGCCCAGACAAAAACCCTCGCAAAAACTGAGAACACTCTCGTGTTTCCCCTCGATGATTTGCGTCCGGGAATGAAAGGTGTGGCGCGTACTGTTTTTTCCGGAACTGAGCCGCAGGAGTTTGGCGTTGAAATTCTGGGCGTCTTGCCCGGCTATCCCGCTCCGCGGCAGTCCGCGATCATCGCGCGACTGTCCGGGCCGCAAGTGGAAAAGACCAGTGTCTTTGCCGGCATGTCCGGCTCGCCGGTTTATATCGATGGACGTATCGTGGGCGCAATCGCTTTCAGTTTTCCTTTCGCCAAAGAACCGATCTGCGGCATCACGCCGATTCAGGAAATGATCGATATTTTCGCGGCCGGTCAGGGCAGCAAAGCCCTGGAGCCGCGCGAGCCGCGGGCGCTGTCGTTTACGCAACTGGCCAGTTCAGACTGGAAACCGAACTTGCCGAAACAGGCAATTGCCGGCGCGCCGATGATTGCTTCGGTGGCGAGTGGTTCGCCACTGCTGCCGTTGATGGGCCAACAGATTCAACCGATCGCAACGCCGGTGGTTTTTGGCGGCATCAGCCAGCAAACTTTGGCGTTGTTCGCTTCGGATCTCATGAGCAATGGTCTTTTGCCGGTGTCGGGTGCGGGCGGGGCCGCGGCCATTACTCCGATTGGACCAGTGACGGAGAAGACGCTGGCGCCGGGCACTTCCGTCAGCGTGCAGTTGGTGCGTGGTGATTACTCAATCGCCGCTTCCGGCACCGTGACCATGCGCGATGGGGATCAGATTTACGCGTTCGGACATCCGTTCCTGAGCCTGGGCACTGCCGACATGCCGATGGCGGAAGCGTCAGTGGTCACGGTAATTGCGAATACCAACAATTCATTCAAGCTGGCTGTTCCCGGCCAGATGGTTGGCGCGGTTTCACAGGATCGCGCGACGGGCGTCTTCGGAAAACTGCGACAGGCGCCGCGCATGATTCCCGTGAAGATCAAGCTGCACACCAGCCGCGCGCGCACTGAGGAATTTTCTTATGAAGTCGCCAACGATGCCTTCCTGACACCGTTGTTGATGAACCTGACGATTTACAACACCATCACGGCCAGCGAACGAAGTCTGGGCGAATCTACCATCACCATTAGCGGCGAAGTTGGAATCAAGGGCCACGCGCCGGTTCAGCTCGAACGCCGGTTTTCATCGGCCAACGCAGCCGCGATGGCTGCTGGATCCATTGCCGTTCCGGTCGCGGCACTCCTGACGAGCGGTTTCGATAACGTCCAGCTCGACGGCATCACCCTCGACATCACTTCGACCGACAACAGGTACGCCGCGACGCTGGAACGAATTTCTATCGATCGAAATGAAGCGAGACGGGGCGAGAACATCGAGATTCAGGCCTACGTTCGCACCGAATCAGGCAAACAATTCGTGCAAAGGATTCCAGTACAGATTCCCGCCGACGCACCGCCAGGGCCATTGGTTGTGTTCGTGGGAGACGGAGGCGCGCTGCAGGAGAGTTCTGCGGCGAAGGCTTTTGTACCACAGGACCTGGGCCAACTGGTCGGGGCCATAAACAAGATTCGCAAGGATGACCGGCTTTACGTGAAACTGTTCCGCGTCACGCCCGGCGTCGTTATTGGCACCAGCGAACTGCCTAACCTGCCGCCCTCGGTGGTTGCGACATTGAATAACGATCGTAGTTCAGGCGGGTACACGGCCATGCCTCTGTCGCCGCTCTTCGAGAAAGAATTGGCGCCGGCTGATTTCGTGATCAATGGCCAACAGGTGATTGCGATTGAAGTCGTGCGGTAGGCGCCGGGCGAGGTCGGCGTAATAGGGAAGCTCTTTGGAGTGCGGCGACCTGTCGCCGCTTTCATTGAGGCGACTTGTCGCATCCGAAAGCCGCCGCATCAGAAAGCGGCGACAGGTCGCCGCACTCCAAAGAGCTCGGCTAACCCGCCCGTTCTCCTCTCCTTACCACAATCAAGACGCGGCGCTCGGATGTCGGTATTGGGACTGTCTCCCATGTGAACGCAGGCGGCCTGACTACTTTCTTCCCCACCAGTGCCGGCAGGATGTCTGCCCTCCCAGCGGCCGAGCTTATCGCTCTTGTTCGGGACAACACTGCATCGCCGGCAAAAAGAACGACGGCGGCATTCACCGGCGCCCAGTCCAGCAGGCGCGGCAGAAACTGTTCGAAGCGATCCAGCGCCCGACAACTCACCACGTCTGCATGCGGCGCCGGCAAATCTTCAAAGCGTTGCGCTATCACTCTCGCGCGGCCCTGTAGTTGTAAACGCTGCAATGCCTCGTTCAGGAAAACGCTTTTCTTCGGCGACGATTCAATCAGCGTGGCGCTAATGTCCGGACGCAGGATGAGGCAGGGAATGATTGGCAGCCCGCCCCCCGAACCCACATCAACAACGCGCGCGCTCGTCATCAGAAGGGGTAAGAGCAGCAGCGATTCAAGCACGTGTCGAGTGGCAAACTCTGCCGGCGGACAGGGCGAAACCAAATGCAGTCGTGGATTCCATTTGCGCAGCAGGTCATAATACGAAGTGAGCTGTGAAACCTGCTCGACCGATAGAGTAACGCCGAAAAGCGGACCGTGTTGGTAAAGAGCTGCGGCGAATTCATTTTCGTTTAGTGGCTTCATTCTGGATTGGCGCGCCGGCATCCTGCCTGCAGAGCTAAGGAAAAAAGCAGGCAGCAAACGTTCCCGAAAGATAACATGAGCGAATCATTAAGCAGGCAACATCAAGTACTGGGCGAAGCCGTTACCCGCATCATCAGCGATTACACGAGCCGGCTTGACGAGCTGCCGTTAACCTCCAAAGCTTCGCCGGGCGAGTTGGCCCAACTTTTTGCCGGCCCCATGCCGCAATTGGGAATCAGTGTCGAAGAAATCCTCGAACGCTTTACTGAAGACATCGCGCCGCATGCGATGCAGATTTCCAGCCCGCGCTATTACGGACAATTTAATCCTGCGCCGCTGCCCATCGGAGTCTGGGCTGACGTTCTTTGCTCGGTCTTGAATCAAAACGCCGGCGCGTGGCGCAATGGGCCAACCTCCGCCCATGTCGAAACTCAGGTGCTGAAGTGGCTCTGCGAGCTCATCGGATACGGGCCGGACGCTTTCGGAATTCTGGCGAGCGGCGGATCAGAAGCAAACCTGCTGGCTTTAAAGTGTGCGCGCGATTATGCCAACCAGCAAATACCCGTTGCCGGATTGCCGGCTGCGAATGCGAAGCTGATGGTCTACGCTTCGGAGCAATGCCACTTCTCCGTGGAAAAGAGTTTAGACATTCTCGGCATGGGACGAAACAGTTTGCGCAAGATAGAGACCGATGATCGTTTCCACGTTCGCATGGACGAACTGAAAAGGGCGATGGAGCGCGATCGCGATGAAGGCTGTACACCTTGCTGCATCATCGGCCTGGCCGGCGCTACTTCAACCGGTGTAATCGATCCGCTGGAAGAGCTGGCGGCT
>Ga0070668_100002790_pt1 | contig 12851 bp, 8 predicted proteins | sample KBSS43metaG_FD_64661 | JGI IMG/M metagenome (GOLD analysis project Ga0070668, IMG submission 64661) | Switchgrass rhizosphere microbial communities from Kellogg Biological Station, Michigan, USA - KBS S4-3 metaG | ecosystem: Host-associated > Plants > Roots > Rhizosphere > Soil ... | reverse complement strand
TTATGTTAGTGCGGCACGAATTGGAGCGGTGGCCGAGAGGCTGAAGGCGGCGGTTTGCTAAACCGTTTAGGTGCTCTAAAGGCGCCTACGAGGGTTCGAATCCCTCCCGCTCCGTGCATCACACCCGTCGCGGCGGCCCCTCCAGGGCCGCCGCGCGTGCTTCTGGCCTCCCGAGCCGCCTGAAAGACCTGACCGGGGCCGCCACGGCCCCCGTCCGGGCGCTCCGCCCCCGACCCCGGTTGCTCCGCAGCAGGCCGAAACTATGTTTCGCCCCGCCTATGACACCCACTCCTGTTCGCGTCCGGTTTGCTCCCTCGCCGACCGGCTACCTCCACGTCGGCGGCGCCCGTACGGCGCTGTTCAACTGGCTCTACGCCCGCAAGACCGGCGGCACGTTCGTCCTGCGCATCGAGGACACCGACAAGGAGCGCAGTACCGACGCGCACACCCAGGTCATCCTCGAGGGCCTGAAATGGCTCGGTGTCGACTGGGACGAGGGCCCGTATTTCCAGGGCGCGGAGGGGGCCCGGCATCGTGCCGATGCCGAGCGACTGCTCGCGAACGGGCTGGCCTACCGCTGCTTCGCGACCGCCGAGGAGCTCGATGCCGAGCGGAAGATCGCCGTGGCAGCGGGCCGGCCCTACCGCTACGAGCGGGCCCGCTGGAAGCTGTCCCCGGAAGCCGAAGTGCGCCGCCTGGACGCGGGCGATCCGTTCGTCATCCGCTTTGCCGTGCCCGACGCAGAACTCGCGTGGGACGACGCGGTGCATGGCCGGATCAGTTTTCAGGGCCGAGACCTCGACGACTTCGTGATCCTGCGCTCGGACGGGTCGGCGATCTACAACCTCGCCGTGGTGTCCGATGACATCGCCATGCGCATCACGCACGTGATGCGTGGTGACGACCACGTCTCGAACACCCCCAAGCAGATCGCATTGTACCAGGCGCTGGGCGCCTCGCTCCCTGTGTTTGCACACGTCCCGATGATCCTTGGTACCGACGGCAAGAAGCTGTCGAAGCGCCATGGGGCCACGGCGGTGGGTGACTACCAGGACCAGGGGATTCTTCCCTCCGCCATGCGCAACTTCCTGGCATTGCTGGGCTGGTCGCCCGGCGGTGACCGCGAGGTGCTCACGGGCGAAGACATGATCGAGCTCTTTTCGCTCGATGCCATCCAGGGCAAGCCGGCTGTGTTCGACACGGCCAAGCTCGAATGGATGAACGGGCAGTATCTCTCCCACACGAGTGCGGACGACCTGCTCGCGCCGGTGATGCGCCAGCTGGAGCGCATGGGCGTCGAAACGAAGGGCACCGACCCGCGCACGCTGATCGATGCCGCGAAGGCGCGCTCGCGCACGGTGCTGCAGCTCGCGGAGCAGGTCGCCGTTCGGCTCGATGCGAGCCGGATCGTGGTCGACGAGAAGGCGGAAAAGCTGATGAAGAAGATGGGCCCTGCGTTCGGTGCCAGCCTGGCCCTGGCCGCCGGCGCGCTGGAATCCGTCAGTGCTTCGGATTGGAACAGCGACCGTCTCCTCGAGGCGGTCAAGGCCGCTGCCGAGGCCAACGCCGTGAAGCTGGGCGATGCCATGCAGCCGGTGCGTGTGGCACTGACCGGCGGAACGGTCTCCGAGCCCGTGAACGAACTGCTCGCCGTTGTCGGACGCGACGAGAGCCTCTCACGCATCCGCGCCGCTCTCGCTCGCGCCCAGGATATGGCGCAGGCGTAGCCCTATGTAACAGCGTCACGCCGGCCGTCACTTTCTGCTTCCTGTTTCCCGCCGTCGTTATCTTTCCTGCATGAGCAAACCCGAACCCGTTGAGCTCCCCGAAGGCGACGGCCCGCCGGCGGCGTATGCCGCCGCGGAGGAGCCCGTTGCGCTTCGCGTGCGACTCATCGACGACGAGCGCACGCCTGAGGGCATGGTGTGCATGGCCACCTACCATGACACCCGCCTCATCGCGCGCTACGTCATGCCACCCGAGATGTGGGCCCAGGTGAGCGAACACGACCTGTTCGGCAGCCCCGTGCCCGTCGTGCTCGTGGCGCGCGAGGCCGCACCGGGCCTGCAGTGCCAGTTGTATGCATTGCTGCAGCTGCCGCCGGGGCTCACCGAGGATGAACCCGACGAGGAAGCCGAGCCGTGGGCGTCATCGGTGCCCGGGGCCAGCTACGACGCGGTGGTGGAGGGCGAGCAGGACGAGGACGAGCTCAGCGATCAGCTGGTCGCGTTTCCGCTCGGGCACATCGTGCGCTTCGACCGGGACCGGGTGCACCCCGGGAACCTCCCGCTGGAGGCGGCGGACATCCTGCGGCGCTTGATCGAGGGGAAGACGACGGAAGTGGTGGACAAGGCACTCGAGGACCTGCTGGGCGACTGATCAGACGTAGACGCCACCACCGTTCGGACGGGGCCGCCACAGGCGGCCCAGCATTTCCTCCAGCATTCCATCCTGCACGAACAACTGCACGGCACGCGCAGTCGCCGCGAGATCAGCACCCCAGAGGCACACCTTCGGCGCCTCGCCTGACGTTCCCATCTGCACGAACACCCGGTCTTCCTCGCTGTGCACCACCGGCAGCGTTTCCGAGAGTTCCCGCGCCGCGGCGTTCACCCCGGGTCCGCCGATGGTGATGGCGGGATTGAGCTGGAAGATCCGGTTCTCCACGTACCAGGCATCGCCCACCACGATCCCGCGCCGGTACGGATGGGTCGCACCGCGCTGGTCGATCTCGCCCTTGAGCCAGTACGCCAGCGGCCGGTCGCGCTCTTCCGCCGCGATCCCGGTGCCGGTGACGAGCAGGATCGTCTCGTCCGTGTCGAGCAGCTTCATCCGTCAGCGGGCCGCGGCGAGTTCACTGCGCGGCGTACCTGCGAGCACTGACGCGATGCGGCGCGCCGCCTCTTCCAGTCGCGGAGCGCCGACCGTGAGCGCGATGCGGAAGTAGCCTTCTCCTGCCGGGCCGAAGCCGCTGCCGGGCAGCAGCACGACCCCGGTTTCCTCGAGGACGCGCCGCGTGAAGGGGGCCGATGCGACGCCACCGGGGAGCGGGACCCAGAGGTACATCGCCGCATGCGGTGCTTCGCAGGCAATCCCGTTGGCATTGAGCGCCGCCACGCCGGCATCGCGCCGGCGCTCGAGCTCGGCCCGAACTGGCGCCACCAGGGCATCGGAGTTGTCCAGCGCCGCGACCGCCGCTGACTGGATTGCGAGCCACGGGCCGGTGTCCACGTACGACTTCACCCGGGTCAGGGCGCCGATCAGCTCGCTCCGTCCCACCGCGAACCCGATGCGCCAGCCGGTCATCGAGTAGCTCTTCGACAGCGAGAAGAACTCGATCGCGACGTCACGTGCTCCCGGGATCTCGAAGATGCTCGGGGCGCGATAGCCGTCGTATGTCAGCTCGCAGTACGCGTTGTCATAGGCGAGCAGGATGCCGTGCTTGCGGCAGTTGTTCACCAGGCGCGTGAGGTACTCGGTATTCGCGACCGCGGCTGTCGGGTTGTTGGGATAGTTGGCGAAGACCAGCCGGGCGCGCTTGAGCACGTCGGCCGGCACGTCGTCCAGCTCGAGCAGGAAGTTGCGCTCGGCACGGAGCGGACAGATGTGTGGTACCGCGCCCGACAGGATTGCCCCGCCGATGTAGGCCTGGTAGCCCGGCTCCGGTACCAGCACCACGTCGCCCTGGTTCACCACCGTCAGCGGCAGGTGCGAGAGCCCCTCCTTGGACCCGAGCAGCGGCAGCGTCTCGGTGGCAGGATCGAAGTGCATGCCGAAACGGCGCTCCACCCACCGCGACACCGCCTGCCGATACGCCATCAGGCCCTGCTGGAACCCGTACTTGCTGAGGGCCGGCTGCTTGAGGGCCTCCTGCATCGCCGCGAGAACGGCATCGGGTGGTGGCGTATCGTTGTCGCCGGCGCCGAGATCGATGACGTCCATGCCCGCCTCGATGAGACGGCGCTTGATCGAGGGAATCTCGGCGAGCGGATAGCCCGGCAGTGCCTGCAGCCGGTCACTGAAACGGATCATGGCAGCTCCTGCGCGGCTACGTGGTTCGAGAGGATGCCGATACCCGGGATCTCGACTTCGACGACATCGCCGGGCGCCAGCTTGCCCACGCCGGCAGGCGTCCCCGTCGCGATGAGGTCACCGGGCTCCAGGGTCATGATGGCACTGACGTGCGCCACGAGACGAGGGATGGAGAAAATCATGTCGCTCGACATGCCCCGCTGGCGCTCGGCGCCGTTGACTCGCGTTACGATCGACAGGGTGCGCCAGTCGAGCGCAACCACGCTCGGACCCACCGGACAGAACGTGTCGAACCCCTTGGCGCGGGTCCACTGTCCATCGGTCTTCTGGAGGTCACGGCACGTCACGTCGTTGACGCAGGTGTAGCCGGCGATGAACGACTCGGCGTCCCCCTCCGCCACGCGCTGCGCCCGCTTGCCGATCACGACGCCGATCTCGCCCTCGAACTCGACCTGCTTCGATACCGGCGGCAGGACGATGGTGCCACCCGGTGGCAGGAGCGCACTCGGCGGCTTGAGGAAGATCAGCGGTTCCTTCGGCACCTCGTTGCCGAGTTCCTTCGCGTGGTCGGCGTAGTTGCGCCCAATGCACACGATCTTCGACGGTTGCACGACCAGAGTCATACCGGGGCCCCGATGCCGTGACGGGCAAAGAAGTCTTCACACTTGATCCGCACCTGGGCCCACGGCGCGATGACCCGCTCCGCGCGGGGCAACCCGCCCAGCACCAGCGGTCCATAGCGCTTCGTGGTGACGCGGCTGTCGAGCAGCACGACGACACCGACGTCGCGCTGGCTGCGGATCAGCCGGCCGAATCCCTGCTTGAGCTTGAGTGCTGCATGCGGCAGCAGGTACCCCATGAACCCGTCCTCACCCTGCTCCGCCAGTCGCTCCAGGCGCGCGGAGGTGAGCGGCTCACTGGGCACCTTGAAAGGTAGCTTGCAGAGGACGAGGGCGCGGAGCGCGCGGCCGGGCACGTCCACCCCTTCCCAGAACGAATCGGTGCCGAGCAAAATGGCGTTGCCGGCGTCGCGGAAACGGCGCAGGAGCTGGTCGCGAGATGCCTCGCCTTGCACCAGGAGCGGCCAGCGGCCGCCGATGGCCTGTCGCAGCGAACTCGCGGCCCGCTGGAGCGAGGCGTGGCTGGTGAAGAGGGCGAACATGCCGCCGTCGGAGGCATAGGCGAGGTCGATGATGGCCGAGAGCGTGGCCGATGCATGGCCCGCCTCGTCCTCCCGCGGATCGGGAATGTCCGTCGGGATCCCGAAAAGGCACTGGCTCGGATAGTCGAAGGGCGACGGGAAGGTCTCGCGCACCGTGACCGGGGAATCACCACCCGACAACCCGAGCCGGCCCTCCATGAATCCGAAGTCGCCCGACGCGGCCAGCGTGGCGCTGGTGAGCACGATCGTCTTGGCCTTCTCGAACAGCAGCTCCCGCAGCACCGGCGCCAGGTCGAGTGGCACCGCCGCCAGCTTCACCTCGACACCACGCTTGCCGCTCCGCTCGATCCAGCGCACCACCGGATCCTCGTTCGCCGCCGGGCGCAGCGTGTGGACCAGCCCTTCCGACACGACCTCCAGTCGGCCCAGCACCGCGCGCAGCTCCTGCAGCAGCCGGAGCCGGCGCTCCGAGACGTCGGCCTGCTCCAGCCGGCCGGAGATGGTTTCCACCGAGTCGCGCAACACCTGGAATGCGCGCAGCGCCGCCTCGAGCTCCGCCGAGAGGCCGGCGGCCCAGACGGGATCGCTGGCGAACTCATCGTCGAGGCGCCGCTGGCCCCCCGGCGCCTCGTCGAGCAGCCCCACCAGCCGGGTGAAGAGCTGGTCGGACGCCCGGCGTGCATCGGCAAGCGCCGGCACCAGCCGGTCCCGCAGGAGGTCCAGGCTCGCGCGCGCCAGCAGGTCGTCGATGGAACGGAGTTCATGGAACAGCGTGGGGATGAGCCCGCGCCCGTTCCGCTCGAAGCGTCCCAGCAGGCGGCGTACGCCCCGACTCGAGACCTGCGTACCGAGGTGCCCGGCTGCGACGTCCTCGAGATGGTGCGCTTCATCGAGTACGATGCGCTGGTACGGTGGCAGGACCGCCGCTTCCTGCCAGTTGTCGCTGGCCTGGCGTATCTGGAGGTCGGCGGCGAGAAGGTGATGGTTCACCACCACGATATCGGCCTGTGCCGCCTGGCGGCGGGCACGGAACACGAAGCAGCGGTCGAAGTGCTCGCACTGCAGCCTGGGGCAGAGATCGGACTCGGCACTCACCTCGTCCCATACCTCCGGGCTGGGTGCCGACGGAAGGTCGCTCAGCGAGCCGTCGGCGGTACGGCTGGCCCAGGACGCCACCGCGGTGAGTTCGTCGACTTTGTCGGGTTCGAGGAGCGTGCGCTGGGCGCCGACCGCCTGGTGCAGCCGGGCCATGCAGAGATAGTTGCGCCATCCCTTGAGCAGCGCGAACGACGGCTCGTGGCTCTCGGTGCGCAGCGCGTCGCGCAGGAACGGCAGGTCCTTGCCGACGAGCTGCTCCTGCAGGTTGATCGTGTTGGTGCTGACGACCGTGCGCTCGCCGTTGGCGCGCGCCCAGGCCAGTGCGGGCACCAGGTACGCGAAGCTCTTGCCCACGCCCGTCCCCGCTTCGAGCATGAGGACACCGCCGTCGTTGTACGCATCGGCGATATGGGCGCACATGTCCCGCTGGCTTTGCCGGTCCTCGAACTGGCCCATCGCCACCGCGACCGCACCATGCTCGCCCAGCTCGCCCACGACGGACAGCGTATCGAGCTTTGTCTCGGTGCGGCCCTTCGGTACCTCGACCACGACATAGAGCCGCGTGGCGTCGTTGGAGATGATCCCGAAGCCGACCCCGTTGTCGTGCAGCTGCGCCGCGACCGTGAGGTCGGCACCTGAGGGTGAGAGGTGGCCGCTCGGGTGGTTGTGCAGGAGCATCTCGCCGGTCCGCGCGATGCCGGGCAGTGCCAGGACGCGATCCACCGTACCGCGCGCGACGGCGCGCGCCGCCACGATGGCACCGTCACGATCCAGCTCGGCGACGAAGGAGACTTCGCGGCCGTCTGCGGCGTCGACTTGCTCGGCGAGGTAGGTGCGTACTCCGGGCGAAATGCGTTCCGTCGAGGACGTCAGGTCTTCAGTTCCTTCTTCTTCGCCGCCGGGAAGAGCACGTTGTTCAGGATCAGCCGGTACCCGGGGGAATGCGGGTGCAGCGTGAGGTCCGTGGGCGCGTCACCGATCTGGTGCTGCGGATCCTCGGGGTCATGGCCGCCATAGAAGGTCCACGTTCCCTGTCCCTTCTCACCATGGATGTACTTGACCCAGGGAGCACCCGGTTCGTCGGCCAGCACGGTGACGCCCGGCTTCAGCGTCTTCCGGGTGAAGGATGTCGTCAGGCCGTAGAAATCGGGAATGACGTCACGATGGTTCTGTACCAGCATCGTGGGCACCGGGTCGATTTTCGCACTGAAGCCGAAGATGGTGAACGTACCGAGTTGCTGCCGGCGATCGGCGGAGTTGACCTGATGGCCGTCGATATCGGAGTACACCGGCGTGGTGGGGCTCAGCTCCAGCGTCGCATCCTGGAAGGCCAGTGATTTGCTCCAGTCGAGCTTGCTGCTCGCGCCGGTTTCGACCGGTGTGCCGTCGGCGTACGAGGCAGCGATATCCACGTTCGCGGCGGCCAGCGCGAGGTCGAGCGTTTCGGTGGCAGTGCACATCGCAAACAGAAAACCGCCCCGCTCCACGAAGGCGCTGATCTGCTGGGCCACGGCCTTCTTCAAGGCCGGGACATTGGCGTAGCCCAGTTGCCGCGCCACGTCGCGGTTGCGCGAGACCATCTCGGCGAGCCAGGGCGCGCCGGCGTAGTTGAGGTAGAACTTCGAGTACTGCCCGGTGAAGTCCTCATGGTGCAGGTGCAGCCAGTCGTAGGTCTTGAGCCCCTGGTCCATCACCTCGGTGTCCCACAGCTTGTCGTACTCGATGCCGGCGTAGTTGAGGGCCATGGCAACCGCGTCATCCCACGGCGCGGCGAAGGGCGGGACGTAGACCGCGACCTTGGGGGCCTTCTCCAGCGGCACCGCGTCCATGTTCGAGGTCGCGATCTCGCCCCTGACCTGCATGACCGCGGAATCGCTCAGCCCCTCGACGGTGATGCCGTTGAGCGCCGCATCGCGTGCGGCCGCGGGGTCGTTGGGCAAGAGGAAGGATCCGCCACGATAGTTGAGGAGCCACTCTGCCTTCACGCCACGCTGGATGGCGCGGAAGGTCAGGCCGTACGCCTTGAGGTGCTCGGCCTGCGCGTCATCCATGGGAATGAGCAGCCAGTCAGCCCGCACCGGGCCGGGTACGTGCAGCATGGCGGGAATGACCGGAACAGCGGCGGCCACCCGCAGGAAATCACGTCGTGATACGCATCCGAGGCACATTACTGGGGTACCGCCCCTTTCACTTCATCCAGCGCGCGACGCGCCTGTGGCACCAGCGCGCTCCGCGGATAGTCCAGGATCAGTTGCTCGAATACCGGCACCGCTTCGCCGCCTCGCCCCGAGCTGGCGAGCAGGTGCCCCAGCTCGAGCAGGGCCGCCGGTGCCGTGGCCGGCGCCGTCGTATCCACCGCGGCACGGAACAGCTTCTCAGCCACCGGAGCCTGGCCGCGGGCCATTTCCAGTCTACCGGCCAGCAACAGGAGCTCGGCACCACCCTTGTTCCGCGGGCGTTTGCCACCGGCAGAGGTGAAGCCGGCCACCGCAGCCGTCGTGTCGCCCCGCTCGAGAAAGAGGAACGCTGCCCCGAGTTCGGGCAGGCTGTCTTCCTCGATCGGCTGCAGCAGCGCGAGGAGCGACGTGCGCGCCGTGGCCTGCTCCCGGGTTCCCGCATAAGGGCCTGCCGCGCGGAGCAGTTCAACCGCACCGGCAATATCACCCTGAAAGAGCTTGAGCTGCCCCCGCAGCGCCAGCCCGTCCACCGAACTGTCAGCGGTCGCCAGGGCTTCCGCGCGATCGAGCTTCCCTGCCCTGGCCCATCCGAGCGCCACGCGCCGGGTCAGCGTCGCCATTTCCTGGGTCGAAAGCACGCCGCGGTACTGGCTGAGGCTCTTCTCCGCCTCCTCCATCTTTCCCTCTTCCACGAGCAGCCGAAGCAGCGTTCCGGATGCACTCGCGCTCAGGGCGGCGGGCGACTCGCCATCGCTCGCGAGGCTCGCCAGCATGCGTCGCGCCGCCGCACGGTCTCCGGCATCGAGGTAAGCCTGAGCGGCGTCGAGCTGGAGCCGCGACTTCTGCGCGCCATTGGTGCGCTGCGCCATCGCCTCGAGGGCCCGGCCCATGGCCTGCCGATATGCCGGCGCCGTATTGCCGCGCAGTCCCTCCGCGAACTGGCGCAGGAGGTCGCGCGCTTCAACCGGGTCGGCGGGCAGCACCTGCGACAAGCGTTCGAAACCACCGACGGGATCGCCCCACCGCGCGCGGAGCTCCGCATCGAGCCGCAGGGCATCGGGTGAGCCGTCGGCATCGAGGACCTTGAGCACCGCGGCGCGTTGCGCGTCGGGCGTCTGGCGCAATGTCACCACGGCTCCCGACCGGTATCCGGGCAGCTTCTTGACCGCCAGCAACCATTCCCGCGCCGCCCCGGGATAATCCACTTCGAGCACGGCAAGTTGCGCGAGCTCCGGGGCGAGCGCCGTGGGACCGAGTTGCTGGCGGCCGGCCAGGTAGGCCGCGCGGGCACCCGCCCGGTCGCGTCGGGCGAGGAGCGCATTGCCCCATTCCCGGTACGGTGTCTCGTCCTTCGGAGCGAGTTGTGCCCAACGCTCTACGGCGCGACGCAGGCTGTCCGGCATGTTCGCTGCGCCGTATGTCCGAACCGCGACGCCGTACAGGGCCGTGGCGGTGGGGTTCGCCGCGAGTGCCACGCCGATATCGGGCACCATTTCGGCAGTGCGACTGAGTGGCGCGAGTGAGCGCTCGAGCCCCAGGAGGGCGCTCACCTCGGACGGCCGGCCCTTGAGCACGGCGCGATACGCCGTGACCGCCGCGGCGTAGTTGCCCCGACGCTCCAGGTCGAAGGCGCGGTTGAGCGAATCGACCTGGGCTGCGAGCGGCGTGGCCACCAGCAGGAGGGCCAGCACGAGTCGCACGCTACGGCGCTCCGGGCGCGGCGAGACGACGGAAGTAGTCGACGACGATGCGGCGCTCGGCTGGCGACAGCCGCTGCAGGTCCTCCCAGCTTGGCACTTGCAGCCGGCCATCCTCGTCCTGCAGGCGCGCGCGCAGTTCGGGCGGGAGCAGCACACTGTCGCCATTGGCGGTGGTGCTCTGCCGCTCCTTCTGCTCATCCTCCTGCTCTCCCTGCAGCGTCCTGCCCGCGTCGAGCATGCGGCGGAACAGCTTCTCCTGGCGCTCGACCGTCTGTCGGTCGAGACGGCCCGCCTGCAGCCGCTGGGACAGCTCCTCCGCCTCGTTCGCCATCTCCCCGGCCCCGGGCATGTTGCCCTGACCACGCAGTTTTTCCAGTTCCTGCGCCAGCGCACGCTGTTGTGCCGCGAGCTGCTGAAGCTGCTGCTGGGCTCCGCCGCCGGCGCCCATTTGCGGGATGAGCGATGCACCCTGCTCACCGAGTTGTCCCTGCTGCTTGGCCAGCTGGCCCATTTTCTCCATCGCCTCGGAGAGGCCGGAACCCGACTCCGACCCGCTCACGTCCCCCCGGGCACGAAGCAGCCCATGGGCAGCCGAGTTGAGGGCATCGAGCGCATCGCCGGCGCGATCGGCCGCCTCACGCGGATTGGCGTTGGCCGACGACACCGCATCGCGAGCCTGCTGCATGAAGCGACTCGCGGCGGCGAGCGAGGTGCCGATCTCTGGTGATATGAGCGCATTCTTCCCGGCTGCCTGCCGCACCTGCTCCTGCAGCCGCTCGACACCCTCCTCTACCGCGCCCTCGTCGGACCGGAGCTTCGCCGCCGGCTCGCCCCGCTCGAAGCCCTGGCTCACCGCAAGTTGCTTCTCGCCGAGCCGGCTCAAGTCGGCCAGCGCCTGGTCGAGTTGCTGCATCACTTCGTCGCGCCAGTCCTGCGCCATCTGCTCGCGCTCTTCCTCCAGGTCGTCGCCGAGCGGCGCAAGCTCCTTCTCCGCCTCCTCGCCCTCCGACTTCGCCTTCTGCTTCTGCCCGGACTTCGCTGACTTCGACGCCTGCTGCATCATTTGAGCGGCCTTACCCGCCTGCTGCGAGGCCTGCTCGAGCTTGTCCCCGCGAGGCGTGTCCTTCATCTGTTCGGAGAGCTGCTTGAGCTCCGACGACAGCGACTCTGCCTTCTTCGCGAGCTGCTGCTCGGCGACCGCGGCGCGCTGGCTGTCGGCCGTGGCGACCTGCTTGTTCCAGTCGGCCTGATCCTTCTGCAGTTCCTTCGAGTCCTGCGCCAGACTCTCCAGTTGCCCTTCCATCGCGGCGCGCTCGAAGAGCTCGCGGCTCCGCTCCAGCGCTTCCCGCAATTCCTTCTGTTTTTCCGCGAGGTCCTTCAGCGCTTCCTGGGTCCGCTCGGCGTCGAGCTCCTTGAGCGCCTGGCGCAGCTCATCGAGTTTCGCGCGGATTTCAGGCGTGAGGGCCTTCTCCAGCTGCTGCTGCACCTCGGCCAGCCGGGCCATGAGCGCTGAATCGGCGATGCCCGCCGTCTCCGCGTTCTCCTGGAGTTCCTGCAGCGCCTGCCGTGCCTGTTCCGCCTGCTTGAGCAGTTCCTGCTGCGATTCGGCGACCGCCTCGGCCTTCTTCGCCTGCTCGAAGCTGAGGTTGTCGGAGTTGTCGCCCTGCTTGGTGGCATCGCGTGGCTGGGAACGGGCCAGGTCCTCGGTTTGCCGCTCCAGCTTCTTGCTCGCGGCACTGAGCGAGTCGAGCCGGCTCTGGAGGGATGAGGTTTCGCGGCGCTGCTCAGCCCGGAGCTCGGTGAGCGTCTGGATGCGGAGTACGTACTCCCTGGACCAGCCTGATTGCGCCCGCGGCGAATTGTCGACGGCACGGGCCCGATAGTGGAGCGTATCGCCGGGGACGAGCCCGAGCTGCTGCAGGCTCACCTGCGCGCTCAGTACCGCGCGGTCCGGTGTTCCGCCCGGCAGCGCGACCGCCTGCTCCCGCACCGGATCGGCGGTGCCGAGCGCCGACACGCGCCGCAGCTCCAGCGCCACGCTCTTGAGCCCGTGATCATCGTGTGCATCGATCACGATGAGCGCGCGCGCATCGGGAGACGCGGTCGTATCGGCACCCGGCACGGGGATCTCCAGCGCCGGTGCGCTGTCGGCGATGATACGGAGCGGGAGGACGATGGAATCGCCGGCCAGCGGCGTGCCGCTCGCCGTACGGAGCACCAGCCGGTAGGCGCCGGAGCGAACCGGCGTGAAGTCGCCATCGAACTGCTTCCCGCTCACCGGCAAGGCACTCTCGGCATCTCCGGCGCTCCACGACGCGTTCTCGAGTTCCGCCGTGGCCTCGCCGCGCGTCTCCAGTCGCGTGCCCGCCGGCAGCAGCACCGTATCTCCAGTCGTGGGGATGGGCTCATCCTCGAGACCGAGATAGCCGGGATAGCGCGCCGTGACCTCGAGCGCCGCCAGGAACACCGGCTGCCGCACATGCACCATCAGCGTGTCCGAGCCCCGTTCTCCGCTCGATACCCGGGCAAAGAGATCGGCCTCGAGCATCGGGATCACGTGCGTGGCCACGCCGTTGGCATCAAGCGTGAGCGGTGTCTCGCGCCAGGCCTCGCCCGGCGCCCGGAGCCAGAGCGTCGCCTCGCGACGGCCGTAGGTGGTGACCGTGAACGTGACGGCGTCAC
>Ga0070668_100002786_pt1 | contig 12858 bp, 12 predicted proteins | sample KBSS43metaG_FD_64661 | JGI IMG/M metagenome (GOLD analysis project Ga0070668, IMG submission 64661) | Switchgrass rhizosphere microbial communities from Kellogg Biological Station, Michigan, USA - KBS S4-3 metaG | ecosystem: Host-associated > Plants > Roots > Rhizosphere > Soil ... | reverse complement strand
ATGGCCGCGCCGGCTACCACCCAACGGTCAGCAACCTTCCCGACGGGTGGTCCGAGTTCCACGATCGTGTCGAGATCGCGGCACGTGAGGCCGCCCGTATCACCGGCGACCGCACGCGGGGCACGTAGTTCAGAACGTCAGCAGGGCGAGGAAGCCGCCCACCTCCGGGCGAGCCTGGAGACCGTTTTGGCTATTGGTCACCGTGTTGTACCAGTCCGTACGTCCCAGATCCCGCCGCGGCGACCGCATCCCAAGCGGCGGAGATGGGTGCGAAGGCGCGCAGGTCGCTGATGCCGTCGCCCATCCGGTTCATGGCATAGGCGTACGTCGCCCGCGCGTCCATGTCGATGATGGCCAGCGAACCACCGGCGCCGCCCCAGTACAGGGTGTTGGGGCTGGGCATGAAGTCGCCGCCGACCGCGAAGCCGAGGCCGAACCGGACGGGTATGCCGAGAATGAGGTCGGTGCCCTCGACCTGAACCTGCAGGGCCTTGCGGCACGTCGCCTCGGACAGGAACCGCCGGCCACCGGCGACGCCGCCGTTGGCGAGGATCGAAAGAACCTCGGCGACGGACCGCGCGTTGCCGGTGCCGCCGCCGGCCGGGATCTCGGCGGCACGCCACGCCCGCGAGTTGACCACCGACGCGTTGAGTCGCGGGTTGTGCGCCGCGTTGTCCTGCAGCTCGGTCACGTCGCCGGAGAAGGCCTCCTGCGTGGGCGGGACGACCTCGGCCACCCGGATGGCACGCTCGCGTTGCGGTGTGCGCAGTGCATCATCAGCGGCTCACCTATCTCGCCGGTGGCGAGCACTGCCTTCAGGGCCCGGTACGCCTCGTCGTACCGCCGCATGTAGCCCACCTGGACGAGCCGGCTGCCGTACGCGACCTCCGCCTCGACGATCCGCAGGCAGGCTTCCTGGGTGGTGGCCAGCGGCTTCTCGCAGAAGACCTGCTTGCCCGCCGCGATGGCGGCCAGCACGTACTGCTCGTGGGTGGGCCCCCAGGAGCAGACCACCACGGCGTCGACCTGCGGGTCGTGCACCACTTCCTCGCCGGTGGCGTGCACCGTCGCGCCGACGCCCGCGCCGACCGTCGCGGCCAGCGACGCGTCCACGTCGCTGACCGCGGTGACCCGCACGCCGTGCAGCACTGTGGTCATCCGCCGGATGTGGTCCTGCCCGATCATCCCGGTGCCGATCACCCCGACCCGGATCACGGCGCGCCGCCGATGCCGCATTCCTGCAGGTAGGCCTTGGTGCGCCGGGCGATCGGCGCGGGCTTGTCGAACTCGACCGGGTACATGTCCTGCTCGACGATCACGAACGTGTCCGTACCGCGTTCGTTCAGCGCCCGGACGACGCTGGGGATGTCCGGGATGCCGGCCGGCGGCTCGCAGCTGGCACCCATCGCCACGGCCTGCCCGAAGGCCAGGTCCTCGGCGCGGGCCTTCTGCACGATCGCCGGGTCCATCTGCTTGATGTGCAGGTATCCGATGCGGTCCGGGTGGTCGGCGATGAGCTCGGCCGCGTCCCCGCCGCCGTACGCGAGGTGCCCGGTGTCCAGGCAGAGCGAGACGAACCGCGGGTCGGTCTCGGCGAGCAGCCGGTCGACCTGCGGCCGGGTCTCCACGTAGCTGTCGGCGTGGTGGTGGAACTGCATCCGCAGCCCGTACTCCTCGGCGAGGGCCTTGCCGAGGTCGTTGGTGCTGCGGACCAGCGTCTTCCATCCGTCGTCGTCGAGCTGCCCCGGCTCCAGGTAGGCGCCGGTGACGTCGTCGCGATAGCCGGGCACCGGCACGAACACCAGGTCCTTGGCGCCGAGGGCCGCGGTCAGGGCGGCCACCGGCCGGGTCTTCTCCAGGATCTCGGCGAAGTCGCCACTGCGGTGCAGGCCGCTGTAGCCGTGCATGGTGCCGCCCGAAACCCGGAGGTTCCGGCTGGCCAGCTCGTCGGCGAGCCGGCCGTGGTCGGTGGGCAGATACCCGTACGGTCCGAGCTCGAGCCATTCGTAGCCGACACCGGCCAGCTCGTCGAGGAACCGCTGCCAGGGCGTCTGGCGGGGGTCGTCGGCGTACCAGACGCCCCACGAGTCGGGGCAGCTGCCGAGCCGCAGCTCCGGGGTACTCACCGCTGTGCCTCCATTGTCATGTCCTTCTGACCCTCGTTGGTGAGGGCGTTCGTAGGTGTTACCGAGTGCCGCCCGGGTGGGCGGTCACGACGTCTCTCCGGAGGCGATGCGGTCGATGCCGAGGTCGTGGACCTCTTCGCCGAGCAGCCTCGCGGCGGCCGCCGATCCCGCGCCGGCCTGTTCCAGTTCGTGGCTGAGTTCCTCCAGCTCGGCGCCGCCGGCCATGAGCGCGGTCAGCTCGTCCCGGGTGATCTCGTTCTTGCGGTAGTAGCCGAGACTTTGTCCGCGCTTGAGCAGCAGGAACCGGTCGCCCACCGGGTAGGCGTGGTGCGGGTTGTGGGTGATGAAGATGACCCCGAGCCCGCGTTCCCGCGCCTGGATGATGTATCGCAGCACGACGCCGGACTGCTTGACGCCGAGGGCCGCGGTCGGCTCGTCCAGGATCAGCACCTTCGCCCCGAAATAGACCGCTCGGGAGATCGCCACGCACTGCCGCTCGCCGCCGGACAACGTGCCGATCGGCTGGTCGACGTCGCGCAGGTCGATCCCCATGTCGAGCAGTTCTTTCTTGGCGGTCCGGCGCATGAACGGGATGTCCATCCGCGGACCTTTCCGCACCTCGTTGCCGAGGAAGAAGTTGCGCCACACCGGCATCAGCGACACCACGGCCAGGTCCTGGTAGACGGTGGCGATGCCGTGGTCGAGCGCCTCGCGCGGCGAGCCGAAGCGCACTTCGGTGCCTTCCACCTCGTACGATCCGGTGGTGTGTTGATGCAGGCCGGCAATGATCTTGATGAGGGTGGATTTGCCGGCCCCGTTGTCGCCCAGGACGCAGGTCACCTCGCCGCCGCTGACCTCCAGGTTCACCCCGCGAAGGGCGATGATGTTGCCGTAGTTCTTGCCGGCGTCGGTGAGCCGCACCAGCGGCGCCGCCTTCTCCGAAACGACCGCGGTCATCGCATTGCCTCCGCTCGCCTGCGGACAAAGGAGTTCAGCAGGATCGCGCCGAGCAGCAGCGCGCCCAGGAAGAAGTAGAACCAGTCGGGGTTCCAGCCGGCGTAGACGATGCCCTGGTTGGTCATGCCGAAGATGAACGCACCGATGGCGGCCCCGATCACCGAGCCGTACCCGCCGGTCAGCAGGCATCCACCGACCACCGCGGCGACGATGTAGATGAACTCGTTGCCGATGCCGACGCCGGACTGCACGGTGTTGAAGGCGAACAGGATGTGCATGCCGGTGAACCAGGCCAGGAAGCCGACCGCCATGAACAGCCCGATCTTCACCTTGGCGACCGGCACCCCGACCGCGCGGGAGCTGGGCGCCGAGCCGCCGACCGCGAAGATCCAGTTGCCGACGTGGGTGCGCAGCAGCACCCAGGTGGCGACGACCACGAACAGGATCCACCAGAGCAGGGTGATCCGGATGGAGACGCCGCCGATCGAGAACGACGACGCGAACACCTTCTGGGCCGAGCCGAAGCCGTCCATGGTGGACACGTCGTTGGTCGCGACGTTGCTGGTGACCTGCTTGGTGATGGCCAGGTTGAGGCCGCGAATCATGAAGAAGGTGCCGAGCGTGACCAGGAAGCTGGGTATCCCGGTCTTCACCACGAGGTAGCCGTTGATGAAGCCGACGGCCAGCGCCACCACCAGCGAGACGACGATGCCGACCCACATGTTGGCGGTCAGCTGGTAGCTGAACATCGAGGCGAACAGCGCCGACGTGGTGACCGCCACGCCGGCGGACAGGTCGAACTCGCCGCCGATCATCAGCAGTGCGACGGCCACCGCGGGGATGCCGAAGGTGGAGCTGACGTAGAGGACCGAGGACAGCGATTCGAGCTGCCGGAACGGCGGCGCGACCGCGAAGAAGATGACGTAGATGACGATCGCGCCGATCAGCGCGCCGATCTCGGGTCGGGTCAGCAGGCGCGAGGTCAGCGAGCGTCGGGCGTACCGCTCGTCGGCCGCGTGTCGTTTGGCCGGCCTGGTCTCGATGGTGGAACTCATGAGGACCTCCGGGTCTGCGGGATTCCGGCCGGGGCGGTGCCCCGGCCGGAACGACTTACCGGGTACCGGCCGCCGCGAACTGGCCGACGAACTTCACGTTGTTCTTGTCGACCAGGTACGGCCCGGTGAGCGTCGCCTTGCCACCGCCGAGCACGTTGCCGTTGGCCTTGTACAGCCACAGCCCGTCGACCGCCGAGTAGCCCTGCAGGAACGGCTGCTGGTCGATGGCCCACTGCAGGGCGCCGGACTCGATCTGCGGCGGGATCTGCGGGTTGAAGTCGAACGTACCGACCTTGGCCTGGCTGTTCGCGCTCTTGATCGACTGGATGGAGGCCAGCGCGATCGGGGCGCCGAGCGTGACCACGAGGTCGATGGACTTGTCCTGCTGGAGCTTCGCGCCGATCGTGGTCTGCACCGACGGCAGGTCCTGCCCGTTGACGTAGATCTTGTCGTACTTGCCGCCCTTGAACCCCCGCTGGACGCCGTCGCACCGGGCCTCGAGCTGCACCTGCCCCTGCGCCTGGATCACGCACAGCACGTGCTTGGCGCCGTCCGTGGTGGCCCGCTCGCCGGCGGTCTGCCCGGCCACCGACTCGTCCGAGCCGAAGTAGGCCAGGGCCCCGGAGTCCTCGAACGAGGTGATGCCGGCGTTGAAGGCGATCACCGGGATGCCGGCCGCGATGGCCTTCTTCACCACCGGCATCAGCGCCGGCGGGTCGGGCAGGGTGAGCGCGATGCCGTCGACCTTGCTGTCGATCGCGCTCTGGATCAGGTTGGCCTGGTTGGCCGACGTCGGGTCGGACGAGTACTTGAGGGTGACGTTGTCCTTGGCCGCGGCGCTCTCGGCGCCCTTGCGGATGATGTCCCAGAAGGTGTCGCCGGGCGCCGCGTGGGTGACCATGGCGACGGTCATCGCCGGGGTGTTGGCCTTGCCCGCGCCGACGCCTGCCGGGTTCTCCTCGGCCTTCTTGCCGCCGGAGCTGCTGCAGGCGCCCGCGCTGACGGCAAGGCCTATGGCCAGGACGGCCGCGGCCATCCGTTTCACGTGAGTGGACATGTTTTCCTCCGGTCTTGAAGGCCGACTTCCTTGTCAGCCGACGACGTGTAGAGGGAACTCGGCGTCAGGACGACGTCGGGAAGTGCAGTGACGCGTCGGCCGTCGTGGTGACGTGCGGCCACCGGGAGGTGACGACCTTGGCGCGGGTGTAGAAGGAGACGCCCTCGGGGCCGTGGATGTGCTTGTCGCCGAAGAGGGAGTCCTTCCAGCCACCGAAGGAGTAGTAGGCCATCGGCACCGGGATCGGGACGTTGATGCCGATCATCCCGACCCGGACGCCGCGCTGGAACCGGCGCGCGGCTTCCCCGCTGCTGGTGAAGATGGCCGTGCCGTTGCCGTACGGATTGCTGTTGATCAGGTCGATCGCGGAGTCCACGTCGTCGGCGCGCACGACCGAGAGCACCGGGCCGAAGATCTCCTCGGTGTACACGTCCATCGTGGGTTGCACGTGGTCGAGCACGGTCGGGCCGACGAAGAACCCGTTCTCGTACCCGGGCACGGTCAGCCCGCGCCCGTCGACCAGCAGCTTGGCGCCCTGGGTCTCGCCGCTGCCGATCAGGCTCTCGATCCGCTGCTTCGCGGCCGCGGTGACCACCGGGCCCATCTCGCTGCGCGGGTCGCGGCCGGCGCCCACCACCACGTCGGCGGCCTTGCGCGAGACCAGGTCCATCAGCGGGTCGGCGGCGGCACCGACGGCCACCGCCGCGGAGATCGCCATGCACCGCTCGCCGGCCGATCCGAACGCCGCCGCGGACAGGTGGTTCGCGGCGAACTCCAGGTCCGCGTCGGGCAGGATGATGGCGTGGTTCTTGGCGCCGCCGAGCGCCTGCACCCGCTTGCCGGTCGCGGAGGCCTGCTGGTGGATGTAGCGGGCGATCGGGGTGGAGCCGACGAACGACACCGCGGCCACGTCCGGGTGCCGCAGCAGCGCGTCGACGGCCACCTTGTCGCCGTGCACCACGTTGAACACGCCGTCCGGCAGGCCCGCCTCGCGCCACAGCCCGGCGATGAAGTTGGACGCCGACGGGTCGCGCTCGCTGGGCTTGAGCACGAACGTGTTGCCGCAGGCGATCGCCACCGGGTACATCCACATCGGCACCATGGCCGGGAAGTTGAACGGGGTGATCCCGGCGCAGACGCCGAGCGGCTCGCGGAAGCTGAACACGTCGACCCCGGTCGACGCCTGGTCGGAGTATTCGCCCTTGAGCAGGTGCGGGATCCCGCAGGCGAACTCGATCACTTCGAGGCCGCGCTGCACCTCGCCGGCCGCGTCGGAGAGCACCTTGCCGTGCTCGTCGGAGATCATCTCGGCGAGCGCCGCGACGTTGGCGTTGACCAGTTCGCGGAAGTTGAACAGGACCTTCGTACGCCGCGAGAGCGACGCCTGGCTCCAGGTCTGGAAGGCGATCCGGGCGGCCGAGACCGCCGCGTCGACGTCCGCCTCCGAGGCGAGGACCACCTCGTGCTGCTGCTGTCCGGTGGCCGGGTTGAAGACTGGTCCGCGGCGTCCGCCGGACCCGGCGGTGAACTCGCCGCCGATCCAGTGCTCGATGGTTGTCATTTACCCAGATCCTTAGAGGTAGAGCCGTTGGTTGCGCTTGGCCGCGTCGTATGCGGCGCGGGCGGAGGAGGTGCTGTCGAGCCCGGACACCTCGGCCACCGGAACGTCCCACCAGGACTCCGACGACGGCACCGGGGACAGCGGGTCGGTCTCGATGTGCACGACGGTGAGGCGGTCCGCCTCGCGGGCCTTCTTGAGGCCGTCGGTCAGGTCGGCGATGGTGCGGCAGCGGATCACCGCGGCGCCCAGGCTCTCCGCGTTGGCCGCCAGGTCGACCGGCAGGTGTCCGCCGTCGTAGTCGCCCTTGTCGTTGTCCCGGTAGCGATAGCTCGTGCCGAATCGCTGCGAGCCGAGCGACTCGGACAGCGCGCCGATCGAGGCGAAGCCGTGGTTCTGCACGATGACCACGACCAGCTTGATGCCCTCGGCGACGGCGGTGACGATCTCTTGCGCCATCATCAGGTACGACCCGTCGCCGACCAGCGCGAACACCTCACGGCTCGGGTCGGCCATCTTGATGCCGAGCGCCCCGGCGATCTCGAAGCCCATGCAGGAGTAGCCGTACTCGACGTGGTACTGCTTCGGATCCCGCGACCGCCACAGCAGCTGCAGGTCGCCGGGCATGCTGCCGGCCGCCTGCACCACGACGTCGCGTGCTCCGCACGCCTCGTTCACCGCGCCGATCACCTCGGCCTGGGCGGGCAGGGGCCCATGTCCCATCCGGTACGCCGAGTCGACCGTGGCCTGCCATGCGGCCACGTCGGCGCGGTAGTCCGTCGGAAACGTGTGGCCGTCGAGCGCGGCGAGCAGGGCCGGCAGACCCTGCCGGGCGTCCGCGACGATCGGCAGGGCCGATTCCTTCGCCGCGTCGAACGCCGCCACGTTGAGGTTGACGAAGCGCACGCCCGGGTGCTGGAACGCGGTGCGGGAGGCGGTGGTGAAGTCGCTGTACCGGGTGCCGACGCCGATGATCACGTCGGCCTCGCGGGCCAGCCGGTTGGCCACCGGGGTGCCGGTCGAGCCGACCCCGCCCACCGCGTTCGGGTGGTCCCAGCTGAGCGCGCCCTTGCCGGCCTGGGTGTCGGCCACCGGGATGCCGGTGCGGCGGGCGAACTCGTCCAGTTCGGCGGACGCCTCGGCGTAGATGGCGCCCCCGCCGGCGATGAGCAGCGGGCGCTTCGCCGCGCGGATCACCTCGGCGGCCCGCCGGACGAAGGCCGGCTCGGCGACCGGCCGGGCGACGTGCCACACGCGCTTGGCGAACAGGTCGTCCGGGAAGTCGTACGCCTCGGCCTGCACGTCCTGCGGCAGGCAGATGGTCACCGCACCGGTCTCCGCCGGGTCGGTGAGCGTCCGCATCGCGCCGAGCAGCGCCGCCGGCAGTTGCTCGGGCCGCCAGACCCGGTCGAAGAACTTCGACAGCGGCCGGAACGCGTCGTTGACCGACACGTCGCCGGCCCGCGGGTCCTCCAGTTCCTGCAGCACCGGCGTGGCGACCCGGGTGGCGAACACGTCGGACGGCAGCAGCAGCACCGGGATCCGGTTGACCGTCGCCAGCGCGGCGCCGGTGAGCATGTTGGTCGAGCCGGGGCCGATCGAGGCCGTACACGCCATCGCCGACAGGCGGTTCTTCATCCGGGCGTAGCCGACCGCGGCGTGCACCATCGCCTGCTCGTTGCGGGCAAGATGATAAGGAAGATCCACAGTGTCCGTTCCATCGAGCAAGGTCCGTTGCGCCTGCAGCAGCGCCTGCCCGATGCCGGCCACGTTGCCGTGCCCGAAGATCCCGAAGCAGCCCGCGATCGTGCGCTGCTCGACACCGTCCCGTTCGGTCCACTGGTTGGCCAGGAATCGCACCACGGCCTGCCCGACGGTCAGCCTCACGGGCCCGTCCTTTCCTTGTACGTCATGGGTCGTTCCACCGAGGTCGTCAACGGCAGCCGCGGATCCACCGGGACACCCGACCAGGAGTCGCGGATCCAGCCGTGCGCCGGGTCGTCGCGCACCAGCCACTCGCGTTCGCCCGGCCCGGCCATCACGTTGAGGTAGTAGAGGTGGTAGCCGGGCGCGGCCATCGACGGGCCGTGCCAGCCGTACGGGATGAGCACCACGTCGCCGGAGCGCACCTCGGTGCACACGTCGATCGGGCGGTCGGGATGCCCGTACACCCGCTGGAAGCCGCTGCCGGCACCGCCGGACGGCGACGGCGCCACCTCGTAGTAGTAGATCTCCTCGAGGCAGGACTCGCCGGCACCGGCCTCGTCGTGCTTGTGCGGCGGGTACGACGACCAGTTCCCGCCCGGGGTGAGCACCTCGCAGGCGATCAGCCGGTCGGTCTCGAACGCGCCGGGCGTGCAGAAGTTGTTGACCTGCCGGCTCGCCTGCCCGGCCCCGCGCAACTCCACCGGGACGTCCTCGGCCGGCCCGTACCGGAACGGCAGCTTGCGCTCGGCGCGGGCGGCCGGCAACGCGAACCGCCCGCCGTTCGGCGCCCGCACGGTGACCGTCGAGTCGCGCGGCACGTAACAGAAGTCGGTGACCCGGGAGAACACCGACCGCCGGCCGGTCAGCGTCATCCGCTCGTCGTCGCAGGTCACGTCGCAGCCGCCGGACAGCGGCAGGACGAGCATCTCGTCCGGCCCGGTCTCGAACCGGGCCCGGGCGCCGATCGGCAGGTCGAGCACGCGCAGCCCGCTGTACCGCCAGCCGGCGTTCTCCGGCGTGACCACCATCTCGAACGGGCGCTGCGCCGTACTGCCCTTGGGCATCACCGGATTGACCCGTGTCATAGCAGCTCCACCGCCCGGTCCACCGCGTCGGCCACGCCGCCGCTCGCCGGATAGAGCAGCGAGCGGCCGATCACCAGGCCCTGCACGGTCGGCAGGTCGAGGGCCTTGCTCCACTCGCCGTACGCCGCCTCCGCCTCGCCGCCGAGAATCAATGCCGGCAAGGTGGTCGCCGCCATCACCCGTTCCATGTCGCGCACCACCGGCACCTTCAACCACGTGTACGCCGAGGTCGTGCCGAGCCCGGCCGCCACCGTCATGGCCCGGATCATCGCCTCGGGGGTCAGTTCGTTGCGAACCCGGCCGTCGACCCGGTGCGAGATGAACGGCTCCACCATCGCCATCCGGCGGCGGGCGGCGAGGGCCCCGACGGCGTTGCCGCAGGCCTGCAGGGTGGCCACCGTGCCGGGGTCGTCGGGGTCGATGCGCAGCAGCATCTTGCCGCCCTCGAAGCCGGCCGCCGCGATGCTGCCCGCGTCGTACGCGGTGAACCGGTCGTCGATCTCGAACGACGTGCCGGCCAGCCCGCCGCGGTTCATCGAGCCGATCACCACCTTGTCCTCGAGCGCGCCGAGCAGCAGCAGGTCCTCCAGGACGTCCGGGGTGCCGAGCACGCCGTTCACGCCCGGCCGGGCCAGCGCCGTGCTGATCCGGTCGAGCAGGTCGACCCGGTTGGCCATCGCGAGGGGGTCGTCGCCGGCGCGCAGCGCGCCGCGGGCCGGATGGTCGGCCGCGATGATCATCAGCTTGCCGTGCGAGCCGAAGAGGCTGGTGGGCTTGCGCCGGGCGGCCGCCGCGGCGGCGATCGCGTCCGGCCGCCGGGTCCGTACGTCGAGAAGTGCGTCGAGATCACTCACCGGGCGTCTCCGCTCCCGTCCAGCAGTGCACGGACTTCCTGTTCGGTGGGCATCGCGTCGGCGCAGGACAGCCGGGACGCGACGATCGCGCCGGCGGCGTTGGCGAAGCGCATCGTCGCCTCGACGTCCCAGCCGGCCAGCAGCCCGTGGCACAGCGCACCGCCGAAGGCGTCGCCGGCGCCGAGCCCGTTGAGCACGTCGACCGGCACCGGCGGGACCTCGACCTCGGTGCTGCCGTCGGACGCCAGCACGCCGGCCGGCCCCTGTTTGATCACTGCCAGCTCGATGCCCGCCTCGTGCAGCGCGGCCGCGGCCTTGCCCGGCTCGCGCAGGCCGACCGCGGTGTCCGCCTCGTCGAGGTTGCCGACCGCGACGGTCGCGTACGGCAGGGCCTCGCGATACCAGCGGCGGGCCTCCTCCCGCGACTCCCAGAACATCGGCCGGTAGTCGAGGTCGAAGATCGTGATCCCGGCCTTGTCGCGGGCGCGCAGGGCGGCCAGCGTGGCGCTGCGGGACGGTTCCTGGGACAGCCCGGTGCCGGTGACCCAGAAGATGCTCGCCGACCGGATCGCGTCGAGGTCCAGTTCCGACTCGTGGATCTCCAGGTCGGGCGCCTTCGGGTAGCGGTAGAAGTAGAGCGGGAAGTCGTCGGGCGGGAAGATCTCGCAGAACGTGATCGGCGTCGGCAGCCCCTGTACCGGGGTGACGAAGCGGTCGTCCACCCCGAATCCCCGCAGCGCGTCGTGCAGGAAGGCACCGAACGGGTCGGCGCCGGTCCGGGTGATCACGGCCGCCCGCCGGCCGTAGCGGGCCGCCGCCACCGCGACGTTCGACGGGCTGCCGCCGAGGAACTTGGCGAAGGTCCGCACCTCGCGTAGGGAGGCGCCGACCTGTTGTGGGTACAGGTCGACGCCGATGCGTCCCATCGTCAACACCTCGTCGGCGGGCATGCGGGTACCTCCGGCAGCGGCAGAATCGTCCGAAATCGGGCACGCCTCAGCGTGCCATGTGCCGTGCTTCCTACGGCGCGGTGTTGGCGAGATCCTCGCCGCCGGTAGTTTCCCGGCGACGCTATGTTTGCTGGATTCGATGTAATAACGTGAGTGCTCTGACGTCAATACTTTGTCATGACAAACTCACAGAGCTGATTTCACCAAGAGACAGAGCTGGTTTCGCCAAGAGGGGGTGCCGTGTCGTCGGATCTGTCCGCGTCACGAGGCCAGGTTCGTCCGGTCGAGGTCGACCGGAGCAGCCCGGTGCCGTTGTATTTCCAGGTGGCCACCCGGCTGCAGGAGCTGATCGAGCAGGGCGAGATCGGCGTCGGCGCCCGCATCGAGAACGAGGTCGACCTGGCCGAACGTCTCGGCGTCTCGCGCCCGACCACCCGCCGCGCGATTCAGTACCTGGTGGAGCGCGGCATGCTGGTCCGCAAGCGCGGGGTCGGCACGCAGGTGGTGCACCCCAAGGTCCGCCGCCCGGTCGAGCTCTCCAGCCTGTACGACGACCTGGTCGCCGGCGACCGCGCACCGCGCACCGAGGTCCTCGAACTCAAGGTCGTCCCGGCGCCGGACGAGGTCGCCGCGGCCCTGGAGATCCCCGCCGGCACCGAGGTCACCTGGATCGAACGGCTCCGGTACGCGGGCGGCGAGCCGCTCGCGCTGATGCACAACGCCATCCCGCTCACCGTGCTGACCCCCACCCGGGAGGATCTCGCCGAGCGCGGCCTGTACGAGTTGCTGCGCCGGGCCGGCCACGTGCCGCGGATCGCCACGCAGATCATCGGTGCCCGCTCGGCGTCCGCCGTGGAGGCCCGCACGCTGGAGGAGAAACGCGGCGCCTCGTTGCTCACCATGACCCGTACGGCGTGGGACGCGAGCGGCCGCGCCCTGGAGTACGGCAGCCATCTCTACCGGGCCAGCCGGTACAGCTTCGAGTTGAATCTCTCCGCGCACTGAGGAGGACGAACGAGTTACCGATGCGTGGGTGACGGGCAAAGCGCGTGACTGCCCGTGCATGACAGATCGGGCGCTCGGAGGTTGCCTATATCGGTACCGATCAGGACTATCGGCGTCGCTATCCGGCTACATCCCCCGAGCATGGAAGGCGCGACGTCACGTGCAGTCATCCCCGTCTCTGACTGGCAGTGTCCCCGCTGAGCCCGCCACCGCCGACCTCAGCGGCCGTTGCGTGGGCAACTCGTACGTCCTCGTCTGCCCGGTCGGGCACGGCGCCACCGGCACGGTGTGGCGCGGGATAGACCGCTCGTCCGGCGAGTACGTCGCGGTGAAGCTGCTGCACGAGGGGCTGCTCCGGCAACCGAAGCTGGTCATCCGGTTCGTCCAGGAACGCACGATCCTGATGATGATGCGGCACGAGAACATCGTCGGCGTCCGGGACCTGTTCAGCGTCGGCGGCTCGCTCGCGCTGGTGATGGACTACGTGGCCGGCGGCAGCCTGCG
>Ga0070668_100002784_pt1 | contig 12861 bp, 11 predicted proteins | sample KBSS43metaG_FD_64661 | JGI IMG/M metagenome (GOLD analysis project Ga0070668, IMG submission 64661) | Switchgrass rhizosphere microbial communities from Kellogg Biological Station, Michigan, USA - KBS S4-3 metaG | ecosystem: Host-associated > Plants > Roots > Rhizosphere > Soil ... | reverse complement strand
GACCTCGGCCAACGGTCGCGAGCGCTGCTCACGATGATCGTGGTCGCCGGCTTCGCCAGCACCATCTTCATGCCACTGACCGGCCTGCTCAACGACCGCTACGGCTGGCGCACCACCCTGCTCCTGCTCGCCACCCTGTACGGCCTCGTCGCGGTGCCACTGCACGCGCTCGCCGTCCGGCGCCCACCCACCACCGGGCCAGCGCCGCCACGGCGGCGCACCCTGGTCCGGGCGGCACTGCGCGACGGCCGGTTCTGGTGCCTGGCCGTCGCGTTCGTCGCGCACGCCGCCGCGATGAGCACCATGACCATCCACCTCGTCGGCTACCTCATCGCCAGCGGGCATCCGGCCACGTTCGCCGCCACCGTCGCCGGGCTGCTCGGCGTCCTGTCCGTCACCGGCCGGCTGCTGCTCACCGCCGCCCGGCAGCGCTTCCGGCTGTCCAGTGTGGTCGCGTTCGTGTTCCTGGTTCAGGCCGTCGCGGCCGTCGGCCTGCTCGTGGCCGCCGGCAGCCGCCTCGGCGCGGTCCTCGCCGTCACCGGCTTTGGCATCGGCTTCGGCGTGGCCAGCCTCGCCGGCCCCGCCCTGCTCGCCGACCGGTACGGCACCACCGCGTACGCCACCATCGCCGGCACCCTCGCCACCCCGGTCACCCTCGCCAAAGCCGGCGCACCCCTGGCCGCCGCCACCCTCTACACCACCACCGGCGACTACCGGCCGGTCCTGGTCACGGTCGGCGCGCTGTGCCTGCTGGCCGCCATTGGCATCCTCGCCCGCACCGCCACACCATCGCCGGCCGATCAGGTGGCCGCGGCCCGGCCCAGCCGGACCGCGACCGGTACCGACAGCACGTACATCACCAATCCGTAAGCCAACAGCGCCACCACCACCCCGGCACCGGCAGGGGTGGCGATGAACAAGGCGAGCGAAAGGTTCCGCACCGCACTGGTCATCCCGACCGCCCGCCGCGCTGTGGGCCGGCCCAGCCATGGGATCGCGGTCGCCGACAGACACACCAGGACCAACAGCGCGGCCACCCCGATCGGCAGCCAACCCAACTCCGGGAGTTGGCCGCCTGCCGTCACAACGAAGTACACGATCAGAGCGGCCAGCAGCACGTCGGCGATCCGCCGCGCCACTCGATGCACCCCTACCGCACGGTCCGGATCGCGCCGGCGCAGCCACATCCCCACCACCAGAGGTGCGACCTGACCGACCAGGCCACCGGCGACCAGCCCGGCACCGGCCCACCCCGAAGGCACCACATCCTGGCCGGACAGCTGCGCCCACAACGGAGCACTCACCAACCCCAACGGCGCCAGCACACCCTGCAGAGCGGCACTCAACGCGAGATCACCACGGGCATGCAACGTCAGCAACGCCCCCGTCCCGCCACCCGGGGCCGCCGCCGCGAGCACGATTCCCAGCGTGGCCGAGGGTGCCAGCCCGGCTGCCATGCAGAGAGCCACGGCGAGTCCCGGCACCAGCACCACGTTGACGGCGACCGCGACCACGAGCAGCAGCCGCCGGCCGGCGAGGGCGCGGAAATCGGCGATGGTCACCGCGGTCCCGACCGCGGTCATGGAGGCGACCAGCAGCACCCCGACGACCAGCACACTCACCGGGCGACAGCCGCTTGTGCGGCCCGCGCACGGGTGAGCGTGCCGAGCACGTGCGCGGCGTCGCGGCCGACACCGCGCAAGGTGGCCGAGGCGAAGCTGCGCTGCCGCTCCAACCCGACATACCCGAGGCCTGCCACCGTGGCCGACAACCCACCGTCCTGCAGCGGTGCCCCGGCGGCGTCCAACGCGCCGGTTCCCGCCAGGTAGTGCACCTCCGGCCGGTAGCCAGTGGCCAGAATCAGCGCGTCCACCCGCTCGCGGGTTCCGTCGGCCCAGATCACCGCGTCGCCGTCGAGGCGGTCGAACAACGGCCGCTGATCCGGCCGGCCGGTGCGCACCGCCGCCCGGTACCGGCCGTCGTCGATCACCGGCACCGTCCCGCCCGCCAGACGCGGCCCCCACCGGGCGGTGTCCACCCCGGTCCGGGCCAGCCACCAGTGGAAGTCGCGGCCCAGATATCGCTGCGGCTGCCACCGCACCGGCCGACGCGTAGCTATCGTCACCCTGGCGACGTCGGCCATCTCCACCGCGATCTGCACGGCCGAGTTTCCGCCACCCACCACAATCACCCGCCGACCGGCGAACGATGTCGGTTCCCGGTAGTCCCTGGAATGCAACACTCTGCCGGCGAACCCGTCCAGGCCCGGCAGTATCGGCCGATACGGAGATCCGAACCCACCGGTGGCCGCGACCACGACCCGAGCCTCGACCACCGCCCCGGTTGACGTCGACACCGCGAACCCGCCCGCCGACCTGGTCACCCGCTGCACCCGCTCACCGAACCGCACCTCGGCATCCAGCCACGCCGCGTAGGTCGTGAGGTAGTCCACCACCTCGTCACGCAGCGGATACCGGTCCGGCTCACCGGGGAACGGCAGGCCCGGCAGCGACGAGAACCGTGCCGGGGAGAACAAGGTCAGGCTGTCGTAGTAGTGCGGCCACGACCCACCCGGCCCTGCGGCGGCGTCCAGTACGACCGGGACCAGACCACGGGAACGGGCAACCTGCGCGGTGGCGAGGCCGGCTTGGCCGCCGCCGATCACGACCACATCAGCGATACTCATCCCGGTAAGATATCGTCACTTCGGGAAAAGACGAAGTGATGTCGTGGAGGAGACTGGAACCTGATGAGCGCACCGACCGTCGACGGGCCGACCCAGGACTTCCTCAAGGCCCTCGCCAGCGAGACCCGACAACAGATCATGGTGCTGTTCGCCGGTGGCACCCAGCTCACCGTCGGCGAGGTCGCCGACGGCTGCGGCCTCGGCCTATCCACCGCCTCCGAACAGCTGTCCATCCTCAAGCGCGGCGGCCTGGTCCTGTCGACCCGCGACGGCAAACTCGTGCGATACCGGGCTGACCCCACCACAATCGCCGCCCGGCTCTCCGACCTGCAGACCTATCTGGCCTGCTGTTGCCCGCCCGCGATCGACACCGACCCGGGAGCCTGACGCGGCTGGGCTTACTCACCCCTCGCGCCATCCGCCTACCAAGCCGACGACCTGCTGTCAGCTCTGTACGGGCTGCGCTGGCTCAACCGGCGACCGCAACGCACCCACCCACAGCAACCACCGCACCGCGGGGTTTCCGGGGGCTCGGCCCCCGGAGCCAGCAAAGCGAGGCGCCCACCGGTCCGCGCTTTTTGCGGACAGGGGGCGCCTAGGCGACTCGCTCCCCCGATTGGACTCGAACCAATAACCTGCCGGTTAACAGCCGGCTGCTCTGCCAATTGAGCTACAGGGGACTGCTGCTCGGCACCGGGGCTTGCTCGGTGCCGGGGAACAGAGTACATGACGAGTAGGGGCGTTTGCGAAGGGGTTACCCGGGCGCGCCGCCTGCGGCGGAAACACCTGGCGCAGGAGTACCGGCCGGGCAGGATGGGTATGCACCCCGCAGACGCATGCGCGTCATCGAACGGAAGGAGCCGCCACCATGCGCGGAAAGCTGATGTTCATCACCGGTCTCGCGGCGGGCTTCGTCCTGGGCAGCCGGGCCGGCCGGGAGAAGTACGAGGAGATCCGGGCTAACGCCAAGAAGGTGTGGGAACACCCGTCGGTGCAGGAAGCCGCCGGTGTGGCCCAGGCGCAGGCCACCAAGCTCTACAGCGAGAGCAAGGACAAGCTGCAGTCGTCCAAGCTCGGGGAGAAACTGCACACGACGGCCGGCACCGAGCCTGCCCCGGTGACGGAGACGCTGCCCGCGTCGACGGACACGCTGGCGTCGTCGAACACCAAGAGCACCGGCAGCACGTTCTGACCCACGGCAACACCAGTGCGGGCCGCCCCGAGTCGGGGGCGGCCCGCACTGGTGTTGGGGTTCAGGAGGATGAGGAGAAGGCGGCGTCGAAGGCCGCGGTGGGGGCGTCGAAGGCCAGCCGGCGGACGAACTGCAGGGCTTCGGGCGCGCCGAGCAGCCGGTCCATGCCGGCGTCCTCCCACTCGATGGAGATCGGGCCGTCGTAGCCGATGGCGTTCAGCGCCCGGAAGCAGTCTTCCCAGGGCACGTCGCCGTGGCCGGTGGAGACGAAGTCCCAGCCGCGGCGCAGGTCGGCCCACGGCAGGTGGGAGCTCAGCCGGCCGCGGCGGCCGTCGCCGGTGCGTACCTTCGCGTCTTTGCAGTCGACGTGGTAGATCAGGTCTTTGAATTCGAGGATGAAGTTGACCGGGTCGAGGTCCTGCCAGACGAAGTGGGACGGGTCCCAGTTGAGGCCGAAGGCGGGCCGGTTTCCGATGGCTTCCAGCGTGCGGCGGGTGGTCCAGTAGTCGTACGCGATCTCGCTGGGGTGGACCTCGTGGGCGAACCGCACGCCGACCTCGTCGAAGACGTCGAGGATGGGGTTCCACCGGTCGGCGAAGTCCTGGTAGCCGCGGTCGATCATGGCTGGGGAGGCGGGCGGGAACATCGCGACGGTGTGCCAGATCGATGATCCGGTGAAGCCGACCACGGTCCGTACGCCGAGGCGGGCCGCGGCCCGGGCGGTGTCCTTCATGCGTTCGGCGGCCCGGGACCGTACGCCCTCCGGCGAGCCGTCGCCCCAGATCGCGGCCGGCAGGATGTCCTGGTGGCGTTCGTCGATCGGGTGGTCGCAGACGGCCTGGCCGACCAGGTGGTTGGAGATCGCGTACACCTGGAGGTTGTGCTTTTCCAGCGTCTCGCGTTTGCGGTCGATGTAGTCGGGTTCGGCGAGTGCCCGGTCGACCTCGAAGTGGTCGCCCCAGCAGGCGATCTCGAGGCCGTCGTAGCCCCAGCCGGACGCCAGCTGGCACACCTCGTCGAAGGGCAGGTCGGCCCACTGGCCGGTGAAGAGCGTGATGGGTCGCGCCATGGAATCTCCCTCATCGCAGCCGAATAGACGGGCGGCGAGGGAAAGCCGGCCCAGGTGGCGCTGCCGGGGTGGCGTCGCGGCCGGCCGGGTTTGCGCCTCCCGGGTGCCGGCCCGCCCGTCACGGCAGTGCCATCACCGACTTTAGACGGATCGCCCAGCAGCGCAAGGGATCAGCGGGCGCCCGCAAAAGATCAGCCAACGCCGCAACAGACCAACCGGCGCCGCAAAAGATCAGCCAGCGCCGCAGGAGACCAACCGGCGCCGCAAAAGATCAGCCAGCGCCGCAACAGACCAACCGGCGCCGCGAGGGATCAGCGGGCGACGCAGACCTCGTTTTCCGGCGCGAGGCCGACGGCGGCAAGCTCCGCCAGGAGGTACGCGATGTCGGCCGCGAGCTGCTCGACCGGCGGTTCCGGGGTGCGGGCGACGAGCGTGATGTTTTCGGTGAGCGGCCGGCCGGCACCGAACAGGTGACGCAGGCCGGTCCGCCATTTCTCGGTGGTCGATCCGGGCACCGCGGCGAGCCGCACCTCGACGACCGCCAGCCCGGTGTCGGTGATCGTCTCGATCCCGGCCGCCGGGTCGGGCCAGGTGCGCGCCGCGTGGCCGAGGTCGAGGCAGACGCCGAGCCGGTCCTTGTCGACCCGGGCCAGTCCGGCGACGGTCTGGTCGGGGCTGTCCAGCACCTGCTCGGGGGTGGGCTGGAAGCCGACCCGGACGGCGCGGCCGTTCTGCCAGGCCAGGTCGGCGAGGCCGGCGGAGAGCCGGCGCAGGATGCCGGTGGCCGCCTTTTCCTCGGCCTCGGCCCAGCCGGCCCGCGGCCCGAGGCCGGTCGTGCTGACCGTGCCGCGGACGGCTTCCCGGTCGAGCAGGTCGAGCAGGATGCGGGCGAGGTCGAGGGTGTACTCGCGGCGGGCCGGTTCGGTCCAGGCCGGAGCGGGGGTGTCCTCGCCGCCGCCCTCGGCGAAGGGCGCGCCGCTCAACGTGACGACTTCGAGCCGGCGGGCGTCGAGTTCGGCACGAAGCCGGGTGCGGGCGCGGCTCTCGACGGCGAGGGCGGCGGCAAGGGCGGGGGGAAGCCAGAAGGTCACGCCGAGCGCGTCGGCACCGAGCCGGGCGCGGACGGCACCGTACGTGTCGAACTGGGCGACGAGGCCCGTTAAATTGATCTCGGGCCGCGGGCTGAGCTCACAACTGAGGTGCACGATCCGGCCGGAGGTGTGTCTCAGCCGCATCAGTGTCCTCCCCGAGCGAGCGAACCGGTGCATCTGCACGTGCATCCGCGCGTGCTTTGACGTCCAGTATGGACCATGCGGCCGCCGGTATTCGACGTGCGCGTGGCGGGCCGTGGGGCAACCATGACGCCTCCATCCGTGGGATCACCTGCCCACGGATACGAGCGTCGGACGTCCACGGGATCAGCGCCGTACGGCGCGTGCGACGCGATGACCGGCGCGGACATGATCGGGGAAGCGCTTTCTCATTGGCATCTGCCGATGTATCCGCCCGGGGTGACCAGCCAGTAGGTTCACCGGAGGGCACACCGGCGGGCGTGTTACAAGGGTGTTCCACGTGCGCCATATGCATGTTCGGACACGCACGGAACGATCACTCGTGCGCCCGCACGGTGATCTTCACCAACCGGACAATCTTGCGGCCGCCCACCCCCGCGGCGGGCGGGGCCGGACGGCCGCATTCCGGTGCGCAGCACCGCTTCCCGTCGCGGGCCGGCCGGCGCGGGGCGCAACCGCGCCGTCCCTCGCCGGCCCGCGACGGACGTCGTACAGCCGTGTCCCGTGGCGAAGCCGCCGCCCGGGACACGGATCGGTCAGACGGGTTCGAGGACGGGCTCCACCTCGGTCCACTGTGCCGACTCGGCCGACTTGGCCACCGCGTCCAGTACCAACTGGACCTGCAGCGCGTCGGCAAAGGACGGTGTGGGGTTCTGCCCCGTCCCGATCGCCTCGATCAGGTCGCGCATCTCGTGGGTGAACGAGTGCTCGTAGCCGATCGGGTGCCCGGCGGGCCACCACGCCGACATGTACGGGTGATCCGGCTCGGTCACCAGGATCCGGCTGAAGCCCTGCTCCGGCCCGGCCAGCGAGGCGTCGTAGAACTCCAGTTCGTTCATCCGCTCGAAGTCGAACGCGAGCGAGCCGAGCGAGCCGTTCAGCTCGACACGCAGGGCGTTCTTGCGGCCGGTGGCAAACCGGGTCGCCTCGTAGGTGGCCACCGCTCCCCCGTCGAGCCGAGCCAGGAACAGCGCGGCATCGTCCACCGTCACCTCGCCGAATTCGGACACCGACGCGGCGCCGGACAGGCCGGACGAGGCCGCGGGCAGCGGCCGCGAGCGGATGAAGGTTTCCGTCAGGGCGGACACCGTGGAGATCGACTGGCCGGTGACGAACTGGGTGAGGTCGACGATGTGCGCGCCGATGTCACCCAGCGCGCCCGAGCCGGCCACGTCCTTGCGGAGCCGCCAGACCAGCGGGAACTGCGGATCGACGATCCAGTCCTGCAGGTACACGGCCCGGACGTGCCGGACCGTGCCGATCCGCCCGGCGGCGACCATCCGCCGCATCAGCGACACCGCCGGGACCCGCCGATAATTGAACCCGCACATCGCCCGTACGCCGTGGTTTTGCGCCTTGGTCGCGGCCGAGGCCATCTCCCGGGCCTCGGCCACCGTGTTGGCCAGGGGTTTCTCGCAGAGCACGTGCTTGCCCGCGGCGAGGGCGGCCAGCGCGATCTCGGCGTGCGTGTCGCCGGGCGTACAGATGTCGATCAGGTCGATGTCGTCCCGGTCGATCAAACCACGCCAGTCGGTGGCGTGTTCCGCCCAGCCGAGTTTCGCGGCGGCGGCCGCCACCGCCTCGGTGGAGCGGCCGCACACCGCTGTCATCCGTGCCGACAGCGGCAGGTCGAATGCGTGGTTGACGGTGCGCCACGCCTGAGAGTGCGCGGCGCCCATGAACGCGTAGCCGACCATGCCGACCCGCAGCTGTTCCGACATGAATCCCCCTACTAGAAGCCGAGCTTGGCGTACTTCGCCGCGTTTTCCTTCGTGATCGTCTCCGAGGCGAGCGTGATCTCCTTGGGCACCTGGAGCTCGACCAGGTCGCTCATGCCCTTGCCCTGTCCGATCAGCCGGGCCAGCGAGATGGCCGAGGAGGCCATCGACGGGCTGTACGTTACGGTCGCCTTGAGGACGGTGTTGCCGGCCGAGATCGCGTCGATCGCCGCCTTGGAACCGGCGCCGCCGACCATGAAGAACTCGCTGCGGTTCGCCTGCTTGATCGCGGCGAGCACGCCGATGCCCTGGTCGTCGTCGTGGTTCCAGAGCGCGTCCATCTTGGGCAGCGCCTGCAGAAGTGCGGTCGCGGCCGCCTGCCCGGAGTCGGCGGTGAACTCGGCCGGCCGGCGGTTGGCGACCTTGAAGCCGAACGTCTGCAGGGCCGTGTTGAAGCCCTGCGTACGCTCCTGGGTCAGCTCGAGCGAGTCGATCCCGGGGATCTCCCCGATGATCGGGTTGCTGACGTTCTTGGCCTTCAACTGCTCGCCGATGTACGTGCCGGCGGCGATCCCCATGCCGTAGTTGTCACCCTTGATCTGCAGCCGGTATGCGTTCTGCGACGGGAACGCGCGGTCCAAATTGATCACCGGGATGCCGGCCCGCATGGCCTCGATGCCGACCGCGTTCAGCTCCTTCCCGTCGTGCGGGAGCATCACGATCACGGTGGGCTTCTGGGAGATCAGGGTGGCGATCGCCGCACGCTGGGCGGCGGCGTCCGCGCCGGCCTCGACCGACCGCAGCTCCACATCGGAGTACGCGGCGGCCTGCGCCTTGGCGTTGTTGGTGATCGCCGCGATCCAGCCGTGGTCGGCCGCCGGGGCGGAGAAGCCGATGATCACCTTCTGGCCGGGCGCGGCGTTCGGGTTGGCGTCGCCGCCGGTGTTCGTGTTGACCTGGGCATTGTTCTCGGGGGTATTGCTCGTGCACGCGGTGAGAAGGGCGCCGGCGCCGACGGCCGCGCCGCCGAACAGAATGCGCCTACGGGACAAAGCGGACATCATTCCTCCCAAGGGGTACCCGGAAGAGCAGATCCGGGGAAAAGATCAGCGCTTGAGGAGTTGGGTGAGGGAGCGGAAACGGAACTCTTGGACCAGCACGGCGGCGACGATGATCGCCCCCTTGACCATGTTCTGGACCTCGGTGGAAAGGTTGTTGATCGCGAACAGGTTGGTGATCGTGGAGAAGACCAGCACCCCGAACAGGGCGCCGACAATGGTGCCGCGGCCGCCGCTGAGCAGCGTGCCGCCGATGATCGCCGCGGCGATCGCGTCGAGTTCGTACAGGTTCGCCATGGCGGCCTGGGCACTGGTCGCCTGCGAAGTCAACATGATCGCGCCGATCCCGCAGCACAGGCCGGAAAGCGCGTAGAGAAGAACGGTGTGCCGCTTCACGTTGATGCCGGCCAGCCGGGCCGCCTCGGGGTTGCCGCCGACGGCGACCGTGCGCCGGCCGAACGTGGTGCGGTTGAGCAGCACCCAGCCGGCCACCACCACCAGGCCGAGAATCCACACCAGCAGCGGGATGCCGAGCAGTTTCGTACTGGCGATGTCGTTGATCGTGGTGTTCGCCGAGACCTGGGTCTGCTTGCCGGAGATCTGCGCGGCCAGGCCGCGCGCCGCCACCAGCATCGCGAGGGTGGCGATGAAGGGAACGAGTTTCCCGTACGAGATGAGCAGGCCGTTGATGAGTCCCACCGCGATCCCGACCGCCAGGGCCGTGAAGATCATGCCGCCCGTGCCGTAGCCCTGCGTCGCGAGTGTCGTGCACCAGACGCCGGCCAACGCGATGATCGCACCCACCGAGAGATCGATGCCGCCACCGATGATCACGAACGTCATGCCGACCGTGACCACGCCGATCGCCGACGCCTGCTGCAGGATGGTGAGGAAGTTGTTGCGCACCCAGGTCGGGTCGCTGTACAGGTCGGGCTTCGTGACGATGCCGACGATCACCAGGATGATCAGGACACCGACGAGCCCGAGATTACGCAGCACACCCTCGTCAAGCTTCCGGCGCCGGCGGTCGGTCCGCACCTCGGGAGGCGCCGTCTCGGTGATCATGCTGTGCCCTCCTTTGGCATGCCCTTCTGGCCCTCGCCTGCGAGGCCGTCCGCCAGTGCGGCTGGGTACCGCTCGGTGCAGGCGGTCATGCTGTGCCTAATTGGCATGCCCTTCTGGCCCTCGCCTGCGAGGCCGTCCGCCAGTGCGGCTGGGTACCGCTCGGTGCAGGCGGTCATGCCGGCTCCCCTTCCAAGAGCGACCCCGCCATGACGAGGTCGAGAACGGTGTCTTCGCTGATGTCCTCGGCCGCCGCCTCGTGCACGAGGTGGCCTTCCCGCATCACCAGGACCCGGTCGGCCAGGCCGAGCACCTCGGGCACCTCGCTCGAGACCAGCAACACGCCCACGCCGTCCGCGGCCAGGCCGCGGATGACCTGGTAAAGCTCGGCCCGGGCGCCGACGTCCACGCCACGGGTCGGCTCGTCGAGCAGCAGCAGCCGGGTGTCGCCGAGCAGCCAGCGCCCGACCACCACCTTTTGCTGGTTGCCGCCGGAGAGCGTCCGAACCGGACGGTTCACGTCCCGCGGCCGCAACTCCAGCGACTCGGCCGTCTTCGCCGCGGCCTTACGTTCGTTTCCGGCATCGGTGAAGCCGCCGTGCGCGAAACCGGAAAACGACGAGAGGGTCATGTTCTTGTAGACCGGCTCGTCCAGCAGCAGCGCCTGGCTCTTGCGCTCCTCCGGGGCCATGCCCATGCCGTACCGCACCGCCCCGCCGACCCCACGGATCCTCTTCCCGTCCAGCGACACCGTGCCGGCATCCGGCTTGCGCGCCCCGAAGATCGTCTCCAGCAGTTCCGAGCGGCCCGAACCGACCAGGCCGGCGATCCCGACGATCTCGCCCGGCGCCACGGTGAGGCTCACGTCCGAGAACTCGCCGTGCCGGGTGAGGCCCTCGACCACCAGCAGCGGGTCGGCGGTCGACGCGGGCGGGCGCGGCGGGAAGACGTACTCGATGCTGCGGCCCGTCATCCGGCTGACCAGATCGCGGGTCGGAGTGGTGCGGGCCGGCAGATTGGCCGCGGTCGTGCGGCCGTCCTTGAGCACGGTGACCCGGTCGCCGATCTCGCGGATCTCCTCCAGCCGGTGCGAGATGTAGATGACCGCGATGTTCTGCGAGGTCAACTCCCGGATGATCCGGAACAGATTTTCCACCTCGTCATGAGCGAGCACGGCGCTGGGCTCGTCCATGACGATCAGCCGGGCGTCGTGCGACAGGGCCCGCGCCATGCTGACGATCTGTTTGCCGGCCGCCGGCAGGCTGCGCACCGGCTGTCGCGGCGGGATCTCGGCATGGCCCAGACGGGCCAAAATCTCCCGGGTCCGGTACGCCGTGGAGCGCCGCCGGGTGAAGCCGAAGCGACTCTCCTCGTGCCCGAGAAACGCGTTCTCCGCCACCGAAAGATCGTCGACGAGGTCAAGCTCCTGGTAGATCGTCGCGATGCCGGCCCGCATAGCGGCCTGCGGGGTGGCCGGCGCGAACGGCTCCCCCAGCCAACTGATCTCGCCGCCGTCCGCGTGATGCACGCCCGCCAGGATCTTGATGAGTGTGGACTTCCCCGCGCCGTTCTGTCCGAGCAGGCAGTGCACCTCGCCGGCCCGCACTTCGAGTTGCACACCATCCAGAGCGCGTACGCCGGGGAAGGTCTTCACCACGTCGGTGAGCCGAAGAACGACCTCGGGCTCGCCGCCACCGTCGGAGTTACGCGGCCCGCCCGGGCTCGCCGTCGCAGCACCGTGCTCGCCCGTCCGCCCAGCGTCGGCGGGGTCCGCGGGGTCCGCGCCCGCGACTTCCTCCGCCGCGGCGGGCCGGTCCGCGGTCGCCGCCGTGGGCGCGTCGGCGGTCGACTTCGCTGGGGCCTCTGCCGAGGCTGCACCCGCAGCCGACGCGCCGGCGATCGACTTCGCCGGGGCCGCACTCGCAGCCGATGCCTCGGCGATCGACTTCGCCGGGGCCGCGCTCGCGGCCGATGCGTCGGCGGTGGACTTTGCCGGGGCCGCGTTCGCGGCCGTCTTGTCGCCGAGATCCACGCCGGACTCCTCTCGGGCCTGGTCCGCGGTGCCGTCCCGCGGGGCGGGGGCGGTCATGATGCCTGCTCGAAGACGGTGTCGCTGGCCAGCACGGCGGCGCCGGTCACGCCGGCCCGGCCGCCCAGTTCGGACAGCACGACCGGGAGGTTGCCGGTGGCCAGCGGCAGCGAGCGGCGGTAGACGACGCTGCGGATCTCGGCGAGCAGCACGTGGCCGAGCTGCGCGAGACCGCCGCCGATCACGATCATCGAAGGGTTCGCGAAGGAGACCAGGGTGGCGAGCACGCCGCCGACCTTGCGGCCGCCCTCGCGGATCAGCCGGATGCAGGTGATGTCTCCCTCGGCGGCGCCCTCCGCGACGTCGCGGGCGGAGATGCCGACCGGGCGCTCCTCGCTGCCCTCCCAGGTGGCGTCCTCGGCCGCGGCCAGCGCCGCCTGGTGCGCGGCTAGCCGCTCGGCGAGCGCCGGGGATTCGCCGGTGCGGGCCGCGGCGAGCGCATCGCGGGCCAGCGCGGCCCCGCTGAACAACGCCTCCAGGCAGCCGGTGTTGCCGCACGAGCAGACCGGCCCGTTCGCGTCGACCTGGATGTGCCCGATGTCGCCCGCGCAGCCGTCGACCCCGCGGTAGACGTCGCCGCCCAGGTGGATGCCGCAGCCGATGCCCGTACCGATCTTGACGAAGAGGAAGTCGTCGACGGAGTGGGCGACACCGCCGTGCCGCTCGCCGATCGCCATGATGTTGACGTCGTTGTC
>Ga0070668_100002781_pt1 | contig 12865 bp, 10 predicted proteins | sample KBSS43metaG_FD_64661 | JGI IMG/M metagenome (GOLD analysis project Ga0070668, IMG submission 64661) | Switchgrass rhizosphere microbial communities from Kellogg Biological Station, Michigan, USA - KBS S4-3 metaG | ecosystem: Host-associated > Plants > Roots > Rhizosphere > Soil ... | reverse complement strand
CACGGTCCCGATAACCTTGGTCGCCGCGACCGGGTCGCCTTGCCCGCACGTTCCGGTTCACGTCCTCGACCCTCGAACGGCGAAAGCGAAAGTTGTCGGTCCCCCTACGCACATTCTGTCTGGTTGGAAGTCGGTCGCAAGGAGGGTGAGCAAAGTGGTAGGAAGAAAGACGAGCGCGAAGGCTGCGAAAGCCGCGTCGAAGGTGCTCAGAGGCGGTCGCACCAGTAGGGCATCAAAAACTGCAGCAGCATCGGCTCTGAGTCAGCGGGCTCCGAAGTCAAACGCCAAGGGCAAGAAGTAAGGCGGGTCGGCACGCACCGCGGGGGGCCCGTGGAGCAAACCCTCAATCCGAGGAAGCACCCACCGGCGCAGCGATAGCGCTTGATTAGGTAGACTCGATGCTGGCCTCCTACTTCGGGGTTCGCTGCACCCGCGCACGCCGAATCACCACTGCAGCAGCTGGATTCGCTTCACTAATTCCGCGAGCGACGAGTTCGTCATACAACTTGCGAAGGGCAGTCACGCGGCGGCGGATCGTACTTTCGCTGTACTTCCGTCGACGCAACAGCGCGACGTACTGACGAATGTCCTTTGCAGATAGTTCTAAGACTTCCTTCCCGCGCGCCTGCGCCCACCAAAACACATCATCCAAGTCGCCCCAGTAGGCGCGCGCGGTGTTTTGGCCGTGGTTCAGCAGTACGCTTTCGCGAATCTCGGCGAACCGCCCGTAGTCGACTTGCTGTGCGGAGATCACCGGTAGTAGATGATCCGGGTAGAACTCATGTGCCATGGCCTCAGGCTAGTGCCTTGGTGCTATCACGCTTATGCTTTTTCGGCCTCTACCTGCAGATTTAGCATTGTTATTGGAACATCCCTTGAGGATCCGAGGAGCAAACAATGCCCCGGCAACAGATCAACGGCACCGCTGAGTCACACCGGCCAGTGCTCGATGCCGCCCAGAGACTCGCGCGATTGGTCATCATCAGCTGCGTCATTCTGGTGCTCGCATACTTCGCACTCGCCGCCATCGTGGTCATCCGTACTGGAGACGTTGAAGCTGTCGCCCAGGTCGGGCGTGCGGCCGCGGACCTGATTCGCGCCCTCATAGACTCTGACTGAAGGAGATACGGCAAGTCCCGAGCGGAGGTACTGATTTGCGTGCTGAATTGGACACCAGCGCACGGGGCGCGAGAGTCCCGTCGAGGTAGGGAAAGTCGAGCCGCCATCTTCGAGTCGGCATCATGGTCAAGCAGCCACCGTGAGGGCGAGGGCGCAACGACACTCTGGGATCAAAAGTCCGTTATCGAGGTGGCAGCCGGGAACCCGGGCCTAGGGTGACCTGACCACTATCGATTCGTCGGCGGGGGGCGCGGTGGCGCATGCGGTCATAGGGGCGGGCGGGCCCTCCGGTCGGATTTCTTGGGCTTGTAGGGCTTCGGGTGCCACGACTGCGGGTGCGCGGTGAGTGCGGCGACGGGCGCCGCACCGCGGCCCGAGTGCGACGTCGTCATGAAGGGCGGCATCACCAGCGGCATCGTCTACCCGCGGTTGATCGTCGAATTGTCCAGGAAGTACCAGTTCCGCCAGGTGGGCGGCGCGTCCGCCGGCGCTATCGCCGCGACCATGACTGCGGCGGCCCAAGCCGGACAGCTAAGGGGGCGCGGAACCGCTCCATTCACTCGGCTGTGGGACATCCCCACCGACCTCGCCCACGACATGCCCTATCTGTTTCAGCCGTCGCCGAGCACGGCGGCCGCCTACGACGTGCTGATGGCCGCGATCCGCCCGAACTGGCCCGCGGTGCTCAAGATCCCGGCCGTGGTCAGTCTGGTGATCCGGCGAGGATTCGGATGGTTCCTGCTAGGGCTAGCCGTGAGCATGGTTCCCGCCGTCTGCTTCGTGATTGCGTTGCTCGGCGCACCGGAGACCGATGCGCAGTGGTGGGCGGCGTTGAGGGCGCTGATCGTCTGGCTGCCGGTCGCCATCGTGATCGGCGCCGTGGTGGCCGGGATCCGGCTGACCCGGGTGACGGGGAAGGCGATCGTCGACAACGGTTTCGGCATGTGCGACGGTCACACCGCACGCGGCACCGGACCGGTGAAGCCGTTGACCGACTGGATGGACGACATGCTCTGCGAGCTCGTCGGACCGCTCGGCACGGACCGGCCGGTGTGCTTCAAGGACTTGTGGGGAGTGGCCGCCTCCGAGGCGTACCGAGCGTTGGTGCCGGCAGGCACGGGCGAGGCCAGGGCGATGAGCCCGGCCCAGCGTCGCGAGAACCGCGAGCTGCGCGACTGCGACTGCGTGGTGATGACCACCGACCTCAGTCATCAACGGCCCTACCGGTTTCCGTTCGACACTGCCGAGTTCTTCTGGTGCGAGGAATGCCTGAGGAAGTACTTCCCCGACCGGGTGATCATCCACATGAACGTCGGACGTCAGGCGGTGACCCGATCCGACGTCGGCGACGATCCGACCTGCTCGATTCATCCGGCACAGCCGCTGTACTTCCTGCCCTCCGCCCCTGACATCCCGCTGGTGCTGGCAGCGCGCATCAGCCTGAGCTTTCCGGGGTTGATCAGCGCGGTGCCCTTCCAGGCGGTCGATCGCAGTCGCGCGACGGACCGCCAGGGCATCGTCACGGTCTGGTTCTCGGACGGGGGCATCTCCAGCAACTTTCCGATCCGGTTCTTCGACGCGGCGTGGCCTCGGCGTCCCACGTTCGGCATCAACTTGGCCGCGCCGCATCCCGATCATCTCGAGATGGTGTGGCGGCCTACCCCGGGCCAGGCCGGACGCCTGCTGCGCTACACCCCCATCACGTCGCTGGGCGATTTCCTCGGCGCCATCTTCAACTCCGCACGCAACTGGACCGACTCGACGCAGGTGACGATGCCGGGCTACCGCGACCGAGTGGTGGAGATCCGCCAGCGTGACAACGAGGGCGGTATGAACCTGCAGATGCCTCCCGCCGTCATCACGACGCTGGCGAACCGCGGCGCCGCCGCCGGCCTCAACCTGTTGCACGGCGACGGAAACACTGTGCCCCCCTTCGACTTCCAGTGGCACCGCTGGGTGCGCCACCGCAACGCTATGGCGGGCCTTGACGAGTTGCTGGCCGGCATGCGCGAACTGTGGGACTGGCAGAGGGGTTTCCTCGACGCCGATCCGGCTCCGCCACTGCCGGATTGGGTCCCCCGGTACCCACTGGGTTCCGCTCAAGACCGGGACCGCTTCCGGACCGCCGCCACCGAGATCATGAAACTCGCCGACGACCTCGCCGTGCTTGACCACCCGGCGACCAAGGGCACCGTGCCGCGACCAGAACCCGAGCTCAGGCTCATCCCACCGATATGAGCGACGTCGTCGCGCCGGCGCCGTTCGAGGAGTGGCGGTTCTGCGCCCAGGCCACGATCTTCTGCGCAAGCATTCTAACCCTGATCCTGTTCTCAGGTCTCTCGAGCCGGATCGGCCCGCCCGCAAAAGCCGGCAGCGGCATCGGCGTGCTGCGCCAGCTGGGACTCGACCTGGGCGTGATCGCTGGTTACGCCATCGGGTTCGGCGTGGCGCTCAGCAGCGCGGTGGCCGGCGTTGACGCGGTGATTGGACCCGTCGGGGCGGCGGTCGCCCGGATCGTGGCGTGGTTGCCGTTCGCAGCCGGCGTGCTGCATCTCGTCGCCAATGTGTGTCGGATCTTCTTGCGCGCACGATCCCACCCGGCAGCGACCTCATGGGGCCTCTTGCCTTGGGCGGTCCGCGTGCTGAGCATCGCCAGATCCTGGCTGCTGAGGGCGTGCGTCGGGTGGGCAGCGTTGGTGCTGTGGCCGCTGCTGGTCCCGTGAGCGGCTACGCGCCGGCGGGGCGGCCGCGCGCAGCGTTCCGCGGCGCTGCCCGTGACGCCGCTCACCGAACCAGTGTCCAATGCCGCACCCGTCCGCCCAGCACCTCGGCCGCGCCCCGAAGTCGCACCGGCCGCAAGCTCTGTCGAAGGAGTGCGCTCACGGTAAAGTCACTTGCTCGCCAGGGTCCGACGCGACGATCGCTGGGCTGAGATGGGGGAGGCGAATTCCGTGCCCAGAAACAGATTCGGTTACGGCGAACCTGGCGTCCCTGTCGGCGAGCATCAGATCACCTTCGCCGCACATGAGGTCCGCGCCGGAGGCCCGCAAGGCGCGCGCGAGGACTTCGAAAGCATGATCGGCCAACTCGTGCGGGCGCTGCGGCCCGACGCCCGCACGATCGCAGCGGATCCCGGAGACTGGGGAATCGACGTGGTCGCCGGGCTGCTCGACGACACAGTGGCCATCTGGCAAGCGAAGTACTTCTATCCCATCGTCCGGGCCTCGCACAAAGCGCAGATCATGGAATCGTTCGCCTCAGCGCGACACCAGGCCGAACAGAACGGCTATCGGATCGAGGAATGGACGCTGTGCGTGCCGGCTGCGATGAACCCGACCACGGCGAAATGGTGGGACGCTTGGCATCGGAACCAACAAGACGTCACGGGCGTATCCATTCGACTCTGGGACGAGAATGAACTCAGGACACTACTGCGCATGCCTGCGGCCGTCGATGTACGGCGCGACTTCTACGCACCGCGCTATCGACCTCCCGCCGCAGAGACGCAGCCCGACGCGAGCACTCACTTGTTGGCGCCGGCCGCCGAGAACCTGGTGCGCGCCCAGCACGCGGCATCCGACGAATTGCCATACCGGCTGCTGCTCGACCGGGTGCCGCCGTTGGCGGCCATCTATGTAGAGCAGATCTCCGAGCCTGGACGTGACGGCACAGCGGCGCATGAGATCGGGGACGCCCAAACCGTCATCACGACCATTCATGCCCAGCGCGACGTCGTCTTCACCGCCGACGCCGGCGGCGGCAAGTCGACGTTGTTGCATCGCATCGTCGCCGACTCGGCGGCGTGGTGGACGACAGACGAGGCCAATCGGTCGGCGGAGCCACCCTACGGGTGGCTGGTGCCCGTCCGTGTGAAGGCAAGGGACATCGTCTCCTCAGTGTTACAGAACGGCATCGCAGCGTCAGCGAACGCAGAGTTGTGCAACTACCTGGACGGCGAATTGACCGACCTCGACTTCCGTCGGCCGCCCGGTCGCGATTTGCAGTGGCTCGTGCTGGTGGACGGCGTCGATGAAATCTTGGCTACCGCGGAGAGACAGCGCGTAGTCACCGCACTCGCGAAGCGGATCGCCTCGGGCGACCACCTGTATCGGTTCGTCGTTGCGTCGCGCCCATTGTCGACTGCCGAGCTGCTCTCGTTGGGCGAAGTCGGCTGCGGGACATTCGTGCTCAAGCCGTTCGACGACGCGCAATTGCGCGAATTCGCAGAATCGTGGCTCAGAGTGCGTGACGTCCCCGAGCCTGCCGCCGCAGCCGACGCGTTCGTGAACGCAGTGGCCGCATCCCGGCTGGACTCAGTGGCTGCACTCCCTCTACTGGCGACCATCGCGCTCATCGTCTTCGAAACAGGCGGCCTCCTAACACTGCCAACGTCGCGGGCCAGCCTCTACGCCGAATTCTTCCTCTACCTGCTCGACGTGCGACAGCAGTACGTGCGGGCCAGGTCGGAATTGCACGATTACCTCGCCGTGTACCGGCACGGAGCGCAGATCGCCCACTGGTTGTTCGACAACGTGGTCCCGGTGCTCGAGCGCATGGCCACCGTGGGAGGCCGACCGGCGAGCACCTCGGACGAGGGGACCCACGCGGCGCTGCTCGCCGACCGCCGGCTACTGCGTGATCCGCTGCTGCGTGAGGCGGCGAATTTCGTCAAGCAACACGCACCCCAGCCCCTCGACGGGATTCCCGATTGGACGGGGTACCTACATACATTGCTGATCAGCACCGGAATCGTTCGCATCGTGGGCGACGCGCTGGAGTTCACCCACCGAAGCTTCGCCGAATACCTGGCCGGCGATCAGGTGTCGCGGACATTTCCCAGCGACGACTGGTCGGTGGGCGACACCACGCGCGTGCTGCGGGGGTTGGTCGCCGAAGGCGACACGATGATTTTCGCGCTGGGTCGCTGGGTAGACGATGGTCACGACATCACCCCGCTTATCGCGGCCCTGCTCGCTGGGTCACCGCGCACTCTGCTGGTCGCGGCGCGCTTGGTATCCGACCGCGTCTGTACCGCCCCCGACGTCGAGGCCACGTTGCGCACTCGGCTGGTGGACTTCCGCACCGACCGGCAATACGGTGTCGCCGCACTCAATGCACTGTCTACGTTGCCCGACCAGACCGCCGCGGATACGGCTCTGCTTCGTCTCGCCTCCGAGGTGCTGCCGGCAGGCTACGCGATCCAGCTGGCCCGGCACCTCCAGCGACGAGGTCACGTCGATGCCGCGATGACCGTACTGACGTCCGTGGACAGTCCACTGCTCGCGCGCCGACTCGACACCGCAGTGGCCTTGGCGCAGCTCGGAGAGGCCGGTCTACAGGTGGCGCTGGCGCGCCTCGATGCGGCCACGCGTGACAGCATCAGCGACGACGACGTTGACGGCGACCTGATGATCGCCGACGCCATGGAGCGCATCGGCTTGGTCGAGGACGCCATGGAAATGCGCCTGGACGTGTTCGAACAGCAGACGGAGTCCGGCCTGATAACGCGGGCAGCAAGTGATCTCGCCGAGCGGCTGGTGCTGCTGGGCCACCGCGAGGCAGCCCCCTTCGTGGCAATGGACGGCACGCGAGACTGGGAGGTGAGACTGATGGCGCTGCGCCTAACGGACTTCGATCTCAACCCTGACGAGTGGGACGCGTTGCTGACCGCGGAGGACCGTGGGCTGGATCCCGTGCCAAACGTGTTCTGGCGCGAGGCGATAGAGCACGGGCGCGGCGGCCGCGCGGTGGACGCGATTCTCGACGTCCTGCGAGACAGACCGAACATGACCGATCTCATCGAGGCGTTGTTCGTGTTGGGGGCGGTCGACGAAGGTCGGGCGTACTGCCTGCAGGGGATCATCGCCGATCGCCACGACAACGACCACAGATGGAAGTACATGCTCGAACTGCTGTCGCACTTCGTCGGGCGACGGAAGTGCGCGTCAGAACTGGCCGACGTGCTCTCGTCTCCGGCCTATGCCAACACCGAACGCCTGTCGGCTGCGGTCGCGCTGGTCGAGCTCGACGAGGGACCACTAGCGCGTAAGCTCCTCCTGAACGCGTCGCGCGGTCCGCGGGGCCCCCGGGCCGCGGCTGTCAACGACTTGATCGAACAGCAGCGCGTGGAGCCTGGCGGTCCTGGGATGATGGGCGCCTATACGGAACTGGCGCGTGTGCACTGGGTTTGACGAACGACCCCTCCGTCAGAGGGATGTTCCCTTCCGCCGATAGCACCCGACCTGCGTAAACCGCGACAAGTGCAGCTGGTGCGCAACATTCACGGTCTTCGTCGGCCCGTATTGGTGGTCGGCCACGATCACGTTCCACTGTGTGGCTCTGTTCGCCGTCGGCGTCCACCAAGTGCGCGAACGTTGTACCGGCGCGCAGTTGACAGCAAGCCGTACGCATTCCGGCACCGCGTGGGTAGCGGATTTCTCAGCGGGCGTGCGTATGAATGACGTACGTGAAGCAGAGTTCTCACCGGTACTCGGCGATGTTGGGGTTGGCCACCGCCGTGGCGATGGGGTCGTTGTCGATGGCGTGCAGTACCACCGCTCCGGCGCCGACCACCACGACGTCGACCATGCCAACGACCACGACGCCCACCACCATGTCGTCGACCTCCGAACATCAGCACGGTGGCCACGGCCCCGGCGGCGGCGCGCAGGTCACCGAGCGTCACCGAGACTCAAACCCAGACGCAGACCTCAATCGCGACGAGTGTCGAGACCGACACCGCGACGGCCACTGCGACCGTGACGGTTACCCCGACGCGTCAGTACCAGCAGGGTCCGCAGCAGCACGACCAAGGTAGGCCCGACCAACACGGGTGACGAACTGGTAGACCCCGTCCTCGTCGGGCGCCAACGGGCCCGGTCGGGCATGCGGTGAGCTCAGCCCGCGTTGCACCGACTCGCAGGCCGCCCAGTCCTGGCGGTTGGTCAGGTCCCAGAAGTCCACGGCGTAGGAGGGGTCGAAGTCGCCCTGGGCTGCAACGTCTTTCGGGAATGCCCAGGCGCATTCGACGTGAGTCCGGTCGGCCGCCAGCGGGGTCATCAGGTGGGTCATGACGTAGTCGGGGTGCAGGCTGACGAGCAGGTTGGGGTAGCCGACCAGGTACATGACGGTGCGCAGTTCGTGCTCCGAGAGCCCCTTGATCGCCACCCCGCCGCTCTTGCCGGACAACGACATCGTCTCGGCCTCATCGATCATCGACATCCAGCCGCCCATCCACGACCCCGGCAGGTCGAGGTTCTCGCCACTGGTGGGTGGGCTGATGCGGGACAGTTCGGGGTGGATCGTCGAGCAGTGGTAGCACTCCTGGTAGTTCTCGGCGATCACCTTCCAGTTGGTCGCGAGCTCGTAGGAGTGCCGCGCGACGACCGTGAGGTCCTCGGGGTGGTACGGGCCGACGACGTCCTCCAAACCCGCGACGTGCCTTTCGAAGTCGACGTCGGTACCGCTGGGGTCGACGAACAGCCAGCCGTGCCAGTTCGTCAATCGCAGTGGCGCTAGCCCGAACTCGCTGGCGTCGAAGCCGTCGACGTTCGAGAAGCCGGGTGCGTGGCGGACCTGTCCGTCGAGCCGGTACGACCACGAGTGGTAAGGGCAGACCACGTTGCGGCGCTTAGTGGTTTCGCCGCACGCCAACAGTTCGTGGCCGCGGTGTCGACAGGTGTTGGCGAATGCGCGTACCTCGTCGTCGTCGCCGCGCACCAGCAGGACCGAGTTGGCGCCCGACCCGACGGCGCGCTGCGCACCGACCCCGACGAGGTCGCTTGCGTGGCCCACGCAGATCCAGCCGGAGAAGATGTTGGCCTGCTCCCACTCGAACACCGCGGTGTCGACGTACGCCTCCCTCGGCAGCATGCGCGAGCTGCCGAACGGCCGCAGGGCCGCGGCCAGATCGTCAGCGGGGACCGGCGCCGGACCATGCTGTTTGAACATACAGTCAGCCTAATCGGTGCGGCTGCTCCGGTCCAGAGATGTCCACCCGCGAACAGACGCGAAGTCCCCTGAAAGTGGCGTATTGAGGGGAGTTTGCGTCTGCTCGCGGAAAAAACAGAGCGCGCTACATCTCGCCGGCGAAGGCGCCGATACCGCGATCGGTGGTCGTGTCGTTGCGCGTCATCCGGCGGAACACGAGATAGCCGACCACCACCGCGACGAACGCGGCAAGCAGCAACAGCGTGGCCAGTGCATTGAGCGCGGGAGTGGGCGCGGCCCGCGCGGTGTTGTAGATCTTCACCGACACCGGTTCGGTCGCAGAACCGCTGGACAGGTAGCGCACCAACACGAAGTCGTCGATGACGTCGGCGAAGACCAGCACCGTGCTGGCGAAGATCGCGGGCATCAGCATGGGCAGTGTGACCCTGCGCAACGACTCGAGTTGGGAAGCGCCGAGATCCATTGCGGCTTCTTCGTATTGTCGGCCGATGGTGGCGAGCCTGGCTCGCACCAGCACTGCGGGATAGGCGATTTGGTAGGTGACCAACCCGACCACCTGCGCCGACGTGCCTAGGCCGAAGGGCAGCGCCAGCGACGTCACCACGAACAGCAACGCGACGGCGAGCAGCACCTCGGGGATGACGAACGAGATCAGCATGAGCACGTTGGCGCCCGAAGGGAGCCTTCCGCGCCAGCGGTCGATCCCGATGGCGAACAGCACCCCGAGTGGGACGGTGATCAAGGTGGCGATCAGCCCGAGCTTGAGCGTCTGGAGCAGCGCCGTGTGCAGCGACGCGTCGTGCCAGACCGACCGGGTCTCATCGCCCCAGTACCACCGGAACGAGAAGCCTTGCCAGTTGGTTCGGGACCGACCGTCGTTGAACGAGAACATCACTGCGATGAGCACCGGCAGCAGCGACCATGCCAGGTACGCGATGGTGATCCCGGCCAGCACACGAGGCTTGCGCCACGGGTCGCGGTACCAGCCGACCGGCCCGCGGATGTCCTTCGCGGAGGTCAGGACGCTCACGTGCGCACCTCGTCGCCGCGCAACGTCACCCGGACGTAGTAGATCATCGGCAGCACCGTCGCGACCAGCACCAGCATGACGAACGCGCCCGCCTGACCCGTCTGGCCTGGCGCCTGGACGCTGTCGTTGATCAGGTTTCCGACCATCGCCGTCTTGGGCGACGCGGACAGCAGGTCGTTGGTGAAATAGTCACCGAGCATGGGCAGGCAGGTGAGCAGCACCGCCGCCAGCATCGTCGGCCGGCACATCGGCAGCGTCACCCGGACGAACGACGAAACACGGCTGGCCCCAAGGTCTCGCGACGCCTCGAGCATCGACTGAGAGAGCCGGTCGAGCCCCGCGTACAGCGGCAGGACCATGTACGGCACGTAGCCGTACGCTAGCCCGAGCACCACGACGACCGGCTGCCCGGTCAGCCAGTCCACGTTCACGTCGAATAGGCCGCCGAAACTCAGGATCTTGTTGACCAGGCCGTCGTTCTGTAACAGGTTGACCCACGCCAGCATTCGCATCATGTAGCTGATCCAGAACGGCGCGATCAGCAGCGCGATGAGCAGACCCTGCCACCTACCGGCCAGCCGGGAGACGTAGTAGGCCACCGGGAACGCGATGCACAGGCACAGGATGCTCGCCAGTCCGACGTAGACGACGGTGCGCGCCAGAGCGGGGAAGTAGACCCCGCCGGGGCCGATGCGCCTCAGCACGTAGTTGAACTGAGTGGGGTCCCACTGCAACGGATTCCACACGGGCACGGCGGTGCGGAACAGCGGGTCGCGTTGCCCGAACACGATCGCCAGCACCACGTAGAGCGGCGCGAGGAAGAACAGCAGCAGCCAGCCGATACCCGGTGCGGCCAGTGCGGTCCACAGTCGGTTGGAGGGTTCGCGCGAGCGCGACACCGGCGTCAGGATCCGCCGGAGTTGAACGCGTTCCAGACGTTGCGCCACGCGTCTTCGTTGGTGGTGTCGAGCTCGAGCAGCCGGTAGCCGGTGTCGAAGTACTCCGGCTTGACGATCGCCGACCGGAGGTTCTCTGGGATGAATTCCTCGGCCACCAGCGTATCCGCGGTGATCGAATTCTGCGGCGGTTGATACCCGATCGCCGAGAAGTTCTCCTTGGCGACGGCGGGGTCGAGCATGTGGTTGAGGAACAAGTGCGCGAGCACGGGGTTCTTCCCGCCCTTGAGCGTGACCAACATGTCGTTGTCTACCAAGCCCTTGCCGTCCTGCGGGAACCAGTACTGCAGGATCTCCGTCCCGACGCCCTCGGGGAGGTACGACTGTGCGTTGATGATGTCTCCCGACCACATCTGACACAGCCCGATCTGCCCGGCGGGCATGTCGCTGTACATGGTGATGGTCACCTTGGGCGACGTCGCCTTCCCGAGCGCGGTGAGCTGCTCGCCCACCATCTTCAGGTCGTCGGCCGACGACGTGTTGACGTCTGTGATGCCCTCCTTGAGCAACACCATCGCCATCGCGGTGTGAAAGTCGTCGATGATCGCGGTCTTGTCCTTGTACGCGGGATCCCACAGCGAGGCGTACGGATTGCTGAGTTTTCCGATGTCGGCGGGCACTTGGTCAGTGCGCCAACCGATTCCGGTGGTGTAGATGGTGTACGGCACGGTGTACTGCCAGCCCTGGTCGTACCAGGGGTTGGTGAAACTCGGCCACACGTTGGTGATGTTGGGGAGGTAGCTGTGGTTGAGCGGGCGCACCAGGCCCCCGGTCACCAGTCGGCTGATCTCGGTGTAATTGGCGTTGTAGATGTCGAAGTCGACGCCGCTGCGCAACTTGGTGATGGCCTCGTCGCCGTCGTTGAACGTCGACACCTCGATCTTGACCCCGTACCGATCCTCGAATTGCTTGATGGCCTGCGGGCTGAGGTAATCGGCGTAGTTGTAGATCTTGAGCGTGGCGCCCCTCTCCGGCGGAAGGTTGTCGCCGATCGGCTTGTTGTCGTCGGCGATCGGCCACTTAACGGGGCTGTCCGGCTTCGCGATCGTCAGGCTCGGGCCCGACGACGCAGGGCCGGGCTTCGAGCACGCGGCCAGGAACGCGCCAAGCGCGGGTGCGCCGGCGGCCAGGATTGCCGCGCGTTGCAAGAACTGTCGACGGCTAGGCCGACCGCGATCGTATCCGTTGGGCACTGGCATGTCGGCCTCCCCGAAAGGGTCGTCTCATCTTGTCGCTCGTGAGTACTCTCACATAGACTGAATACTCAGTCAACCGCTCGTGAGTGGAGGTTTCACCGTGTCATCCTCGGTGCTCGAGAGTCCGGTGTCCGATGCCGTCGACCAGCTGATCGCCGCTGAACAGCGTGCGTTCTTGAAGCGTCAGCCGCGCAGCACGGAACTCATCGCGCAGGCCCGTGAACACCTCGCCGGTGGGGCCACCTCCAACTGGCAGATCGCGGACCCTCAAGCGGTGTGGTTGAGCCACGGGGCAGGCTCGAAGGTGTACGACGTCGATGGCACCGAGTACGTGGACATGCACGGTGGCTACGGCGCTTCCATTGCGGGACACGCGCATCCGGCCATCGTCGCCGCGGTCAGCGCCCGGGTGACGCGTGGCACGCACTTCGCTCAGCCAACCGAGGACGCCATCTGGAACGCCGGCGAACTCGCCCGTCGCTTCGGTCTGCCGCTGTGGCGGTTCGCGAACTCTGGCACCGAGGCCACCATGGACGCCGTGCACCTGGCGCGCGCGCTGACGGGCCGTGATCTCATCATCAAGGTCGAGGGCTGCTATCACGGCCACCACGATT
>Ga0070668_100002780_pt1 | contig 12869 bp, 9 predicted proteins | sample KBSS43metaG_FD_64661 | JGI IMG/M metagenome (GOLD analysis project Ga0070668, IMG submission 64661) | Switchgrass rhizosphere microbial communities from Kellogg Biological Station, Michigan, USA - KBS S4-3 metaG | ecosystem: Host-associated > Plants > Roots > Rhizosphere > Soil ... | reverse complement strand
GCAATGGTCGCGCGTCGGCCAGCTCTGCATCGGCCGCGTCGAGGAACGCCTGCTCCGTCGCGCGTACACCGCGAAGCATCTGCTCGACTCTGGTCGCCCGCCATGGCTTGTGCGACACGCCACCTAACGCGAGACGTACGTCACGAACGATGCCGTCGGCGACGTCGAGCGCTGCCGCAACCGACACCAGCGCGAACGCGTACGATGCCCGGTCGCGCACCTTACGGTATCGCGAATTCGCCGCGAACGCGGCCGCCGGCACCTCGACGGCGGTAATCAACTCCCCGTGCTCGAGCAGAGTGTCGCGCTCCGGCCGGTCGCCGGGCAGCCGGTGCAGCTCCGTGACAGGGATCCTTCGTGCACCGTTGGCCCCCTGCGTGTGCACGACCGCGTCGAGCGCGACCATCGCCACGGCCATGTCCGACGGGTGCGTCGCGATGCACGCCGGCGACGCACCGAAGATCGCGGCATCGCGCTGGTAGCCCTCATGCGCCGAGCAGCCTGAACCCGGCTCGCGTTTGTTACAGGGCGTGGTGAGATCCTGGAAGTACACGCATCGCGTGCGCTGCAGCAGGTTACCTGCCACTGTGGCGACGTTACGCAGCTGTCCCGACGCGCCCGACAGCACTGCTTCGGCGATCATCGGGTAGCGGCGTCGAATCATACGGTCGGCGGCCAGATCGCTGTTGGTTACCGCGGCGCCGATCCGAACGCCGCCGTCAGGCAGCACCTCGATCCGGTCGGACGTTAGACCCTTGACGTCGACCAACAAGTCTGGCGTCGCCACCCCGAGTCGCATGTGGTCGACGAGATTGGTGCCACCGGCAAGGAACGCCCCGTTAGGCGCCGCAGCGAGCGCTGCCACGGCGCCCGACACGTCGGCGGCGCGTTCGTATCGAAACGGCTTCACCCGGCCACCTGTGCAATCGCGGGAACGATGTTGGCGTATGCGGCGCAGCGACAAAGGTTGCCGCTCATCCGCTCGCGGATCTCATCGTCGTCGAGCACGACCTCCGTCGCGTTCAGGTCCTTGCTCACGACACTCGGCCACCCGGCCTTCGCCTCCTCGAGCATGCCCGCGGCCGAGACGATCTGACCCGGCGTGCAATAGCCGCATTGCAACGCGTCGTGTTCGACGAATGCGCGTTGCAGCGGGTGAAGCTCAGCGCCGGCGGCGAGTCCAGCAGCTGTGACGACATCGGCACCATCGCGTGCCACCGCCAGCATGAGGCAACTCACGACTCGGCGGTCGTCGAGCAGGACAGTACACGCGCCGCACTGGCCATGATCGCAACCCTTCTTGACGCTCGTGATCGCCAGGCGCTCTCGCAGAGCGTCAAGCAGCGTAGTGCGCGTGTCGACGGTGAGTCGATGATCCGACCCGTCCACCCGTAGCGTGATGTCGGCGTCCATGCGTTCCCCGCCATCCGTGGTCGATGCCAACCGTGCGGGCATTGTGCGGCAGCTCGGGCAGCTTAGCCAGCGCCCTCGGAACCATAGGATTGGCGGGGGCAGGGTTGCGGCATGATACCTGACGGTCCGACCGGCCCGTGTGCCGGGCTCTCCCGTTAGGCGCGGTGCCCGCTGTTGGCGACAGTCAACTCAGCGAGCCGGATCAGCGCGCGCTCAGACGGGCTACCCGGCTCGGCGTGGCAGATGATGAGGAGTTGGCCCGCCGCCCCCAGAATAGCCAAGCGCTCTGGCTGCAGCTCGAGCGTGCCTACGAGAGGATGGTCGAACACCGTACTGCGGGCGGCGGGAACGAGGATGTCGTGGCGCGCCCAGAGGTGTCGGAACTCATCGCTGCGCGCTGAGAGATCACCCACGAGCTCGCGGAGACGAGGGTCCTCTACATCTGGCCCGACCAACACTCGCAAGCGAGCGACGGTGCTCTCGGCGAGTGCGCCCCAGTCACGCCAGAGTTTGCGCACTCCGGGATCCAGGAAAACGGCCTGAACGAGATTGACGCCTTGACTGAAGATCGGCGAGAGCGCCGAAGCGAGCGCGTTGGCCGCGAGCACGTCCATGAGGCGACCGTGGGCAAACGCTGGCGTGTGGGGGAGTGAGGCGATCAGCCGCTCGATGGAGGCCGGGGCGCGCTCACAATCCTCAGGGCGATGCCGCGGCGCGAGTGGGTTGGCGAGCGAATACAGGTGCGCGGTGGCGTCCTCGTCGAGCCGAAGCGCGCGCGCCAGCGCTTCGATCACCGGCACGGACGGGTGTTGATCACGACCTTGCTCCAATCGTAGGTAGTAGTCGGAGCTGATGCCAGCGATCGTGGCCAGCTCCTCACGACGCAGCCCAGGCACGCGCCGGCGACCGAGTCGCGTTAGGCCCACGTCCTCGGGACGCACGAGCTCACGCCGTGCGCGGAGGTATTCCCCAAGAGGCGTGGTCGCGGGCATGACAACAGCATACGGCGTTTCGCGCCGTCACTCAACATGCCGTGGGGCAGGGGTCACACGAACCGTCGGATGAACTCGAGCGCGGTCGCGGCGGCATCACGCCAGCCGCTGTCGATCGTGAGGGCGCGGCCGCGGTTGTGAATCTCGATGATCACCGTCACAGTGTCGTTGCGCTCCTGCAGGTGAAACGACGCATTGGCGATCGACTACGGGACGCTGTTGTCCTTCTCGCCTGAAATGATGAGCAGCGGTCCGCGCTGCGGGTTCTCCGTATCAGCCCTGGCTTCGGTCCAGGGGTTGAGTTCGCCCGGCGAGGATCTCAGCATGCCGACGATGGGCGGTGCGGAGGCGATCGAGAAGAACATCGCGCTGACCACGTATCAGGGCGACGCGGAATTCATCGTGCGCTCGAGGCGGTCGCAGACGCGATCCAGTCGGTGCACCGCGGCGGGCCAGGCGTGCCGCGGCTCGGCTCGTCGAGTTTACACCGCGCGTCGAGTTGACCGACCGCGAGCTCGAGGTGCTCACGCTCGTGGCGCGGGGCATGAGCAACGGGAGACCGCGACCGTCATCGGGAGAACGGAGGCGACCGTCGGGCGCACGTGCTTCACACTCTTCACAAGCTCGACGTCGCCGATCGGACTCTAGCGGCAACGGTGGCGCTGCGGCGAGGAGTTATCCACCTCGAATGACCGACTCCCTGCGTCGCGATCGGCGGTCGCGGCGGCAGCCGTCCCGGGACGCTCGACAATCCAACGTCAACATGGCTCTCACGCTGCGGCAGCGCGCGGCGATGCGGTCCAGATCAATGATGCGGCAGCCTGAGGCCTATGATCCATTGGTATTGGGTGTCACGGCCTCTGTCAGCTGGCCGGCCGAGGGCTGGAGAGAATCGTTAGGCGCGACCGGAATCGAGAATGCGAACGTAACGCCCGGGCCGTCATTCGCTGCGGCCCAGAGACGGCCGCCGTGATTCTCGATGATCGATCGACAGACCGAGAGGCCGATTCCCATCCCATCGTGCTTGGTGGTGTAGAAGGCGTCGAACAGCTTCTCGGCGCCGTCTGCCTCGAACCCAACGCCGGAGTCCCGGACGCTGAGCCGCACACGGTCGCCGTCATCGCGCGCGATCCTGATCTCGATCTCTCGCGGCCGGTCGTCGATCCCGTGCACGGCGTCGCACGCGTTGCGGAGCAAATTGAGGATGACCTGCTGGAGCTGCACGCGATCCCCCATGACAGCCGGCACGTCCTCGGGCAGCTCGACGCGCAACGTCGCCCCGGAACGGCGCAGGTCACTCCGCGACAGCGCAATCACCTCGCGCGTCGCGTCGTCCAGGTCCACCGGCTCCGCCACCGGAGCCTTCCTCGAAAACAGTGCGCGCAACCGCGTGATGACGGCGGCGGCGCGATTGCCGTCGCGGATCAGCCGTCGGGCGGCTTCGCTCGCGCCGGCGACGTTAGGCGGGTCGTTCGACAGCATACGAAGACAGGTGCCCGCGTTCGTGACAACGCCCGACAACGGCTGGTTGACCTCGTGCGCGATCGATGCGGTCAGGGTTGCAAGACCCGAAACCCGTGTGGCATGGGTGAGTTCCGCTCGCAGTCTGGCGAGCGCCTCGTCCGCGCGCTTGCGCTCCTCCGTACGCCGCTCGAGCTGATGCACCCGCGCGCGGTGGACAGCAAAAAACATCGCGACAATCGTGAGGATTCCGAGCGCGACAAACCAGTTCGTTTCGTAGAACTCGGGGGCGACCGTAAAATCGATCGCCGCAGTGGCAGCGTTCCACACCTCGCCGTCGCTCGACGCGATCACGCGGAACGTATAGCGACGCGGTCGAAGGTTCGTGTACGAGACGGCGCGCTCGCGGCTCGTCGCGTCTACCCATCCGCGGTCGTAGCCAACCAGCTGGTAGCGGAAACGAACGCGCTCCGGCAGGAGAAGGCTGGTCGCCGTATAGAGCAGGGTGACCCGTCCAGCACCGGCGGGCACCTTCAACGGAACTGCCGCGGCACTCCGCGCTAGGCGAACGCTGTCAGCCCACAGCTCCTCGATGAGGACTGCCGGAGGGGTCGCGCTTCGCGGCACGCGCCGCGGATCGATGACCGCCAGCCCCCCAGCCGTCGAGAACCACAGGCGACCATCAGGCGCGAGCGCCGACATCGGATGCACATCGGTAAGTACCTCGGTGGCCGCCAGTCCGTCGCCCGTCCCGAACGTTGTCGTATGAACACTTTGGGCGCGTCCGTCTGCGACGTCGTTCAATTCCGAGAGCGCCATGCGGCTGATTCCCCTCCCGGTTACGATCCACAAGTCATCGCCGGCTTCTTCGATCGCGACCACCATCTCGTTAGGGACGCCGTGCCCCGCACGGATCGGTGCGAGCCGGCCCTCGCGCACGCGAGTCAGTCCCCCGGTCGTGCCAATCCAAATCGAGCCGTCGCGGACCTGGCGAATCGCGAAGACAACGGGCCCAGCAAGACCATCGCCGGGGCCCCAGCTTCGGACCGAGTCACCGATGATGCGCGTGAGGCCGCCGTTAGACCCGGCCCACACTGCGCCGCTCCGATCCACGACAAGCGCGCGCACGTACGAGTGCGAAAGTGGGTACTCGGGCGTAATGTCGCGGAAGCGACCCCGCGTTAGGTAGCGGAGCCCCTTCTCCGTTCCTACCCATACTCGCTCGAGCGAGTCTTCCGTGATCGCCAGCACCCACTTTCCCACGAGTCCGTCGCGCGCCGTGTACGTCCGCGAAGCGCCGCCGGGGCGGTATAGCGTCAACGACGTCTCGCCGCCAATCCAGATGCCCTCGCGTCCGCGCGCGAGCGAATAGATCGTGCTGCTTGTGGCGCCCGAGGCGCCCGTAAGCTGTGACCACGCCCCTGGATGTCCAGCAACGATACCAGTCGATGCGCTTCCCACGACCAAGTCTCCGCGCGCATCCAGAAGCAGGGGGCCGGGGAGGGGGAAAGGCGGCCCACCGTTGCGCGGCGTGAACGTGACAATCGCGCCACGGCGGAGGCGATCGAGCCCGCCACGCGTCCCGACCCACACGCTCCCGTCGTGATCGACGAGCAGACTCCTGACTTCATCGCGAGACAGGCCCGCGCTGCGATCGAGTTCCTCGAGTTGGCCTGCGTGCCACCGAAGGACACCCATCCCAATCGTGCCAAGCCAGATATCGCCCAGCGAGTCTTCTGCGATATCAGTGATGTATCCACCAGGCCCTCCAGTACCGAGCCGACGGAACTTGAAGCCTCCTTGCTGGAGGCGTCCGAAGCCGCGTTTAGTGCCGACCCAGAGGACGCCGTCCCTGGCCAGGTACATGGTGGTGATGGCGGCTGGGATGGCACCGTTAGGCACGGCGGTCACGGCGCGGCCTTTGTGCACGCGCAATAGCGCGCCGTCGATCGTCGCGACCAAGATATCGCCAGCGGGATCAGCAACAACCGCCTTGACGCGCGTTGCAAGGCCGGACTGGGAATCGGGGGCCACCAAACGGCCTTCGCGCACCTCCAGCAGGGGGCCGTCAGTGTCCTGCGCCCATGCCCAGAGTCGTCCCGCGTCATCCTCGACCAACTCTGAGACGAACGGCTGATGCGGCTGAGATATGCCGGTCTTCGTGAAGGCACCATCCTTGTAGCGCACCAGCCCATCAGCTGTAGCTATCCAAAGGACACCGTGGTGATCGACGCCCAACGGCACGGTCGGGTAATAGTCAATTCCGGCAAACGGCGGGGTGTTGGGCCTCCGGTCAATGGCACTGAATCGCACACCGTCGAACCTAACGAGCCCTCCCTCGGTGCCGAGCCAGAGGTACCCGTCTGGGCTTCGTGCGATCCAGTCGACTGCCTGGTTAGGCATTCCGTCCGCAGTCGTCCAACGATCGTGTTGATACTGGCTAAGGGCGAGCTCCGGCGTGGCGTCGGGTGGGGTGCCTCGCTGCGCGCGAGCCGAGGACGTGGCGAAAGAGACAACGGCACCTAACGTGGCAAGCGTCAGGCGCAGTGGTATCGCCCCAATACCGTCGTGCAGTGAGCTGCGGCTCGGTTTTCTGTAACATCGGATCCGAGAGCTTGGCGTGACCTCTGTGCGTCGGACGCATGGCGGAGCGTTTAATCGATTCATACGGGCGAACGGAAGCGTCTGACCTCCGTGCATGGTCGTTTTCAGGGTCGGCGCGTTGTGGCGGGCGCCGCTACGTGAGCCTCCAATGCCTGAGTAGCCGACTGGCCGGCCGAGGACTGGAGAGAATCGTTAGGCGCGACCGGAATCGAGAATGCGAACGTGACGCCGGGGCCATCGTTCGCGACGGCCCAGAGCCGTCCGCCATGATTCTCGATGATCGATCGACAGACCGAGAGGCCGATACCCATCCCATCCTGCTTGGTGGTGTAGAAGGCGTCGAACAGCTTCCCGGCGCTGTTGGCTTCGAACCCGACGCCGGAGTCCCGGACACTGAGCCGCACGCGTTCGCCGTCATCGCGCGCGATCCTGATCTCGATGGCTCGTGGGCGATCGTCGATCCCGTGCACGGCGTCGCACGCATTGCGCAGCAAATTGATGATGACCTCCTGAAGCTGCACGCGATCTCCCATGACAGCTGGCAGGTCCTCGGGCAGCTCCACGCGCAATGTCGCCCCGGCTCGCCGCAAATCACTCCGCGAGAGCGCAATCACTTCGCGCGTCGCGTCGTTGAGGTCCACGGGCTCCGCCACCGGCGCCTTCTTCGAAAACAGTGCGCGCAATCGCGTGATGACGGCGGCGGCCCGATTCCCGTCTCGAATGAGCCGTCTCGCGGCCTCGCTCGCGCCGCTGACGTTTGGCGGCTCGTTGGATAGCATGCGAAGGCACGTGCCGGCATTCGTCACGACCCCCGAGAGCGGTTGGTTGACCTCGTGCGCGATCGATGCGGTAAGCGTCGCGAGACTCGTTACCCGTGTCGCCTGGGCCAGCTCCGCTCGCAACTTGCCGAGCGCTTCGTCCGTGCGCCGGCGGTCCTCGGCGCGCCGCTCCAATTGGCGCACCCGCGTGTGATGACCCGCAAAAAGCATCGCGACAGCGGCGGCGATACCAAGCACGAAGAACCAGTCCGTTTCGTAGAATGCGGGCGCCACCGTGAAGTCGAGTGCTGCGCCGTTGGGATTCCAGACCTCGCCGTCGGTCGACGCGATGACGCGGAACGTGTAGCGGCGCGGCCCGAGGTTGGTGTATGACACGACGCGCTCGGTGCTCGGGGCGTCGACCCACTCGCGGTCGTAGCCCACGAGCTGGTAGCGAAATCGCACGCGTTCCGGACTGATGAGGCTCGTGGCTGTGTAGCGAATCGTTAGGCGCCGCGTGCGTGCCGGCACACGCGTCGCTTCGCTGCGAAACGCAGGCTTGACGAGCCGCTCGCCATCCGCGACGACTTCCTCGATGTGGACGGGCGGCGCGATCGTGTTGCGTGCCACGCGGTGCGGGTCGACCACGGACAGACCCGCGGCCGTGGAGAACCAGAGTCGGCCGTCCGGCGTTCGGGCCGACACCGGTTGTGCGCTGATCACCACCTCGGTGGCCGGCAGGCCGTCACGCCTCCCAAACGTTGTGACGTTGACCCGTTGGGCACGCCCGTCGGCGACCGAGTTGAGCTCCGAGAGCGGCGCGTGGCTGATTCCGCTCCCCGTGACGAACCACATTTCGTCGCCGGCTTCCTCGATGGCGATGACAAGCTCGCTCGGCAGCCCTTGCTCAGTGCGGATCGGGACGAGCTTGCCATCGCGCACACGGGTGAGCCCTCCTGACGTACCAAGCCAGAGAGCGCCGTCGCGCATCTCGCGGATGGCGAAGACCGTGTACCCAGCGAGGCCATCGGCTGTACCCCAGCTACGGACCGAATCGCCGTCGACGCGCACGAGGGCGCCGTTGGTTGCAGCCCAAACAGCCCCGGTCCGATCCAGTGCAAGCGCGCGGACGTGAGAGTAACCAAGGCCTTGCGGCGTCGTAAATGCGCGGAGGCGACCCCGCGTTAGGCGGAAGAGTCCCTTTTCGGTACCGACCCATATTCGCTGGAGTGAGTCCTCCAAGACAGAGAGCACCCACTTTCCTACGAGGCCATCGCGAGCGGTGTAGGTCAGCGGACCAGCTCCGCGGCCGTAGAGCTTCAACGTGTCGTCGCCGCCAACCCAGATTCCGTCGCGCCCCTGTGCGAGCGACCAGACTTTCCGGCCCGTCGCGTGCCCCGCCCCCGGCAGCGGAGCCCAGGCCGCCGGGAGGCCGGCAACAAGCCCGGAGGTGGCGCCGGCCGCGATAAAGCGCCCGCGCTGATCCCACAGGAGAGCGCCTGGGTCGACGAACGGCGGTCCGCCATTGCGCGGCGTGTACGTAACGACCGCACCGCGGCGCAGGCGATCGAGGCCACCGCGCGTACCGACCCACACACTTCCTTCCTGATCGACGAGCAGGCTCGTGACGTGATCGCGGGAGAGAACGTCTCTGCGGTCGACTTGTTCGAGCCGGCCCGAATGCCAGCGGAGCACGCCAATGCCAATGGTGCCGAGCCACATATCGCCGGCTGCGTCCTCCGCGAACGCGGTGACGTAGCCATCCAGGGCTCCTCTACCGAGCCTGTGAAACTCGAAGCGGCCGAGCTTGAGGCGTCCGAATCCACGCTGGGTGCCGACCCAGACGACGCCGTCGCGTGCTACGTACAGGTGTGTGACGCCCACCGGCATCGCGCCCCTGGGCAGCACGGGCACCGACTTGGCGTTGTGCATCCGGAGCAGCGCGCGGTCAACGGTCGCGATCCACAGGTCGCCACCGGAGTCCGCGGCGACGGCCGCAACGGCGGCTGGAAGACCAGACTGCGGATCGGGGGTGACAAAGCGGCCGTCGCGCACGGCGTATAGCGCGTCCAAGTCCTCTGTCCAGGCCCAGAGTCCTCCCCGGCGGTCCTCGACCATCTGCGAGACCAGCTTCTCGTTAGCCTGACTGGAGCCGCTGGCCGCCCTCGTGAACTCGCCGTCTTTGTAACGCACCAACCCGCCTGTTGTCGCGATCCACAGAACACCGTGGCGATCGACGTGCAGAGGCACAGTCGGGTAGAGATTGGCTCTCGCGAACGCGGGCGTGTTTCTTTTGTCGATGGGCGTGAAGCGCACGCCATCGAACCGCACGAGCCCTTCCTCGGTTCCGAGCCAGAGGTAGCCGTCCGGGCTTCGCGCCATCCAGTCGATGGCGTGATTGGGCAGGCCGTCGGCAGTGGTCCAGCGGTCGTGCTGGTAGTGGCTGACGGCAAGGTAGCCTTGCGCCGCGGAGTCGCGTTGGGGAGGCCGCTGCGCACGAGCCCCGGACGTCGCGAACAGGACGACAAAGAGTGACGCCGCTACGCGCGTTAGGCGCAGTCGCGTTGCCAGATGTGTAGCCTCCCCTGGCGAATTCCCGCACCAGGTGGAGCAGCGACTCGCGCACCGATTCATCATCGTCCACGACTGACACGAGTGAACGAATGGTAGTCACGCGGCACGTTGCGCGCTCCGGTGACCACCGGTCCATTATACCTTCGTATCGGTTGGGGCCGCTTGAAGGCAGCTCTTGCGGTAGCCGGCCAGAGGACGGCGGCGTCGAAGCGCTGCCAGGCCGCGGAAGACCGATCGGAGCCGGCGAGTTCATCCTGGATATCCGCGCCTAACGTCGACAACCCTGCCCTCGGCGCGGACCCGCGGCGGACCAACGACTTCAATTACGTGAACGACCCGCATGGCCGGCAGGTGCCGTTCGGAAGCCACATGCGGCGTATGAAGATGACGAAGTGCCGCGTGGCGCCATCCTCCTGTGCATCAGCGCCAAGGCGATGGCCACGATGGAATTTCTGCACCAGGAGTGGGTCAACGACGGCGCCTGTCCACGCTGCAATGGCTAGGTGGGCTCGGCTGAGGGGGACCTTTGCGGGGCACGGCTGGTCAGGTGAGGTAAGCAAACCATCGTGCGATCGGTACCGATCGCACAATGCACGTATTTTTGCTGCTCACGTGAGACAGCTCTCGCCCATCGTCCTCGGGATCGCGTTCGCTGCGGTCGTCGTCGCAGTGAGGGCGATCGCGCGCCGTCTTCCAATCCCGCCGCCGATCCTCCAGGTCGCCGCGGGCTTTCTCATCGGGCTCCTGCCCGGCGTGTCGATCCCGCCCCTCGAGCCTGACGTCGTCTTCTTCGTCTTTCTCCCGCCGATCCTCTGGGCGGCGGCGTTTTTCACCTCCCTCCGGGACTTCAATCGCTACCGCCGTCCGATCGGGCTCCTGGCCATCGGACTCGTGCTCGCGACGTCCATCGCCGTTGCGGCTGCGGCACGAGCGCTATTCCCCGGAATGTCGTGGGCGGCCGCCGTGGCTCTGGGGGCGATCGTGTCACCCCCGGACGCCGTCGCCGCCATAGCCATCGTGTGGCGATAGGCGTGCTCGTCGCGTGGCTCGTTGTCCCTCTGCTTCGCTGGTCCCGGGACGCGATGGCAGAGATCGTGCTCACCCTCGCGGCGCCGTACGTCGCATGGCCCGCGGCCGAGACGCTGCACGTCTCCTCGGTGCTCGCCTGTGTCGCCGGTGGCCTGTACCTGCGTCGCCACTTCTCGAGCGAGGTAGCGCCGCTCTCGAGGCTCCAAAACCGTTCGGTGTGGGACCTCGTCATTTTTGTGCTGAACGCGGCGATCTTCCTGTTGCTCGGCGTGCAGTTCCGGGCGCTGCTTGCCGGCGTGCCGCCGGACATGGCGGTGTTCGATGCGTTCTACGCGACCAAGCCTGGCGGCATGGGCATCGGGTTGTCGGTCGGCCGCTCGATCATCGAGCGGCATCGCGGTCGACTCTGGACGGCACCTAACGACGATCCCGGCGCCACGTCCGGGTTCTCGATCCCGGTGGCACCGGAGTATCTGTCGGGGAAAACCTGACAGGCGACGCCGGGAGGAGCATCAGCGGGCGACCATCGCGCAATGGGACTGTCGCGACGGGATGAACCGACACTAAGGTATGATGGACCGTCACTCTTCGACGGGCCCATCATCAGTACGAGGAGACAGTGGGTAAGGACCACACGCACGCGATGAGGACCGGGTGATGACGATTCGTACGCTCGTGTCTGTCGTCGACGATGACGAATCGGTGCGCGAGTCGCTTCCCGATCTGCTGCGAGAATTCGGGTTCGATGCCCGGGCGTTCTCGTCCGCGGAAGAGTTCCTAGCGTCCGATTGTATCGGCGACACCAAGTGCCTCATCCTGGACATCGCGATGCCCGGGATGTCGGGGCCTGCGCTTCAGCTCGAGCTGGCCCGTCGCCACCGGGATATCCCGATCGTCTTCATCACCGCTCAGCGAGACGATACGTTGCGACCCCAACTGCTCCAGGCGGGCGCCGTCGAATGTCTGTTCAAGCCCTTCAGCGAAACGGCCCTCCTGGAGGCGTTGAATGTTGCTCTTCGCGCGGCGTGAACGACCTGCCACGTGGCAAGACCGTGGTCACCGCAGCGGCTCACCGAGGGAACCTAACGAAAAGTCGATCGTGTCAAACGATTCTCCGCTCAGACCGATCGTTTTCATCGTCGACGACGATGTGTCGGTGCGCGAATCCCTGGAACTGCTGATCCAGGATGCCGGTTGGCAACCGGAGACGTTCGCATCCGCGACGTCGTTCCTGGGGCGGCCTCGTGTCCGCGTCCCGAGCTGCCTGCTCCTGGACGTGTCCCTGCCCGACCTCAACGGCCTCGACCTGCAGCAGCGTATTGCCGACGACCGCGCCGACATGCCGATCATCTTCATTACGGGCTATGGGGACGTGCCCATGACCGTTCGAGCCATGAAGGCCGGCGCCGTGGAGTTCCTGACAAAGCCGCTCGACGATGACGCGCTCCTGAGCGCCGTGAGCCACGCGCTCGATCAGAGCCGCGCGGCACTCGGCCACGAAGCGGAGATCCGCGACGTCCGGGAGCGGTACGAGTCCCTGAGCCGACGCGAACGGGAGGTCATGTCGCTCGTGGTCTCGGGGCTGCTCAACAAACAGGTCGGAGGCGAGCTGCACATCAGCGAAATCACCGTGAAGGCTCACCGGGGGAAAGTGATGCGGAAAATGAAGGCCGACTCGCTTGCCGATCTGGTGAACATGGCCGCGAGGCTTCATCTGCCCCCCGCCGGAAAAGCGTAGCAAGCGCGGACGGACCCGCGAGTTCACCACACCTCGAGGAACGAAGGATGGACAGCCACATGACTGAAGGAAGCTTCGAAGGCGTCGAGGGCGTGAAGATCTTCACGCGTGAGTGGCAGCCGGCGAGCGAGCCGCGCGGCGTGGTCGTCATCTCTCATGGATTGAACGCCCACAGCGGCCTGTACGAATGGCCCGCACAGCAATTCACATCCAACGGGCTCGCCGTCTATGCGCTGGATCATCGCGGCCGCGGTCGCTCCGAGGGTGAGCGCTTCTTCGTCAAGAAGTTCGCGGATTGGA
>Ga0070668_100002779_pt1 | contig 12870 bp, 10 predicted proteins | sample KBSS43metaG_FD_64661 | JGI IMG/M metagenome (GOLD analysis project Ga0070668, IMG submission 64661) | Switchgrass rhizosphere microbial communities from Kellogg Biological Station, Michigan, USA - KBS S4-3 metaG | ecosystem: Host-associated > Plants > Roots > Rhizosphere > Soil ... | reverse complement strand
GACCAGAACACCCCCGAGCCGGTGAAGCGCGCGTCGCGGTACCACAGTCCCGTGTGCTCGTTGAACAGCTTGTGTTCCGCTGACCGGAAAAGGCGATCCATCGTGTCCAAATAGGACTGATCGTGGTCGATCAGGCTCATCCGGGCGAACGACGGCATCGCCATGTTCAGCGCGTCGACGTAGTTCCAGTAATCGCGATGCCCGGCCTGCACGGACGCGACCTCGTCGCGAATCCGGGTGCGGATCGAGTCGAGCGGGATCTCCGGGTGGAAGTAGGTGTAGAGGTCGAGGTACGCCTCGCCGGCCGCCTGGTTGTCCGGGAAGAAGGGCCGCTTCGCGTCGTAGGGCAGCTCATACTTGTTCGCCTGCGCCCACGGGTAGGTCTTGTGGTTGGACTGGCCAGTGGTCCGGACCAGTGCGAGATTGCCGACGTGGAACGTCGCGTTCTGCCAGTCCGGTGCGTCCAGGTTCGTCCCGTTGGCGACCCAGTAGTTGCCCGCGGACACCATTTCGTCGGAAACGGCGCAGGTCGCGGCGGTGGCAGCCGGGGCCGTGCACAGGCTGCCCGCCAGGGCCGCGGCCGCGAGCACGCCGAAGCCACGAATTCCCGGGAAACGCATGAAAGCGTCCTCCTCAGCTCATGGCGGCGGTCATCCGCAGCGAGTGAAGCGCGTCCCGGTAACCGTGTCAAGGTACCGATCAGCGGTACGCCGCAACGGTTTCCAGTAGCCTTCGGCACGCTGACTCGGCGCCGTCGGCGTTCTTCGCCAGCACGAGCGTCAGCACCCGGGAATGCGCCACGAGCTCCATCGGCTCGCCGCGCGCCCTCAGCGCGGCGACCACGGGCACCTGCAGCTGCGCGATCAACGTGTTCCCCGACGCGCGGATCAGCGCCGCGTGGAACCGCGAATCGGCGTCCCGGAACGCTTCGCCGTCGGCCCGCTCGACTGCGACGGCCATCAGCTCGTAGGCCGCCGCCATCGCCGAAAGCTCGTCCGGCCGCCGGTGCCGCGCGGCCATCCGCGCCGCCTGCGGCTCGATCGTCAGCCGCAGCTCCAGCAGCTCGCGCAGGTGCCTGCGGCCGTCGGGACCGTTGACGCGCCAGGCGATGACGTCCGGGTCGATCGCGTCCCACGACTCCGGCGGCAGCGTCCAGGTGCCGACCCGCGGGCGCGCGGTGACCATGCCCTTGGACTCCAGCACGCGCAACGCCTCGCGGACGACCGTCCGTGACGCGGAGAACCGGCGGCCGAGCTCCTCGGGGACGAGCGGCTGCCCGTCCCCGAGGACGCCTTCGACGATCAACCTGCCCAGTTCGTCGACGATGCGCGCGTGGAGGTTCCGCACCGCTACTCGGGCAGGCCGACGCGGCGCTCCCCGCTGCGCAGCTGCTGCAGCACGACCGCGATCACGAGCAGGGCGCCGTGGGCGACGTTCTGCCAGAACGGGTTGATGCCCAGCCCGGACATGCCGTTGTCGAGCACGCCCAGGATGATCACCGCGAGCACGGTGGAGATGATCGACCCGCGGCCGCCCTTGAGCATCGTGCCGCCGAGCGCGGCGCCGGTGACGGCCTGCAGCTCCAGGCCCTCGGAGCCGGACGTCGGCTGGCCGGAGCCGGTGCGCGCGGTGATCAGGATGCCCGCGATCGCCGCGACCACGCCGACCAGGGCGTACACGCCGATGATGTACCGGTTGATGTTGATGCCGGCCAGCCGCGCGGCGGTGTCGTTGCCGCCGATGGCGTAGACGTTGCGGCCGATGTCGGTGTACTTCAGCAGGAAGTGCAGCAGCGCCGCGACGATCAGGAACACCCACACCAGCGACGGCAGGCCCAGCACGGAACCCTTGGCCAGGAAGATGAACAGGTCGTCGCCGCCGGTGTAGCCCTGCGCCTTGCCGTCCGAGATGACCTGCGCGATGCCCTTGTAGGTGGCGAGCATGGCCAGCGTCGCGACCACCGGGTTGACCCGGCCGAAGATGATGATCATGCCGTTGACCAGGCCGCAGAGGATGCCGACGCCGACCGCGGCGAGGATGCCCACCTCGGCGTTGCCGGTCGAGGTGAACACCATCGCCGAGACCACCGAGGCGAGGCCCGCCATCGAGCCGACCGAGATGTCCAGCGCGCCCAGGATGATCACCAGGGTCTGCACCAGGGCCAGCAGGCCCATGATGGTGATCGCGCTGCCGATCAGCAGCAGGTTGTTGGTGCGGAAGAAGTTCTCGTTCAGCACGGACAGCAGGATCACCAGCGCGATGAGCGTGATGATCAGGCTCGAGTTCTGCACGCCGATGCCGGTCAGCACGCGGCGCGCGGCCGACGGCCGGGGCGGCGCGGCGGGGGCCGAAGTTTCCTTGGTGGGGGTGCTCATGCGCCGGCCTCGCTGACGCTCAGCGCGGCCTGAGCGGCGAGCGCTGTGTTGAATGATTCGTTCGCAAGCTCACTCATGCGCCGATCTCCTGCTGTTCTTCCACGGCTGGTTCGGTTTCGGGGATGGCGAGGGTCAGCACGGCTTCCTCGGTCGCTTCTTCGCGGCTGATCTCGCCGGCCAGGCGCCCGGCGCGCATCACGAGGATGCGGTCGGCCAGCGTCAGCACCTCGGGCAGGTCGGAGGAGATCACCAGCAGCGCGATGCCTTCCGCGGCGAGGCCGTCGATGATCCGGTAGATCTCGGCCTTCGCGCCGACGTCGACCCCGCGGGTCGGTTCGTCGAGGATCAGCAGCTTCGGCCGCCGCGCCAGCCACCGCGCGAGGACGGCCTTCTGCTGGTTGCCGCCGGACAGCTTGCGGACTTCCTGCTCCATCGACGGCGTACGCACGCGAAGCTCACGTACGTACTCCTCGACGAGCGCGCGTTCCTTCGCGCGCTTCACGACGCGGAAGCGGCGAAGACGGTCCAACACCGAGATGGAGATGTTGTCGCGGACGGACCGCTGCATGAGCAACGCGTCCGTCTTGCGCTCCTCCGGCGCGAAGCCGATCCCCGCCTTCACGGCGTCGCCGGGGTTGTGCGCGCGAAGACGTTTCCCGGCCAGTTCCACGGTCCCGGACCGGATCGGCAGGTCGCCGACGATCGCGCGGGCCAGCTCGGAGCGGCCCGCCCCGACCAGCCCGGCCAGGCAGACGACCTCGCCGGCGCGGACCTCCAGGGAGATGCCCGTGACGTCGTCGGTGGTGACGCCGGCCAGCTTCAGCACGACGTCGCCGGTCTCCTGCGTGCTCCGGCGTTCCAGCGCCGAGAGGTCGCGGCCGATCATCATCCGCACCAGGCCGGCCTCGTCGGTGTCCGCGGCCTGCTGGACGCCGACGAGCTTCCCGTCGCGCAGCACGGCGACGCGGTCCGCGAGCTGGAAGATCTCCTTCATCCGGTGCGAGACGTAGACGACCGCGACCCCGCTGTCGCGCAACCGCCCGATCAGCCGGAACAGCGCCTCCACCTCGTGCTCCGACAGCGACGACGTCGGCTCGTCGAAGGCGATCACGCGCGGCGGGGTGGCCGCGGTGAGCACGCGCAGGATCTCCACGATCTGCCGCTGCGCGGCCGACAGCGCGACGCCGAGCGTCGCCGGGTTGAGCACGCCTTCGAAGCCGTACTCGACCAGCGCGTCGTGCGTGGCCTTGGTGAGCGTGCGGCGGTTGAAGACCCGCGCCCTGGCCGGGAGTTCGCCGACGAAGACGTTCTCCGCCACCGAAACGTGCGGGATGATCTCGGGTTCCTGGTAGATCACGCGCACCCCGGCGGCCATCGCCGCGCGCGGGGTGTCGAAGGTGACCTCGGTGCCGTCGAGGAGGAGCCGGCCGTCGTCGGGGCCCTGGTCGCCGGAGAGCACGCGCAGCAGCGTCGACTTCCCGGCGCCGTTCTCGCCCATCAGCGCGAGCACCTCGCCGGAGCGGAACTCCAGCGAGACGTCGTCGAGGGCGGTGACGCCGGAGAAGCGCTTGCCGATGCCCTCGACGGCGAGCGCGGGAGAAGAGCTGGACATGGTCGCCTTCCGTACGGCGGAACCCGACCCGGCACTTTCACGTGAAAGTGCCGGGTCGGGCAGTTCGGTCAGGTGCAGTTGACGCCGGCCTGCTGGTAGTTGTCCTTGTTGACGATCGTGGTCTTGGCGATCGTCTCCGCGGGCAGTTCCTTGCCGTTCTTCACCTTGTCGACCAGCACCTGGATCGCCGAGCGGCCGACTTCGGCGCCGGAGATGTACAGGGCGGCCTTGTTGCCGGTGTCCTTGCCGGCCTTCCAGTCCTTGCAGTCGAGGTACGCGCCGAGCCCGACGCCGATGATGTCGGCCGGCTGCACGCCGGAGTTGGCCAGCGCGGTCACGACGCCGGTTTCGTTTTCGTCGTTGCAGCCCCAGACGACCCAGTGCTTGACGCCGGGGTTGGAGCCGATCACCGCGCCGGAGCGGTTCTGCGCGTCGACGGGGGAGTTGTCGGTGCCGACGTCGATCACCGGGACGTCCGCGCCGGCCTCCTTCGCGAACGCCGTCTTCGCGGCGTTGACGCGGTCGGTGCAGACGGTGAGGTCCTGCTTGTAGGCGCTGATGATCTTAGTGTCGGCGGCGGCCCAGCCTGCTGCCTTGAACAGCTTCCCGGCTTCGGTGCCGACCGAGTCGCCCATCTGGCTGCCGTTGAAGCCGACGAACGGGGCCTTCGCGCCCGTGCCGTCCTTGATGACGTCGTCGGAGGCGATCAGCGGGATGCCCGCGCTCTTGGCCTTGTCGATCACCTGCGGGCCGATGGCCTGGTCCGGGACGACGATGGCGACGCCGTTCGCGCCCTGCGCGACCGCGGCGTCCAGCTCGGTGATCGCCTTGTTCGCGTCCTGGCCGAGGTTGACGACCTTGAGTTCGACGCCGAGCTCCTTCGCCTTCTCCTGCGCCCCCTGCGCCTGCTCGACGAAGTACTGCTGGTCACCCTGTTTCTGCAGGTAGTAGAGGGTGATCTTGCCGTTCGCCGGCGCCTGCTGCTGTGGGGCGGCGGTGTCCTTACCGGAGGAGCATGCGGCTAACACCAGACCGGAAATCAAACAACAACCAACAACGCTCCAGGTGCGCGACCTGTGCGGGTATGTGGACATCGAGTGCTCCCAAGGGGGCCGAGGACGAGTGATGCGGGTGGGTTTCGCCGAGTGACTCGTATTACAAAACACCCATTCGTGGAGCGTCAAGGCGCGATGGCCCGGCAGTTAGCGGAGCGAGACCTACTCTCCGTAGTGGCCCGACTGCGATCCCCGCTTAAATTATCGTATTTTTCCCCTGCTGTCCTGGGCGTTGTCCGGTTTTGTCCGGTGGGAATGTTCTGATCGGTGTTGTCGACTGTGGTGCGATTTGCCGAGGGGACGGGAGGCCGTCCGGGCCGGGTTCGCCCGGGTGGGAGGATGGCCCGACCACGCCCGAGGGGGGATCGATGACGAAGCACCGCGTCGCCGCGCTCGCCGGGGTCGCCGTCCTGGTGGCCGCCTGCAGCAGCCCGTCGCAGCAGGGGCCGGCGCCGACGCCGTTCCCCGAAGCGGCCGCTTCCGGCACTGCTTCCAGCGCCGCGCCCGAGGGGTCGTTCAGCGTCGTCGCCACCGGCGACGTCCTGATCCACCCGGCGCTGACCGAGCAGGCCGAGGCCGACGGCGACGGCAAGATCGACTACCGGCCGCTGCTGGCCGGGGTCAAGTCGCTGATCTCCGGCGCCGACCTCGGGATCTGCCACCTCGAGACGCCGCTGGCGCCGGAAGGCGGGCCGTACAGCGGGTACCCGTCGTTCAGTGCGCCGCCGGAGATCGCGGACGCGCTCAAGGACACCGGCTACGACACCTGCTCGACGTCGTCCAACCACACCATCGACCAGGGCGCCGACGGCGTCACCCGGACGCTGGACAAGCTCGACGCCATCGGCATCAAGCACACCGGCTCGGCGCGGTCGTCGAAGGAGGCGGCGACGCCGCTGATCCTCGACGTCCACGGCGTGAAGGTGGCGCAGGTGTCGTACGCCTTCGGGTTCAACGGCATCAAGGTCCCGGCCGGGAAACCGTGGCTGGCCAACCAGATCGACGTCGACGACGTGCTGGCGGCGGCGAAGAAGGCGCGGCAGGCCGGGGCCCAGGTCGTGATCGCGAGCCTGCACTGGGGCGTCGAGTACCAGCACGAGCCGACGGCGGAACAGCGCAGCCAGGCGAAGAAGATCCTGGCGTCGGACGACGTCGACCTGATCATCGGCCACCACGCCCACGTGGTCCAGCCGTTCGAGAAGATCGGCGACAAGTGGGTCGCCTACGGGCTCGGCAACAGCGTCGCCCGCCACTCCGAACCCAAGGGCGACACGGAAGAAGGCGCGGCGGCCCGCTTCCGCTTCGTCCGCGACGGCGACCGCTGGAAGGTCGACAAGGCCGAGTACGTCCCGACCCTGATCAAGCTGGACACCCCGATCCGCCTGGTCGACTTGTCGACATCACAGCCGTCCGCGCAGGTCACCAAGGCCCTGCAGGACACGGACAAGAACGTCCTGAGCCTCGGAGCCGGCAAAGCCGGCCTCACCCGCCCCGGCAAGTAACCCGTAACTCGCGTGATTGAGGAGCCGACACGCGTGATTGAAGGGTCGACACGCGTGATTGGACGGTCGACACGGCGGCACCAGACCTGCCGCGGCGTGTCGACCCCCCAATCACGTGAGTTGGCGTTCTGATCACGCGAGTTGGCGCTCCCATCACGGGTCAGTGGGTGCGGGTGGTGATCAGGCGGGCCAGGGCCGCCAGTTCCGCGCCTGGGCGGGGGACCGGGTTGGCCGTGGCGAGGTCGCGGAGAGCCTTGGCCAGCAACGCTTCCGCTTGCGCTTGGCTCCATTGGCGACCGCCTGCCGCTTCGACCAGCGTGGCCGCGCGGGCCAGCTCGGCGTCCGAGAGCGGGTCGGAGCGGGCGTAGAGGGCGGCCAGTTCCGTGCCGGCGGCCGTGCCGGAACACAGGGCCGTCACCACGGGCAGCGACTTCTTGCGGTTCTGGAGGTCCGAGTACACCGGCTTGCCGGTGACGGCCGGGTCGCCCCAGATGCCGAGCAGGTCGTCGATGTGCTGGAACGCCAGCCCGACCGCCCGGCCGAACGCGCCGAACGGACCGGGGTCGCGCTGTCCGGACGTCGCCCCGAGCGTGCACGCCGCACCCAGCAGGGCCGCCGTCTTGCCCTCGGCCATCCGGACGCACTCGGTCGCGGTGACGTCGTCGCGGTGCTCGAAGTCCAGGTCCGCGGCCTGGCCTTCCAACAGCGCCAGCACCGCGCCCGACAGCAGCCGCGCGTTCGGCGCGCCGCCCGGGGCGAGGACGTCGAACGCCAGGCTCAGCAACGCGTCCCCGGCGAGCACCGCCGGTCCGGTGCCGAACACCGTCCACGCCGTCGGCCGGTGCCGGCGGGTGGTGTCGCCGTCCATGACGTCGTCGTGCAGCAGCGAGAAGTTGTGCACGAGCTCGACCGCGACGGCGGCGGGGACGGCGTCGGCGGGGTCGCCGCCGGCCGCTTCGGCGCACAGCAGCACCAGCGCCGGCCGGAGAGCCTTGCCACCGTCCGCCGAAGACGGTTCGCCGTGGGCGTCCCACCAGCCGAAGTGGTAGCCGGCGATCTGCCGCATCGCTTCCGGCAGCCGGCCGGCCGCCGTGCGGAGCGCCGGCTCGAGGAGGTTCTTGCTCCACGCGAGGACTTCGGGGAGGGGACGGGCCGCGGTGCGCGTGTTCATGGTCGTCATGAGCGGCCGACCTCGACGTCGTCGAGGACGCCGAGCGCGTCGGGCACCAGGACGGCCGCCGAGTGGTACGCGCTGACGAGGTACGAGGTGACCGCGCGGTCGTCGATGCCCATGAAGCGGACGTTGAGTCCCGGTTGGTATTCGTCCGGCAGCGCCTGCGGCCGCAGGCCGATGACGCCGGCGTCGTCTTCGCCCGTGCGCAGGGCGAGGATCGACGTGGTTCCCGTGGCGCTGACCGGGATCTTGTCGCAGGGCAGGATCGGGACGCCCCGCCAGGCGGTGACGCGCTTGCCGTCGAGGACCGTGGTGTCCGGGTAGACGCGGTGGGCGGTGCAGGCGCGGCCGAACGCGGCGATCGCGCGGGGGTGGGCGAGGAAGAACCGGGTCTTGCGGCGGCGGGAGAGCAGGTCGTCCAGGTCCATCGGGGTGGGTGGGCCGGTGCGGGTGGGGATGCGCTGCTTGAGGTCGGCGTTGTGCAGCAACCCGAAGTCGGTGTTGGTGATCAGCTCGTGTTCCTGCCGCTCCCGCACCGCCTCCACGGTGAGCCGGAGCTGCTGCTCCAGCTGGTTCATCGGCTGGTTGTAGAGGTCGGTGACGCGGTTGTGCACCCGCAGCACGGTTTGCGCGACGGCGAGGTCGTACTCCCGGGGCGACGGGTCGTAGTCGACGTAGGTGCCGGCGAGGATCGGCTCGCCGTCGTGGCCGGCGGTGAGGTCGATGGCGGCTTCGCCCCGGGCGTTCTGCGGTTTCCGTGGCCGTGTCAGCGCTTGCGTGACGTGCGTGCGGAGGGCTTCCGACCGGCCGTTGAGGCGGGCGTAGGCCGCGGCGGGGAGCACCAGGGCGATGACGCGGGTCGCGGCGCGGGCGGTGAAGGTCCAGGTGGCGGTGTCGCGGCCGAGGAGCTCTTCGCCGAAGTGGTCGCCGTCGTTGGCGGTGCCGAGGTGGGTTTCGTCGCCGTATTCGCCGGTGCCGTGCCGGGTGACCTTGCCGTGGGCGAGCAGGATCACCGTGTCCAGCGGAGTCCCGGCCGTGAAGAGCGTCGCGCCGGGCTCGTATTCGCGTTGCTCGAAGGTGTCGGCCAACGCGCTCAATGCCTGTTCGTCGCCGAAGCCGCGCAGGAGCTCGAGTTCGGTGAGTTCGGCGGGGACGACGTGCACGCGGGCGCCGGTGGAGTAGAAGCTGACCTTGCCGTCGCCGACGGTGTAGGTCAGGCGCCGGTTGACGCGGTACGACCCGGCCGGCACGTCCACCCAGGGCAGCTGGGAGAGCAGCCAGCGGGTGGTGATGCCGCGCATCTGCGGCAACGACTTCGTCGTCGTGGTCAGCGTTCGCGCCGCGGTGACGTTCAGCGACAGCTGTGGCGACGCCGGTTCTTCGGTGACTGTCAAGGATTCACGCGCCGATCGGGTTCGGGTGCTTCGGGGGGACGGGTGCCCGCGGGTCTCGGCACGATCCGGGCCGCGGCCGTGCCCAGCCCCGTCGGCCCGAAGGCCGAAGGGGGCAGGCCCGGCCCGGAGCGGGGCGGTTCCGCGTCGGGCTTGCGGGGCGGGGTCACGGGTTCGGGCACTACCCCTCCCGGCCGATCTCGGCGCTCTCCAGCACGGCCAGCGCGTCCGGCACCAGCACGGCGGCGGAGTAGTAGGCGGACACGAGGTAGGAGATGATGGCCTGCTCGCTGATGCCCATGAACCGGACGTTCAGCCCCGGCTGGTACTCGTCGGGCAGCCCGGTCTGGTGCAGCCCCACCACGCCCTGCGCCTGTTCCCCGGTGCGCATCAGCAGGATCGAGCTGGTCCGGGTCTCGGTGACGGGAATCTTGTTGCAGGGCAGGATCGGCACCCCGCGCCAGGCGGGGACGTGGTGCCCGCCAAGGTCGACGGCGTCGGGGTAGACGCCGGCCTTGGTGCACTCGCGGCCGAACGCGGCGATCGTCTTGGGGTGGGCGAGGAAGAACCCGGGGTCCTTCCACACCAGCGCGAGCAGGTCGTCCAGGTCGTCCGGCGTCGGCGGGCCGGTGCGGGTGGGGATGCGCTGGTCGAAGTCGGCGTTGTGCAGCAAGCCGAAGTCGGTGTTGTTGATCAGCTCGTGTTCCTGCCGCTCCCGCAGGGCTTCCACGGTCAGCCGCAGCTGCTGCTCGATCTGGTTCATCGGCTGGTTGTAGAGGTCGGCCACCCGGCTGTGGACCCGCAGCACCGTCTGCGCCACCGACAGCTCGTATTCGCGGGGCCTGGCTTCGTAGTCGACGAACGTGCCCGGCAGCATCGGTTCGCCGTCGTGGCCGGAGGCGAGGGCGATTTCGGCCTCGCCGTGGTCGTTGCTGGCCTCGGACCCCAGCGCCACATAGGCGTCCAGGTGTGCCTGCAGGGTTTCCGAGCGGGCCAGGACGTCTTCGAAGGCCTGGCGCGGCAGGGTCAGCACGGTGCAGGTGGTGACGGCTTTGGCGGTGAACTCCCAGATCCCGTCGCCGCGCACCAGCACCGCTTCGCCGAAGTGGTCGCCGTCGGCCAGGGTGCCGAGGACGGTCTGGTCCCCGTATTCGCCGGTGCCGGTCTTGGTGATCTTGCCGTGGGCGAGGAGGAACACGTGGTCGGCCTGGCTGCCGAACTCCACCAGCGCGTCCCCCGGCTCGTATTCGTGCTGGGTGAACCGGCCGGCCAGCTCGGCCAGGACCTCCTCGTCGTCGAACCCGCGCAACGGCGCCAGTTCCCCGAGCTCGGGCGGGATGACGCGGACCTCGGCGCCGGTCGTGGTGAACGTGACCCGCCCGTCGCCGACCGCGTAGCTCAGCCGCCGGTTGACGCGGTAGGCGCCGCCGGAGACCTCGACCCACGACAGCAGCTTCAGCAGCCACCGCGAGGAGATGCCCTGCATCTGCGGGACCGACTTGGTCGTCGTGGCCAGCGTCCGGGCCGCGGCCCGGCCCAGGCTCAACGGTGCCTGCTCGGAGTCCACCGGGTCGGTGACAGTCACTGCGAAAACCACCCCATCGTCTCGATACGCGTTCGCCCTGCGGGCACGCGCCAGCCATGACCTGCTGTTTTGGCTATTGCCGCGGTTATGCGTCACCGCGAAATCAACATAACAACGGCGTCGCGCCACACAATGCCACGATCGGGTCATCGGGATCTTCACCTGTTTGCCGTCAGGTCTTTCTGGACATTTTCCGGCCACGGGCCGCGATCGTGGTCACCCCCGGTGCCTGGCCGTCACCCGGACGATGAATCCCCAGCTCGCCGGGCTCATTGACGGTCGCCGCGCGGAGTGGCACGACGGGTTTTGACAGCGCAAATTGCGCCGAACCAGCGGTAGTCGCGGCGCGGGTGAGGCCACTCGGATGAATCCGGCAATTCCCGGTTGTCCGTGGGTAAACGCCTGGCTAACTTGAGCGGTCCCGCCGGGAATTGCGCCGGCGGTGGGGAAAGGACGTGGATGAACATCTTCGTGGCCGGCAGTCTCTGGGTGGCCGGCGCGGCTCTCGTCGGGGGCCTGATCGCGTACCTGGTCCGCCGGTTCGGCTGGGACGAGGGCAGGCCCGACAACAACGACGCGGCGGGCCAGGTGTTCACCATCGTCGGCGGGCTGCACGCGGTCCTGGTCGCGTTCGTGCTCATCTCGCTGTTCGACTCGGTGGGCGCCGCGAGCCAGGACGCGCAGACCGAAGCCGACAGCCTGGTCGCGGCGACCTGGGCGGCCGACGCGCTGCCGGGCGACACCAAGGACCGGGTGCACCAGCTTGCCGTCGCCTACGCGCGGACGGTCGCGGAACAGGAGTGGCCGCGCCTGGCCGACGGCGGTGCGGTGCCCGCCACCGGCTGGACGCAGCTCGACCAGCTGCGGCAGGCGGTGGCGGCGGCGCAGACCGACGGCGACTGGCAGATCGACCGCAAGACCGAGGCGAGCAACCAGCTCTGGTCGGTCTACCAGGCCCGCCAGCAGCGGCTCGCCAATTCCGGCGGCGGGATCGGCGCGGTCGTCTGGTTCGCGCTGATCCTCGGCAGCCTGATCACCGCGATCCTGCTCCCGAACCTGTTCGGCGGCACCCGGCTGGCCGCGCACGTCATCATCGTGTCCACCTTGGCCGGCACGATCACGTTGCTGCTGTTCGCGATCCACCAGCTGCAGAACCCCTTCAGCGGGGGCGCGAAGGTGCCGCCGGAGGCGTTCACCTCGGCGCTGGAAAGGCTGGCTTGACCGGCAGACGGGCCCGCTGGGCGGCGATGTTCGGCGTCGCCGCGGCGGTTTCGGCACTGCTGGCGGCGACGGGCTGGCTCGCGCCCCCGTCGTCGCAGCGCCCGGCGGCCCAGGACCAGGACGCCTGCACGATCCTGCAGGCGGAGAACGAACGCGAAGGCGCGCCGACGACGTTGCGGCTGCTGGCCCTGCCGGGGGGAGCCACGCAACGCCTTACCCAGGCCGGATTCTGGATCAACGCGATGGGTTACTCCGCCGCGCAGGACGTCGTCTACGGCGTCGCCGACGGCACCCGCGACGGCCGCTACCGGCACGGCGCGCACGCGGTGCGGATCGACGCCGCGGGCGCGGTCACCGACCTCGGCGTGCTCGGCCGCGCGGGCGCGCGGAGCACGTCGTGGAGCCTGGTCACCGGCGCGACCGCCGGAGCGATCGCCGGCAACCGCTGGTACGTCCGGCAGGACAGCGATCTGTACACAGTGGACATCGACCCGGCGAGCGCGGACTACGTGCGGGTGGTGCACCGGACGGCGCTGCGGCCGGTGTCGCTCGCCGTCGGCGTCGACGACTTCGCCTACGACCCGGCGGACGGGCTGCTCTACGGCGTCTCGACGACTTCGCGTGGCGGCGACTCGGTGGTCACGCTCGATCCGGCGACCGGGAAGGTCGCGGTGGTACCCGGCCTGCGGTTCCCGGGCGGCGGCGCGTACGGGTCGGTCGTCATGGGGCCCGGCGCGCTCTACGCGACGGCCAACCGCGACGGGCACCGCAGCGTCACCTACCGGCTCCCGCGCGACGGCTCGGGCCCGGCCGTCGAGATCGCCACCGGGCCGGCGCTGGTGAGCGGCGACGCGGCCGGGTGCTACGCCGAGGCGGCCCCGCCGGTGCCGCCGACGACTTCGGCCACCCTGCCGTCGTCGCGGGGCGTGAGCCCGCCTCCTCCCACTCCCACTCC
>Ga0070668_100002774_pt1 | contig 12873 bp, 13 predicted proteins | sample KBSS43metaG_FD_64661 | JGI IMG/M metagenome (GOLD analysis project Ga0070668, IMG submission 64661) | Switchgrass rhizosphere microbial communities from Kellogg Biological Station, Michigan, USA - KBS S4-3 metaG | ecosystem: Host-associated > Plants > Roots > Rhizosphere > Soil ... | reverse complement strand
CGCGGTGCGCGTGATCAAGCCGGGCCAGGCGGTCACCATGGATTTCAGCGAGAGCCGCCTCGACCTCGAAGTCGATGCGGGCAACGTGATCACCAAGGCGAGTTGCGGCTGACGGCCATGTCGATCGCAACACGCCACGACTCCCGGAGGACGAACCGATGCGCCAGACCGCGATGCCCGCAAGCAGACTGCTCGGAGGCCTGCTCCCCGCCCTCGCCTGCGCCGTGCTGCTCGGCGCCTGCGGACCTGCCGTGACCAAGCCCGGCGACAGCGCCTCGTCGGCCGGCGCGCCGTCCGAGAGCGCGCCCGCCACGAGCCCGCCGGCGCCCATGGCGACGCGCGGACCGTGCGACGCGAGCAAGGCGCAATCCTTCGTCGGCCAGAAGGCGTCCGCGGACGTGCAAGAACAGGCCCGCAGCGCGTCCGGCGCCGGCACCGCGCGCACGCTGCAGCCGGGGCAGCCGATCACCAAGGAATTCAACGGCGAGCGGTTGAACCTGCATGTCGACGCGGCCGGCAACATCGTCAGCATCAACTGCGGCTGAGCCTTCGCTTTTCTGTTGAAATGCGGCGGTCGCGGCCGCTGCCGCCGCTGCGAAATGGAAAGACCCGATGCGACGTTATGGATGGATCGCCGCCGCGCTGGTGTTGCTCGCATTGTGGGCATGGCAGCAGCGCGCGCCGATAGCGGCCGTACCGCCGGCATCGTCGACACCTGCTTCGTCGCAGTCGTCGTCGCCTCCCGAGGCCTTGCCGACGCGTCCGCCGCGCACGCAGCGCGACGACACGCGCTATCCCGCCTGGCTGCCGCGCGAGGCGCTCGCCACGCTGCAGCGCATCGAGCATGGCGGGCCGTTTGCGCATCGCCAGGATGGCGGTGTGTTCCAGAATCGGGAGAGTCGCCTGCCTTCGCAATCGCGCGGCTACTACCGCGAGTACACCGTCGAAACGCCGGGGTCTCGCGATCGCGGCGCGCGGCGCATCATCGCCGGCGGCGATCCGCCCGCCGAATACTTCTATACCGACGACCACTACGGCAGCTTCCGCAGGTTCGAGGCCGCACCGGCCGGGCGTCGCCGATGAGCGCGATCGATCTGGGCGTGCTGCTCGCCGACGCCTTGCAGGCCGGCGCGTATTTCGTCGACGTCCGGGATCGTCCCGCATTGATCGAGGCCGGCAACGCGCTCGGCTTCGCGGTCGTGCCGATCGACTGCAGAGGCGTCCTGGACAAGGCGGCCGCGCTGGAGGCCTTCGCGCAGGCGCTGCGCTTCCCGGACTGGTTCGGCGACAACTGGGACGCGTTGGCCGACAGCCTCGGCGATCTGTCGTGGTGGCCGGCGGACGGTTACCTGTTGCTGCTCGATCACGCCGATGCGTGGCGCGATGCCGACAAGGAGGAATTCGAGATCCTGCTCGACATCCTCAACGAAGCAGCGGCCGATTGGGCGCAGGCGGGCATTCCGTTCTGGGGACTGATGCCAGTGCCGGCCAGCATCCTGTCGCAAATCGACGCCTGACCTCAAGCCGGAATCGCGCGCATGCGCGAAGGCAAGCACCGCTCACGCGCGATCTTCGACGCCTCTGACGCCCGCGTGCTTGGCGCAGTGCGCGCAACAATAGAACGTGCCGTCGTGTTCGACGCCGTGGCCGATGATCTTGCACCGGCAATGCGCGCAGCTCGGCGCCAGCGCGTGGATCGCGCACTCGAAGGAATCGAACGTGCCGCTGGCGTGCGGCATCCGCACGGTGAAGGCCTTGTCGTAATCGTTGCCGCAAACGTCGCACACGGCCATGGCACGTCTCACTGATCGGTAGGGATCCGGACTATCGCGCAGCACGCGCGCACGATCCGTGAATCCGCGTCAGCGACTGCCGGCCGTCTTCTTCGGAGTCGTCTGCGCCGCATCCTTGCGGGCGCGCTTCAGGAACTTCAGCGCGGCCTGCTCCCATTGCCGTGCGCCCCGCGCCCCGTTGGCGGCGCGCGCGAGGCTGCCGTCGCGCCATCCGGCGAACACTGCGGGGTCGATGTACGCCTTGCGACAAACCGCGACGGTGTTGCCGAGCGTGTCGGCGACTTCGGCGATCACGACGTTCTGCGCGGCAGCCAGCGCGCGCTCGTTGGCCACGCCGCCGCGCCCGGTCGGCAACGGCGTCATCGCGAAACGACGGAACGCCTGCAGCGTGCCGCCCCAAGTGCGGAAATCCTTGGCGGTGAAGGCTTCGCCCATCGCGTCGCGCAGGTAATCGTTGACGGCGCCGGAATCGACCGGCTGCAGCGAGCCGTCGTCGTCGCGATACTGGAACAGCGCCTGGCCGGCCAGCTCGTGACAGCCGCGCACGAGCTTCACCAGGCGCGCATCGTCGACTTCCAGTTCATGCTCCAGGCCGCCTTTGCCGCGGAATTTCAAGAGCGCGCGGCCGCCGCGCAGGAATTCGACGTGGCGGTTGCGCAGCGTGGTCAGGCCATAAGATTTGTTGCTGCGCGCGTACTCGTCGTTGCCGACGCGCGCGAGCGTTTCGGCCATCAGCGCGACCACGATCGCCAGCACCTTGTCGCGTGGAAATCCCTTCAGCCGCAGGTCTGCACGCAGGCGCCTCCGCAGATGGGGCAATGCCTGGCCGAAGGCGACGATGCGATCGAACTTGCCGTCGCCGCGCATCGCGTTCCATTGCGCGTGGTAGCGATACTGCTTGCGCCTGCGCGCATCGCGTCCGGTCGCCTGCAAGTGCCCGCTCGGATGCGTGCAGATCCAGACGTCGGTATATGCAGGCGGGATGGCCAACGCGCGAATGCGATCGAGCGTCCTTGCGTCGCGCACCGCCTGCCCGTTCGGCGCGCGATAGCCGAAGCCTTTGCCGACGCGGCGCCGGGTGATGCCGGGGTCGGCGTCGCTCACGTACATCAACCCTGCGTCGATGGCCATCTGCGCGGTCGTATCCGCCGGTGGCGTGGCGTGGCTGGCGCGCTTGGTCATGGCGCGAGCATCGGGGCCCGGCCGTCAACGCCGTGCGTAGGCGCTGGGAGACCCACCCCACGGCCTCGCGGCGATCCCATCGAATCCCTCACGCAAGGAAAAGCGGACCGAAGCCCGCTTTTCCCGCCCCCTCCGTGCGCGGCGACGGTCGGACCGCCGGGTGACTATTGCCCGTCGTTGTCCGCGTCGCCCGGCATGGCGCGCTCGACGCGATGCCACGCGGCTTTCACTGCGTGCTTGGCCTTGTCCCAGGCGAGCCGCGTGTTGCCCTTGGTGCGTTCCCAATCGGCCTGCAGCGCGTTTTCGGCCTGGTCGAACGTCCTGTCTCCATAGCGGCCGCGGCCTTCATAACCGGTGCGATACGCGCCTTGATAGTCGGCGTACTGGCTGCCGGGCTCGTAGTAATCCTCGTTCTGGTACTGACTCTGCCAATACGTATCTTCGGCAGTGTTATCGATCTTGCGCGTGTTCTGCGTTGTCATGCGAACCATTCTCCTGCGTCGGCCACGAAGCGTGGGGTGCTTCGTCGGTGCGCCAACGGTATCGGCATGACCGTGACATCAGGATCAAGAAAAGAATGGAGTTCGCAGCCAAAAAACAAGGCTATTCTGAACAATTCACGTTTCGGCGCGAGGTCCGCTTCGCGCCCCGCCGACAGCCGCCTGACGGATCAGTCGTCGTCCTTGCCGTCGAAATCGATCGGCTTGTCGTCGCCGTCCTTTCCGGCGTTCCACGACGTTTCGCTCTTGCGATCGCAGGCCGCAGAGGTCGCCGGCTCGCCCGGACGATCGCTGTCGCTGCCCACGCATAGCGGATTGGCATCGACGGCGGCATTGCTGTCGCGATATTCGAGCGATCCGCAGGCGCTGGACAGCAGCGCGATGCTCAGGATCAAGGGAATGCGCATGAAAATCCTCCTGGCTGCGTGGTGCGAACCCATTCCGTCATCGGCCACGGCGCGCGCGCCCATCGCGCAGCCGCACGACACCGTGCAAGGCGTATCGCGCGCCGCGTCATGCGGCGTCGCCGAGCGCTGCTTCTTCCGTGGCCGATGTCGGCGTGCGTGCATAGCGCCATGCGATCAGCACGGCCGTGGCGAGCAGCAACGCGGCGATCCACCACGGCGCGCCCGGCAGCGACACGGGCGCCCGCGGACCGATGAAATAGCCGAAGCTGGTGGCGAAGATCGCCGGACCGAGGATGCCGGCGAGGCTGACCAGGCTCATCAACGCGCCCTGAATGCGGCCCTGCACGTCGGCGCCGACCTGTCGCGTGATCAACGACTGCGACGCGGGCATCGCCAACGCCCACAGCGCGCTCACCGGCAACCCGACGAGGAACATCCAGCCGACGTCGGCGCTGGCGTAGATGATGAACCCGGCCACGCCGCAGCTCAGGCCGAGCAGCAAGGTGCCGCGTTCGCCCAGCCGCTTCACGCTGCGGCCGACCAGCAACACGTTCACGATCACGCTGCACACGCCGACGGCGGCGAGTACCCAGCCGACCTCGCCCGCGCCCCAGCCGAAGCGGTAGTCGGCGAACAGCACGAAGATGCTCGGGTACACGTAATGCGCCAGATTGGCCAGCAGCACCACGGCGGCGAGTCCGAACACCTGCGGATAGCGCTTGAGCAGCACCATCGACCCGAACGGATTGGCATGCGACCAGTCGAAACGCGCGGCTCGCCTCTCGACGGGCAGCGACTCCGGCAGCACGAACAGTCCGTAGGAAAAATTCAGCACCGCCAGGCCGGCGGCGAACCAGAACGGCATGCGCAGGTCGATCAGGCTCAGCCAGCTGCCGACCAGCGGGCCGACCACGAAGCCGACGCCGAACGCAGCGCCGATCATGCCGAACGCCTTGGCGCGCGCGTCGGGCGCGGTGACGTCCGCGATGTAGGCGTTGGCGGTGGTGAAGCTCGCCGACGTCATGCCGGAAATGATGCGGCCGACCATCAGCCACGGCAGCGTGCTGGCCAGTGCCATGAACATGAAGTCCAGGCCCAATCCGAGGCACGACAGCAGGATCACCGGACGGCGGCCGTAGCGGTCGGACAGCGCGCCCTGGATCGGCGAGGTCACGAACTGGATCGCGGCGAACACCGTGCCGAAGATGCCGACCCAATAAGCGGCCGTGACGGTGCTGCCGCCAACGAAATCCTGGATCAGGTGCGGCAGGACGGGAATGATCAGGCCGAACGACAGCACGTCGATCAGCACCACCACGAAGATGAAGACCAGCGCTGCGCTGCGCGCCGGGGCCGGCGCGGATGGGGATGCGGTCACGGGAAAACCTCGTTGCGAGCGCGGATTGTAGCTTGAAGCACTACCGCGCGAATCCGCGCTTGCCGGATCACGCTTCGGGTGCCGGCGTGGGCAGATCGGCGGCGGTCTCGGACTGGCTGGCTTCGTCTTCGCGGAAGTTGCGCGGCAATCGTTTGTGGATCGCCGATGCCGCGATCGCGGCGTGGCCGACGGCGACGCTGATCTGGTTGAGCGCGCTGACCACGTCGCCGATCGCGTACAGGCCGTCGACGCCGGTCTGCAAGGCACCGTCGACGATGAGCTCGTCGTTGTCGTCGACCGCGGCGCCGAGTGCCGCCGCCAGTCGCGATTGCGCTTCGCTGCCGAGCACCGGGTACACCGTGTCGTAACGATGCTCGCTGCCGTCGGCCAGCGCGAACACGCAGCATTGGCCGTCGTGCCGCAACGACGCGGCCCGCGGCAGCACCGCAATGCCCGCATCGCGCGCTGCCGCCGCGCAATCGGCGGAGGGCTCGTCGTCGTCGAGTCGCACCGCAGTCACCTGGCGCGAGAACGTGCGCAGGAACAGGGCGTGGCGTATCGCCTCGTCTGCCGGTCCGTACACCGCGATGCGCTCGTCGCTGGCTTCGTAGCCATCGCACACCGCGCACAGCCTGACGACGTTGCGCGCGATCGCGTCTTCCAGTCCGCGCATCGACGGCATGCGGTCGACGACGCCGGTGGCGAGGATCACGAAGCGCGCGCGCCAGGCGCTGCCATCGTCCGCTGTGGCGAGGAATCCCTCGTCTTCGCGCTCGAGACGCGCCACGTGGCCGGAGACGATCTCGACACCGTAGCCTTCGGCCTGGACGCGCAGTTTCTCCAGAAGTTGCGGCCCGGCCACGCCGAAGGGAAAGCCTGGAACGTTGTGGCTGGTCGGAATCCAGCGCGCGCGGCTGTTGCCGGCATCGACCACGACGATGCGGCGATGGAACCGGGCCAGGTAGGTCGCCGCGGTCAGCCCGGCCGGACCGGCGCCGATGACGAGGCAGTCGAGCCCCGTTTCCGCCGCGGATGCTTCGGTCCGGGACGCCTCGATCACGTCGTGCCGCTCCGCCACGCCGGCCTCATGCGGTCGCGAGCGCCGACGTCACCGATCGTGGCGGATGAAGCGCAGGAATTCCGAACGCGTGCGTGCATCGTCGCGAAAACCACCGAGCATCTTGGAGGTCACCATGCTGACGCCGCGCTTGTGGATGCCGCGTGTGGTCATGCATTCGTGCACCGCTTCGATCACCACGCCGACGCCGCGCGGCTGCAGCACGTCCTCGATGCAACGCGCGATCTCGGCGGTCAGCTTCTCCTGCACCTGGAACCGCCGCGCGTAGGTCTCGACCACGCGTGCGAGCTTGCTGATGCCGACGACCTTGCCGTCGGGCAGATAACCGACGTGCGCCTTGCCGATGATCGGCGCCATGTGGTGCTCGCAATGGCTCTCGAACGAGATGTCGCGCAGGACGATCATCTCGTCGTAGCCGGCGACTTCCTCGAACGTGCGCGCGAGGTACTCGTGCGGATCGTCCTTGTAGCCGCTGAACCAATCGCTGTAGGCCTTGACGACGCGCTTGGGCGTGTCGAGCAGGCCCTCGCGCGCGGGGTCTTCGCCGGACCAGCGCAGCAACGTGCGCACGGCGTCCTCGGCCTGTTCGCGGCTCACGCCGCCGATCGAATCCTTCTTTGCGCTGCCGTCCGCAGTGCCGGGAGAGTCGCTGGAGGAAGACGCCATCGGGATGTCCACGCACGAGGGACATGCATGTTAGCGCGGACGCCCGCGGCGGTCGTGACGCGCAGGCCGCACGCCTGGGACGGCGTGTTGCGACGACGGCTGCATGTCGGCGGCAATGATCAGCCGTGATGGGCCTGCGCGGATTCGACCTCATCGAGCGAACGCCACGCGTGCGCGACCGCTTCGCGGGCCTCGTTCCACACCAGGCGCGAACCGTCGCTGGCATTCGCCCAGCCCTGTTCGAGCTCGACCTCGGCCCGTGCGAACGGCTGTCCGCCGAGCCGGCCATGGCTGTCGAGCCCGTAGCGATAGGCAGGCGCGTAGTCGGCCCAGGTCATGCCGCTGACGTAGTAAGGCATGGTGTGGAAGATCTGCTGGAAGTGTCCCAGGTCGCCACGGCCGTCGACGGCCTCGGAGGCGATGTGGCCGGCCACCGCGCCGAGCGCCGTGCCGGCCACCGCGCCGAGCGCGATGCCGGGTGGGCCGGCGACGACGCCACCGATGACGGCGCAGACCGCGCCCCCGGTCACCGCGCTCGCGCCCGCGCCCGCGCCGAGGATATGGTCCTTCTTGAGGATGCTCATGGCGGCCTCCCGCTTGGATCTGTCCGACAAGCTAGTCCGCGACGCGTCCAGCGCGAGTGAAAGGGTCATGTGCCCTTCCGCCACAAAAAACGGGCTGCCGAAGCAGCCCGCAAGGAGAGATGAGTCGAATCATCCAGTTCAACGTATTGCCGGCTCAGCGACGGCCAGCAGGCAAACCGGGGACGGGCTGCACCTTGCCGCCAAGGCGCCGACGTGCCGTTATCGTCCGTCGTGATCCGCATCGCCTGGCAGGGCGCGTTCGATCTGGTGCCAGCCATCGCGCACGGCGCCTTTCGCTTCCGTCCACGCCAAGCGTGAGTTGCCGCGCGTGGCATCCCAATTGCGTTCAAGCCTGTCTTCCACATCGTCGAACCGCTGTCCGCGATATTCGCCGAACGTGTCGTAGCCGTACTTGTAGGCCGGCTCATAGTCGCTCCACTCCCGTCCTGCGGAGTAGTACGGCGCGGTCTGGTAGTTGTTGCGGAAGTAAGTGGTGTATTCGGTCGGGTTGATCGCCTCCGCAACCGCGTCGCCGGCCTTCGCGCCGACCACGCCGCCGGCGATCGCGCCCACCACCGTGCCAGCGGGTCCCGCGACGGCCGTACCTGCCACTGCGCCTGCGATCGCACCGCCAACTGCGCCGGTGCCTGCACCGATGCTGTGATCTTTTTTGATATCGCTCATCTTCATGCTCCTGATTGAGATGCAACGTGCATCGATGCGACTTGGTCTACGCCGCAGACGCTACGCGGCGCTGAGTCGCATCAGCGTGAAATCGAACGTGTTTATTTTGTTATCGCCGCGTGGATTCACGTGACGTTGCGCACACCGCATCGAAATGAATACGAGCTTTGCCCGATCAATGCTGTCGTACTACGCGAGCGGCAGCGTGGCCTCGGCGAGCCTGCGCGACAATCCGGACACGCGCGCGGCGTGTCGCGCCAATGCGGCGCGCAATACGGCTTCGCGCGCGCAGACATGCAGGCTCGAACGCGCGCGCGTCAGCGCGGTGTAAACCAGCTCGCGCGACAAGCTGCGCGCATCCTCGCGCGGCAACAACAGCCATACCGCATCGAATTCCGAGCCCTGCGCCTTGTGCACCGTCATCGCGAAGGCGCCGCTGTGCGCGGGCAAGGCCGCGGGATGGAACCCGCGCACCCCTTCGTTGCCGCCGGCGAACCAGGCCACGGTTCCGCCGCCATCGGCCTGGCGCAGGCAGATGCCGATATCGCCGTTGAACAATCCATGGCGATAGCTGTTCTCGGTGACCAGCAGCAGGCGGCCGTGGAAATAGCTGTCCCGATGCGTGCCGGCCAGCGCTTCCTCTATGCGGGCGTTGAGTCCGTTGGCGCCTTGCGGTCCTTCGCGCAGCGCGGTGAGCAGGCGCACGCGCGCGGCCTGCGCCAGCGCTGCGGCGGGATCGATGGCATCGGTGGACCGGACGATGCCGCGCCACGCATCGAACAGCGATTCGCGCGCAGCGCCCGACAACGGATCGAGCAGGTCTTCATGGAAGTGCACGCCATCGAGCGCGTCGCCGCGCAGCAACGCGAGCGCGGCGTCGGCATCGCCTTCGCGCGCAGCCGCCGCCAGGGGCGCGAGGTCGAGGGCGGCGGACTGCCGATAGCCGCGCAGCAACTGCACGCGGTGCCCGGCGAGCGGCGATGCGGCTGCGCCGCCGTCGACGTCAGCTTCGCTATCGATCGTCGTCGTGCCCAACAACGGCGCCAGCTTGCGCGCGACGCCGGCCGGCAATGCCTCGCCCCCGCCGGCCGCATCGGTGATCGCGGCGAGCACGTCGCCGGCCTCGACCGACGGCAGCTGATCGCGATCGCCGAGCAGGACCAGGCGCGCGCCGGCAGCGATGGCTTCCACCAGCTTGCACATCAACGGCAGGTCGACCATCGAAGCTTCGTCGACCACCACCACGTCGAACGGCAGCGGGTTGTCGGCATGGTGGCGGAACCGCGGGCTGCCCGGCATCGTGCCGAGCAGGCGATGCAGCGTGCGCGCCTGCGTGGGCAGCGCGTCGCACGATGCCGCGTCGATGCCCGGCAACGCGCGCAGTTGCGCCGTGGCCACGCGCAGGCTTTCGGCCATGCGCTCGGCGGCGCGGCCGGTCGGCGCGGCGAGCGCGATCCGCGGCGACGCGACGCCGGTCTGCCGCGCGCCGGCGATCAGCAACGACAGCAGGCGCGCAATGGTGGTGGTCTTGCCGGTGCCGGGGCCGCCGGTCACCAGCAGCAGCGATTGCAGCAAGGCCAATGCCGCGGCGCGGGCCTGGCGATCGCCCGCGCGCGCGTCCGGAAACAACGCGGAGAACAACGGCGCGAGCATCGCGAGATCGACGGCCGCCGGCACCTGCGCGGCGATGCGTTGCAGTCCGGCCGCGAGGCGACGTTCGTATTCGCGATAGCGGCGCAGGTAGAGCAATCCGTTCTCCAGCACCAAGGGCCGGGAGGGCGCCGCGATGTCGTGCGGCGCGGGTTCGCTCACCCATGGCGACGACCGCAAGGCTGCAATCCAGTGCTCCGCGTCGGGCAGCTCGTCGATCGCCCCGAGCAGCAGGTGCGGCCGCGATGGATCGAACGCGGCATGTCCGGCACTGACCGCGAGCGACGACAGCGCAGCGCCGGCAAGCACCTGCGGGTCGGTCTGCGGATCGAGCCGATGCAGTGCGTCGGCGAGCGCGGCATCGACCGCACGCGGGCCCTCGCCGAGCGCCTGCAGACGTGCGATGAGACTCATGCGACCTGCTCCATCGGCGATACCAGCAACGCGTCCACCGCTTCGATCAGGTCTCTCGAAAATTGCGGCACGAAAACGCCGCGACCGGGATCGGAAAGCTCCAGGCCGCGGCAGAACACGTAGCGCACGCCGCCGAAATCGCGTTCGTAGTCGTAGTTCGCGCCCATGCGCAACTGCATCCAGCGGTGCACGGCCAAGGTGTACAGCAACGCCTGCAGGTCGTATTCGCTCGCCGTCATGGTGTGCGAGAGCGCCGATGGCGCGTAGTCGGGCAAGTCGTTGGACTTGTAGTCCAGCACGTAGACGCGGCCCTCGTGGCGATACGTCAGATCGATCTTGCCGTTCATCAGGCCGGCGAGCTGCGTCCAGACACCGAAGTCGTTACGGTCGGGCACCAGGCCGTGGCGATGCAACAGATCGAGCAAGGCATGGACACTGGCGCCGCGCAGCGCCAGATGGAATTCCAGTTCGGCGATGCGCGAGGACGGCGGCAGATCGCACAGGCGCACGCGCTCGGGAAGCTCGACATTGAGCGTGCGCGCCACCAGCGGGGTCAGTTCGCGCACGCCGGCGTCATGCAATTTTTCGGCGTAGCCCTGGCTGTTGAGCGCATCGACGAGGCAGCGGGCCTGCCCTGGCGGCGGCAGCGCATCGCCATGATCGCGCCAGGCGGCGAAGTCGACGTGCTCCAGCGCATGGTGCAGCACGTTGCCGAAGCGCGGTCCGGCGAACGTGCGCAGGCGTTGTGGCGTGACGGTCGCGAGCGGCGCTTCATCGTCGGCCGGGCGCGCCTCGACCAGCACGCCCGTGCCGTGCGACTGCTGCTTGTGCAACTGGCTGAAACTGTGGATCCACCAGTTGCGCTGCAGGCGGCGTTGCGCGCTGCGTGGCTCGGGCACTGCTTCGGCAGGCGACGCGGGCAGGCGACCCGGACGACCGCTCCGCGGCAAGCCGTTATCGCGAGTGGCATGACCACCCAGCGCGTCGATCAGCGCCTGCGAGGGCGCCGGCCCGTCGAGCAGCCGATGCAGCGACGCATTGCGGCGCAGCGACAGATGTCCGCAGCACAGCCACAACGCATCGCTGGCGCGCGTCAGGCCGACGTAAAGCAGGCGCATGTCCTCGGCCGCTTCTTCCTGCAGATGCGCCTGCCTGGCTTCCTCCCACGACGGGGCGCCATCGAACGCCTGCGCGGTTTTCCACTGGCGGACGCGTTGGCCGTCCGTGGTGGTGTACATGGCCAGTCCGCTGACGTCTTCCTTGCGGCCGATCCCGGCAAAAGGCAGATAGACCAACGGAAACTCCAGGCCCTTGCTCTTGTGCAGCGTCAGGATCTGCACGCGTCCGGCATCGGATTCCAGGCGCGGTTGTTGCGCCTCGTTTTCGCCATCGGCGTGGGCGATGTCGTGCCGCAATGCGTCGAGCTGTCCTTGCGTGCCCAGATTGCGGCCTGCGGAAGACTGCATCAGTTCGCCGAGTTGCAAGTAGTTGGTCAGGCGCCGTTCGCCGCCATCCTGCCGCAGCACGCGCTCGGCCTCGGCGGCGAGCACTTCGGCGAGCATCGCCTGCGGTCCATGGCGTTCCCAGCGCGTGCGCCACGTCACGAGGCGCTGCTGCCAGTCGCGCAAGGTATTGCCATCTTCGTCGAGGGCGAAGATGCGCGCCGCGTCCCAGCCCAGCAGCGCGGTCGCCAGCGCGGCGCGCAGGCGGCGATCGTCGCCCGGCGATTGCAGCGCCAGCAGCAGGGCCAGCACGTCTTGCGCTTCCTCGCCCTCGTACAGACTTTCCTTGCCCGACGACACGGCCGGCACGCCGCGCAGCGACAAGGCATGGCGAATCGCAGCGGCCTGGCGGTGATCGCGCACCAGCACGGCGAAATCGCGAGGCTGCAGCGCTCGCAAACTTTTGGCGTGCGGATCCATGCGCAACGCGCGGCCTGCGCCCGCCTGCTGCAGGCGTTGCAGGATGGCATCGGCGCACAGCTCGGCGGCGATGCGCACGGAGGCGGGCTTGCTCCAGTCCTTGCCATCCTCTGTTGCCGGAACGGCGTGGAAGTGGATCGCGGGCGCGGGCCGGTCTTCCAGCATGAAATCCGCATCCGCCGTCGTGCCGCCCGGGCGCGTCGGCAGGAAATCGATGCCCTCGCCCAGCATCCGCGGCAGCACGAAGGCTTCATCGAACAAGGCATTGACGGCACCGATCACGCAGGGGCGCGAACGGAAGTTGCGATCCAGCATCGCGATGCGCTGCGCGGTGTTCGCGGCAATGACGTACGTGTTCACGTCGCCGCCGCGAAAGCGGTAGATCGCCTGTTTCGGATCGCCGACCAGCACCAGTCCGCCCTCGCCGAACAGGCGCGCGAAGATCTGCCACTGCCGCGCATCGGTGTCCTGGAATTCATCCACCAGGACGCAAGGGAACTGCCGGCGCAGCGCGCCCGTCAGGCGATCGCGCCGCGCGTCGTCTTCGACGGCGGCATGCAGTTCGCCGATCAGGTCGTCGTAGTCGCGGACGTTGAACGCCTGCTTGCGATTGCG
>Ga0070668_100002771_pt1 | contig 12883 bp, 14 predicted proteins | sample KBSS43metaG_FD_64661 | JGI IMG/M metagenome (GOLD analysis project Ga0070668, IMG submission 64661) | Switchgrass rhizosphere microbial communities from Kellogg Biological Station, Michigan, USA - KBS S4-3 metaG | ecosystem: Host-associated > Plants > Roots > Rhizosphere > Soil ... | reverse complement strand
AACGAGGCGAGCCGCACCCGCTCGCGGACGAGCAGGTCGATGCGCTGCGCCGCGTCGGGGGCGTCGGCGCGGATGTTCACCCCGAACGGCGCGGCGGTGCGCCGCCGTACCTCCTGGATCGTGTCCCGCAGCCGGTCGAGGCTCATGGTCGCGGATGCGATGATGCCGAACCCGCCGGCCGCCGAGGTGGCCGCGACCAGGCCGGCGCCGGCGACATAGCCCATGCCGGTCTGCACGATCGGGTGCCGGCAGCCGAGCAACTCGGTGAGGCGAGTCCTCATCGGACCTCCCGGGTGCGGGTACCGTCCGGGTCCAGGCGGTCGCGGATCAGCGTGAGCTCGTCCGCGGTCGGCAGCCGGGTGGCCGGCACGGCGGCCGGCACGGTCAGCGCGAAGCCGGTGGCCTCGACCACCTCGGCCACCGTCACGCCGGGGTGCACCGAGCGCAGCCGCATGGACCGGTCGGGCGTGGCGAAGTCGAGCACGGCCAGGTTGGTGACCACCACCCGGATCTCGTGGAACCGGTTGGCCGGGGAGCCGAGCGCCGCGGCCCGGTCGTAGCCGAGGCCGCTCACCATGTCGACCCGTTCCACGAAGGTCCGCGGCGAGTGCCGCGGCACCCAGTAGCTGGTCACGTGGTTGATCGTGTTGCCGGGCGCGCCGCGCGCGCCGAGCAGCTGGGAGGAGGGCCGGTGCCAGTTGCCGATGCAGGAGATGTTCTGGTTGCCGTACCGGTCGAGCTGGCTGGCCCCCATCATCACGTGCCGGGTGCCGGCCGCGACGACCTGGAAGACCGAGCGGTACGGCAACCAGCCCTCCACCGCGTCCTCGTGCACCAGGGTCGCCTCGCCGTCGCTGAGCACCAGATCGGGCTCGAACGTGCGCTGCGCCAGGCGGGCACCGAGGCGCGGGATGATCGCCATCGGCCCGGCCAGCATCGCGCCGTCGCCGCGCCAGGCCTCGGCGCAGGCCACCACGCAGACCTCCGCGCGGGTCGGCTCCGCCGGCGTCATGACCGGCCACCCGAGGCAGGCTGGACGGCCGAGCGGTCGCCGCCACGGGCTCGTACCGCCGCCTGGTAGTCGTCCTCGTCACCGTTCAGGTAGGTGGCGCGGAACCGGGCCCAGTCCGCCGGATCGGCGGCGGCCGTCGCGTACTCCCGCTGGAACGCCTCGTCCCGGCCGTAGTCGGGGACGCAGCTGGTGAAATGGGCCCCGTTGGGGGTGGGTACGACTCCGTCGACCATCATCCGGTTGACCAGCAGGGCCTGCGGCGGGCCGGCGGCCACCAGTTCGTCGGTGCCGACCACCCGCTCGCAGGACAGGTAGCGGCGACGCGCGGCCAGGCAGAACAGGTCGTCGAAGTACGGGTCGGGGCCGAGGTAGCGGCCGTTGCCCCGGCGGTCGGCCCGGTTGAGGTGGATCAGCGCGGCGTCCAGCGGCAGGGCGGGCATGGCGACGAGTTCCTCGCCGTCCGCGTACGGCGACCGGATCGTCCGCAGGGAGGGATTGACCCGCAGCACGTCCGAGCCCAGGCCGGCGCGGATCGGCAGGAACGGCAGCCGGTTGGCGGCGGCCAGCAGTCCCCAGTAGAGCATGCCCTCGTCCAGCTCGGTGAGCTCGATCGCGCCGTCCTGGCGGGCCTGCCGGAAATGCGGCTCCAGCGCGATGGTGTCCAGCGACACGAAGCCGGTGACCACCCGCCGGACGCAGCCGGCGGCGACCAGCAGCCCGACATCGGGCCCGCCGTAGGACACCACGGTCAGCCCGGTCAGCCCGGCCCGGCAGATCGCCCGGACCAGCGCCATCGGCTTGCGCCGCGACCCCCATCCGCCGATCCCGATGGTCATCCCGGAACGCAGTTCGCCCACCACGTCCGCGAGCGTCATCACCTTGTCCATCTCACCCCCTGAAGGAAGCCGCCTTTGGCGGAGGCCGTCGCGTCGGTGGAAGCGGTCGCGTTGGTGGAAGCGGTCGCGTTGGTGGAAGCGGTCCCGTCGGTGGAAGCGCTCGCGTTGGCGGAAGGTGCTGCCGTGGCGGAAGCCGCCGCCTGCGCGGGAGCGGTCATTTGCCGTCGACGAAGCGCTGCCGGGCCTCGTCGCCGGCCCCCGCGAGGTTGAGCTCGAACGTGAAGCCCTGCTCGAACCGGTACGACCGCTTCACGTCGACCGGGTCGATGCCGTTGAGCGACTCCTTGGCGCGCCGGATCACCATCGGATCCTTGCCGGCGATCTGCTCGGCCACCTGCCGGGCCGCCGCGCGCAGCCGGCCGGCCGGCACCACCTCGAGGACCGAGCCGAACCGGTGCAGCTCGTGCGCCGAGACCGTGCGGCAGGTGTAGACCATCGTCCGCATCAGCTGCGGCGGCACCAGCCGGGCCAGGTGGGTGGCGGCGCCGAGCGCACCCCGGTCGACCTCGGGCAGCCCCACCGTGGCGTCGTCGGCCGCGACGATCAGATCGGCGTTGCCGGCCAGCCCGACCCCGCCGCCGAGGCAGAAGCCCTGCACCGCGGCGATCACCGGGACCGGGCAGTCGTAGACCGCGGCGAACGCGGCGGCGCAGCCCCGGTTGGCCGCCAGCAACGCCTCATGGCCGGGGGTGCGCTGCATCTCCTTGATGTCGACGCCCGCGCAGAAGCCGCGGCCCTCGGCGGCCAGCACGACCGCGCGGGTGGCCGGGTCGGCGCCGGCCGCGTCGAGCGCCTCGGCCAGCTGCCACCAGCCGGCCGCGGGCACCGCGTTGACCGGCGGGAAATCGATGACCACCTCGGCGACCGCGCCGGGATGAAGCTGTATGCCCACCGCGTCAGCCTAACCTAGCGCTTGCTTGGTGGGCTACCATCGGCCGATGGACTTCACCGGCCGCGGGGTGCTCGTCACGGGCGGCACGCGGGGGATCGGCGCCGCGATCGCCGCCGCCTTCCTGGCCGCGGGCGCCCGAGTGCTGGTCTGCGCCCGGCACGAGCCGGCCGAACTGCCCCGCGGTGGCGACGCGGTGGCCGATTTCATGCGCGCCGACGTGCGCGATCCCGAGCAGGCCGCCGCGCTGGTCGCGGCGGCGGTCGAGCGGTTCGGCCGTCTCGACGTGGTGGTCAACAACGCCGGGGGAGCGCCGGCCGTCCCGGCGGACAGCGCCTCCCCCCGCCTGCACGCCAAGATCATCGAGCTCAACCTGCTCGCCCCGCTGCACGTCTCGCAGGCGGCCAACGCGGTCATGCGGGAGCAGCCCGAGGGCGGGGTCATTCTCATGGTGGGCAGCGTCAGCGGCTGTCGCCCGTCGCCGGGCACCGCCGCCTACGGCGCCGCCAAGGCCGGCCTGCATCACCTGGCCACCAGCCTGGCCATGGAGTGGGCGCCCCGGGTGCGGGTCAACAGTCTGGTGGTCGGGCCGGTCGCGACGGGCGAGGGGCTCGACCCGGCGGCCGTGGCGCGCACCGTGCCGATGGGGCGGCCGGCGACCCCGGCCGAGGTTGCCGGCGCCTGCCTGCTGCTCGCGTCGCCGTTGGCCGGTTATGTGAGCGGGGCGGCCCTGGCCGTGCACGGCGGCGGCGAATGGCCGGGCTACCTGCCGGACCTCCGGCCCGCGACCCACCCGCCGCAAAAGTAGAACCCGTTCCAGTCCGGTTGCCCCACGCCGCCGCGGCCCGCTCCAGGTGTGGGCCGCGGCGGCGTCCGTTGCGCCCGAACGGCCCACGCCGGCGTGGACCGTGCCTGGTGTGGGACGAAGCGGCGAACGGCGCGTAGCCGGGCGGGCTCAGGTGAGCCGCCGGTGGTCCCAGCTCACCACCCGCTGGGGCTCGACGACGTAGGCCACCCGCTTCGCAGCCGCCCGCGCCACATAGTCGTCGATCACCTCGGCGGCCGCCCCGTCCGACTGCCCCTGCACCGCCCCGGACCGCACCGACGGCCCGGCCATCCCACCCGCCACGAGCCGGCCCACCGAGGCCACGTCCTCGACCGTCCGCACCACGCCGGCGATCTGCACCCCGCGCAGCTCGAAGTAGTCCTCGCCGTCCTCGATCAGGCAGGTGATCCGCGGGTCGCGGGCCAGGTTGCGGGCCTTCTGCGAGGCGCGGTAGGTCCAGAACGCGATCTGCCCGTCGCGCAGGCCGTAGAACATGGTGACCAGATGCGGCGAGCCGTCCGGGTTGATGGTCGCCAGATGCACCTTGCGCGCGGCGGCCAGCAGCGCGGCCACCTCGTCGGCCGGCATGGTCACGAGGTCCCGCTGTTTCACTGGTCCGCCCCGAATCCGAAGGTGGCCTCGGCCAGCGGCAGCGTCTCCTCGCAGAGGAAGCCGGGCCGGGGCGGGTCCTCCTTGAACATCGGCCCGAGGGCGGCCGCCAGATCGTCGGTGGACCAGGAACCGGCCGGCGCGTGGAAGGCCGCCCGGACCGTCGGCGGCCCGAGCACCGCCACCACGTCGCTGTGCACCACGAACACCTCGCCGGTGATCCGCTCGCCGGCCGGCCCGGCCAGGTAGGCCACCAGCGGGGCGACCCGCTCGGGCGCCATCGGGTCGGGCCCGTCCGGCGGCGGGCCCATCAGCTCGCCGGTCATCGCGGTGCGGGCGCGCGGGCAGATGGCGTTGGCGCGGACGCCGTACCGGTCGCAGCCGCGCGCGGTGGCCAGGGTGAGCGCGACGATGCCGGCCTTGGCCGCCGCGTAGTTGGGCTGCCCGGCCGAGCCCAGCAGGAACGCCTCGGACGACGTGTTGACGATCCGGGCGTACACCGGGCCGCCGTTCGCCTTGCTCCGGTCCCGCCAGTACGCCGTGGCGAACCGGGTGGTGACGAAGTGCCCGCGCAGGTGCACCCGGATCACCGCGTCCCACTCCTGCTCGGACATCGAGAAGACCATCCGGTCGCGGAGCACCCCGGCGTTGTTGACCAGGATGTCCAGTGTGCCGAACGCGTCGACCGCCCGCCGCACCAGGGCCGCGCCGGTGGCCCACTCGGCGACGTCGCCGGGGCAGGTCACCGCCTCCCCACCGGCCTGCCGGATCCGCTCGGCGACCGCCTCCAGGGCCTCCCCGGGCAGGTCGTTGAGCACCAGGCGGCAGCCCGCGGCGGCGAGCTCGACCGCCTCGGCGGCGCCCAGGCCGTTCCCGGCGCCGGTCACCGCGGCCACGAGGCCGGCCATGTCAGTAGCCCGGCCCGCTGAGCAGGCCGCCGTCGGCGACGAACTCGGCACCCGTGGTGTACGACGACTCGTCGGAGGCGAGGAACGCGACCAGCCGGGAGATCTCCACCGGCTCGGCGAACCGCGCGATCGGCAGCGCCTTGAGGAAGCCGGCCGGGTCCACGTCGGTCATGGTCTCGGCCGCGGCCATCGCCATCGAGGTCATCACCCCGCCGGGGTGCACCGAGTTGACCCGGATGCCGAGCGGGCCCAGCTCCTGCGCCGCCGACTTGGTGACGCCGCGGATGCCGAACTTGCTGGCGCTGTAGGCGGACAGGCCGGCCGCGCCGACGAAGCCCTCGATGGACGACACGTTCACGATCGACCCGCCGCCGGCCGCCGTCATCGGCGCCACGGCGTGATGCACGCCGAGCCAGCAGCCGACCAGATTGACGTCGATCACCCGGCGGAACTCGTCCGGCGGCATCTCGCCGATCGGCGCGTGCCGGAAGATGCCGGCGTTGTTGACCAGCACGTCGAGCCGGCCGAACGCCTCCAGGGTGGCCGCCACCGCGGCCCGCCAGTCGGCCTCGCTGGTCACGTCGTGATGGACGTACCGGCACGCCTCCGGGCCGAGCCCGGCGGCGACGGCCGCGCCCCGGTCGTCGAGGACGTCGCCGATCACCACCCGGGCGCCCTCGGCGGCGAAGTGCCGGGCATGCGACTTGCCCATGCCCCGAGCGCCGCCGGTGATGAGTGCCACCTTGCCGTCCAGCCGTCCCATCGCGCCCTCCCGGCGGCTCACAACCAAACGCTTGCTTGGTAGCGTAGCAGCGCGCGGTGCCAGATCAAGCGGCGTTGATGCCCTCGAAGAGCAGCCGCAGCAGCCCGTCGACGATCTGGTCGGTGCTCCACCCGCGGCCGCGGCTCTGCCGCCACGAGGTCGGGATCCACAGGATGTCGCGCAGCAGCCGATAGATCAGGCGGGCGTCCAGGTCGGCGCGGAACTGGCCGGTCTCCTTGCCCCGCTCCAACTGGTCGGTCCAGGTCTGCTCGATCTCCTTCATCGCCTTGCGCAGGTAGGCGAAGCGCGGCTGGGCGCTGAAGTAGGCCCAGTCGTTCTGCAGCATGGTGAGCGCCGCCCGGTGCCGGCTCAGCGTGGCCGTGCTGGAGCGGACCATCTGCTCGATCGCGGCGCGCGGGTCGTCGGTGTCGTGCACCGCCGCCCGGTAGCCGGCCAGCACGTCGTCGAGGAACGCGCTGAGGATCTCGTCGCCGATCGACTCCTTGGAGTCGAAGTGGTGGTAGAGGCTGCCGGAGAGGATGCCGGCCGCGTCCGCGATCTCCCGGACCGTGGTGGCCCGGAAGCCCTTTTCGGCGAAGAGCTCGCCGGCCAGCCGGACCAGGCGGACCCGCCGGGCCGAGGGTTCCCCGCCGCCTGCGCGGGCCGGCTTCTTGGTGGTCGTCACCCGGATCATTCTGCCAGTTGCCCAATCGCTTGCTCGGTAGGTAGCGTAGAACGCGTTCTAATTCTGGGGGTGGCGAGGTGCGGGCGGCTGTTCTCCACGCGATCGGTGACGAGAAGTTCGACATTCGCGACGACGTGACCGTGCTCGGGCCGGGCCCGGGCGAGGTACGCCTGCGCGTCCGGGTGGCCGGCGTCTGCCACTCCGACCTGTCCGCCCGCGACGGCGGGCTGCCGCAGCCGGTGCCCGCCGTTCTCGGGCACGAGGCGGCCGGCGACGTGCTCGAGGTCGGCGAGGGGGTGACCGACCTCGAACCCGGCGACCGGGTGGTGGTCAACTGGCTGCCCGCGTGCGGCACCTGCTTCCACTGTTTGCGCGCCGAGCCCTACTTGTGCATGACGCACGTGATGGCCGGCTATGCGATGCCGCGGTTCATGGCCGGCGACATGCCGGCCTTCGGGATGGCCGGCTGCGGCGCCTTCGCCGAGGAGATGGTGGTGCCGCGCGTCGGCGCCGTCAAGATCGACCCCGATGTGCCGTACGAGGTGGCCGCGCTCGTCGGCTGCGGCGTGATGACCGGGGTGGGCGCGGTCATCAACACCGCCGCCGTCCGGCCCGGCGAAACCGTCGTGGTGATCGGCTGCGGCGGCGTGGGCATCGCCGCGATCCAGGGTGCCCGGGTCGCCGGCGCCGCGGTCATCGTGGCGGTCGACACCGTACCGGCCAAGCAGGAGCTGGCCCGTCGGTTCGGCGCCACCCACGCGGTCTCCCCGGACCAGCTCAGCGACCTGGCCGTCGAGGTGACCGGCGGCCACGGCTTCGACTACGCGTTCGACGTCGTGGCGGTGCCGCAGACCTTGCGTACGGCGTGGACCGCGGCCCGCCGCGGCGGGACCGTCGTGGTGGTCGGCGCCGGCCGGGCCGAGCACCACGTCGACTTCAGCCCGTTCGAGCTGCTGTTCGAGGGCAAACGGATCCTCCCGTCGCTGTACGGCTCGGCCGACCCGCAACGCGACTTCGGCCGCCTGCTCGCCCTCTGGCGGGCCGGCCGGCTCGACATCGAGGGCATGGTGAGCCACCGGCTGCGGCTCGACCAGCTCGACGACGCGCTGGGCTCGCTGGGGCGCGGCGACGTGATCCGCCAGGTGATCGTCCACGACGTGGCCTGAGCCTGTCATGCGCCTGGGTGTCCAGCTGGGGTACAGCGGCGAGGGCTTCGCCGCGGCGGTCGACGAGGTCGTCGAGTTCGAGTCGGCCGGCGCCGAGCTGGTCGTGGTGCCCGAGGCGTACAGCTTCGACGCGGTCAGCCAGCTCGGCTACCTCGCGGCCCGGACCACGCGGATCGAGCTGGCCTCCGGGGTCATGCAGCTCTACACCCGCACCCCGACGCTGACCGCGATGACCGCGGCGGGCCTCGACTATGTCTCCGGCGGCCGGTTCTCGCTCGGCCTGGGCGCCTCCGGCCCGCAGGTGATCGAGGGCTTCCACGGCGTTCCGTACGACGCGCCACTCGCCCGTACCCGGGAGGCCGTGGAGATCTGCCGCCGGGTCTGGCGCCGCGAGACCCTGGTCTTCCCCGGCGCGAAATACCAGATCCCGCTGCCCGCGGACCGGGGGACCGGCTTGGGCAAGCCGCTCAAGCTCATCAACCGCCCGGTGCGCGACCGCATCCCGATCCTGCTGGCCGCCATGGGCCCGCGCAACGTCGCGCTGGCCGCCGAGATCGCCGAGGGCTGGCAGGCCCTCTTCCTCGATCCGCGGGCCGCCGCCCGGGTCTTCGGCGAGGCGCTCGCCGACGGCCTGAGCCGCCGCGACCCCGGGCTGGGCCCGCTGGACGTGATGGTGCCGCTCCCGTTCGCGTTCGCCGACCCGGTGCCGGCGCTGCTCGACCGGCATCGCGCGCAGCTCGCGCTCTACATCGGCGGGATGGGCGCGCGCGGCCGCAACTTCTCCAACGACCTGGTACGCCGCTACGGCTACGCGCGCGAGGCGGCGCTCATCCAGGAGCTGTTCCTCGGCGGCCGGCGCGCCGAGGCGGCCGCCGCCGTCCCCGACGATCTCGTCAGGGCCACCGCGCTGGTCGGGCCGCCCGCCGAGGTCCGCGACCGGCTCGCCGAATTCGCCGCGGCCGGCGTCACCACCATCCTGGTGTCGCCGCTGGCGGCCACCCGCGCCGAGCGGGTCAAGGACATCGGGCAGCTGCGCCGCCTCCTCGACGCATAGCGCTCCAGTTCACTTGCCGGATACCGGCGACCTGCCGGTAGGCTCCGGGCCCGAAAATGCGCCGAAATCATTTCGGGAGCTCGGCGCGGCTTCATCGTGGCGCACCGCTGCCGCCGGTAGGTCGCTTTTGCGGCCATCGACGGCGGCGCGCCGCCGGTTTCGGAGCAGTTTCCCGGCCGGGTCGTCACTCGCGATTCGACCGCACGGACGAGCTGACCCCGGCCCGCGGCCAGACATCGAGATCAAGCTGTTGACACGGCTGTAACGGGCGATAAGAATCTCCGAAAAGGTTTTCGGAGATGGCCCGGCCAGTGGTGTCCGGCCGGCTCGTGGTCGTTCTTCGATGCCCGCACCGAGGACAGGCGACGCACATGGGCCGTAGCCCCGGCTCATCGATACGAACGAACCGACGACCCGAGAAGACCTGGGAGGAAATTCAATGAGAAGAGCCCTGGGCAGACGTACCGCCCTGCGGGCCATGGCGAGCGCCCTGGTGGCGACGCTCGCGCTCGGCGTGGCGGCGTGCGGCGGCGACGACGACAAGGGCACCGGCACCGGCGCGGCCGAGGCCGGGCCGAACGGCGTCGACGACGGCAGCGAGCTCACCCTGTGGACCCGGGCGCCGCTGGAGAAGCAGGCAAATCTCCTGGTCAACGCGTACAACACCAGCCACAAGAACAAGGTCAAGCTGACCGTGGTGCCCAACGACGACTACGTCGCGAAGGTCGGCGCGGCGGCCGGCTCCGGCGGCCTGCCGGACCTGTTCGCCGCCGACATCGTCTACGTGCCGAACTGGGTGAACCAGGGCCTGTTCCAGGATCTCAGCACCAACATCAACGGGCTGCCCTTCAAGGACTCCATCAACAAGGGTCATCTGTCGGCCGGCACGGTCGACGGCAAGCCGCACGTGCTGCCGTTCGTCCTCGACCTGTCGATGCTGTTCTGGAACAAGAAGCTGTTCAAGGACGCCGGGCTCGACCCCGAGAAGGCGCCCGCGACGCTCGAGGACTACGCGGCGGCGGCCAAGAAGGTCCAGGCCATGAAGAAGCCCGGCGTGTACGGCACGGCCGCCGGCCTGAACTGCGGCGGCTGCTTGGTCTTCACCTGGTTCCCGTCGATCTGGGCCAGCGGCGGCGACGTGCTCAGCGACGACGGCAAGGACGCCAAGCTGGCCGACCCGGCCGCGCAGAAGGTCTACAGCACCTGGCAGGACCTCTGGAAGTCGGGCGCCGTGCTGCCGTCCTCGGAGAGCGAGACCGGTCCGACGTGGACGGCCGCGTTCACCGAGGGCAAGGTCGGCCTGATGCTCTACCCGGCGACGCTGCTGTCGTCGACGCCGTTCGACGCCGGGGTGGCCGGCATCCCCGGCCCCGGCGGGGGCGCCTCCACCTTCGTCGGTGGCGACGGCATCGGCGTGTCGAAGGACTCGAAGAAGGCGGCGCAGGCCTGGAACTTCCTGAGCTGGATGATGTCCGAGGACGCCCAGGTCGAGGTGCTGGCCAAGAACAAGGACGTGGTCTCGCGCTCGGACCTGGCCAACAACAAGTACGCCGCGGCGGACCCGCGGCTGGTGACCATCAACGAGGTGGCCGGCAAGGGCGACACCCCGGTCGCGATGAACTTCCAGCAGGCCTTCAACGCCCCGAACAGCCCGTGGCTGACCCTGGTGCGCAACCAGGTGCTCAAGGGCGGCGGCGACCTGCAGAAGGAGAACGGCGAGATCACCGCCGTACTGAAGCAGTAGCCGATCGCGGGCGTGTGCCGGTAGTCCGGCGCGCGCCCGCCGCTCCACCGATCCGCCGACCGAACGAGAGGTTCCGATGAGCGTCAACGCGCCGTCGCGCGCGCGTCCCCGCGGCCGCCGCCGGCAGGCCCTGCTCGGCTGGCTCTATGCGACCCCGACGGCCGTTTTCGTGGTGGCGCTGTTCGCCGTGCCGCTGCTGCTCGTGGTCCAGATGTCCGGCTCGCGCTGGCCGCTGCTGACCGGCAACCGGGGGGTGAACTTCCCGGACAACTTCACCAAGGCGGTCAACCACCGGTTCTTCACCGACTCGGTGCTCTTCACGATCAAGTACACGGTGCTCGCGACGGTGCTGCTGCTCGTACTCGGCTTGGGCCTGGCCCTGCTGGTGCAGGAGTCGAGCCGGTGGAACAACCTGCTGCGGGCGTCGTTCCTGATCCCCAGCGCGCTCGGCCTGGCCTCGGCGTCGCTGCTGTTCTACGTGTTCTACTCGCCGTACGCGAGCCCGTTGAAGTCGCTGATGGACGCCTGGGGCTTCACCTTCCTCGGTACGCCGAACGCCGCCCTGTTCTCCACCACCTTCCTCATCGTGTGGCGCTACGCCGGCTTCTACATGGTGCTCATGCTGGTCGGCCTGCAGGGCATCCCGGCGGACGTGTTCGAGGCCGCCCGCTCGGACGGCGCCACCCGCTGGCAGATCTTCACGAAGGTCACCCTGCCGTTGCTGCGCCCCACGCTGGCGCTGACCACCGTGCTGTGCGTGACCGGTTCGCTGCTCGCCTTCGAGCAGTTCTACATCCTCACCAAGGGCGGCCCGGACAACAGCACGATCACCGTGGTCCAGCTCATCTACCAGGTGGCCTTCCAGGGCCAGAACGATCTCGGGGTGGCCGGCGCCATCTCGGTCATCGTGCTGGTCGCCCTGGTCCTGATCAACGCCGTGCAGTTGCGCGCCTTCCGGTCCGAGGAGAGCTGACGCGATGACCGTCGTTTCCCGTCCCACCGCCGCCGGCGCGCCGTCGCGCGCCTCGGGCACCGCCCCCGCCCGGCGCAAGGGCGTCACCGTCGCGGGCGTCGCGCTGCGCATGCCGTACTGGGTGTTCACCGGCGCCGTGGCGCTGATCTTCCTGGCCCCGCTGGTCTGGACCGCGGTCGCCTCGGTCTCCCCGCAGGCCGGCACCAACCAGGTCGACGGCTGGGGCCTCGGCAACTACGAGACGCTGTCCCGGTACCAGGCGGGCATCTGGCGTTACCTGTGGAACTCGGCCTTCGTCTCGCTGCTCACCGTCGCGCTGACGCTGGTGGTCTCGCTGCTCGGCGGGTACGCGTTCGCCCGGTTCCGGTTCCCCGGCAAGAACGCGCTGTTCCTGTTCACCCTGGCCATTCTCATGGTCCCGTACGCGACCCTGCTGATCCCGCTGTACGTGCTGCTCAACCAGGTCGGGCTGGAGAACTCGCTGGTCGGTGTCGCGCTCGTGCTCACGATGTTCCAGCTGCCGTTCTCCACCTTCCTGATGCGCATCTCCTTCGAGGCGGTGCCGCGCGAGCTCGACGAGGCCGCCACGGTCGACGGCTGCTCGTCGTGGGGCGCGTTGTGGCGGGTGCTGCTGCCCGCGGTGAAGCCCGGCCTGATCACCGTCGGGCTGTTCTCGTTCCTCGCCGCGTGGAACGACTTCATGGCCCCGCTGATCCTGATCAACGACACCGAGCGGATGACCCTGCCGCTGGCCGTGTCCAACCTGCGCGGCCAGGTGCAGGGTGTCGTCGACTACGGCGCGACCGAGGCGGGCGTCGTCATCCTCGCGCTGCCGTGCATCGTCCTGTTCCTCCTGCTTCAACGACACTACGTGCGCGGGTTCATGTCCGGCGCGCTGAAAGGCTGAGCATGACAGGTACCCCACCCCCGGCCACGCCAGTCCTGCCGACCCGGGGGCGGCTCAGGCCGCTCGGATTAGGGGACGTCACGATCACCGAAGGGTTCTGGCACGAGCGCCAGTCGGTCAACGCCGAGGCGAGCCTCGCGCACATCGGGCACTGGCTGGAACGGGCGGGCTGGCTGCGCAACTTCGACCTCGCCGTGCGGGGCGACCTGGCCGGTCGCCGCCGGGGACGGGAGTTCTCCGACTCCGAGGTCTACAAATACTTGGAGGCGCTCGCCTGGGAGATCGGCCGGACCGGCGACGCGGGGCTGGAGGAGCGGTTCCGGGCCGTGGTGGCCCGGGTGGCCGCGGCGCAGGAACCCGACGGCTACCTGAACACCAGGTTCGGCCGCCGGGGCCAGGAGCCGCGCTGGTCCGACCTCGAATGGGGCCACGAGCTCTACTGCACCGGGCA
>Ga0070668_100002766_pt1 | contig 12890 bp, 7 predicted proteins | sample KBSS43metaG_FD_64661 | JGI IMG/M metagenome (GOLD analysis project Ga0070668, IMG submission 64661) | Switchgrass rhizosphere microbial communities from Kellogg Biological Station, Michigan, USA - KBS S4-3 metaG | ecosystem: Host-associated > Plants > Roots > Rhizosphere > Soil ... | reverse complement strand
GACGACATAGGTGTCGTTGCCAGCCCCGCCGGCCATCTCATCGGCACCCCCGCCGCCATCGATGCGGTTGGCATCGGCATTGCCGGTAAGATTGTCGTTCTGGGACGAACCGTTCAAATTCTCTATGCTGATCAGCCGATCATCGCCTGCACCGGTTGCGCGGCCGGTCAGCAAATTGGCGACAATCCCTGTAGCCACATTGGGAAAAATGGCGATGGTCGCAAATGCGGCTTTGCTGAAATCGGCGGTGTCCGATCCTGCTCCGCCGTCGAGCACGTCGCTGCCGGCGCCGCCGATCAGCAGATCGTTGCCATTGCCGCCCTCGAGCGTCGATCCGAGTGCTTTGTTCTCGACCGAGACGTTGAGCGTGTAGTTGCCGTTGAAAAAATCGGTGCCGCCGAGCGAGGAGATCTTGACGACATAGCGGCCCGCCGCCGGTGCGATGAACTCGAGATAGCTGTCGAGTGTGACCGGATCGCCCTCATCGTCGAACTGCCGGTTGCGCGAGCCGCTGCTTCCCACATCGGGGATGCCGCCATCGTCGGCTTCGTCGATCAACTGGCCGTTGCTGTCATAGAGCTGGAGAAATGCGTCGAATCCGAGAAACGGGTTCGAACTGTCCGACGGACTACTGTTGGTCGGCCCCGAGGCTCCGTCGATGTCCAGGATGACGCGGCTGCCCGCCTGGGTGACGGTGAAGGCGTAATAATCCTCGGTCGATCCGTTCGTCAGAGCAGCCGCGACGACGCTGGCGTGGGCGATCGTTGTGCTGTTGTCTATATTGGCGTTGAAACGGATATCGAACGCTTCGTCGAGCGCCAGCGCCGCCCCGAAGCTGTGATTGTTCCAGTCGCCGCCGGCGCCCGCGCCGAGCACGGACGAGCCGTTGCGATCGGTGTCCGCGACCGCCGCCGCGGCCAGCACGTCGTTGCCGCTGCCGCCGATGATCCCTTCGAAACCGCTGAGACTATCCTGGCCGATACTCGCGCTGCTGGCCTGCCCGCTTTCCAGCGATGCGTTCACTCCGCTGCTTTCGGCGGAATAATCGACCCGATCGAAGCCGCCCGCGCCGTCGAGCACATCGTCGCCGCCGCCGCCGGCGATCCGGTTGTTGTCGCTGTTGCCGGTGATGCTGTCCGAAAAGGTGCTGCCGATCACCGCCTCGAAGCCGGTGAGTTGATCGGCGCCGTCGCCCTGAACGGCCGTGGCGAGCGGGTCTTCCGGATCGCCGAGCGTCAGCGTCACGCCGATCAGCGCCCCGGCATAGGAGATGGTGTCGTAGCCGGTGCCGCCGTTCAACGCATCGTCGCCCCGGCCGCTGACGATGACGTCGTCGCCTGAGCCGCCGACGATCGCCTCGACTTCCTGGAAGCTGTCGTTGCCGATCCCGGCGCCGCTCGCGCTACGCGTTCCGACATCCACGACGATCGCGGCGGCCTGCGCCGAATAGTCGATCGTATCCACGCCGCTGCCCCCGATCAGCGTATCGTTGCCGAGACCGCCGATCAGCGTGTCGTTCCCGCCGAGGCCGGACAGGATGTTGTTCCCGTCGTTGCCGACGAGGCGGTCGTTGGCGTTGTCGTGTCCGGTGCCCGACAACGGATTGGAGCCGAGCAGGGTCAATATCTCGACATTGGCAGCGATGGTCGTCGAGATGGTCGAGCGGATCTCGTCGACGTCGAAGAAATCGGGCAGTTCGATCACCGTGTCGCCGGCGTCATCGACCAAGTAGACGTCCGCGCCGCTGCCGCCCTCCATCCGATCCGCGCCGCGACCGCCATCGAGCCGGTCGTTACCGCCCAGGCCGATCAGCGTGTTGGCGAGATCGTTGCCGAGGATGACGTTGTTGCGGTCATTGCCGGTGCCCTGCGCGGCGCTGCCGAGCAGGCTCAGGTTTTCGACATTGGCGGACAGCGCGTAGGAGACCGAGGTCAAGACGATGTCGCGGTTCAACGAACCATCGAACGCCTCCTCCACGACGTCGCTAACGTCGTCGACCTTGTAGGTATCGGCTCCGAGACCGCCGCGCATCGTGTCGGCACCGGTGCCGCCGTCGAGGATGTCGTTGAGCAGACCTCCGATCAGCACGTCGCCGCCGCCCATTCCCAGGAGCGTGCTCCCAAGTTGGAGATTTCCCGTGACGACGTTGACGGCGTCGTTTCCCGTTCCGGCGGTCGCCCCGCCAACGATGCTCAGCCGCTCGATATTGGCGCCTATCGTGTAGTTGACCGCGGCGATGACGGAATCGTCGCCAGCCGCAGCGCCCGCGGCTTCGGTGATGCTGTCGCCGACATTGTCGACGATGTAGGTGTCGCTGCCCGCGCCGCCGACCATCATGTCCGCTCCGGCGCCGCCGTCGATGACGTTCCCGCCGTCGTTGCCGGTCAATTTGTCGGCGGATGCCGAACCTAGCAGATTCTCGAAGTTCTTGACCGTATCGCTGCCCGCGCCGCCGGTGGCTTGCGCGGTGGTGATGGCGAGGCTGATAATGATGCCACCCGGCGCGCCGGCGTAGCTCAGCGTGTCGATGCCGTCGCCGCCGTCCAGAATGTCGTCGCCCAAGCCGCCTTCGATGCGGTTGGCCGATGCGTTGCCGGTTATCGTGTTGTTCCGTGCGTTGCCGGTTCCGTCGATCGAGCCGACACCCGCAACGAGCACGAGCCGCTCGATCTCGTCGCCGAGCACGTAGGATGTGCTGGCCATGACGGTATCGACGCCGCCGTTGTTGATCTCGATCGCAATGTCGTTGCCGCTAATGAAATAGATGTCGTCGCCGGCGCCGCCCCTCAACCGGCTACCGAAGCCGTTGCCGGTCAAAGTATTGGCGCCGCCGTTGCCCGTTCCGTCGAGCGCGGCGAAGCCGGTCAGCGTTAGCGCTTCGACGTTCGCGGCAAGCACGTAGCTGACGCTGCTCAGGGCGGTATCGAAACCCTCGTTGTTGTTCTCGGTGATCGTATCGGCCGCGTTTTCGACGACGTAGACGTCGTCCCCCTTGCCACCCTTGAGCAGGTCGGCCCCGCCGCCGCCGTCCAGCCGATTGCCGAGATCGTCACCGGTCAGTGTGTCGGCGAAGCTCGACCCTGTCAGATTCCGGAAGTTGCGCAGCGTATCGGCACCCGCGCCGGTGTTCTGAGCATCCGTTCGCGCGAGGCTGACGGTCACGCCGCCGACGGCGCTGGCGTAGCTCGCGGTGTTGATCCCGCCGGCACCGTCGAGCACATCCGCGCCCGCGCCGCCGTCGATCACGTCGTCGCCGCTGCCGCCGGTCAGGCGATCGGCAAGATCGGAGCCGAGCAGCCCGCGGATGCCGATCAGCGTGTCGCGTCCGGCGCCGAGCGTGTTCTGCCGGGCGCTGATGCCGAGATCGACGATCACCGCCTGTCCGCCGGCGTAGCTCGCCGTATCGAAGCCACCGCCGCCGATCAGCATGTCGTCGCCCGAGCCGCCGCGCAGCACGTTGTTTCCGGAGTCCCCGGTCAGAGTGTCGGCAAACCGCCCGCCGGTGATGTTCTCGATAGACGAGAGGATGTCGTCGCCGTCGCCCCTCGCGGTTCCAGCGGTGAGATCGACCTGCACCCCGGTCACCGCGTCCTGGAAGGAGGCGGTGTCGATGCCGCTGCCCCCCAGCAGTTGGTCGTCGAGGCGGCTGCTGACGAGCAGATCGTCGCCGCTCTGGCCGGACAGCGTGGAACCGGCGAGGCCCGCCACCGACACGTGAAGCGCGTATCGGTCGCCGGTCGCGAACGCTCCACCGTCGGCGCGGGTCACCTGCACATAGTAGGTTCCGGCGTCGCCAAGCCGGACAGAGAGACGAGCATCGCCACCGGGCCCGCTCCCCGGATCGGGCTGGCCGTCAGCCACCGCGGACCCCAACTCGATGCCCTCCGCATTGAAGACGGTTATGCGCGTCGGGGCGCCGGAGGACTCGTCGATGTCCAACACCGCGAGCGAGCCGTCGTGATCGGTCGTGAAGCGGTATACCTCCTGCAGCGCGCCCCCTCCGACCGCCTCCACTGTCGCGTGCGGTATCGTTGTCGAATCGGCGATCCGCGCATCGAATTCGAGATCGAAGGCACTCGGGAGCGAGATCGCCGACGCAAAATCGGTATTGTTGCCCTCGGAGCCCTTGAGGATCGTGTCGGCGGGATTGAGGCCGCCGATCAGCACATCGTCGCCCGAGCCGCCGGTCACCGCCTCGATGCCCTGCAGCGTGTCATAGCCGCTGCTCGCGCCGCTGACCCACCCCTGTGAGAGATCGGCAACGATGTTCTGCGATTCGCTCAGGTAATAAGCGGTGTCGAAGCCGTCGCCGCCGATAAGCAGATCGTCTCCGGCCCCGCCATCGAGCGTGTCGTCGCCATCGCCGCCCAACAGCAGGTCGTTCTCCGTCCCGCCCGCGACGATATCGTCCCCGCCGGCACCGAACAGGCTATCGCCGCCGCCATAGCCGTTGATGATGTCGTTCGCTTCCGTTCCCGTCAGGCTGTCGCTGCCGGGTTCGCCATCGATCAACGAGCCCCCACCTGGCCCGTCCGGCCCAACGACGTTGCCGATGTCCCCGTAGCTATCGTACCCCCCGCCGTAGAACTGGATCTGGCCGACAACTGTCGAATTTCCGTTGGCGAACCTGTAGAAGGTGATGCGGGTTACGAAATCCGCATCTTCGGAACGGTAGATGTCTTTGTCGCCCGAATCATAATCGACATAGCCCGTTCCGACGGTGATCGCCGAAAAGTTCGCAAAGCTTCCTTTGGAAACGAAGTAACCGCCGCCGAGATCGATGTTCTGATTGGGATCGATCGGCGCATCGTCCCCCGACCAATCCTGCCCATTCGAATAGAAATTGGTATCGCTCTGGTCGATCAGGATGCGGCGCGAACGGGTCATGGCCTACTCTCACTCAAAATGTTTTGCCCGAGCCGCCGGGCTGGTCGTTGGTCAGGCAGCAATCGCCTTATCGCGGGATATTCCGGTGCTGACCGTGAACGGTGCATTGATCGGCAACCATGTTGCGGCAATCGCGCGAACGAGGCGATGCCGATCCAGAAGCGGACGGTCACGGCCGGTCCAGTGCGCGCGTCTGGCCGAGGGGAGGGGCGCCGCGTCCCTCGCGCACGAGGCGATGCATCGGCATCGTCCCATATGCCTTGGCCAGCGGCACATGGCCTACATAGCGTGTCGTGAAGCCGGCCCCGCTCGCCAGCGCCAGCATCGCCGCGAACGGTTGCGTCGCGTAGACATCGCCGATCGGAGTGATCGGCTCGATCCGTGCGGCACGGGTGACCTCCGCGCCGAAGTAGGCAGTGCGGCCGGTGACCGGGTCCTTGCCGCTGTAAAGCGGGCCGTGGTGCAGCCCGATCCGCATGCCCGATTTCGGATCGAGGCCGAGCTCGCGCGGATCGACCTCCTCGAGCCGTTCCTGGATCGCCCGCGCGATCTCGGCGGCAACGGACGCGCTGTCGATAACCGCGTAGAGCGCGTCGCCCCAGGTATTGCGGAAGCGGATCGAGCCGGCGTGGGCGTCGAGCACGTCACCGACGCGGCCCATCACCTTGTTCCAGAACAGCGGTAGCGCCGGCTCTTCGAGTTTGGAGAAGCCCGAATAGTCTGTGAAAATGATCGAGCAGATTTCGCGATTGTCGATAATCTCCTTGCGGGGGGGCGCCGCCCTGCTCGTCACGCGCTCGATTGGGCCGAGCTCGATGACATGATAGTCATATCCGGCGCGTTCCCACGTCGCGACGGCGTCGCCGGTTCCGCCGGGGCCTCGTGCCGGCGCACCGTCCCATACCGTCACCTGCACCGGCCGGGTGCCCAGATAGCCGGCGCGCAGGCAGGCCAAGCCCATCGCATATTCGGCGCCGTACCGGTACAGCGAGGGATCGTCGACGAGCGTCGAGTTGGTCGAGAAGGTTACGCTGGACGCACGAGCGATGACATCCTCGAAGCGCCTCACCCAGCTTTCGCCGCCAGGCGCTACGGATCGCGCGACGAACTCCTCGCGCGCGAACGGGAGGACGATGTTGAGCTCCGCGCCCCGCGCGAGCAGGGCCTCGGCGAAGAGAATGTCCGCTCCCGAGGCGAGCGCGCCGTGGCCGATCGCGACACCCAGCGCCTCGAGCCTCTCGGCGATGCGGCCGGCTATTTCCGGCTCGAGCGGCGAACCGGCCGCGAACATGTGTCCGCTGTAGAACAGCACGGGCGGCGGACGCAGCCGATCGACCAGCCGCGTGATCACCTCGTCGTCAATGACTTGCGCGAGTGCCGTGAACTGCCGCGCGGTAGAGGCGCGTGCGCTCAGCTCGGCATCGGGAAAGGCGATCGCCCGCTCCAGCGCTGCCGCCGCTTCCGCGTGACGTCCGGTCAGCAGCAAAGCTTCCGCAGCCGTCGCTGCGGCGAAATAGCCGGCTGGATCGGCGACGGCGGGATCGCCGAGGATGCGCGACGCCAGCGCCTGGGCCTGGGCGCTGCGGCCCGCCAGCAGCGCAAGGCTCGCGGCGTTGATCCCGCTGAAATAGCCGCCGAACCGTTCGTGGACGGCGCGATAAGCCTCGCTCGCCTGCCCCAGCAGCTCCCGGTTGTCCGGATAGGGTGCGGCGAGCGCCAGATCCTTGAGGATGCGGCCGCGCAGCGCGGCGCTATCCTCGTCCTCATGCGTGTCGAGCCGATATTCGGCGAAGTCGGCGATCGCCTGCTCGGTGTCGCCCATCCGCGCGAGCGCGAGCACCTTGAGGTAGAACAGCCGCTCGCTCTTCTCGCCAGCGAGGATCGCGGCTTCAGCATGATCGTAGGCGAGGAGGTTGTCGCCGCGAGCAAGCGCGCTCTCGATACTGCTCAGGGCATTCGTCACTTCGCTCGTTTCCCCCTTCATGCCGTTCCGCCGAGCCGCGCCAGCCGCCCCCGGGCGATCGCTCCATAATGTGTGCCAGCCGGCCAGCGCTCCGCGATCAGGGGCTCGCTGCGCCGAAGCAGCGCCGCCCCTTCGGCACGTCTGCCGCCTTCGACAAGGCATTCACCGCGTACATTGTCGACCCACGCCGTGCGCCAGGCCTGCCCGGCGTAGGCCTCGGCGGTGATCGGCGCCGCCTCGTCGAGCAGCGCGAGCCCGCCGGCCGTGTCGCGGCGGGCGCAGCGCAGCGCGGCCAGATCCGCCAGGATCGGGCCGAGGGCAGGGTGCTGGTGCGCGCGCGCCGGGCGCAACGCGAGATCGAACAGCCGCTCGGCCTCGGCGCGCTTGCCGAGCGCTGCCTTGACGATGGCAAGGTTGGAGAAGACGAAGGCCATGTCGTCATGCTCCTCACCGCGCTGCAGCATGTTGATGCGCATCGCGCGCTCGAGGATCGGTTCGGCCCGCGAATAGGCCCGCCGCTCGAGCAGGACCCGCCCGAGGTTGTTAAGCGTCGAGGCCATGTCAGGATGGTTTGCGCCGAGCACCCGCTCGTCGATCGCCAGCCGTGATCGAAAACGGCGTTCGGCGGTGGCAAGATCGCCGCGCTGCTTGGCGATCGCGCCCAGCATGGTGATGTCGTCCGACGCGCCCGGGCTCATATTGCCCTCGGTCTGGAGCCTGATCGCCAGCGCCTGCTCGGCCAGGCGCTGTGCCGCGGCATAGTCGGCGCGTCCGAAGGCGTTGTTGGCGAGTGATTCGAGATCGCGCGCTACCTCCGGATGCGACGCTCCATATTGCGCACGGTTGAGCTGCAGCGCCCGCCGCGCGAGGCGATCGGCCTCGTCTCCCTCGCCAAGCGCGGTGAGGGTCTCGGCAAGCCCGATCAGCATGCGCGGCAGCAGATCTTCGCGCGCGGCCTTCGCCGTTTCGACCGTCGCGATCGCGCGGCGATAGAGCGGCTGCGCGCCTTCATAGTCGCCCAGCTTGAAGCGCGAGTCGGCCAGCGCGAGCAATTGGCGGGCGGTGATCTCCGGCTGATCGTGTTTGATCCCTAAGGTCCAGCGCAGCAGCCGATCCGACTGCTGGAACAGCCCTAGGCTGCCGTAGACTTCACCCAGCGTGACCGCCAGTTCGGCACGGACCGCCGGCTCGTCCTTGAGACCGGTCCGGATGCGCTCGACGCCGCGATCGATTACGTCACGCGCCTTGATCTCCCTGCCGCGTGCCTCCGACGGATCCGAGACCTCGAACATCGACTTCACGAAATCGACCGTCCGCTCGGCGGTCAGCGTCCGCTGCCGCGCGACGTCGCGCTGGCGGATCGCGTCCGCGCGCGAGATCAGCGCGAAGATCGCGAGGCCCGTCGTAAGCACCAGCGCGACACTGGCCGCAGCGGCCCACAGCGCCAGCCGCCGCTGCCTGCGGGCGTGATCGCGCTGGCGCAACTCATCATAGGACAGGTCGAGGATGCTCGCGATCAGCTTGAGCCGCGCCGATGCCTTGCCGTCCTGGTGCTTGCGGATGTCCGCGGCGAGCGGCTCGGTGCCGCCGTCCTCGAACAGCGCGGGCGGCAGGCACTCGCGCTCCGGATCGCTCGAGTTGGGCTCGCCATCGACGATCAGGCAGCGGATTCGGTCGCGCCGGCCGAGCGCGGTGAAAAAGCGGATCTCCTCGTTGACCCACTTCGATTTCGCGCCGTTGGGCGAGCAGATGACGATCAGCGAATCGGCTTCGCGCAACGCCTCCTCGACCGCGCGGCCGAGATCGGCCGAGGCGGCGAGTTCGTCACGGTCGCGGAAGGCCGGCGGAAGCCGTGGCCCGATCGGCCCGAAGCGGCCTTCGCGCCCCTGCAGCCGCTTCGGTATGCGATAGGTTTCCAGCGAACGATGGAGCCATTTCGCCCACTGGCGGTCGCGGTAGTTGTAGCTGACGAACGCACTGTAGCGCATAGGGCCGACAGCTCTCCAACCTCTTGCCCGCGCATCCGTCCGGGGTGATCTCATTGATATCGTTGCTGGCTAGCCTGTCTATAGTCGCTGTCTGCGGCGCAACGGCGCGAAAGTTGCGTGCGCGGGCGAAAAGTCCCGGAACCGGACAGCTCTTAAGAAGCTCCGTTCGAAGCGCGGCAGCTATTTCGACGCCAACGTGATCAAGGTCGAGCCGTTCGAGCGCGGTCCGTTCGGCTACGATGCGGGCTTCCTCGGCCACGCTCCCTCTCGGCAGTTCTGCGTCTTCGCATGAACCAGTCCGCCTCACCTTTGGCAGACGGCCCGCAGAAAATGCTCTTGGGCGCGGGCAGAGGCCCTTACCGATCCCCCGCCAGACGCATGTCGAGATAGCGGTCCACCGATCCCATCAGCTCGGGCATCTCATGTTCGAAGAAGTGGTTCGCGCCGGGAATCACGTCGTGGTGGATCGTGATGTGGCGCTGGGTGCGCAGCTTGTCGACGAGCTTCTGCACCGCGCCGGCCGCGACCACCTCGTCCGAATCGCCCTGGATGATGATGCCCGACGACGGGCAGGGGGCGAGGAAGGTGAAGTCGTACATATTCGCGGGCGGCGCGATCGAGATGAAGCCCTTGATCTCGGGGCGGCGCATCAGCAGCTGCATGCCGATCCACGCGCCGAAGCTGAAGCCCGCGATCCACGTCGTCTGCGCCTCGGGATGAATCGACTGCACCCAATCGAGCGCCGATGCGGCGTCGGAAAGCTCGCCGATGCCGTTGTCGAACACGCCCTGGCTCTTGCCGACGCCCCGGAAATTGAAGCGCAGCGTGGCGAAGCCGCGTTTCACGAACGTCTGGTAAAGCGCCTGTACGATCCGGTTGTTCATCGTACCGCCGCCCTGCGGGTGGGGGTGCAGGATCATGGCGACGGGCGCGCGGGGGCGCGGCGGGGGGCTGAAACGGCCTTCCAGGCGGCCCTCGGGGCCGGGAAAAATAACTTCGGGCATCTGCACCTTGCGAACTAGACGGGCGCTGCGCAGCCGGATGGATGCGCGCGTGGCCGCGAGCCTATATAGAAAGTCGGGCCGGCGCGGCAATTGTTTCGGAGTTTGGCATTGGTGGGGCGCATCTATCTCGATCATGCGGCGACCACGCCGCTGTTGCCGGCGGCGCGTGCGGCGGTCGCCGAGGGGCTGATCCGCTGGGCCAATCCCTCGTCCCCACATGCCGAGGGCCGCGCTGCGCGTGCCGCGCTCGAGGATGCGCGGCGGCGGATCTGTGCCTCGCTCGGCTGGGAGGGCGAACTGATCTTCACCAGCGGGGCGAGCGAGGCGATCGCGATCGCGATGGCTGGCGCGCGCGTCGAGCGGCGGATCGTCGCGGCGACCGAGCATGACGCGGTGCTCCGCGCCGGCGCCGGCGCCGACATCCTCAAGGTGGACGGCCACGGCAGGGCGCTGGTCACCCGCCACAACGGCGCCGACGCGCTCGTCGCCGTCCAGCATGTCAACAACGAGAGTGGCGTGATCCAGCCGATCGCCGATTTCGCGCCGCTCATCGGCGCGGCGGGCGGCCTGCTGCTCGCCGATTGCGCGCAGAGCGCAGGCAAGCTGCCGCTGCCCGAGGCGGATTTCGTCGCGATCTCGGCGCACAAGCTCGGCGGGCCGCCCGGCATTGGCGCGCTTCTGGTGCGCGATCTCGATACGCTTGTGCCGGCCGGTGGGCAGGAGCGTGGCTATCGCGGCGGCACCGAGAACCTTCCCGCCGCGCTCGGCTTCGCCGCGGCGCTCGAAAGCGGGCGGAGCTGGCTCTCGCGCGCCGGCGAACTGCGCGATCATCTCGACAAGGCGATCGCGGCGGCCGGCGGCGAGGTGGTGGCGCGCGATGCGCCGCGCGTCGCCTCGATCGCCTCGTATCGGATGCCCGGCGTGCCCGCCGCGTCGCAGCTCATCCAGTTCGACATGGCGGGCATCGCGGTTTCGGCGGGCAGTGCCTGCTCCTCGGGCAGCGTCCGTCCGAGCCACGTGCTCGCGGCGATGGGCTGGTCGGAAGCGGCGGCGCGCGAGGTCGTCCGTGTCAGCTTCGGCCCATCGACCACCCGCGCCGACATCTACGCCTTCGTCGCCGCCTGGACCCGCCTGGCGCAGGATGCGCGGACGCGCGCCGCATGATCTATCTCGATTATCAGGCGACAACGCCGCTCGCCCCAGAGGCGCGCGAGGCGATGCTGCCTTTCCTCGGCGATGCGTTCGGCAACCCGCACTCGCCCCACCGCATGGGCCGTGAGGCGAGGGCTGTGGTCGAGCTGGCGCGCGAACGCATCGCGGCGCTTCTGCCCTCCGGCGGCCGCATCGCCTTCACCAGCGGTGCGACCGAGGCGCTCAACTGGGCGATCAAGGGCGTGGCCGCGCCGGGTCGGGTGACGATCGCGACCGAGCATGCCGCGGTACTCGACACCGTTCAGGCGCACTGTGGCGATATCGCCATCCTTGCCGTCGACAACGCGGGGCTGGCCGATCCGGCGGCGATCGCCCAACCCGGCGCAGGCCTCGCTGCGGCGATGCTGGTCAACAACGAGATCGGCGTGATCCAGCCCGTCGCCGCACTGGCCGATCGCGCTCACGCCGTCGGCGCGCTCTTCCTGTGCGACGCAGTGCAGGGCTATGGCCGCGTCGCGATCCCCGAAGAGTGCGACCTGATCGCCATCTCCGCGCACAAGATCCACGGCCCGAAGGGGATCGGCGCGCTGTGGGTGCGCGACGGAATAGACCTCGCCCCGCTGATGCACGGCGGCGCGCAGGAGGCGCTCGGCCGCTCGGGCACGCTCAGTCCCATGCTCTGCGCGGGCTTCGGCGTCGCCGCGCAACTGATGGCCGATCGGGCTGTCGAGGATCATGCGCACATCGAACGCCTGTGGCACGCCGCGCGCGCCGCTTTCGCGGATTGGACACTCAACGGCTCGGCCGAGCATCGCTACCATGGCAATCTCAACCTTCGTCGCGACGGCGTCGACGCGGCTCGCTTGATCTCGGACGTGCGCACCGTCGCTTTCTCGGCCGGATCGGCCTGCGCCAGCGGCTCGGGCCGGCCGAGCCATGTGCTCAAGGCGATCGGGCTGACCGACCGTGAGGCCCGCTCGAGCATTCGGCTCGGCTTCGGCCGTTACACCACCCCTGCGGAGATCGAGGAGGCGGCCGCGCTGATCGAGGCGGCCGCCGCGCGCCAGCTGCGCTACGCCGCATGAGCCACTCCGCTTTCCACGGCGCCAAGATCGCGTTGTTCGATGGCGGCGACATCCTCGTCTACCGCCGCGATCGCCGGCCCGGGCTGCTCCACGCCGGGCGCTGGGATCTCCCGGGCGGCGGTCGCGAAGGCTCCGAAAGTCCCGAGGAATGCGCGCTGCGCGAGGTGGAGGAGGAGTTCGGCCTGCGGCTCGATCCCGGCTGCATCGCCCACCGCCGATGCCTGGCGAGCGTGGACCATCCCGGCCACCTCGCTTGGTTCCTCGTCGGGACGATCACGCCCGACCAGATCGCCGCGATCCGCTTCGGCGACGAGGGCGAGGAATGGCGGATGATGTCCGCGGCCGATTTCGTCACCCACGCCGAAGCGGTGCCCGCGCTGCGCGACCGCCTCGCCGATCACCTTGCCGGAGGTACCCGATGACCCGCGTCCGTTTCGTCTCCGCCGACGGCGAGCAGGTCAGCGAGGTAGATGCCGCTGCCGGCGCTCGCCTGCTCGACGTCGCCCAGGCCGATGGCCAGCCGCTCGAAGGCACCTGCGAGGGGCAGATGGCATGCTCGACCTGTCACGTGATCGTCGACAAGGCGGATTTCGCCAAGCTCCCGCAAGCGAGCGAGATGGAGGAAGACCTGCTCGATCTCGCCGCGGGCGTGACCCGCACTTCGCGGCTGGCCTGTCAGATCTACCTCGACGACATCGACACGCTCACCGTCCGCATCCCGGGCGCCAGCCGCAACATGCAGGGAAGATGATGGAAGCGCTCTACCACTCCGCGCCATCCGCCGTGGCCGTGCGAGCTTCGCGATTGATGA
>Ga0070668_100002765_pt1 | contig 12891 bp, 15 predicted proteins | sample KBSS43metaG_FD_64661 | JGI IMG/M metagenome (GOLD analysis project Ga0070668, IMG submission 64661) | Switchgrass rhizosphere microbial communities from Kellogg Biological Station, Michigan, USA - KBS S4-3 metaG | ecosystem: Host-associated > Plants > Roots > Rhizosphere > Soil ... | reverse complement strand
GCCTCCCAGTCGGTCACCGACGCCCGTCGCGGGCGGGCCTGGAGCGCGCGGATGTGGTCGGCGACCGTGCGCCGGGCGATCGAGAGCAGCCAGGTCCTGGCCGACGAGTCGCCCTTGAACCGGTGCAGGCTGCCCAGCGCCCGCAGGTAGGTCTCCTGGCTCAGGTCGTCCGCGGACTGCGCGTCGCTGAGCCCGGCGACGAACCGCCAGACGTGCGGTTGCGTGGAGCGGAGGAACTGCTCGAGGGCCGGGCGGTCGCCGCGGCCGGCGAGCAGGGCCCACCGCGTGATCTCGGCGTCGTCCGTGCGTTCTGTCCTCACACCGGCTATTACGTCGCTCGTGATGATCCGGTTGAAAACGATCTTGGAAATGTTCGCGGGAACCAATCGGCGCCCGCGGCCGACCTTCCCCTTATGACACGGCCGCGGGCCGGGGAAGGTGGACGACGATGACCCAGACGACCTACGCGGTGACCGGGATGACCTGCGAGCACTGCGTGAGCTCGGTTCGTGAAGAACTGGGTGAGCTGCCCGGTGTCCGCCAGATCGACGTGGACCTCGGTACCGGGAACGTTCAGGTGACCAGTGAGCGTGTTCTCGACCCGGGGCAGGTCGAGCAGGCGATCCGCACCGCGGGTTACCAGCTCGTCCGATGACCGGGAGAGGGCGTCATGCCGACTTCGCTGAAGGTGACCGCGTTCGGGGTGGTGCTGGGACTGGTGTTCGGCCTCGCCTGGCTGGCGGGCAGTCTCGTCGGCCCGACCCCGTCACCGCCCCCATCCGCGCCATCGATCCCGGCCGGCCCGATGTCCGGGATGCGGTGACCGGTGCCGGGCTGGAGCTGGTGATCGGCGGCATGACCTGCGGCTCGTGCGCCGCGCGGATCGAGCGGAAGCTCAACCGGCTCGACGGCGTCGAGGCCAGTGTCAACTACGCGACGGAGAAGGCCCACGTGCGGGTGCCGCCGTCGATGACGGTCGAGGACGTGATCCGCGCGGTCGAGGCGGCAGGCTACACGGCCGCGCCGCCGGAACCGCCGCAGCCTTCGGAACCGGCTTCGGAGCCGTTGCCCGCGGACAAGCTGCGCCGCCGCCTGCAGCTGTCGGCGCTGGCCGGGGTGCCGGTGATCCTCCTGGCCATGGTGCCGGTGCTGCAGTTTCCCGCCTGGCAATGGGTTTCCCTCGTCCTGGCCTCGCCGGTCGTGCTGTGGGGTGCGTGGCCGTTGCACCGCGCTGCGTGGACGAACCTCCGCCACGCCACCGCGACCATGGACACGCTCGTGTCGATGGGCGTCGCCGCCGCATACCTCTGGTCGCTCTACGCCTTGATCTTCGGCGGGGCCGGCGTCATCGGCATGCGCCACGAATTCGCGCTCACCCTCTACGCCGACCACGACGTCGACGGGATCTACTTCGAGGTCGCCACCGGCGTCACGCTGTTCATCCTGGCCGGCCGCTACTTCGAGTCCCGGTCGCGCCGCCGGGCCGGTGCGGCGCTGCGGGCGCTGCTGGACTTGGGCGCCAAGTCCGTCGCCGTGCTGCGGGACGGTCGCGAGGAGCGGGTCCCGATCGACCGGCTGCGTACCGGCGACCTGTTCGTGGTCCGGCCGGGGGAGAAGATCGCGACGGACGGCGTGGTCGTCGACGGCGCGTCCGCGGTCGACCTCAGCCTGGTCACCGGGGAAGCCGTGCCGGTCGAGGTCGCGGCCGGCGCCGAAGTCGTCGGCGCCACGGTCAGCATGAGCGGACGGCTCGTCGTGCGGGCGACCCGCGTCGGCGCCGAGACCCGGCTGGCGCGCATCGCGGCGATGGTCGAGCGGGCCCAGAGCGGCAAGGCGGACGTGCAGCGGCTCGCCGACCGCGTGTCGGCCGTGTTCGTGCCGATCGTGATGGCGCTTTCCGTGGCGACACTGGGGTTCTGGCTCGTCTCCGGCGCCGGGACCGGCATGGCGTTCACCGCCGCGGTCGCCGTGCTGATCATCGCGTGCCCGTGTGCCTTGGGGTTGGCGACGCCGACCGCGCTGCTCGTGGGCACCGGGCGTGGCGCCCAGCTCGGCGTGCTGGTCAAGGGACCGGAGATGCTCGAGTCGACGCGGCGGGTCGACACCGTCGTGCTCGACAAGACCGGCACGGTGACCACCGGGAAGATGACACTGGCCGGGATCAAGACCGTCGACGGCGTGCCACCGGACCTGGCGCTGCAGCTGGCCGGCGCGCTGGAAAGCGCTTCCGAGCACCCGATCGCCGTCGCCGTCACCGACGCGGCGCGCCGCCGCTTCGGCGAAGTCGGGCAGGTGCGCGAATTCCGGGCCGTCGCGGGCTACGGGGTGCTCGGCCGGGTGGACGGCCACCGCGTCGTCGTCGGCAGGCCCGAACTCCTGCAGCGGATGTCGGTCCGCGTGCCGTCGAACCTGTTCAAGGTGAAGCAGCAGGCCGAACGGGCCGGGAACACCGCGGTGCTCCTCGGCTGGGACGGCTTCGCCCACGCGGTGCTGGTCGTGGCCGACACGGTGAAGCCGACTTCGGCACCGGCGGTCTTCCAGCTACGCCGGCTCGGCTTGAAACCGGTACTGCTCACCGGCGACAACGAGGCCGTCGCCCAGGCGATCGGCAAGGAGGCCGGCATCACCGAGGTGATCGCGGGCGTTTCGCCGGAGGAGAAGGTCGAGGTGATCGCGGACCTGAAGGCCCAGGGCCGGGTCGTGGCGATGATCGGCGACGGCGTCAACGACGCCGCCGCGCTCGCCACCGCGGACCTGGGGCTGGCGATCGGCACCGGCACGGACGCGGCGATCGAGGCGGCCGACCTGACCCTGGTCCGCGGCGACCTGATGGCCGCGGTCGACGCGATCCGGTTGTCCCGCCGGACGCTGGCGACGATCAAGGCGAACCTGTTCTGGGCGCTGGCCTACAACGTGGCGGCGTTGCCGCTGGCGGCGGCGGGCCTGCTGAACCCGATGATCGCGGGCGCGGCGATGGCCGCGTCGAGCTGCCTCGTGGTCTCGAACAGCCTGCGGCTGACCCGGTTCCGGGGCACCGCGGCCGGTCAGCCTCTGCCCGGATCGTGACGCGGCCGATGCGCCCCAATGTGGCGTTGGTTGCGCTGGACGCACCGAACGCCACATTGGGTGCGTTGGACGCACCGAACGCCACATTGGGTGCGTTGGACGCACCGAACGCCACGTTGGGGCGCTTGAGCCGGGCAGCTGGGCGGGGCGATCACCACCCCGACCCCGCCCGGTGGGGACGCCCCCTCGGCGTCCCCACCGGGGCGGGTGCCTAGACCGCCGCGGCCTGCGGGCCGGAGGGGTCGTCCACGTGACGGCGGAGGGTGGCCATCGCGCGGTGCTGGCTCACCCGGACCGCGCCCGCGCTCGCCATGCCGAGCGTGCCCGCCGTGTCGCGAGCGGAAAAGCCGAACAGCACCCGCAGGATCACGATGTTCCGCTGGGGCGCCGCCAGGTGGCTGAGCAGGTGGGTGACGCGTTGCTGCTCTTCGGGATCATCGACCGCAGCGGGCAGCGCGGGGGAGAGCCGCGCCACCGGTGAGCTGGCGTCACGCCCACGGTGGCGCCGGGCGTCGGCCACCTTGTGCGCCGCGATTCCGTAGACGAAGGCCAGAAACCGGTCGACGTCGTACGGGTAGCGCGGCAGCGCGCGCAGGACGCCGAGCAGGACCTCCTGGGTGCAGTCCTCGGCGTCGCTGTCGCGCTCGTTCCGGCTGCCCAGCCGTGCGCGGCAGTAGATGAGCACCGCGGGGCGCACCAGACCCAGCACTTCGCCCGTCGCCGTGGGGTCGCCCGCCATCGCCGACTGCAGCAGTCCGGGATCCAGTGCGGGCATCTGCCCCGACCTCCACCGTCGACGCGGGTGTACAGCTCATCACCACGCCGGGGGCCGGGGCAGTTTCGACACTACGTCCCGCCTGTGCGACGTCACAAGGCGCGATGTCACTCCTCACCTGTTCGGCGGTGCCGGATCGGTCTCGTGTGGACGGTCGTGGTCCCGTCGTCACGGGCCCGCGGGGCTCGCGGGCACCGGCGTCTCCGTGGGCTCGGCGGGCGTGGGGCCGCCCGGCTCCTCGCCGCCGCCGTCGAGGCGGAACGGCGGGTAGCGGTCGGTCATCAGCGCGGTGTAGACCGCGACCCGCAGGCCCCAGCGCTGGATGCCGACGATGAAGTCGAACAGCGGGCGGGGATAGCGGCCGGTGAACGTCAGGGTGATCGCCGCGATCAGGACGAGCAGGCCGACGAGGCTGCCGCCCCAGGCCCAGCTGCGGTCGCCGAGTCCCCACGCGGCGCCGGTGCCGCCGCCGATCAGGATCGCGAGGACGAGGTAGTGCGGGATGGCCAGCAGCCACCACTTGACCAGCACGAGCCCGCGGGAGAGCCGTTCGGGGTACTCGACGCTCAGGGTGGCCGGGTAGTCCGGTTCTTCGCGGAGGCTGAACGGCGGGTAGCGGTCGGTGCCGAGGACGCCGTAGCCGTAGTAGGCCACCCGCCAGCTCCACCGCAGGACCCCGACGTTGAAGTCGAAGATCTTCCGCGGGTACCGGGCGGTGAACAGGATCGCGAAGAACGCGACGACGCCGAGCACCCAGAACGCGGCCCACAGCACGATGAGCACCAGCACGTGCGGGACGAGCAGCAGCCACTTCACCAGCCAAAGCCCGCGGGACAGCGGGGTGTCCAGCACAGCCCGGACGCGCACCGGGTAGGACCGGTCCGGCGGGCCGGGATTCCGTGGTTCCGAGCGGATCGTTTCGGACATGGCGTCGCCCTCAATTCTGTACGGCGTACAATAACTGTACGCCGTACAGAGCTGCGTCGATACGGCAAAACAGGAGGAAAAGTGGACAAAAGAGGTCGCCCCGGTCCTCGGCGGACTCTGAGTGAGCGAGGCATCCTCGACGCGGCACTCGCCCTGCTCGCCGAACGCGGTGCGGACGCGGTCACGGTCCGGGGGATCGCGGCCCGCGTCGGTGTCGCGCCCAACGCCGTGTACACCTATTTCCCGGACAAGGCCGCGGTGGTGCGAGGCCTGGCGGAGCACCTGCTCGGCCGCGTCAACCACGACCGGTTCACCGATGCGTCGCAGCCGTGGCGGGACCGCGTCGCGGCTCTCGCCCTCGAACTGCGGGCCGAGTTGCTGGCCCATCCCGGGTCGGTGCAGCTCATGCTCGGCCATCCGCCCGACGGCCCTCACACGCGGGCCGTGCGCGAAACCTTGCTGGAGATCCTGGCCGACGCCGGCCTGGGGCCGGCGGACGCCGCCGATGCGTCCTACCTCGTCAACGTGCACATCCTGGGTTCCGTCGCCTTCGAAGCCGCCGCGCCGGATGATTCCGATGCCGGGGCCGTCCGGTTCCGCTGGGGTCTCGACCGGCTGCTCGACGGACTCGCCGCGCACGTGACCACCGGAGCCCGGCGGTGACCGTCGTGGTGGTGACGGCGAGCGCGAACCGGCCGCCGCGGATCGCACTCGCCGCCGCCACCTCGAGCGCCGAGGACTAGACTGCGGACCACGCCCCAGACCTCGGCGATCCTGGTTTTCCCCGTCGCCGGCCGTTCGGCCCGGCGCCCGGTCCGGACGGTGAGGCGCACGATGGTGGGACGCGTGGTGGCGGTCGTCCTGACCGGCCCCCTCTGTGTCCTGTCCACCATCGGTGCCCTGGCCGTGCCGGGTCGCGTCATCGTCGGGTGGGTCCTGCTGGGAGCCGCGGTGGGGCTTGTCGTCGCCGTCGGCGCTCCGCGGCTCCCGCGCGGGCGGAGCGGGCCCGCTCCGCTGGTGGGCGTGGCCACCGCGGCGGCGTTCGTCACGGCTTGCCTGATGGTCGCCGGCCTGCTGGCCACGGCGGGCGGTGGCCTGGCGGCGACCGTCCTGGTCCTGCTCGTCGCCGGCGGGCTGTGGGCCGGCTACCACCGCCGCACCGTGGCGCCCACCGCGTCCGAGCCACCCGACGTCGCGCCGCCGCGGCCCGCGCCGCCACAGCCCGCGGCGCCCGCCCCGGTGACCGACATGGCCACCGAGGATCTGTGCGTGGCTTGGCGGCGCAGCTACTTCCTCCTGATCCTCGCCGCCGACGAGCAGGCCCGCCGGCTGGTCGTCCAGCGCCGGCAGGACTTCCTCGACGAAATCGAACGACGGGACCGCCGCGGGTTCCTTTGCTGGCTCCGCAGCGGCGCGCAGGCCGGCAGCGATCCCGGTCCGTACCTGACCCCCCGAAACTGACCGAACGAGGTGAGGCGATGGTCGGGCGTGCTCGTCGCCGCGCCGGTGCCGCAATGGCGGGTGCCGGCCCCGGGGGTGGGGGTATTGTCGGGATACGCAGCCGCGGCAGCGGTGCTGATCCGGGCCGGTCATGTCCGAGTTGGTGTGGCGATCATGAACGCCGACTCGGAAGGAACCGGATGGTGGAACGTGTTGCCCGCTGGTCGTGGGTGCGCGGTGGCTGACGTCGATGTTCTGCGTGCGAGTGTGCTGGCCGCGTTGGGCGAGGGTGGGGTCGGCAGCGGGGTCGATGTGGTCGGCCGGGTGTGCCGGGCGTGTGTGCGCCTGCTGCCGGTGGACGGCGCGGCGGTGTCGATCATGGTCGACGCCGGGCACCGCGAAGTCGTCTACGCCAGTGATCCGGTGAGCACGGCGCTGGCGGAGTTGCAGTTTTCCCTCGGTGAAGGTCCGTGTTTCGAGGCCTATGTCGCCGGCCGGCCGGTCCTGGTGCCGGATCTGGCGGCCGGGCCGCCCCCGGTGTGGCCGGTGTTCGCCGCCGAGGCCGCGGCGCACCCGGTGGGCGCGTTGTTCACGTTCCCGGTGCAGATCGGGGCCGTCCGGGTGGCGACCCTCGACACCTATCGCGCGACGCCCGGTTCGCTGCGGCCCGGCGAGCTGTCGACGGCGTTGCGGGTGGCCGATGTCGCCGCGCTCGCCTTGTCGGGGCTGCGGGACGGTGGTGGCCGCTGGCTCGACGGGGACGGGCGGTGGATGGAGGGCGCGGGGATGCGGTACCGGGAGGTGCACCAGGCCACCGGGATGTTGATCGCGTACCTGGATCTGCCCGCTTCCGCCGCGTTGGCCCGGTTGCGTGCGTATGCGTTCGGGCACGGACGTCCGCTGCTGGAGGTCGCCGGCGACATCGTGGCCGGGCGGCTGCGGTTGGACGAGGAGTTCGGGTGAGGGTCACCATGAAAGCAGCTGGCGAACGAGGAGATGGTGGGCATGGCCGACCGTGAACGACAGGTGACTCGGGCGTTCGTCGCGCTGGCAGACACGCTGGTCGACGACTACGACGTCGCTGATCTGCTGCACACGCTGGTGCGGCAGTGTGTGCAGCTGCTCGACGTCGCCGCGGCCGGGCTGACACTGGCCGACGAGCGGGGTGGTCTGCAGGTGTTGGCGTCTTCCACTGAGCAGGCGCGGCTGCTGGAGCTGTTCCAGCTCGACATCGACGAGGGGCCGTGCGTCGAGTGCTTCACCAGCAGCACTCCGGTGCTGGTGGCGGACATTGCCGCACAGGCGGGGCGGTGGCCGCGGTTCGCGGCCGAGGCGGCCAAGGACGGGTTCGCGTCGGTGCATGCGCTGCCGCTGCGGCTGCGCAAGCAGACGATCGGGGCGTTGAACCTGTTCGGGCAGAACTCGGGGGAGCTTTCGGCGGACGACGTGGCGCTGGCGCAGGGGCTGGCCGACACCGCGACGATCGGCATTCTCCATGAGCGGGCGTTCCGTCAGGGTGAGCTGTTGTCGGAGCAGTTGCAGACGGCGTTGAACAGCCGGGTGATCATCGAGCAGGCCAAGGGGGTGCTCGCCGTCAGCGGTCAGCTGAGCATGGACGCGGCGTTCACGGCTTTGCGCGGCTACGCCCGGCGGAACAACCTCCGGCTCAGCGATGTGGCGCGCGCCTTGGCCGACCGCGACCTCGTGCCCGCGGTCGTGCTGGCCCCGGCGCCGGTGGCCCGCCCCCGCTGAGCAAGTCCTTTGTGGACAGTCTGGGCGGAAAGGTGCCGAACGGTCCACCCCGCGGTGACCAACGGCCCTCGCGCCCCGGCCGCGGTGCCGTGATGCTGGAGACGGCCGACCGGCCTTCGACGGCAGGAGCTCCGATGCGGTTTCGTGATCGCCGGGAAGCCGGCGAACGGCTGGCACTGCGATTGCGCCCGCTGCGCGGTGACCGCGCCGTCGTCCTCGGCCTGTCCGAGGGCGGGCTGGTCGTCGCCGGCGAGATCGCCGACGTCCTCGGCGCGCCACTGGACATCCTGCTCACCGAGCGGATCGAGGCCGCCGGACCGCCGCCGACGATGCTCGGCGCCGTCGGAGAGGGCGGCCTGGTCGTCTGGGACCACGGCGCCATCCGCCGGTTCGACATCCAGGCGGAGCAGCTCACCCTGCTCGCCGACGGGGCGCGGGCCGCGCTAGCCCGGCAGGTCGCCGTCTACCGGCGCACCGTGGCGCCGATCCCGATCGCCGGCCGCACGGTCGTCCTCGCCGACGACGGCGCCGCCACCGGCACGACCGCGCACACGGCGATCCGCGTCCTGCGCGCCCGCCAGGTCGGCCGGATCGTGCTCGCGGTCCCGGTCGCCCAGGCGCGTGTCCTCGACCGGCTCGCCCGCGAGGTGGACCAGTTCGTCTGCCTGCGCCCGGTGCCGTGGATGCACGCGGTCCGCAACAGCTACCGGAGGTTCTCCGCGGTCGCCGACACCGAGGCCCTCGAACTGCTGCACCGCGAACCCCGCCTGCCGACCGAAGTCCGCCGCTGACGACCACGGCTCAAACGCCCCAATGTGGCGTTCGGTGCGTCCAGCGCACCGAACGCCACATTGGGTGCGTTGGACGCAACCAACGCCACATTGGGGCGCTTGGGGCCCGGGTGGAACCGGCACCGGGGCGGACGAGCGGGTCAGCTCGGGAGGCGCACGGCGATCTCGTCACTCAGCTCGGCGCCGCCGGTCAGCTCGAGCTGGTCGCCGCTCCAGAACCGGCCGGGGTCGTACCAGTTCGGCCGGCGGCCACCGGGCAGCAGGCCCATGGCTTCGTAGGTCAGCGCGACGATCTCGGCGCAGTAGCCGGACTCGAGGTCGGCGTCCCGCGTGTCCCGCTTCCGCGACGGCAGCCGGCCGCCGAGCCAGCGGGACGCGAGGCGCGCGGTCGACGGGAACGGCGTGCCGTCGAGCCGCGCGATGGTGCGCAGGACGGCGTCTTCCATCTCCCCGGTGACCGGGTGGTCGAGCTGGCGCAGCCAGACCCGCTGGTGGTACTTCTCGGCCCAGACGACCACGGCCCGGCGCAGGTCGTGCAGCTGGGCGCCCCGCTGGTGCGTGCCCGACCAGACGTCCGGCAGGGCCCGGCCCAGCTCCGCGTGCCACATCAGCGGCGGCAGGTCCTCGATCACCACCGCCATGCCGACGTGGTTGACCGGGCTGTTCGTCACGGCGCGGATCGTGCGGTCGGCCGCGGACCGCCCCCGGAACAACCACAGGTCGCCCGTGCGCGTCACGGTCACGGCTTCGTCCAGATCGAGCTCGGTCCCCGGCACGGCAGTAGCCTAGGCCGATGCGCTGGTGGAAGACAGTGGGACTGGCCGGGCTCGTCGGAGTGGCCGCGACCGGGGTGGTGATCGCGCGCGAGGAGCGCCGTCGGCGGGCCTACACCCCGGACGAGATCCGGGAACGGCTGCACGCCCGCCTCGACGCCACGCCACCGGCTCCCGGCGGCGAAGCGGACGACTGATCGGCCGCGATCGTCACGAGCAGCGCCCCGGGTCCACAGTGCTCTGTCCTTTTCGTACAGAGCACTGCGGAGTCCGTGGGGGCCGGGGAAGCTCAGCCGGAGAGCTTCACCTGGTTGTCGACCGACGTCACGCCGGGGCCGAACCAGGCGGTCTGCTCGGCGGACTGGCGTTCCGCCGGGGTGAGCACCTGGCCGGTCAGGGTGACCTGACCGTCGTCGACGCCGACCTCGACGTGCTGCGCGAACCCCGGCGCGTGCCGCGCCAGCGCCGCGACGATCTGTGCCTTGGTCTCGGCCGGCGAGACCCCCGGCGAAGGCCGCAGCGTGATCAGGTTCCGCACGCCGCTGATCCCGGGGAGCGCGGCCACCACCCGGCGGGCGGCTTCGCGCTGGTGGTGCCAGTCCACCGAGCCGCGCAGGGTGATCACCTGGTCGCGCACGTCGACCTGCACCGAGTCCTTCGGCACGACGACCGTGCGGCGGTCGAACACGATCATGGCTTCCCTGGCGAGATCCACGTCCGTCGGCACACCGTGGCCGTGCCGGACGAGGATCTTGTCCACGGCCGCGGTCACCCCGTGGACCCGGGTCGCGGCGTGCAGGGCTTCTTCCTTCTCGGGGTAGGTGCCGACATGTCCGGCCAGCGTCGCGACACCGTTCGCGACGGTCACGCCGATCTCTTCGGCGTTGACGCTGGGGGTCCAGGCGAGCTCATCGGTGACAGCGGTCTTGAGGTGATGATCGGGCCTGTGCTGGATCTGTGTCATCCCTCCACCGTGGTCGCCGGCCACCGCGCGGCCTAGTGCCGCCGGACCTTTCTTACGGGGCCGTTCGGCGCGGGCGCGCGTAGCCTGAGGTCGTGGACGAAAACGCGCCCGTCATCACGGTCTTCCTGGTCGACGACCACGAACTCGTGCGGCGCGGGGTCGCCGAACTCATCGACGACGAAGCCGACCTGACCGTCGTCGGGCAGGCTTCCTCGGTGGCCGAAGCCATGGCCAGGGTGCCCGCGCTGCGCCCCGACGTGGCGGTGCTGGACGTGCGGCTGCCCGACGGGAACGGCGTGGAGCTGTGCCGCGACCTGCGCGCGGCGCTACCCGGTCTGCGGTGCCTGATGCTGACGTCGTTCACCGACGAGGATTCGATGGTCGACGCGGTCCTGGCCGGCGCCGAAGGGTATGTCATCAAGGATGTGAAGGGGTTGCAGCTGGTCGACGCCATTCGCCGGGTGGGGTCGGGTGAGACCCTGCTGGACGCCCGGGCGGTGGCCGCACTCGTGGCCGAGCTGCGGGCGAAGACCGGGAAACCGGGCCCGCTGGCGGGGCTGAGCGAACAGGAGCTCGTCCTGCTGGACCTGCTGGGGGAGAGCCTGACGAACCGGCAGATCGCCGAGCGGATGTTCCTGGCGGAGAAAACCGTCAAGAACTACGTGTCCCGCCTGCTGGCGAAGCTGGGGCTGGAGCGGCGGTCCCAGGCGGCGGTGCTGGTCACCGGGATCCACGGCGCGCACCATCGTCCGGGCGACTAGCGGCGAACGGGTGCTCGTCGCTGATCACGACGTCCTCGAGCTGGGGCTGCGTCAAGGACGGCACCGCGGTGCCGTGGCCGAGACGCAGCATGATCTGGGGCCAGAGCCCGCCGCCGAGCAACTGGCGTAGCTCACGCCGGGCCGCCGGCACCGCCATCGCCTGGGTGGAGAGCGCCGCCGAGATCCCGGCGGCGGTGGCCGTCAGCAGCACCCGCTGCAGAGCCTGGCCGGCCTGGAGCCGGCCGAGGGCGGTGTCGTGCATCGAACCGATGACCACGACCAGCCGCTCGGGTTCGACGTCGAGGTCCGTCCCGCCGCCGGGACCCGGTGTCGCGGGCGGAACTTCCGTGCGGCGCATGATCTCCCGCAACTGCGGCACCTGGTCGGCGGTGATGGTGGCCAGCCACGCGCGTTCCACCTCGGCCGCCCGCCGGAGCTGCCGCTGCACCGCGGCGGGGACGACGGCGGCGGTGAAGGGACGCCGGTTGCTCTGCCGGTCGGCGATGGCCGCCACGAGTTCCCCGTCGTGCGAGGCGATCGTTTCGTACCCCTGCGGCCGCACGACGGCGAGCAGGTCGGGCCGGCCGGCCGAGGGGAACAGCCGGACGTCGGCGTGGCTGCCCTGCGCCTTGACCGCCAGCCGGAGGTTCAGCAGGGCCGCCCCGCAGTCCAGCAGCCGTTCCCGCTGCTCGCTGTCGGTGCCGGTGATGAGCGCCTCCGCGTACAGCTCGATGGACTCCGGCGTGCACTGGAACCGCCACGGCCGGGCGCTCCGCAGCGGCGGGGGAGCCGTGGCCGCGAGGAGGACGGATCGCACCTGGCTTGCGCTGAGGTGCCCGACGGGCATGACACCGGTCTTCATGGACGGCTCCGAACTCGTGGATTCCTGGGGCTCGTTCACCCTTGGCCGGGGCCGCGCCCCCGGCCAAGTGCCGAACGGCCTCGACGGCCGGGCGAAGGTCGTCGGTTGCGGTTTCACCGGATCCCGTCGCGGGCCGGACCACTGTGCCACTGTGGTGACATGCCCGAGGAGAGGATGTCGGGCCGGGACCGGATGGACGCACTGCCGGCGGCCGTCCTCGCGTTTTCCGCCGGTTTGGGGCTCGAAACCACGCTGGACCGGATCGTGACCGCCGCCGCCGGCCTGGTCGGCGCCCGGTACGGCGCGCTGGCGCTGCTCGACGAGGACGGCCGGACGACCGGGTTCGCCGTCACCGGCGTCGACGACGCCACCCGCGGCCGGATCGGCCCGCCACCGGAGGGCCACGGGCTGCTCGGCGCGCTCGTGGCCGGCCGGGCGCCGGTGCGGCTGGCCGACCTGGGCACGCCCGCGTTCCCGCCCGGCCACCCGCCGATGCGGAGCTTCCTCGGCGTCCCGCTCCTCGTGCGCGGCGCGGTACTGGGCCGGCTGTACCTCAGCGGCGAGCAGCCGTTCACCGCCGACGACGAACGGGCGATCGTCGCGCTGGCGGCGGCGGCCGGCATCGCCGTCGACAACGCGCGCCTCTACGAGGAGAGCCGGACCAGGCAGCGGTGGCTGGAGGCCACCGGGGAGATCTCCGCCGAGCTGCTCGGCGGCGCCGACGTCCACGAGGTGCTGCACCTGATCGCGAGCCGGGCCGCCGAGCTCACCGGCGCCGAA
>Ga0070668_100002763_pt1 | contig 12904 bp, 12 predicted proteins | sample KBSS43metaG_FD_64661 | JGI IMG/M metagenome (GOLD analysis project Ga0070668, IMG submission 64661) | Switchgrass rhizosphere microbial communities from Kellogg Biological Station, Michigan, USA - KBS S4-3 metaG | ecosystem: Host-associated > Plants > Roots > Rhizosphere > Soil ... | reverse complement strand
GGCGACGCAGCTTACCTGCAGCTTCATGCCCAAAACTGACAATCCGTTTCGCCGGTTCGAATCCCCGTGCCTCGGCGGTCGTGACGAGCAGGCCCGACCACGCCGTTCAATACGGCGATACGTTCGTATGTCCGTCGGCAGGCGTCGTTCGACGCTGGTCACATTGCAGCTCATCAGCAGCGCGCGATGCACCCCTAAGCCCGTGACGGCGTTGTGTGCCCACGGGCGTGCGGCGGGGAGGACCGGGTTTGGGCGTGTCGCTTCAACAGGGTTTGGCGTTCGCCCTGGTCGCCGCGACGATCGCCGCCTTCGTTTGGGGTAGGTTCCGCTATGACCTGGTGGCCTTGGCGGCCCTTCTCGCCGGCGTCGCGATCGGTGTGATTCCCGCAAAGCAAGCCTTCGACGGGTTCCGTAACGACGTCACGGTGATCATCGCTTGCGCGCTGTTGGTCAGCGCCGCCTTCGCCCGATCGGGTGTGGTGGAATGGGCTCTGCAACGCGTCCTGCCACTGCTGAAGACGGAACGAAGCCAGGTCCCGGTGTTGACCGCCGTGGTCACCCTCTTGTCCATGGGAACCAAGAACGTCGGCGCGCTTGCGATCGTGCTGCCAGTCGCCCAGGAGGTTTGCCGCAAGACGGGGACCTCGCCGTCTCGGCTGCTGATGCCGCTGTCCTTCGGAGCCATGATCGGCGGTCTCGTGACCCTGGTCGGCACCGCCCCCAATATCATCGTTTCCGAGGTGCGGGCCGAATTGCTCGGCAAGCCGTTCGCCATGTTCGATTTCGCACCCGTGGGCCTGATTCTCACCGCCATCGCACTGGTGTTCTTGAGTTTCGCCTATCGACTCTTACCGGCGCACCGCCAGGCGATCCCCGCCATGGACTCGGCGCTAGGCGCCAACGCCTATCTGACCGAAGTCGCTATTCCCGAAGCCTGGAGCCTCGGCCGCCAGAGGATCGGCGCCCTGCAGGCGCTGGGTGAAGGCGAGATCGAGGTGATCGCCATGTTGCGCCGGGGGAAGCGCAAACCGCGGCCGCATCCCAACACGATGGTCGACATCGGCGATGTGCTGCTTCTGGAAGGCGAGCAGCAGGCGCTCAACGCCTTCATCGTGCGCGCCAAGCTGCAACTCACCCGCAGCGACAAGCCCATCGTGATGGAGGAACCCACCGAGGAGGTCCGCGCCGTGGAAGCGGTGGTCACGGCCGAGTCGTTGCTAGTCGGCAAGTCGGCGCGGGCGGCGCAGCTGCACGCCGAGCATGGGGTCAACCTGCTGGGCGTCAGCCGCAGCGGCTATCGGTTCAGTCAACAGCTGCGCAGCATTCGCCTCAAGGCCGGCGACATCCTGTTGCTGCAGGGGAGCGAGGGCAATCTCCCGGGAGCGCTCAAGGCGCTGGGTTGCCTGCCGCTCGCCGAGCGCGAAGTGCGCCTGGGCGGCGTCCGCCAGCGGTTCGCACCTCTGGCGGTGCTCGTGGCGGCCATGGTGCTGGTGGCTTTTCAACTGATCCCGGTCGCCATCGCCTTCTTTGGCGCGGCGGTGATCCTGGTGATGATCGGCTCGTTACGAATGCGCGAGGCGTACGCCGCCCTCGACGGTCCCCTGCTGGTGCTGATCGCCTGCCTGATTCCGGTGAGCGACGCCATCCAGAAGACCGGCGGCGCCGACTTGATCGCCGACGCCCTGGCGGGCGTCTTCGCCTCGGTTCCTGGCGTGATCGCCATCGCCGGGCTTATGCTGGCGGCGATGGCGGTGACGCCGTTCCTCAACAACGCAGCCACGGTGCTGATCGTCGCGCCCATCGGGGCCAGCCTGGCCAAGCAGCTGGGCTTCAACCCCGACGCGTTCCTGATGGCGGTGGCGGTCGGCGCGGCGTGCGATTTCCTCACGCCGATCGGCCACCAATGCAACACCCTGGTGATGGCCCCGGGTGGCTACAGGTTTAGCGACTATCCGCGGCTGGGCGCGCCCCTAAGCCTTCTGGTGTTGATGGCCGCCCCGCCGCTCATTGCGGCCTTCTGGCCCCTGAAGGGATGAGCATCCCTTCACGGCAGCCATGAGGCGACGTCGGCGTCCTGGCAAAAGCGCACGACCGCTGGGGGCATACGTCGCACGCGCCCCTTCCAGCGGCGTTGGCTTTTAGTTTTCCGAATGATGGCGCTGTGGTTCACCCATGCGGCGCGGCGACGGCAAGGCGCTCGGCGCAGCCGAATGCAGAGTTTATGCTGCACCGCAGCAACCGCAGACTCCGCCAGCCGTTGCGAGGACATGAAAGAACTCACAAAGCTACCAGTAGCCGCCGCCGGGCTCGGCATTGCCTCCATCGCCGGCCTGGTGATAGGCGCTGTCCGCAACCGCACGGTCCGCGATGACCACCCGCCCCTCGGCCAGTTCGTCGGGCCGCCGGGCGCGCAGCTGCACTACGTGCAACGCGGGCGAGGCCCGGATGTCGTGTACATCCACGGCGCGGCGGTCAATCTACGCGAGGTCCTTGCGGGCCCGATCGATGTCTTGGCCGCTCGGCGCCGGGTGACGGTGTTCGATCGCCCTGGCCACGGCTACAGCGAAGCGGACCTGCGCCATTCCTCCCCGGCCGATCAGGCGGCCAAGATCCGCGTCGCCGTGGGCGAGCTTGGCCTGACGACGCCCGTCATCGTCGGCCACTCTCTGGGCGCCGCCGTGGCCCTGGCCTATGGCGAGGCGTTCTCGTCGGAGATCTCCGGCGTCGTTCTGATCGCGCCTTTGTCGAATCCTGTCTGGGGCCCGGGACAAATCGGCCTTGGCGTGCGTGTCGCGCCCGGCCTGGGTTGGCTTCTGTCCCGTTCGCTTCTGGCGCTCTGGGACCCCCTGGCGATGCGTGCCGCCCCCTGGCAGATGTTCGCCCCGCAGAAGCCCACAACGCGCTATCGGGCTGAGTTTCCTCTAGCTTTGAGCAGCCTGCCGCTGGCGATGCGGGCCGACGGCGCCGACTTCATACAAGCCACCACGGCGTTGCACCGCATGCGCCCGCGCTTCGAGCGCTATCCGGCTCCGGTGCACATCGTGGTCGGTGACAAGGATCGCGTCCTGAAGCCGTCGCGCCACGCCGAACGGCTTGCAGGCCAGCTTCCCGACGTAACGCTGACCGTGCTTCCCGGCCTGGGCCACATGGCGCACCACTTCGCTCCAGAGGCTATCATCGCCGCGATCGAGGAGGTGGCCACCCGCAACGCCCGGAGGACGCTGGCGCCGCCTTCGGTGCAGCCGGCGCGCGTAGCAGAGGCGGTGGCCTAGCGAAGGCTTTCAGAGATTCGGTTCGATCCAGGTGGCGCGCGGCCGCTGGGTTTAGCGTTGAAGTCCGGTTGGCGATGCAACGCGAACGGACGATCAGGTCTTTTCCCAACGAGCCGCGTTCAGCAGGCCCACGACCAGGAGATATCATGCGCGCCTTCATCCCTTGCCTTGCCGCCGTCGGCGCCTTCTCGCTCGTCGCTTGCAGCGGCCCAGCCGAGGACGCCGCTCATCGGCAAGCCGACGCGGTTGACGCGGCGGGGGAACGCCACGCCGACGCTTTGGAGCGGCAGGCGGCCGCCACCAGCAACGAAGCCGAGGAAACAGCTCTCAACCGCAAGGCTGACGCCGTCGAGAACGCCGCCGATGGAAAGTCGGACGCGATGCATCGGCAAGTCGACAAGGACTACTGAGCGACAATGAGGGATGCGAACGCTGGGCATCCAAGGCCCCAGAGCGGTGGCGGCCGAGTGGTTTCGACATAACATTGCTCTGCGCGCCAACGCGCCGCAGGCGCTTCCGCCAAACCGCGGCTCGGCGCGGCGGGATGATCCGCTCCCTACGCGCGAAGCGAGAAACTAAGGCTGAAGCATAGTCCTGACGCTGTTCGTAATCGCATCATAACACTCGCAGGCCTCCTGCTTGAGCTTTGCTCGATCGAGGATCCTAATCTTTCCGCGCGCGTACGAGATATGCCCGCGACGCTGCATTTCTGAAGCGACTGCGGTGACGGTAGTCCGTTGAACGCCGAGCATGATGGATAGGTGCTCCTGCGTTAGGGGCAGCACGTCCGCTCCAAGGCGATCCTGTGTCATGAGAAGCCACCGGCAAAGCCGGTGCTCGACGGAGTGAAGAGCATTGCAGGCCACGCCTTGGGCGCACTGGACAATCGTCGCCTGGCCATGAGCGACGATCGCGTGCGTGAGCGTCGAGCTTTGTTGCGCCACGCGCCGTAAGTCTTCCAGCGGAATCCGCCATGCCCGCCCGCTCACCTGCACTTCCATCCGCTCATAGGTTATCTGCGAACCCAGAGCGTGGAGCAGGCCATAGCCGCTCTCGCGGCCAATCGTGCGGCTTTCCACCTGCTGCCCGCTCTTCATAACTGTAATTACAGAAAGAATGCTGTCAATTGGGAGGTATACGCTATGCAATTTCTCCCCATCTTCACTAAGTCTGTCGCCGCGATTAAGATTTATACAGGCAAGTAGCGGCGCAATATTACCTATATCTTCACTGCAAATCGCATCAAGAAAATGATTATCCCGAGACATCGGCTTCACCCTATTTCGGAGAGGGTGTAATATAGAACGCATCTGCCAGAAACTTGATCCGCGCGACTTAAGGACGGCCCATTCGGCTTGAACATGTTGCCGACGAGCGTGTTCGACAGCCCTGCGCGCAAGAAGGTAAGCCAGGGGTATCCGCCGCTAGCTGTTCCGCCGCAAGCGACGACGGTAGGCGAGGCTGACCAGCCGATGTTCAGCTTCACGCACGGGGCGCGGCCACCCAACTGATCGATGCATCGATCGCGAGGACGGTGCGCGACATCCAACGGACCGCATTTCGCCGGTTTGAGCTTACGCGACCCGCCGATCCGGATGATCGGCCTGCTGCGTCAAAGACCGCACTATCGGCGTGCCAAAGTCGCCCACCAGCGCGCCTACCCCCTTCCCGTACGGGGCCAGGATTGCTCAGTGGCGGGCGAGTCGGGTAGATTTGCCCGGCGATTACTTGCATAGACTTTAGGATGTAGTCTTAACTGCGAAATCCGCCGAACAGGATTCCGATCGCGGCCAAGGCGAGTATCGCAGGCAGTAGCACGGGCCAGATCCAGGCAGGCCATGGCCCAACTGGCGGCCGACCACGAAGCGCCATACGGTCTATACCTTGGCCGCCCCGATGGCGGAGGGTTCTGCGTTTTGCGCCTGCTTCCGCCAGGGTCGGACCATCCTCAACAGGTCGTCGCGGAACTCGGCGATACACATCTCGTCAGCGACGCGTTGGGCGAGGCTGGCCCGTCGGTTGAAGTCGCGGGTGCAGACCCGTCGTCCTTTATTCCTGCCGGACGAAGACGATCGGATGCACGGCCGCACCTGCACGGCGCGCCAAGTCGACGGCCCAGGCGAAAGTCCCGGCCGCTGGGCGTGGCGGCCGGGACCCGTCGTTCCGCACTCGCCTTGGGGGCAGGGCGACATGCGGGCGTACAGTACGCGTGAGGCCTGAAACGGTTGCCGTCGGGTTAGAGAGCCTCGACACTCATATCTGAGCTGAAGTCGAAAAAGCGAGGGCGCCCGAGGTGGACGTAGTCGATTTCATGGCCGTTGCGCCCAGCTCGGAGCGACAAGGCGCACGATGAACGGAGCGACGAGAGCGATGACTGGGCCAGACCCGCCACAGGATGTGGAAAGGCGATCAGGGCGGACCGATCGGAGAGGTTCGAGCGGAGTGTGGGGATTTAGCCTGGTGCACCGCCAGGATCATTCGCTAAGGGGCCTTCTGTTCCGCCGTCCTCCAGCTTCCGCAGCCGTTCCTCGAACTCCTCCGAGAGGCGGAGCAAATTCGCTTTAGTTTCGGAGTCTCCGATGCTTCCCGCGAGTCTACGACAGCGCTCAATATCTGCGCGAAGTTGGGCGATTTCCTTATCCACGCAGGCTCAACTTGCTGGTCAAGGGGTGGTTCCTGAGAGTTCTCTGTGACTCTTTTCCGCCAGTCACGGAACCGATGGTCAGCATCATCCCCGACGCTCGGCGCGAGCACGGCGCACCCTCTCCAGCATTTCCTCGGCCTGGCGCCTGAGTAGCAAGGCTGCCGCATAGGCTTTGTCGCCAGGCTTGGTGCTCTGGAGCCGCGTGAGCGCTTGGGCCAGCTTGCGCTCGGCGGCGGCCTGCATCCTGGAAAGCCGATCCTCGATCATGGCGCCCATGTCCCTACGGACGCACAACGCCGGAGGGTTCGGCCCTCGTTCCCGGTCTGTTGAAAAGACGCGCTCGCCGACGGGCCGTCCCACGTCCTTCACGGCGCGATCGCTTGCATCCGGTTCCGACGGACGAGTCGCGTTAGGCTGCATCGCAGGTCAGCGAGAGAGCGGACCGCTCCTCGCGCCATTCGCGCTGGCGGGGGAACAGGTCGCCGAAGTGCGGGTTGGCGAGCTACCGCAGGAGGGTCCAATGAAGCGCTACGCCTATGCCTGGCTCACGGCCGGCTTCTTCCTGGTTTCGATTGTCCTGCATTGGGTGTTCGGCTGGTACGCATTCGCCGACGAACAGCAGGCGCACGGCGAGGTCGCCACGATCGGGCCATACCTCATGGAGATGGGCCGCGACACCTTCGAGAACTGGCAGTCCGAGTTCCTGCAGCTCCTCTGGCAGGTCGTTGGCCTCGCGTACTTTCTCTATGTAGGCTCGCCTGCGTCAAAGGAGAACGATGATCGCGCCGAAGCCAAGATTGACGCGCTCCTTCGATTGGTCGGGAAGGAGCAGGGGGAGGCCCTGATCGCGGAGCTGGATGAGCGCTATCTCCGCACCCATGGTCACGCTCAGCCCCACGCTCACGACGAGGCCTACCCCAAGGGTAGGGGCTGAGGGCCTATCCGCAGCCAGCGCCAGACTGTGGTCCCCCGAGAAGGAATCTCAAACCGACCCGCTGCCGGACTTCGGGCGCGGCCTTAGGAACCTTCCCTTCGTCCCCGGCTTGTGGGGGCGAGGAGATCCACATGTCCGAAGAGAATGTACGGCGCGCGCTTGAGAGCGACGCGCCGCTGACCGCCGCCGTCCACCAGCGCGACGTCAGCAAGGAAGCCGCCGAAGACCGCGGCTGGCGCGAAGCCGCGCTTGTCGGGCGCACCGTCACCATCAACCGCCCCCGGGCCGACCTCTACGCGTTCTGGCGCGACTTGAGGAACCTCGCGACGTTCATGGAGAACGTGGAGAGCGTGACGCCCGGCGATGGTCGTACGTCCCACTGGGTGGTCAGGGCGCCGGCCGGCCGCACGGTCGAATGGGACTCCGTGATCACCGAGGACGTCGACGGCGAGTTGATCGCGTGGGAGTCCGTCGAAGGCGCGGACATCAAGAATACTGGCCGCATCGAGTTCCGCGACGGCCCGCCCGGGCGAGGGACCGAGGTCACCGCGACCATCGTCTACGACCCGCCAGCCGGCGACCTCGGCAAGCTGATCGCCAAGCTCTTCCAGAAGGAGCCGAAGATCCAGGCGCGCCGCGAGCTGCGCCGATTCAAGCAGCTCATGGAGACGGGCGAGATCTCCACCTCCGAAGCCCCAGACGCCGCGCCGCGCGGCTGACTTAAACGAAGGAAAACGGCATGCGCGCGCTTACCTGGCACGGCAAACACGATGTGCGGATGGAGACGGTCCCGGACCCGAAGATCGTCAATCCGCGGGACGCGATCATAAGGATCACCTCGACCGCGATCTGCGGCTCCGACCTGCACCTCTACGACAGCTACATCCCCAGCCTGCACAAGGGCGACATCCTGGGTCACGAATTCATGGGGGAGGTCGTGGAGACCGGCCCTGGCTCCACGCTTGTGAAGGGGCAACGGGTCGTCGTTCCCTTCGTGATCGCTTGTGGCCAGTGCTTCTTCTGCGAGAAGCAACAGTTCTCCGCCTGCGACAACTCCAACCCGGCTGAGAAGGCCGACCTCTCCGAGGTGGCCTACGGCTATGCGATGACGGGCGTTTTCGGCTATTCGCATCTCACGGGCGGCTATGCCGGGGGCCAGGCCGAATATGTGCGCGTGCCCTACTCCGACGTCGGCCCGATCGTCATTCCGGATGGGCTCGAGGACGAAAAGGTCCTGTTCCTTTCCGACATCCTGCCCACCGGCTGGATGGCGGCGGAGAACTGCCTGATCGAACCGGGCGATACGGTGGCCGTCTGGGGCTGCGGGCCTGTGGGCCTGTTCACGATCCAGAGCGCCTTCCTGCTGGGGGCGCATCGGGTCATCGCGATCGACCACCACCCGCACCGCCTCGAACTGGCGAAGTCGATGGGCGCCGAGATCATCAACTACCACGACGTGAAGGTGCGCGAGGCGCTGGCCGAGATGACGGGCGGGATCGGCCCGGACGCGGTCGTCGACGCCGTCGGCATGGAAAGCCACGGCTTCACCATCGACAACATCATCGACGCGGTGAAGACCACCACCAAGCTCGGCACCGATCGCGCCCATGTGCTGCGCGAGGTGATCCTGGCCTGCCGCAAGGGCGGCCGCGTGTCCGTCCCGGGGGTCTACGGTGGGGTGGGCGACAAGATCCCCATCGGCGCCTTGATGGAAAAGGGCCTCACGGTGAAAACGGGCCAGACCCACGTTCAGAAGTACCTGCGCCCCCTGCTGGACATGATCGGCGAGGGCAAGATCGACACCACCTTCCTGATCTCCCACCGCCTGCCGCTCGAGGACGCGCCCAACGGCTACAAGATGTTCAAGGAGCAGCAGAACGAGGTGACGAAGGTCGTCCTGAAGCCCGACTGGCGGAAGGAAGCCGCCTGATGTCCGAAGCGATCCGCCCGCTTTCCATCGTGACCGGGGCCTCTTCCGGCATCGGCTATGAGCTGGCCCGGCTCTGCGCTCAGGACGGATTTGACCTGATCATCGCGGCCGACCGCCCGGAACTCGTCGAAGCCGGCCAGGCGCTTGAAGCTCTTGGCGTGCGCGTCGAGCAGATCCAGGTCGATCTCTCCACGATGGAAGGCGTTGACCGGTTGCTGGCGCTGGTCGGGAATCGGCCCGTCGACCAGCTCCTGGCCAACGCCGGCCACGGCCTCGGCCACGCGTTCCTGCAGCAGGACGTGGCGGACTGGCGCCATGTCATCGATACGAACATCACCGGCACGATCTACCTGGCCCAGCGCCTCGCGACCCGAATGGTCGATCGCGGCCAAGGCCGCATCCTGTTCACCGGCTCCATCGCTGGCTTGATGCCGGGGTCGTTCCAGGCCGTCTACAACGGCACGAAGGCCTTCATCGACAGCTTCGCCTGGGCGCTGCGCAACGAACTGAAGGACACCGGAGTCAGCGTCACGACGCTTCTGCCCGGCCCCACGGACACCGAGTTCTTCGAACGCGCGGAAATGCTCGACACCAAGGTCGGCCAAGCCAGGAAGGACGATCCTGCGGACGTCGCCAAGACGGGCTATGACGCCATGAAGAAGGGGGAAGGCGATGTCGTCGCCGGCTGGAAGAACAAGCTCCAGGCGGCGATGGGCGCCATCACGCCGGAAAGCATCAAGGCCGAGCAGCACCGCAAGATGGCGGAGCCCGGAAACGGCGACCGCGAGACCTATCAAAAGCCGCTCGGATAGCCGCTTCGATCAGCCCTATCGGCGAATCCGCCAAGCCTGCATCAGAGACCTCGCAAGCGGTTGTGCATGGCGGTCGCCGCTATCGCCGCCTCGCCGCCGGCGACGGTGATCTGGTTCAGCCCACGAACCACGTCGCCTGCCGCGTAGAGGTCGGAAACCGAGGTGCGTTGGTGGTCGTCCACACGGAGGTTCAAGTCCTCGTCGTGCGCCGCGCCGACCGCAACCGCAATCTCGCTGTTCATGCGACAGCCCAGCGCAAGATAGAGGCAGTCGAACCTCTGCGACTCGCCGCCGACCTCGGCGTCGACGTGATCCGGCGCGAAAGCCAGCCCCCTGAATTCGACGGCCGCCGCCGCCACGCCGTCGCGAGCAAGATCCTGGATCTCTTCGGCCCCAAGGGAGTCACCGACGTGCAGCAGGACGACGTCGCGCGAAAAGCCGCGCAGGAACCGCGCCTCCCGTAGACCAAGAGGCCCATCGCCGAGCACCGCGATCCTCTTGCCGACCGCTTCGTACGCATCGCAGACCGGGCACATCCTCACCACGCCGTGGAGAATGGCCGCGTCGAGCCCCGGCAGGTCCGGCTTGTTGTCGACCAGACCCGTGGCCATCAGCGCCAGTCGGCCGGCATAGGCCTCGCCGTCGGCGCCGACCTCGAATCCCCCTTCCGCTGGCCGGATCGCCTCCGCCCGCGCGGCGACGATCTGGACGCCGAACGTCTCGGCCTGTCGCCGCAGCCGGAGGACAAGCTCCCGTCCGCCGATCCCTCCCGGGAAGCCCGGCGTATTGTGGCTTTCCGGGATCCACAACGCCCGAGAGGGCCCGCCGTCCAGGACGATCACGGACCGGCGGAAGCGAGCGAGATAGGTGCCGGCGATCAACCCCGCCGGACCGGCCCCGATGACGATGGCGTCGACCTGCCTCACGACGGGCGCCGGGTGATCACGGCGCCGACCGCCGCGATCCTGTCGACATCCCGATAGGCCTCCAGGTCGAGGCACTCGCCGAAGATGTCCGGATCGATTTCCGCGTATCCGAGGTCAAATCGTCCCGCGTCGAGCCGCCTCCGGAGAGCCTGGAACAGCGGATCGACCCCTCCGATGATGGCCACCCCGGTATAGAGCAGCATGCGGCCGCCGGTGGTCAGCCGCGAAGCGCCGGCGATCGCCCAATCGAGCGACATTCGCGCGCCATGCAGGTCCCCACCGTCGGAGTAGATCCGGCCGTCGTCACCGGCGATGAACGGGGGATTGGCGATGATCAAGCCTGCGGGTTCGGCGACCGGATCCAGCCCGGGCCCGCGCCGGAACTCGGCTTCGACGCCCGCGCAGCTAAGGTTGATCCGCGCGAATTCGAGAGCCCCCGGATTGATGTCCGTCAGAATGACTTGCGCGGGCGAGACGCGGCGCGCGGCCACCACGGCTCCCGCGCCCGCGCCCGCGCCCAAGTCAACGAGGACCGAGCCTCCATCCGTCGCATCGAGCTTGTCGGTCAGGAACTTCGCGAATCGATAGGTGTCGGGGCCGAAGAACACCGACTCCCGCTGCGGCGGAAAGCCGGAATGCAAGAAAAGGTCGTCACCAAGCGAAGCGACACGCACCGTGGTTCGCAGGCCGTGGGCGTCCTCCACCAGGACGCCGGCCTCGCCGAGCAAAGCCGACAAGTCGGGATCGAGCAGCCCGGGCTCGAACGGAAGGTTCCAGCCAAGCACATCCTCGAGATTGCGCGCACGCTGACGCTCTGGCCTGGCGATCACCCGCGCATGGGTCTCCGGCGTCGGGACGGTGAAGCGATATCCGCGGACATCGAGGACCCGGAGCAGTCGGCCGAGCGCCGCATGGACGCGTTCATCGAAGACGTCTGGCTCCCGAGCGCTCAGGCTTTCCATCAAAAGCCGTTCCCATTGACCCGCACGTCATCGCAGATCGTCCTGTAGTCCGAGGTCAGCTCTTCCCCCGCGGCAAGGTCGCGCGCTGCGTGGTCTTCGCCGAAAGAGATGGCGTTGGAGATGGTCGATGGCGTGTCCGAATGGTTGAAATACCGTCCGTTATCGCCGCAGAGCACATAGAGGCCGCTCTGTTCATGCCATGTGGAGTAGGTCCGCAAATAACGTTGGACGTGGACTGGAAGACTCTCGATCTCCTCCGGCGCATAGACGCGGTCGATCCGCGAGTCGAAGCGCCAGATCAGCCGTCCGCGTTCGACCGGTTCCGCAAGGAATACGCCGACGCCATGGATCAGGCTTGGCATGAGCACGGTCTCGACCATCATCATTTGGCAGGCTTCCTAAGCAAGCGGGACATCGAGAAGTCCCAGGCGCTCCACCCACGCGTAATCGCCGGCGATGAGACGATCGCCGATATCGAGGCGATAGCGGGCGTTGGGGACGACCACCCGGCTGGCGTTGCGGTAGGCTTCAGCCTGGGCGGCCGCGATGGTGGGGCCTTCTCCGGTGACCACCAGCGTCCAACCGTATAGCCCGCTCGTCGCGAGCTCACCCGAGGCGTCGAGCCCCACTTCGCCGAAATGGAAGTGGCGCGCATCGACGCCGGGATCGACCATGACCGGCAGGCCCACCGGCTCAGCCACCTGCTTGCGCGTGTAGGGGAACGGCGGCGTGGTCAGCACCACGCCCACACAAAAGCCCGGACGCACCGGAAGATTCGACGGACCCCCGGCGATCATCCTGCGGAACAGCTCGCCCCAGCCAAGGTCCTGCAGAGGCGCGAGAATCGCAAAGCCCGGATAGCCGAAGCGACTGGTGAACTCGAGCGGCCAGATTCCGGCTTCATTCACGATGGTGTTCAGGTTGACGTAGCCGACATGCCGGTGCTCGCGCAGACGGCTCTCCATGCGCGCGAGCGTCTGCTCGAAGAAGAGCTGCGTGCGCTCGTAGGTGACCACGGTCCCCATTTCGCCGGTGAGTTCGCCAAGGTCGCCGGCGAAGAACCGCTTGTGCTCCCAATCCAGGCAAGCGGGCCGCAGGAACCGGGTTCCGTCGAAATAGGCTCCGACACCCATTTCGACGCCTTCGATGAAATCCATCAAAATAAAGCTGTCGCCCGACGGAGCGCTCGATGCGCGCCTGGAGCGCAGCATGGCTGCGACGTCCCGCCCGTCCGCACTGCGCCCAATATAGTTGTCGCCGGAGGCGTGGTCGCCGCCATCGTACTTCAGCACATAGCGGCCAGGGCGCGTGGCGATGAACGCCTCCGCGGCCTGAGCGTCCTCGAACCTCCGGACATGGCCTTGCGGGAACCCGAGATCCGCCAGCACCTGCTGGCCAAACAGGCGGTCGTTCTCGAGCCTGTC
>Ga0070668_100002759_pt1 | contig 12915 bp, 11 predicted proteins | sample KBSS43metaG_FD_64661 | JGI IMG/M metagenome (GOLD analysis project Ga0070668, IMG submission 64661) | Switchgrass rhizosphere microbial communities from Kellogg Biological Station, Michigan, USA - KBS S4-3 metaG | ecosystem: Host-associated > Plants > Roots > Rhizosphere > Soil ... | reverse complement strand
ATGGACGTGGTGGAGCGCCTGGGCAAGTACAAGCGGACCCTCAGCCCGGGCCTGAACCTGCTGGTCCCCTTCGTTGACGCGGTACGCAGCAAGGTGGACATGCGCGAGCAGGTCGTCTCCTTCCCGCCGCAACCGGTGATCACCTCCGACAACCTGGTCGTCTCGATCGACACGGTGCTCTACTTCAAGGTCGTCGACCCGGTCCGGGCCACCTACGAGATCTCCAACTTCCTGCAGGCCATCGAGCAGCTGACCGTCACGACGCTGCGTAACGTCATCGGCTCGCTCGACCTGGAACGCGCCCTGACCAGCCGCGAGGAGATCAACCGGCATCTCTCCAGCGTCCTCGACGAGACCACCGGCCGCTGGGGCATCAAGGTGACCCGGGTCGAGATCAAGGCGATCGAGCCGCCGCCGAGCATCCGCGACTCCATGGAGAAGCAGATGCGCGCCGAGCGGGAACGGCGCGCCACGATCCTCAACGCCGAGGGCCACAAGCAGGCCCAGATCCTCACGGCCGAGGGCGAGAAGCAGGCCGCGGTGCTGCGCGCCGACGGTGACCGGCAGTCGCGCATCCTGCAGGCCGAGGGCCAGGCCAAGGCGATCCGTACGGTGTTCGACGCGATCCACCAGGCCAACCCGTCGCAGAAGGTGCTGGCGTACCAATACCTGCAGGCCCTGCCGCAGATCGCCAACGGCACCGCCAACAAGGTGTGGATCGTGCCGGCCGAGCTGAACAAGGCGCTCGAGGGCCTGGGCGGCGCGCTGGGCGGCCTGGCGAACATGGCCGGCGACGTGCCGGCGGCCTCGGTCGACTCGGCGTCCGTCGAGCGCGAGGCCAAGGCCGCGGCTCGGGCCGCTGAGGCCGAAGCGGCCAAGGTGGGCGAGCAGGTACGCGAGGCGGAGGCCCAGGTGAGCGGCGACCCCGACCGTACGGCCGCGTTGCCCGCCCCCGACGCGATCCCGCCGTCGGCCGCGCTGGGCGGCGCCGACTACAACGGGCTGGCCGAGCGCGAACGCGCCTAGCCCGGTCGGGAAGCGGCCGGCCGCCGCCGATTCTGAGAATCGGCTGCGAGCCGGCCGCTTCGTTTGGAATGCTCTGGCCAGGATTTTCCGACGGTTGCCCCCGGGCCGCTCGGCTTGAGCCCAGGCGAGGCGTAGCCATGAGCATCAGCCATCACCACACGGCCAGCGGCCGCCCGTTACGGGTCGCTCCGGCCTGGGTCGGCGGCGCGCGCCCGGCCGCCGGGCCGGGGGGCAAGGACCACCTCCTGCCGGTACGCGAGGCGGTGTGGATCTGGTCGGTCCGGCGCTACGCCCGGCTGGCCCTCTGGGCGCTGCCCGCGGTCGCCCTGCTCGACGGGTGGGTGTCGCTGGGCATCGAGGCGCCGTTCGGCCCGCTCGTGGTCCAGCTGGCCGCCGGCTGGCTGGCCGCGGTGACGATGGTGGCCCTGGCCGGGCTGCTGGCCGGTACGCGGGCCCGGCGCGCCGCCCTCGCCGGCCTGCTGATCGGCCTCGCCGGCCTGCTCCTCACGGCGCCGCTGGCCGCGCTGCCGGAAGGCACCGCGGCGGCCGGCACGCCGTTGACCGCCGGCCAGCTCGGCCCGGTCGTCGTGCTGGCGGCCGTCGCGACCGGCACCGGCTGGCTGCTGCTCGGCTGGGCGGTGTTCCGCTCCCGGCTGGTCAACCCCGCCGACGGCGTGCTGCTGATGCTGGCCGCCGTCGCCATCGCGGCCGGCTCGCACGCCCGGCAGCCGTTGCCCACCGTGGGGGCGCTGCTCCTGCTGGCCGCGGGCACCGGCCTGGCCTGGACCGGCGGGCGCCTGATCCCGCGCAGCTGACCGCCGCAGCCGGGCGTTTGTCGTACCGCAGTGGCATGCTCCTCCCAGGGGGTCACGAAGGGGGAGGCGCATGGCCAAGGTGGTCGCCGACATCTCGATGTCCCTGGACGGATTCGTCACCGGGCCCGATCCGAGCCCGCGGCAGGGCCTCGGCCGCGGCGGAGCGGGCCTGCACACCTGGGCGTTCGAGCAGGACAGCACGGATCGCGCGGTGCTGGCCGAGGCGGTCGACGCGACCGGCGTGGTGATCATGGGCCGCCGGCTGTTCGACGTCGTCGACGGCCCGGGCGGGTGGACCGACGAGGTGGGCTACGGCGCGCGGCTGGCCGGCCAGCAGCCGGTGCTGGTGGTCACCCGCGAGCCGCCGGAAAAGGTGCGGCTGGCCGAGCGGTTCACCTTCGTGGTCGACGGCATCCGCAGCGCGGTGGCCAAGGCGGTCGCCATGGCCGAGGATCGCGACGTCGTCATCATGGGCGGCGGCCAGACCGTCCGCCGGGCGATCGAGGCGGGCGTGGTCGACGAGCTCCGGCTGCACCTGTCGCCGGTGCTGCTCGGCTCGGGCACGCCGCTGTTCGACGGCGCCGCGCCGCGCACGCTCCGGCAGATCCACGTCCGCCCGTCCGGCCACGCCACCCACCTGACCTACCGGGTGGACTGACGTCCGCCCGGCTTCCGGGTGGACTGACCGGCTAGAAACGGCAGGATTGGCCGTTTGTGGTGCAGACCGACGGCTGCTCGGTCGAGCCGGAGCGGTTGAACTGGAAGCGCAGCGGGGCCGAGGCGCCGGCGGCCAGCGGCACCGAGGAGGTCCAGATGTAGGTCTGCCCGCTGCGCCGCATGGTCGGCTGCGGCAGGCCCTCCAGCCACGACGTGCGCAGGCTGCCCACGCCGCTCGGGAAGGTCAGCGTGACCGTCCAGTTCCGGTCGCCGCCGAACGCGTTGGTGAGCATGACCTGGCCGATGAACGAGTCGCCGTACGAGTTGTTCACCTGATAGCGGCCGGTGACCGGCGACGGGGGCGGGGCCGGAGCCGGGGCGGCGGTGGTCGGGCGGGTGGTGGGCCGGGTCGTCGGGCGGTGGCCGGGCCGGGTCGTGGTGGGCCGGGTGGTGGTGGGGAGCGCCTCGTCGCCCTCCGGGGCGTTGGCGGCCGGGACGGCTGGGGGTTGCCCGACCGGCACGACGACCGGCGGCTCCGTGCCGTCCGCGGCCGGCGTCGAGGGGATGGTGGCGGGCTCCATCGGCAGAGCCAGCGGCGGCTGCGGCGGGGGCAGCGGGTGCTCGGTCGACCACGGCTCGAGCCGGACCGCGGCGATCACCAGCAGCGCGACGAGGGAACCGATCCCCGCGATGGCGGGAACCCAGGGCAGCACGCCCCACACGCGGTCCATGCCTGACTTTTGCCGCATATCTCTACATCCAGCTCGATAATTCGCGTAACGCCCGCTGAAGGCTAGCGAGATCAAATCCAATAGACAAGTGCCGATTTCCGCCCGTCAGGGGCGTCTGTGCACGGGCACGTTACGCTACCGATCGGTAGTTACCAAGCCTTCCGAGCTCCCAGAACGCGATGGCGGCCGCCGTCGCCACGTTGAGCGAATCGACGCCGTTCTGCATCGGGATGGCCACCCGCACGTCGCTGGCCGCCAGCGCGGCCCGGGTCAGCCCCGGCCCCTCGGCTCCCAACATCAACGCCGGCCGTTCCCGGTCACCCGCGCTCAACTCCTGCAGCGGCACCGCATCGTGGCCCGGGGTCAACGCCAGCAGCCGGAACCCGGCCGCGCTCACCTCCTTGAGCGCCTCCGGCCAGGCGTCGGCCTTCGCGTACGGGATGGCGAAGACCTCGCCCATGCTCACCCGCACGGCCCGCCGGTAGAGCGGATCGGCGCAGGTCGGCGACAGCACGACGCCGTCGATGCCGAGGGCCGCCGCGCTGCGGAAGAGCGCACCCAGGTTGGTGTGGGTGTTCAGACCCTCCAGGACGACCAGCCGGCGCGCCCGGCCCAGCAGCTCCGCGAGCGACGGCAGCGGCCGCCGGTGGAACGACGCCAGCACACCCCGGTGCACGTGGAAGCCGGTGATCGACTCCAGCACGGCCGGGCTGCCCGCATAGACCACCGCGTCGGCCGGCAGGTCGGCGAACTGCTCCACCCGCTTCTCGTCGACCAGCACCGACCGCAACGAATAGCCGGCCCGCAACGCCCGCCGGATCACCAACTCGCCCTCGGCGATGAAGAGCCCGTTCGGCGGCTCCCATCGCGTACGCAACTCCAGGTCGGTCAGCGCGCGATAGTCACCGATCCGCTCGTCGTCCGCGCTCTCCACCCGCAGTACCGCCACCCGCCCATTGTGCCGACCGCCGCCGGGCGCCGGGTACGGTGGTCCCGCCATGCTGACAACCGAACGCCTGATCCTGCGCCAATGGCGCGACGACGACCTCGACGCCTGGGCCGCGCTCAACGCCGACCCCGAGGTCCGCGAGTTCTTCCCGGCCGTGCTCACCCGGGAACAGTCCGCCGCGTCCCTCACGTTCTTCCGCGACGAGCTCGCCACCCGCGGCTGGGGCTGGTGGGCCGTCGAGGAGGGCGCCACGGGCCGGCTCATCGGCATGGCCGGCCTCGACCCGGTCGACGAGGGCCTGCCGTTTCACGGCGTCGAGGCCGGCTGGCGGCTGGCCCGGGAGGCGTGGGGCAAGGGTTATGCCACGGAGGCCGGGCGCGCCGTTCTCGGGTACGGATTCGAGTCGCTCCGGTTGTCCGAGATCCTCGCCGTCACGGCCGCCGGCAACGTTCGCTCGCAGGCCGTGATGCGCCGCCTCGGCATGACCCACGACCCGGCCGAGGATTTCGACGACCCGACCGTGCCGGTGGGCCCGCTGCGTCGCTCGGTCCTGTACCGAAAATTGTCAGAGGGGCCCGCCAAGATAAAGGCATGACCCCCGAGCTGACGATCGCTCCGCTGTCCGAGCTGCGCCGCCGGCGCAGCGCGAAGTGGCGCACGTTTCCGCGCGATGTGCTGCCGCTGTTCGTCGCCGAGATGGATTACGACCTGGCCCCGCCGGTCGCCGAGGTGCTGCATGACGCCGTCCGGCGCGGCGACACCGGCTATCCGCTACCGGCGCCCGAGCTCGGCGAGGCCTACGCCGGGTTCGCCGGCCGGCGGTGGGGCTGGGCGGTCGACCCGGCCCAGGTCACCGCGGTGGCCGACGTCGGCGTCGGGGTGGTCGAGCTGCTGCGGGTGCTGGCCCGCCCGGGCGACGCCGTGGCGATCAGCCCGCCGGTCTATCCGCCGTTCTTCGAGTGGGTGCCCGAGACCGGCAACCGCATCCTCGAGGTGCCGCTGACCCGCGACGAGTCCGGCTACCGGCTCGACCTCGCGGCGCTGGAGGCGGCGTTCGCGACCCACCCGGCGGCGTATGTGCTGTGCAACCCGCACAACCCGGTGGGCCGGGTGCACACGGCCGACGAGCTGGCGGCCCTGGTGCGGCTCGCCCGGCTCTACCAGGTGGCGATCATCAGCGACGAGATCCACGCGCCGCTCGTGCTGCCCGGCGCCACCTACACGCCCATGCTCACCGTCCCGGGCGCCGCCGAGGTCGCGGTCGCCGTGGTCTCCGCCAGCAAGGCGTTCAACCTGGCCGGCCTGAAATGCGCGGCGGTGGTGACCGCCGCACGCCGGATGGCCCAGGCGGTCGAGCGGGTGCTGTTCGCCCCCGACGACCGGGTCGGGCATTTCGGTGTCCTCGCCTCGATCGCCGCCTTCACCGACGGCGACCCGTGGCTGGCGTCCCTGATCGCCACGCTCGACGCCCGCCGGACCCAGCTCGGCGACCTGCTCAGTGAGCATCTGCCGGCGATCCGCTGGGTGCCGCCGCAGGCCACGTACCTGTCGTGGCTCGACTGCTCCGCCCTGGGCACCGACGACGCGCCGCGCGACCTGTTCCTCGACAAGGCCCGCGTGGCGCTCGAGCCAGGCACCCGTTTCGGCGCCGCGGGCGCCGGCCACGTCCGGCTCAACTTCGCCACCAGCCCCGAGATTCTCACCGAGGCGGTGACGCGCATGGCGGCGGCAACGGGTTGAGTGACAAGCTCCTCGCTGGGTAGGCCGGACGGAGAGTCAGCGACGGCAGTACGGTTGTACTGTTCGCGTGATCCGCTCCAGCGGAGGTGTGCCAGTGTCGTCCGGGTCGGGCTCGAGTTCGGGCGCAGACCAGCATCTGCTGGCCCTGCTCCGGGCCATCCGCCTACGCCAGGCCGCCCCCGACGCGGCCGCCGCCGGCGCCGCCGACACGGCCGCGGCGCTGACCGAGCTGAGCCAGACCGCCGACGACCAGTCGAGCGCCGAGCCCGGCCAGGCTCGCCCGAGCGGCGCGCCGGGTCACGGGCAGTCGGGCGGCGAGGCCGGTCGGGTTCGGCCGGGCGAGGGGCCAGGCCAGTTCTGGGCGAGCGACGAGTCGCGAAACGGGCAGCCGGGTGGCGAGCCGGGTCAGCTTCGGCCGGGCGGCGACGGCGGCCCGGCTGGGCGGGGCGAGGCCGGGCCTCGCTCGTTGCCTTCCGCGGAGGTGCGCGGGCCGACGCTGCCGCCCAGCGGCGCCGCCCATGAGCTTCCACCCGGCGAGGGCCGCGGTGCGCTTCCGCCCGGTGCCTCCCGACTCGGCCTACCGCCGGCCCCGCCTCGCCCCGGCGAGCCGACAGCGCCCGCTGCGCAGCCGGTGCGGCCGCGTTGGGCAGCCGCCGACCCGGCCCCGGCCCCCGAGGGCAGCGGCTCGCCGTCCGGGGTGGGCCCGCCCGGTGCCGGGCCGTTCGACCGTCCGGGCGGTGCGATCCAGCCGCCGCTCACGCCGAGCGGGCGGGCACAGCCGTTCACTCCCAGCGGGTCCGGCGGGTTTGACGCGGAGATGGATGAGGTCGGCCGTCCCAGCCGGAACCGTTTCGCCGGATTGCCCGTGCCCCAACCGCCCGTCCCCCAACCGCCCGCGGCCGGGCCGCCTGCCGGGATGCCGCCTCCGGCCGTGCGGCAGCCGGTCGTGCCGCCGACGGTTGTGCCACCTGCGGGCCGGTCGGTGGCCGGTGGTCCGTCGGGTGGCCGGCTGTCTTCCGGTGGCCGTCCGGGAGCTCGGGCGGGCGGTGCTGCCGACGCGCCGCCGCCGGCCGAGCGGATGCCCGGCCGGCCGCGGTGGGCCTCCGGCGAGCGGTCCGCGCCGGTCAGCCCGATCATTCCGGTGGGCGGCGGTGACGGTCCTGTTCCGCCGATTCCGCGGCTGCCCGGGCCGCAGCCTCCGCGCGTACCGGGATTGGAAACCCCGCACATCACTCCGCCGATGGTCACCCCGGGGCGGCGGGCGGCCTCGGCCGACGGCATGGATCCGGCCGACGATGCACTCCTGCGCGAGACTCAGCGCCTGCTCAGCAGCAGCCTGAACATCGCCGGTGGACCGGACGCGGTGGCCGGCCGCCTGCGTGCCGCGCTGCTCCAGGCCGACCCGGCGCTGATCGCCGCGCTGCCCGGCGGCCCGCGGACGCATACCGATCAGCTCTCCCGGGCGCTCACCTGGCTCGTCCGTCACCTGGCCAGCCCGCCGCTCCTGGTCGACGGCTGCGCCCGGCTCGGCGCGGCGCTCGCCGAGTGCGGCGTGGCACCGCACCAGCTCCAGATGGTCGGCGCGGCGCTGGCCGAGGCGCTGCGGGCGGGCATGCCGACCGGTGCCTGGCGGCAGGACTTCGATCTGGCGTGGCGGTCGACCTGGCAGCACGCGTTCGAATGGATCCGGCACGGCGAGATCGAGGCTGCCTACCGGCCGTTGGCCTGGAGCGCCGTCGTCGTCGAGCACGACCTGCGGCGGCCCGACCTGGCCGTGATCCGGCTCCGGCCGCAGCTGCCGATGCCGTTCCGGCCGGGACAGTACGCCCGGATCGAGGTGCCCGAACTGCCCGGGGTCTGGCGGCCGTATTCGCTGGCCGGAGCGCCGCGCCGCAACGATCTCATCGAGTTGCACGTGCGGGCCAAGACGCAGAGCGGGGTGAGCGGCACACTGGTCTACCGCACGAGGCCGGGCGACCACGTGCGGCTGAGCCGGGCCGAGGGCTCGATGGGCCTGCCGGAGTCGCCGGAGCGTGACCTGCTGATGATCGCGGGGGACACCGGCGTGGCACCGCTCAAGGCGCTCCTGACCGAGCTGGCGGACACCGGTGACGGGCGCTCGGCGGTGCTCTTCTGGGGCGTACGGAACCTGGACGAGCTCTACGACATCGACGAGATCACCGAGGTCGCCCGCTCAGCGCGCCGGGCCACCGTGGTGCCGGTGGTCTCCGAGGGCAACCCCGGACCGTACGCATCCGGCCTGGTCACCGACGCGGTCGCCGCGTACGGCGAGTGGTCGGAGCACGAGGTCTACCTCGCGGGCCCGCCGCTGATGCTCGCCGCGACCGGCGCCGCGTTGCACCAGCTCGGTGTCTCCCCGGAACGCATCCACCACGACGCCCCCGAGTAACCGGAACCGTGGGGCCCCGGCAGCGTCCCGATCGACGCCATCCCACCTGGCCGGGGTGCCGCGGTCCGGTCCGATTTTCGCCACACCGGGTGGTTGGGGGCATAGTGCCTCGATGCACGGCCACGGGCGTCGCGGGTGTGGGGCGACACGCCGGTGAGCTCGCGCTGCTGGCCCACTGCAGGGTTGGCGACGGGGCCGGTCGGGCTAGGGCACGGCGTAGCCGGGGACCGACGGCCAGCGGACCGTGAGCACCACCGACTCCTCGGCCGCAAACCACGAGTGGTCGACGCCCTTGCCCCAGATCACGTAGTCGCCCGGTTCGGTGAGTACCACGTCGCGATCCGGCAGCTCGACGTGGAACCGGCCGCTGATCAGCATCAGCAGAGCCGTGCGTTCGTCGCCGGTCACCCACTGGGCGCGGCGGTCGCCCTTCGGGTGGCGGCCCCACTTGATCTCCACGTCGGTGCTGTGCCGTGGGTCGTCCGGCGGCCGGAAATGCCCGAGCAGCCAGCCGCGCTCGCCGGGCGCGTCGACATCCGCCTTGCCGACGTAGATCACAGCGCGTCGGCGAGGATCTTGGCGTACGCCGGTGGGACGTACGTCGGTCCGCCCGGGGTCAGCACGTCCTCGCGGGACGCCGCCGCCCACGCCTCCGGCGGCACCGCCGCCCGCAACGCGACCAGCACCGGCGCGTCGTCGGTGAGCATCGACAGCGCGACCAGGGACTCCTCCACCTCGCCCACACATTCGAACGGCTTGTGCGCGTCGATGCCGAGCAACTCCAGGAAGCCGGGGATCTGTGCCGGATTGGCGAACAGGTCGTGTCCGAAAATGTTCGTCAGCCGTTTGCGGTCCATCGCGGGTGCCATGGCCAGGAAGACGAAGCGGCACTTCGGGCAGTCGCCGCACCACCGGGCGGTCGGGTCATGCAGCTTGAACGCCTTGTTGCAGCTGGTCACCACATCGTCGTACGCGTCGTGGCGGGCGAACAGCTGCGCGATGTGCAGTTCGGACAGCGCCCGCAGGAGCGAGAAGTATGGCTCGGTGAGCCCGGCGTGGGCGGTCACCGCGGCCCGCAACAGACCCTCCGCCGCGACCCCTTTGGACCATTGATGGTTGACCTCGTGACCGTTCCAGACCAGGTTGGGATCGCTGGCCGAGCGCTCGTTCGACATCACCACCGGGCCGAGCCCGTGCCAGACCGCGGTGGCCACGGCGATCAGCGAGTTGATCGCGGTGACCGGAATGTGGCCGTTCAGCGCGCCGGCCTTGTTCAGCTCGAACAACCGCGGGTCGAGCTGCCGGCGGGCGGCGAGCGCGTCCAGCCCGGAGGCGGCGTTCACCTTTTTGATCACCGGGTTGGGGTTGACCGAGAACGGGACCGGGTCGAGCCCGGCGGCCCGCAGGATCTCCAGCGTGACGATCGAGTCCTTGCCCCCGCCGACCGCGGACAGCGGCCGGCCGTGCGAGTTGTCGACCGGCGCGGCGGGTGCCGTCTCGCCGGGCACCTCGACGGTCAGCTCCAGCACGTGCGGGAGCTGGTTGCGGTAGGCGTACTCGGCCATGCCCTTGGTGTAGACCGCTGTGAAGAACTCCCGGGCGGCGCGAGGTACCGGCTTCGGAGCGACGACCCGGGCGGGCGCGCCGACCTTGAAATAGCTGACCCCGGCGACGACATGCAAAAGATCGAGTACGCGGTGGAGCGCCTCCGGCACGGCCGCGGGGCTCGGCGGCACCGGCAGCGTGATGGTCTCGGTGAAGGCGAGCGGTTCGGGCCCGTCGAGCACGTAGTCGAACGTCACCACCCCGGTCACGGGGTCGAAGGCGTACGAGGGAAAGCGCATGACGTCGAACCGCACCCGGAAACTCCTGTCTTTTCGCCGACCGGCAATACTAGTTCGACGCGACGAACTTGCTCGGTGTGAACTCGCCCAGCCGCGGCGCGCCCGCCGTGGGCTCGCCCGGTGTGGGGTGGCTCGGCGGGGTTGGCTCGGTGTGAGGTGGGCTTGATCAGGGCTTGCTCGGCGTGGGTGGGGTTCGGCGGGGCTTGGCCGCCTCGAGACTGTGTGCGCGGTGCGACTCGGTTGGGCCGCGGGGCTTGGTTGGGGTGGTTGTTCGATGGACCGGGAGGGGACGACGTGCGTCTGACAGACCTGAGCGGCCGATCGGTGGCGGTCTGGGGGACCGGTCGGGAGGGCCGTGCGGCGGTCACCGCGATCGCCCGGCACAACCCGTCCCGGCTGATCGCGGTCGACGACAGTGCCAACTTCCTCTCCATCGCCTGGGAGGGGGAACTCGCCAAGCTCGCGCCGCTGGCCGGCGGCGACCACGCTTTCCCGGCGCTGGTGACCGCCGACGTGGTGGTGCGCTCGCCGGGTGTGCCGCAGACGCACCCATGGATGACGGACCTCCGCGAGCGCGGCGTCCACGTCACAGGCGGTAGCGCTCTCTGGATGGCCGATCACGCAGCGCAAACTATCGGCGTCACCGGCAGCAAGGGCAAGAGCACCACCTCCAGCCTGATCAGTCACCTGCTGTCCGCGGTGGGCCGGCCGAACGTCTTCGGCGGCAACATCGGCGTACCGTTGCTCGATCTTCCCCCCGCCGAGCTGTACGTTCTGGAACTCTCCAGCTACCAGTGCGCCGACCTGACCGACTCGCCCCGCGTGGCGGTCGTGACGGCGCTTTTCCCGGAGCATCTCGACGCGCACGGCGGCGAGCGTGAGTACTACCGCGACAAGCTCAACCTGCTCGGTCACCAGCCCGAGATGATCGTGGTGAACGGCGCTGACCAGCGCCTACGCGACGAGATCCGCGGCCGCACCGACGCGAACGGCTTCCCGCCGATCCCGGCGGGCGCCGACGACTCACGCTTCCGTATCGAGGACGACCTGGTCTACTGCAGCGACGACCCGCTCTTCCCGCGCGCGGCGCTCCGGCTCAAGGGCGCGCACAACGGCCGCAACCTGTGCGTGGCGCTGGCCGTACTCGACGGACTCGGCATCGACGTGCTCGCCCAGAAAGACGAGATCCGTACGGCGGTCGAGGCCTTCGAGGGCCTGCCGCACCGCCTCGCCGAGATCGCCGACCCGTCCGGCTTGACGTTCGTCGACGACACGCTTTCCACCAGCCCCTACGCCACGATGCATGCGATCGACGCGTACCAGGGACGCCCGCTCACAGTGCTGGTGGGCGGCAACGACCGCGGCCTCGATTACGCTCCGCTACGCGACTTCCTCCGCGACCGTCGACTCACCGTGATCGGCCTCCCCGACAGCGGCCCCCGCATCCTCGCCGAACTGGCCGACCTCCCCGGCATCCGCACCGAACACGCCGAGGACCTCCCGGCAGCCGTGCGCCTCGCACGCAAACTCACCCCGCCGGCGGGGGTTGTGCTGCTTTCCCCGGGAGCCCCAAGCTACGGACAGTACCGAAACTTCGAACACCGCTCCGAGGTCTTCCTCCAGGCAATCCGCGACTCGGCCTGACCACCTCAAACCCCGGGACTCTCTGTCACCCGCCGACCGAAGTCAGAGGCCGTTCACCGCCGCCCGGCGGCGGGATCGACTCAGTTCCCCCACACCCGGACATTTCCGAGACGCACCCATCCCGGCGGCCCCACCGCGCCGGGCGGTGCCTTCGTGCCCGGCGGTCCTTCGCGCCCGGCCGCCTCACCGCGCCCGGCATGCCTTCGTGCCCGGCGACTCCACCCCTCCCGGCGGTTACCCCATGGGCGGCCGAGTTCGGGATTCTCGTCAGGAGCATCCGGGCCCGAAGAACTGGATTACAGAGTCTCCCCGTCGAGCGAAGCGATGTAGTCGGCGAGTAGGGGATTATCCGACAGCCGGCGCTCGCTGACCGGCGTGGGAAAACCTTTACCAGCTCGCGGGCGGGGAGGGCAGACCGAGCCGACTCAGTTTCCGACCGTTCCTTCGGATACTCCCGCCCGATCAACATGGGGCTGCGTGGGGTGGTGGGCGCAGCTTCACAAGGTCGTTGTGGTCGGGGCGGCTAGCTCGTGGCCTGGTGGTGATCTTGCGAGGGCTGCGTAGTGGGCGTGGCTTCGTGCGGTCTTGGTAAATCTTTTGATCTTTTGAGGGGTGTGGTTCTGGCTGTCCGCGATATGGGCTGTGTGGACTATGTGGGATCAACCGTTTGGCGTTGTGTGGCCGGACAAGCGGCCTATGACAAAACGGGATACAGGTGGACATGTGATGGCGGTCACTCCGTAAAGAACATTTCCGGATTGATGGCGGTCAAGTGGGGCCGCTCGGTCGCGCGCGCATCGATGCAGGTCAGGTAACGGTTTGAAAACTTCGCCCATGGGCTTGACACGGAGGGGCGTTTAGTAAGAACTTTTACCGCGACAGTAAACCTTCCTTTCTGAAAGGGTGGCCAATGAGCGAGCCGGAGATGGACGGCACCGCGTCGACCGCGGTCGTCGACTCCCTGGTTCGTGGTGACCAGGTCACTCCCAGCCAGGAGGCAACGGACCCGGCCGCCGCGCAGCCGGGCGGGGCGAGCGAAACGCCGGGCGGGCCGGGCGGGGCTAGCGGGACGCCGGGCGGGGCTAGCGGGACGCCGGGC
>Ga0070668_100002756_pt1 | contig 12918 bp, 10 predicted proteins | sample KBSS43metaG_FD_64661 | JGI IMG/M metagenome (GOLD analysis project Ga0070668, IMG submission 64661) | Switchgrass rhizosphere microbial communities from Kellogg Biological Station, Michigan, USA - KBS S4-3 metaG | ecosystem: Host-associated > Plants > Roots > Rhizosphere > Soil ... | reverse complement strand
GGGCAGCGCTCCGACCGCGATACTCAGCGTGCCCGACTCGTTGAAGCAGGGAATCTGGATGATGAGTTTCACGTGGCTGCCGACCCCTCCATGCGTCGCCGGATTGTAGGGTATTGTGGCGCGGGCCCGTTAACGGCGGTCGTGATTGCGCAGGTGCGGGTTTCCGGCGCGCGGGCGCCGCGCTCGGGTCATTCCCGTCATTGCGGAGCGCGCCGTGGGGTCCGAGGTTTTTTCCGTCATCGCAGCGACGTTCCATGGCAATCGTGGCGCGCAGGCCATGCTCGAGACGGTGATCGGACGCCTGCGACGCGAACGCCCTTCGCTTCGCTTCCATGTGTTCAGTTACTACCCGCACCAGGATCGCCGCTTGGTCGATGCCGATCACGTCGTCGTCCACAGCGCCACGCCGCTCGCCCTCGTCGCCTGGCTGCTGCCCTGGTCGCTGTTGTTCGGTCTGCTGCTGCGCCTGTTCGGTCGCGGCGTCCTGCCGGTCGCGCCGGCGGCCATCCGCGCGTTGGCGCAATCGCGCGCGCTGGTCGATCTGGCGGGCGTCTCGTTCATCGATGGACGCGGCAAGTTCCTGCCGTTCAATGCGCTGACGCTCTTGCCTGCTTGGTTGCTCGGCACGCCGATCGTGAAGATGCCGCAGGCCATGGGCCCGTTCGAACGCCCCGTCAACCGGATGCTGGCGGGCCTGCTGCTGCCGCGCTGCGACATGGTCTGGGCGCGCGGGGCGGGCACTTACGATCACCTGCAGGCATCGCGCTTGCGCGGCCTGCGCTTCGCGCAAGCCGACGACATCGCCTTCAATCATCATGACGACTACGACCTCACGCGAGAGAACGCCGATGTCGTCGACGCGTTGTTGCGCGAGTTACGCACGCAGCGCGCGCGCGCGCCCGCTGACGTCGTGGTCGGCATCTGCCCGAGCTCGGTCGTCGCCGCACGCACCGGCGGCCGTCGCTACGAGGCCATGCTGGCCACGCTGGTGCAGGATCTTTCGAGGCGCGGTTGCCAGGTCGTGCTGTTTCCCAATGCCACGCGCGAGCACGGCGAAGGAGAACGCAACAACGACCTGCCGCTCCTGCGCAGGATCCGCTACGCAAGCGGCGAGGACGCCGCGCCGTTGTTGTTCGACCGCGACGTCAGCGCGTCCGGCATCAAGCGCATCATCGCGGCGACCGACCTCGTGCTGACCTCCCGTTTCCATGCGATGGTCGGCGCGCTCGCGTTGCAGGTTCCCGTGGTCGTGCTCGGATGGAGCCACAAATACGCCGAAGTGATGGCGCGATTCGGTCTCGACGACTACGTACTCAACGAAAGCGTGCTGGATGAAGGCAAGCTCGACGAAAGCAGGCCATCGACATTCGTGCTCGCCGCGATCTCCGAGCGCGAACGGATCCGGCGCCTGATCGTCGAACATCTCCCGGAGGTGTCGGCAAGCGCCGAGCGGCCGGTGCTGTCGCTGCTCAGCGACGCGTTCGGAGCCGACCTTGCGTAGCCGCTGGTTGAATCTGGCGAAATGGGCATGGATCGCCGGCGTGATCGTGGCCGCATGCGTCCTGGTCGGCCGCGCGTGGCCCGGTATTTCGGACATGCTCGCAAGCCTCGACGGACGATGGCTCGGGCTGAGCATCGCGACGACGCTCGTCGCGAAGTTCCTGCTGGGCGAGAACGCGCGCCTGGCCGCGTCGCGTTGCGGGATCGAGCTGGGATATCCGGACGCATTTCGCCTGTACAACCTCAGCCAGCTCGGCAAATATCTGCCCGGGTCGATCTGGCAATTCGTGGGGCGGGCCGCGGCGTACCGACATCGTGGCGCTGCGTTCGAGCGCATTCGCGATGCGCTTGTCGCGGAGAACGTCTGGACCCTGGCCGGTGCGGGATTTGCCGCGTTGCTGTTCGCGGCGCCCGCCTCGATGAAGATCATCACCAGCGGAGGCATCGCCCCCGCCACGGCTTGGTGGATCGGCGGACTTGCGGCTTTGTCGATGCTGGCGGCGGCGATCGCGCTGATGCGTGCGCCCGGCAAATTGCGCGGCTATATCGATGTTTGCATGCCCACGCCGCGCGTGATCCTGGTGCAGGGCTTGCTCTGGACCATGATGGGCGCGGCGTTCTGGTCGTTGGCGAATGCATGCGGCATTGCGCTGCCGCTGGGCTTGTCGATCGGCTTGTTCGGGCTTGCTTATGCCGTCGGATTCCTGGTGCCCCTCGCGCCCGCCGGATTGGGCGTGCGCGAGGCCATCCTCACCGTCGGGCTGTTGCCGTCGCTGCCGGCGGCGCAGGCCATTACCGTGACCTTGCTCGCGCGCGTCGTGTACGTGCTGGTCGAACTGGCGCTGGTCGCGTTGCAGGATGTCGTCATGTCGTGGTCCGGTCGCCGCCGCGACGGCGGCCGATCGGCTCCCTGAATCAGGCGCGCGCTGCGCCGGCGTTTCAAGCGCCCAGATCGTTGTAGCGACGAATCAATTCAAGCGATTTCTTCTCCGAGTAGGCGACCATGCCTTCCGGATCCGGGTAGCCGATCGCTACCAGCATGATCACGCGCTCGTCGACGTCCAGGTGCAGCACGTGTTCCATGCGCCGTTCCAGCGGTTCGAAATCCGGCCAGTTGATCACGCTCGAGGCCAGCCCCAGGCTTTCCAGCGCGAGCATGAAGGGCATGCATGCCAGCGCACTGTCGACATAGATGCCGTGGCGATCGCGCGGGCTGAAATAATGGTTGAGGCGGCCCACGACCACCGCGATGGTCGGAATCTGGTGGGAATAGCCGGCGCTGCCGAACGGAATGGAAGCCACCAACCGCACCAGCGCCTCGTCGTCGAAAATGCGGAATTCGTAGGGCAGTCGATTGCAGGACGATGGCGACTGGATGCCGACGCTCAACGCCTTGTCGATCAGTTCGCGCGGCACTTTCGTGGGCAGGAACCAGCGCACCGATCGGCGCTGGCGCGCAAGATCGAGCAAGTCCTCGTAGCGGACGCTGCTTTTGATGCCTTCCGCGCGCCGATACGGGATGCGCCCGGAATCGCCGGGATCGTAGATGGCGCGCGTGGCGGAGAATCGGGCGCGGGCTTCGGCGACCACCGGGTTGGCCGGATCGACCACCGCAAAATAACGCGCAAGCACATCGTGCGCCCACGCCAGCTCGGTGGCGCCTGCGGCCGTGGCCGTCGTATCCCGGCCGATCGCGCGCTCGTAGAACTCGATGCTCTCGGTCAGGTAGTCCAGCGCGAACACGGGCCTGGCCGGCCGCATCAGCAGGCCCTTCTCGAGGCGATGGATATTGCGCCGGAGTTCGGTGCTCGTCTGGCGCGATGTCCGCAGGTTTCGGTAGTAGTCGCGCCGCCCGCGCAACACCGCGAATTGCTCCCGGTTGAAAGAAGGGATGCTCAGCACGCTGTAGACGATCGACGTCAGGCGGTTGGCTGCCAGCACCTCGAGCGCGATGCGCATCGCGCCCTCGTAGCCACGGCGGATCCAGACGACGGCGAGCAATCGTTTGGCGATTTCCTTGAGCCGGTTCAGCATATGGCCATCTTTGCCTGGGCGACGAAGCCGCGTTTCGCGCGGCATCGGTGCGGTGGATTCTGCCAGAAACGATGCTGTCCCGCGGTTCGGCGCACCGTCCCGCGCGGTCGCGATCGGGACGCCGCATCGCCTATGCTGTCGCCGCTCACACTTGGCCAGATGACCGAGAACGCTCTTGACCCCGCTCGCACATGCCCGGCAGCAGACCATGAAAGACGCGCAGCGCCCTGCGTTTGCCGCAGACGCCAGGCTGCTTTCGGTCGCGATGTGGTGCCTGGTGATCGTCGCATTCGCCAATGCGATGCTGCACGTGCTCGAGGTCTGCAGGCCGCTGATCTCCTCGGACTACTGGATGTGGGTCGACCCGTTCCTGCCCGATGCGGTCAACGGCCAGCTCGACCTCGGGAATTTCCTCGTCAAGCGCGCCGGCGTGGATCATGCGCAGCCGCTCAACAGGCTCGTCATGCTGATCCTGTATCGCTACTTCGATCTGGATTTCATGGTCGAAGGCATCTTGTCGATGTTGTTCGGGCTCGCGGCGCTGATGGTGCTGTACCGTGCCATCGTGGCCGATGCGCCGCGCGAGGGGCGCGACCTGACGTTTCATGCGCTGTTCGTCGCCGTCGCAGCCGTGTTCTTCTCCTTGAACACATCGATGATCTACAGCTATTCCATCGTCACGACGTGGTTCTCGCTATACCTGTTCGTGTTTCTGCAGGCGTGGCTGGCATGGCGGGTGCTCGACGGACGGGCTTGGTGGCCGTTCGCGCTGGTCTGCTTCGCGTACGGCATCATCGGCGACGATTCGGCACTGATGCTGGGCGCCGCGTTCGTGCCAGGCGTGGCCCTTTACGCGTGGCGGACGCGGCAGGTTCGCCGACCGATCCTGGTCCTGGCGTTGCTCGGCGCTGCGCTGATCGCCTGCCGGTTGGTGTACCTGCAGTACGGCACCATCGTCGGCAGCACGCAGGCGGTCTTCAACCAGCCGCTCTCGGCGCGCGTGCTGGCCCTCGCCGCCGACTGGCGCGAAGCGTGGCGATGGATCGTCATCCCGGCTGCGTCGGGGATCGCGGATGTCTTCGCTTTGCAAACCATGTTCGGATCGCTGTGGCAGTCCGTGCAGCTGTTCGTCGCCGCCTTGGTCTGCGGCGCGCACGTGTGGTTCTGGTGGGCTGCGTTGCGCCTGCGCGTGGGGAGTGCGTGGTTTTCGGCCGTCATCGTGATGTTGTTGTTCTATGCGCACGTGGCCGCTCTCCTGTTCGGCCGCGTGGCCGCGAAAGGCGTGTCGTACCTGGAGCAGCCGCGTTACGTCAGCTTCTACCAGTTGGGCATCGTCGCCCTGCTGGTGATGGCCATGGCGTGGAGGTTGGAGCACGGCGGCGCGGCGCGGCGACGCTGGCTCGTGTTCGTGGCGCTGGCGCTGATTGCGATACAAATCCCGCTGAGCCTGCAAGCGCGATTGCGCGAGCCTTCGTTGCAGGCGGCCAATCGCGCCATGGCCGCGACCACGGCAGCGGTCGCGCGTGATCCGCGCCATCCTCCTGCGGGTTGCACCCTGAAAGTCTGCACGATTCCGGTGGAAAGCCGCGTGCGCATGATGGCGCTGCTGCAGGAACACCAGCTGAGTCTGTTCTCGCCCCGATTCCAGCGGCGGCATCCGGATCTGGCGGAGGCGGCGGGCCTGCGGGCGACCGATTCGCCGGCACCTCTACCTGCGCAGAGAGATCGCTGAGCGTCGAGACGTCAATCTCGCATGCGCGCGTACGCGAATTCGACTTGCTTTCTTCAGAGCAACGCTTTCGCGCTTTGCGCGAGTCACTTTTCTTTGCTGAGCCCACTGCGCCGCGCGCAGCGCAAGCGAACAGCGGAGCTGGCCCGAAGGGCGAGTGCCGCAGGCGCGAGTCAAGAAAATTAACCAAAAGAAAGGGCTCTCCCCGACAAATCAATCAAGGCCGCTTCATTGCTAAGGGGATTTTCCGACTCGCCATCCATGGCTCGGTCGGAAAACCGCGCGCATTCATGCGCGCGGCCCTTCGGGTCTGGTGGCCGCGATGTGGTTTGCCTTCAGTTTTTGCATGACTACAGGTTCTGGTAGTTCGGCCCGGCACCGCCTTCGGGCGTCACCCAGGTGATGATTTCGTACGGATCCTTGATGTCGCAGGTCTTGCAGTGCACGCAGTTGGCGGCATTGATCTGCAGACGCTTGTCGGCGCCCTCGCCGACGATCTCGTACACCGCGGCGGGACAAAAGCGCGTGCAGGGATTGTCGTACTCCTCGGTGCAACGCGTCACGCAGATCGACGGGTCGGCGACTTTCAAGTGCACCGGCTGGTCCTCGTCATGTTCGGTCGCGGCGAAATAGACGCCTGCCAAGCGATCGCGCGGCGGCAAGGTGCGTTGGACGTAGTCGCGCTTCGGTTCTTCGCGCTCGCCGACCTTGTCGTACGACGACCAGTCGGCCTTGTTCTTCAACGTCCACGGCGACAGTCCAGCGGTGACCGTTTCCCACGCCGCGTTGAAAAGGCCGAACCAGAGGCCGCGCTTGAAGCCGGGCTTGATGTTGCGGACCTTGCGCAATTCGTTCATCGCCTCGGAAGCGCGCAGCCGCGCGTCGAAGCCGGCCGCGTCGAGCCTCCCGGCCAGATGCTCGGCAGCGAGCATGCCGCTGCGGATCGCCTGGTGCGTGCCCTTGATCTTCGGCACGTTGAGTAAGCCGGCGGTATCGCCGATCAACAGCGCGCCGGGCATTTCGACCTTCGGCAGCGACTGGTAGCCGCCGGTGGCGATCGCGCGCGCGCCCGCCGAGAGGATGTTGCCGCCTTCGAGCAGCGGTTTGATCGATGGATGGTTCTTCCATTGCTGGAAGAGCTCGTAGGGCGCCAGGTTCGGATCCTTGTAGTCGAGTCCGGCCACGAAGCCGAGCGCGATGCGATCGCCGTCGAGGTGATAGAGGAAGCTGCCGCCATAGGTCTGCGTATCGGCTGGCCACCCGATGCTATGCACGATCTTGCCGGGCGAGACGCGCCCCGCGGGCACCTGCCACAGCTCCTTGATGCCGATCGAATACGCCTGCGGGTCGCTGTCGGCGTCCAGCTTGAATTGCTTGACCAGCCGCTTGGTGAGGTGCCCGCGCGCGCCTTCGGCGAGCACGGTGACCTTGGCGTGGATGTCGATCCCCTGCGTGTAGCCGGGTTTATGCGTGCCGTCCTTCGCCACGCCCATGTCGCCGATGCGCACGCCGATGACCTTGCCGTCCGCGTCGTGCAGCGTTTCCGATGCTGCGAACCCGGGATAGATCTCCACGCCCAGCGCTTCGGCCTGCGGCGCCAGCCATGCGCACAGCGCGCCGAGGCTGACGATGAAATTGCCGTGGTTGTTCATGCCGGGCGGCACGATCGGCGATTTCGTGCCGCCGGTCTTGCTGAGCAGCCAGAACTCGTCCTTCGTCACGGGCACGCAGATCGGCGGTGGTGCGTTGCGCCAGCCCGGCAGCAGCGCGTCGAGCGGGGCCGGTTCGATCACCGCGCCGGACAGGATGTGCGCGCCGATCGTGGCGCCTTTCTCGATCACGCAGACCGACAGCTCCGGATCGAGCTGCTTGAGCCGGATCGCGAACGACAGCCCGGCCGGTCCCGCACCGACGGCGACGACGTCGTATTCCATGACGTCGCGAGGCGTCGCGTCGACAGGGGCTTGTGCGCTGGCTTCTGTGCTCATGCTGGTGATCCGGCTGGCGGTACGGGTCGCGCGCCGCGGCGAATGTTGCTCTTCGGCGCGCGCCGCATTGTCGCGGGTTTGCAGTGAAAGCGGCAAATCGGCGCAGTCTTCGTAGAGCGGCTTCAGCCGCGAGCTTCTGGCTTTGCAACGCCGCGGAGAGCTCGCGACTGAAGTCGCTCCTACGAGGACGGGCGTGCTAGCGTCGCCACATGGCGCTGACACTGCTGCCCTTGGCCGATGCCGACCTGGCATTCGATCCGCACTGGTTGGGCGCGAGCGATGCGCAGGCGCTATTCGCCAACCTGCATGCCACGATCCGCTGGGAAACCCATCGCATCCGCCTGTTCGGGCGCGAGGTCGATTCGCCCCGGTTGAGCTGCTGGATCGGCGATCCCGATGCCGCGTACACCTACTCGCGCACCCGCTTCGAGCCGCGTCCGTGGCCGGGCGCCCTGGTGCCGATACGCCGTCGCCTGCGCAGCGAAACGGGCGTCGATTTCAACAGCGTGCTGGCGAATCTCTATCGCGATGGCCAGGACGCGATGGGCTGGCACAGCGACAGCGAGCCCGAACTGGGCGCACAGCCGGTGATCGCGTCGCTCAGCCTCGGGGCGGCGCGGCGGTTCGTGCTGAAGCATGTCGACGATCCGGCGCGGAAGCTCGCGCTGGAACTCGAAGCCGGCAGCCTGCTGCTGATGCGCGGCGATACGCAGCGCTGCTACCGGCACGCGTTGCCGCGCACCGCGAAACCCGTCGGCGCACGCATCAACCTGACGTTTCGCAAGATCCTGGTGTGACGAGGCGGTGGCGTCGTCACCGAATCGCGCCTACGGCTTGCGGTGCGCGCCACGCTCATGCGCATCGCCGCTGATCAGCACCCAGCCCGCGACGTCGCGGCCCACGCTCGCCAGGCCGCGCGAAAACGCATCGACGACGGCGGCGACTTCGGTGCCCGAAGCCGGTTCGGCGTGCAGGAACGTGCGCGAAGCCACGACGTTCTGATCTGCGGTGTGGATGAGCTTGGCGTTGACCTCGATCGTCGCGCTGGGCACGGCCTGGCCCGCGTAGTCGCCCTCGAACCGGCGCATGTCCATCACCAGCTTGTAGTCGGCATTGATGCCGCTGCCTTGCCGCGCAACGGCCGGGATGCGGCCGGAATCCTCGAGCGCGCGCAGGACCGTGTCCTGCAGCATGTCGGTCGGCGTCTTCGCCCAGCTCGCGCCCTTGTAGACCTGCAACTCGTCTGGCGTGGGGCGCACGGCGATGCGGAAACTGTCGATCGCGCGCGCCGCGCTCGGCGGGCTCACCGTCAATTGCCATTGGACGGTCGGCCACGACGCGTCGGCGGCGACGCGCGGATCGGGCGCATAGACCGTGGAAGGCGCTTTCTGCTTGCCGCCGAGCAACGAGCACCCGGTAAACGACAACGCCAGCAGGACGACCATCACGCCGTCAAACCAACGCCCGGCTCCCGGCTCCCGGCCCCCTGTTCCCGTCGTCTTCATTTCGGTTCGAACTCCTTCGGTGCGTCGCGGCCCAGCAGGTAGCGCGCAGGGTTGGCGTCGAGGCGGTCGCTCATGCGGCGCAGGTCGCGGACCAGCGCACGCAGGTCACCGAGCGTCGGGCCGAGTTGCGCGAGACCGTCGTTGGCGAAGCTGTTGATGGCGGTGCGATTCTCGCTGAGGATCTTGTCGGCGCCGTTGGCGGCCGAATCCATCTTGGCGAGCGTGGCGTCGAGCTTGGCGATCAGCGATGGCAGCTGCTGCACGAGTTCGCGATCGATGCCTTCGACCGCGTGGTTGGTCGTGCTCAGCGTGACCTGGAGCTGCTCGCTCGCGCCGCGCGCGTTGATGATCAGCGTCTTCAAGTCTTCGCTCTGTCCGCCGATCGCGGCGGTCATCGTCTCGATGCTCTCGAGCGTGTTGTTGATGCGCTCGACGTTCTGGTCGCTCAACACCCGGTCGAGCCGCTCGACCAGGCGGTTGGCGGTGTCCGCGATGTTCTGCAGCGCCGAAGCTTCGGTCTGGATGATCGGGATGTCGCCGTTGTCCTCGGAGGCCAGGCGCCGCGCATTCGGGCTGCCGCCGGTCAGCTGGATGAACGGGCTGCCCGTCAGGCTGGTCATCGACAGCTTGGCCTTGGTGTCCACCTTGACCGGCGCATCCGCTTCGAGCTTCAGGCGCGCGATCACGCGGCGCGGATCCTTCGGCGCCAGTTTCAGCTCATCGACCGTGCCGACGGAGATGCCGTTGTACTGCACCGAACTGCCCTCGGTCAGGCCCGTCACCGGCTCGTTGAAGATCACCAGGTATTCGGTGAAGTTCTTGTCCGAGGAATACTTCGCTGCCCACAGGCCGAAGACCAGCAGGAACACCACCGTGACGATGGTGAAGGCGCCGATCAGCACGTAGTTGGCTTTGGTTTCCATCGTCAGGTTTCCCGATTGCCATCGCGCTTGGAATCGCGCGCGGCACGTCCGCGCGGACCATTGAAATATTCCTGTACCCACGGATGGTCGAGCTGCTCGATCTCCGCCAGCGGCGCGACCGCGACCACCTTCCGGTCGGCGAGCACCGCCACCCGGTCGCAGATAGCGTACAGGGTGTCGAGATCGTGGGTGATGAGGAACACCGTCAGCCCGAGCGCCTGTTGCAGCGTGCGCGTGAGCCTGTCGAAGGCGGCCGCGCCGATCGGGTCGAGGCCGGCGGTGGGCTCGTCGAGGAACAGCAGCGGCGGATCCAGCGCCAGCGCGCGCGCCAGGCCGGCGCGCTTGCGCATGCCGCCCGACAGCTGCGACGGCAGCTTGTTGAGCGCGTCGGCAGGCAGGCCGGACAGCTTGACCTTCAGCAGGGCCAATTCGTAGCGCAGCGAATCGGAGATGTCGCTGTGATGCTCCTTCAACGGCACCTGCACGTTCTCGCCGACCGTCAGCGACGAAAACAGCGCGCCGTCCTGGAACAGCACGCCGGTGTTGCGCTCGATGTGCAGGCGGTCTTCCTGTTCTTCCGAGCGCGCATCGACGCCGAGCACTTCGATCTCGCCGGCATCGGGCCTGCGCAACCCGATGATCGAACGCATCAGCACCGACTTGCCGGTGCCCGAGCCGCCGACCACGCCGAGGATTTCGCCGGGGCGCACGTCCAGATCGAGGTCTTCGTGCACGATCTGGTCGCCGAACCGGTTGGATAGCCCGCGCACGCGGATGATCGGCGTCGTGTCATCGGCGTTTTCGCATGGATCTTCGCGCCGCTGGCTGGTCGAGGTCGTCATCGCGTCACCAGTCCATGTGCATGAACCAGATCGCCGCGATCGCGTCGATGATGATCACCAGCGAGATCGTCTGCACCACGGCCGACGTCGTGCGCTCGCCGACCGATTGCGCGGTGCCTTGCACTTGCAGGCCTTCGAGGCAGCCGATCAGCCCGATGATCAGCGCGAACACCGGCGCCTTCGACATGCCGACCAGGAAATGCCGGAAATGGATCGTCTCGTGCATGCGCGCCAGGTATGCCTGCGGCGGGATGTCGAGGCTGAAGGCGCCGACCGACATGCCGCCGAGCAGGCCCGACATCATCGCGATGAAGGTCAGCAGGGGCAGCATGATCAGCAGCGCCAGGATGCGCGGGATCACCAGCAGGTCGACCGGATCGAGCCCGAGCGTGCGGATCGCATCGACTTCCTCGCGGCTGACCATCGCGCCGATCTGCGCGGTGAACGCGCTGGCGGTGCGGCCGGCGAGCAGGATCGCGGTGAGCAGCACGCCGAACTCGCGCAGGAACGCGACGTTGACCAGCTCGACCACGAAGATCGTGGCGCCGAAATCGGCGAGGATGGTGGCGCCGAGAAACGCGATGACCGCGCCGACCAGGTACGACAGCAGCGCCACCAGGGGCACGGCATCGAGGCCGACCTGTTCCATGTGGTGCACGGTGGCGATGGCGCGGAAGCGACGCGGCTCCTTGGCCATGCGCAGCATCTTGAAGAGGTTCTCGCCGAGGAAACTCACCAGCGCGATGATTTCCTTCCAATTGTCCTGCACTGCGAAGCCGAGCCGGCCCAGCGCGGCGACGAACCCGTATTCGCGCCGCTTTTTCGGACGGTCGTCGGCGACATCCTCGATCGCCGCGACCAGTGCATGGTGGTCCTCGCGGAACGCGAACGCCGCATCGTCGAGCCCGTGGCGCCGCGCGTAGCGCAGCAGCTGCAGGACGCCGACCGAGTCGAGCCGGTCGACCGCGGTGGCATCGATGCGTTTCATGCCCTTCGGCGCATCGCGCAGCGCGTGCCCGATCGCGTTGGCGTACTCCAGCGTCCAGCGGCCGCGCAACTGCAGCCGGTCACCTGCCTGGTGATCGACGTCGAGAGTCGGTGCGTTGCTGGTGGGTGCAGTCATGCGTCGTGGCCTGGCTCCTGCGCGGCGAGCATACAGGCTAAGCAATCGGCCGTGAGGGCTCGTGCACGGCAAATTGGAGGCGCATGGGCGGCATGGAAAATCGTGCCGGCGCGGCGTGCGCATGCGATCCTTTCCCCATGTTGCGACCCTTTCCCGCCGCCACCGGCACCTCCAACACCGACTACGCCGCGCGCATCGCGTTCCTGGTCGAACTGGCCGGGCATTTGCACCGCTACGGCACCACCGCGCAGCGCCTGGAAGGCGCACTGATGGCGGTGGCGCAGAAGCTGCGGGTCGAATGCGAGCCTTGGTCGAACCCGACCGGGATGATCCTGTCGTTCAGCGATCCGGAACGGCCGCCGGGCGAAAGCGACACCACGCGCGTGATCCGCCTGCCGCCGGGCGAAACCGACCTGTACAAGTTGTGCGAGGCCGACCGCATCGCCGAAGAGGTCATGGCCGGCACGATCGGGCTCGCCGAGGGCCATGCCGCATTGCGCGCGCTGGACCGGCCGCCAGGCAGGCGCGGCATCGCGATGCAGGTGTTCGGTTTTGGCCTGGCCGCGGCCGCCGTCGCCGGACTGCTGCGGTTGCCCTGGCTGGACATCGCCACCGCAGGCTTCACCGGCCTGCTGATCGGCTTGCTGGAGCTGGCAACGCGCAACCGGCCGCGACTCAAGGAAGCCGGGGACGCGATCGCGGCGCTGCTGGCGGGCTTCGTGGCGATCGCCGTGGCGACCTTCGTCGCGCCGCTCAACCTCAACACCGTCATCATCGCGTCGCTGATCGTGTTGCTGCCCGGCATGACGCTGACCAATGCGGTCAACGAGCTGGCCAGCCAGCAGCTCGTGTCCGGCACGGCGCGTTTCGCCGGCGCGATCACGACCATCCTCAAGCTGTCGGTCGGCACGATGATCGCGCTGACGCTCGCGCAACTCGCGGGGATCGAGCCGCAGATACGCGGATCGCAACCGCAACCCGACTGGGTGGAGTGGCTGGCGCTGGTGCTGGCCGCGTATGCCTTCGCGGTGCTGTTCCGTGCCAATCGCCGCGACTATCCGGTGGTGATGCTAGCCGCGGTGGCCGGCTACCTGATCTCGCGGCTCGCCGGGTATGCGTGGAGCAGCCCGGTCGGGATCTTCCTGTCGGCATTGGCGTTGACGGCGGCGGGCAACGCTTATGCGCGCTGGGCTGGGCGGCCCGGCGCGTTGGTGCGCGTGCCCGGCATCATCATGCTGGTCCCGGGCAGCGCGAGCCTGCGTGGCGTCCTGACC
>Ga0070668_100002752_pt1 | contig 12936 bp, 8 predicted proteins | sample KBSS43metaG_FD_64661 | JGI IMG/M metagenome (GOLD analysis project Ga0070668, IMG submission 64661) | Switchgrass rhizosphere microbial communities from Kellogg Biological Station, Michigan, USA - KBS S4-3 metaG | ecosystem: Host-associated > Plants > Roots > Rhizosphere > Soil ... | reverse complement strand
ACGACGGGCAGCGCCACCAACCAGGCGAGAAACGCCTGCAGCCCGAACACCAGGTACAGGCTCTTCATGGCGAATCCCGGCTCGTTGCGCCTTCGAATGTCCTCATATCGCGGGTCTTCGGGCTGACCCCAATGCCGCCACGTGATGTAGACGGCGAGGCGCAAGGCCCACGCACCGGCGAGCAACGCGAGCCAGGGCGCCCGCGGACCGGGCCGGGGCGCGAGCGCCAGCGCGACGAGTACAGGCGCCAGCACCAGCAGGGACCACGCACTGTCCACGATGCTGACGTCGCGCATCGGCACGCTCGCCACCCATACGAGCAAGGCCACCGCGCAGCACGCGGCGAGGCCCAGCCCTGCGATGTGCAGCGACGTCACCGGCGGGCGTCGAACAGGTAGTGCGCGACCCACCACTGCTGCCCGTTGTCGTAGGCGAACATCTCGGCGCAGGACAGGAAGAACAGGCGCCAGCGCACCCACCAGAGGGCGGCTTCATCGCTGCCGTACGCCTGCTCCAGCGCCCGCGATACCGCCGGACGCCGTCGCTCCATGTTGGCGAGCCAGGCTTCCGCCGTGCGAGCGTAGTGCGTGCCGTCCCACCGCCATTGCCCGAGAACGCGCAGGTCGTCCTGGCAGCGCAGCGCGAGGTCGTCGCTCGGCATCATGCCGCCGGAGAAGAAGTGCTGGCTCATCCAGTCGCTCGCGTCGCGCGATTCGAATGCATACGGCGTGCTGCGATGGACGAACACGTGCATGAAGAAGCGGCCGTCGACCTTCAGCCAACGGCTGACCCGGGCAAACGCCTCGGGCCAGTTGCGCAGGTGCTCGAACATCTCCACCGACACCACGCGGTCGAAGTGCCTGTCGGTCGCGAATTCGTTGATGTCGCAGGTGATCACCTGCACGTTCCGCAGGCCCCGCCGCACGGCCTCGGCCTCGATGAACGCACGCTGTGCGTGGGAATTGGAAACGCCGACGATGCGGCTTCCCGGAAATCGGCCTGCCATCCACAAGGTGAGCGATCCCCAGCCGCAGCCGAGCTCGAGCACGTCCTGGCCGTCGCCGAGCTCGGCGCGCTGGCATGTCGCCTCGAGTGCCGCGGCCTCCGCTTCGTCGAGATCGTTCACGCCGTCGGGCCACCATCCGCTGCTGTACTTGCGGTGCGCGCCCAAGACGGCGTCGAAGAACGACGGCGGCAGCTCGTAGTGCTGCTCGTTGGCCTTGTGCGTCAGCAGCGCGACAGGGGCCTCGCGCAGCGCGGCGACGAACGCTTCGCTCAGTGCGGCGGCGCGGGCTGCGTCGCCGGCGCCGATCTCGCCCAATCGCTGGCGCAGCAGCCTGCGGATGCCGGCGCGCACTAGCGCGTCCGGGATGCGGCCTTTCTCGGTCCACTCGATCGCCAGGTTCGACACTTGTTACGTTCTCCGTCCGGATGCAACCGCCCCAGCCCGCTTGTACGTGGCGCGTGGGCAAACGGATCACCCAATCGTGTGATCCAATCGACGGTTCGGTACGTAGAATGGAGATGAAAGGCTTGCGAGCGCTCGAATCACCCCGCGAAGGCCCGGCTGGCGCACGGCCGGCCAGCCTGTCGCTCGTGGGTGCGCGCCGGAATTGGACGGTGATGCCTTCTGGCGACGAACTGATCGAGCTGATGCGGGCGGTGGCCGGCGCGAAGGATCGCGCGGCATTCGCCGTCCTGTTCAAGCATCTCGCGCCGCGGGTCAAGGCCTATCTCATTCGGTCCGGCACGGACAGCGCGCTCGCCGAGGACCTGGCGCAGGAGGCGATGGTCACTGTGTGGCGGAAGGCGTCGTCGTTCGACCCCGCGCGTGCCCAGGTCTCGACGTGGGTCTTCACCATTGCACGCAACCTGCGCATCGATGCGCTGCGCCGGCCGCAGGACGCGCCCGCCGCCGTCGCGGGCGCAGACCGCGATGCCGATGCGGACCCGCTGACGCTGGCTGTAGACCCGGCGCCTGCTGCCGACGAGCAGCTCGACGGCGCACGCCGGGAAGCTGCGGTGCGCAACGCTCTCACGCGACTGGCGCCCGAGCAGCTGCAGGTGCTGTGGTTGTCGTTCTACGAGGAGCAGTCGCACGCGAGCATCGCGAGCGAGCTCAAGTTGCCGCTTGGCACGGTGAAGTCGCGCATCAGGCTGGCGGTGGACCGCCTGGGCCGCCTGCTGCAGGGGGTTGGACCATGATCGCCCATCATCCGAGCGACGAACTTTTGTTGGGCGCGGCTGCGCGCACGCTGGACGCGGGGTCGGCGATCGTGATCGGCGCGCACCTCGAAGGTTGCGCGCAATGCCGCGCGAGCGTGCGCGCCTTCGAGAGCGTCGGCGGCGCGTTGCTCGAATCGATCGAGCCCGCGGTGATGGCGCCCGATGCGCTCGCGCGCACGCTGGCGGCGATCGGCGAGCCGCCGCGGGTGCGACCGACCCGCACGAGGGTGCGGCGACAGCCCGATCTGCCAACCGGCGTCTCGTGGCCGCGCAGCCTCTCCGACTGCACGATCTCGCGGTGGCGCTGGATGGGGCCGGGGATGCGCTGGAGCCGCGTCAGCGTGCCGCACGCGAAGGATGCGAATGTGTTCCTGTTGCGCATCGGCGCGGGCAAGGCATTGGCGAATCACACGCACAGCGGCGTGGAACTGACGCACGTGATGTGCGGATCTTTTCACGATGGGCGAGCGCTGTTCGCGGCCGGCGACTTCGATGCGGCGGACGACGGCGTGCGCCATCAACCGGTGCTCGAAGCGGAAGGCGAGTGCATCTGCCTCGCGTCCGTCCAGGGCCACCTCGTGTTCGACAGCGCCATCGCGCGTGCGATCGGCACGTTGGTCGGGATCTAGGCGCTCACCGACACGCGCTTGCGCGACGCGGCGAATGCAGTCGCTCGACATCCGATCGCACCGGCGACCGCGCTGGCGAACGTTCCCCACGCGAGATCCGCAAGCGTCACCACCCACGGCCAGTCGCGCAGCGTCGCCTGGTTGGTGAGGTCGTACGTCGCGTAGGCGATCAGTCCGAACAACGCGCACCTTCCCGCGGCGACCCCCGCCCGGCCGCGCTCGAGCCCTTGCGTCACGCCGAACACGACGAGTCCCAGGATGTAGAGAAGATAGAAGGCGACTGCCGGCGGCCACGCAAAATCCGGTCGCATCAGGTGTCCGATCGCGGGTCGGTACAGCCGCTGCCCCATAGTGCCGAGCCATGCTGCGTCGAGTGCGGCGAATGCGACCAGGGTTGCGACGTACGCGATTGCGAAGCGGCGTTTCATGTGTGCTCTCGTCCGACGACGTGACCATCGTGCCCATCCACGATGCATCCGGATACGATACAGTGATGCCCGCCGCCGCAGTGCGACGGCAGGTTCGACAATCTCCCTTGACTCCGGCCGACCGGCGATGCGCCATGCAGCCTTCGCTTTCATCCTTGCGATGACGGTGCTCGACGCGCGCGCGCTCGACGTGCCTGCCGCGCCCGACGATCCCTACCTGTGGCTCGAGGACGTCACGGCCGAGAAGTCCCTCGACTGGGCACGCGCGCGCAATGCCGAGTCCGCGAAGGCGCTGGAGACGGGCGGCTTCCCGTCGCTCGAGCGTCGCATCCTGGACATCCTCGATTCCAGGGCGCGCATTCCCGACGTCACGAAGATGGGGCGCCATTACTACAACTTCTGGCAGGACGCAAAGAATCCTCGCGGTCTCTGGCGTCGCACGACGCTCGACGAGTATCGCAAGAGCGAGCCGCTGTGGGAGCGTGTGCTCGACCTCGATGCGCTCGGCGCTGCAGAGGAAGAGAACTGGGTGTGGCAGCGCGCGACTTGCCTGCGGCCTGCGTACCGGCGCTGCCTGATCGCGCTGTCTCGCGGTGGGGCAGACGCGAGCGTCGTCCGTGAGTTCGATCTCGAAACGAAGACGTTCGTCGAGGGCGGATTCGTCGTGCCCGAGGCGAAGAGCGAGGTGAACTGGCGAGACGCCGATTCGATCTATGTCGGCACGGACTTCGGTCCCGAGTCGATGACGGCGTCGGGATACCCGCGCATCGCGAAGGTATGGAAGCGCGGGACGCCGCTCTCTGCAGCGCAGACGATCTACGAGGGACGACCGGAGGACATTGCCGTCGTCGCGTATCGCGACCACACCGCGGGCTTCGAGCGCGACTTCCTGGAACGCGGCATCACGTTCTTCACCAACGAGCTCTTTGTCCTGCGCGACGGCAGGCGAATCCGCATCGACAAGCCCGACAGCGCGACGGCCGTACCCCATCGCGACCTTCTCTTGATCAAGTTGCGCGACCCATGGACGATCAATGGAAAGACGTATGCGGCAGGTGCGCTGCTCGCAGCGGACTTCGAGCGCTTCATCGCGGGCGAGCGCAAGTTTTCGGTGCTGTTCGCGCCGACCGCGCGCAAGGCGCTCGCAGGATTCAGCCCGACGCGTAACCGCATCCTCGTCAACGAGCTCGACAACGTCCGCAATCGGGTCGTTGTGCTCGTGCGCGCCGGCGGGAAGTGGACGAGGACGCCCTTGCGCGGGCTCCCCGAGTTGACCACCGTCGTGGCGAAGGCGGTGGACGCCAATGAGTCCGACGACTACTTCGCAACCGTGACGGGATACCTCGAGCCGACTGCACTTTTCCTCGGCGTCGCAGGTGGCGGCCCGCCTGCGAAGCTGAAGGAGCTCCCGGCGTTCTTCGACGCCCGCGGGCTCGCGGTGACGCAGCACGAGGCCGTGTCGACGGACGGCACGCGCATTCCCTACTTCCAGGTCGCGCGCGCCAGGCTTGCGCAGGACGGCAGCAATCCAACCGTCGTCTACGGCTATGGCGGCTTCGAGATCTCGGAGGTGCCGCGCTACAGCGGCACCGTCGGTGCGGCGTGGCTCGAGCAAGGCGGCGTGTACGTCGTTGCGAACATCCGCGGTGGCGGCGAATTCGGGCCGCGATGGCACCAGGCGGCGCTGAAGGCCGACCGGCACAAGGCGTACGAGGATTTCATCGCGGTGGCCGAGGACCTCGTCCGCCGAAAGGTCACGAGCCCGCGCCACCTCGGCATCATGGGCGGCAGCAACGGCGGGCTTCTGGTCGGCAATGCCATGACGATGCGGCCGGACCTCTTCGGCGCCGTCGTCTGCATGGTCCCGCTGCTCGACATGCGCCGCTACCACTTGCTTCTCGCGGGCGCGAGCTGGGTCGCCGAATACGGCAATCCCGACGATCCCGCGGAGTGGGCGTTCATGCGGGCGTTCTCGCCGTATCACAACGTGCGCGTCGGCGTGCGCTATCCGCCCGTGCTGTTCATCACGTCGACGCGCGACGATCGCGTGCATCCGGCGCACGCGCGCAAGATGGTCGCGCGCATGCAGGAACTGGGACAGGACGTGCTGTATTACGAGAACATCGAGGGCGGGCACGGCGCCGCGGCCGACAACGCGCAGCGCGCGCGCATGTGGGCGCTGACGTTCACGTTCCTCGGCAAGACGCTGCGCTGATCATCGCCGATTGCGCCTGACAAGCGCACATGGCGGCGACCGTCGACACGGCGGAACGCGTTCGATTCGGCACCGCTCCGTTATCGAGGAGCGCGCGGAATAGGAGAACGGCCGCCGCTCGCTTCGCGCAACGGACGTCGCCCGCGCGCCTCGACGTGCCCTCCGCGTCGATCGCCTTTTCCAACGCTGCGTTGTCGTCGCGAACGCCACCACGACGGTCGAGAAGATTGCGACTTGCAGGCGCCGGTACCCCAACCCCGCGCGGCGGGCGGCGTGAACAGCTTGCCCGGCGCACAGCGCACTCCGCCTTGGCCGGATGTCATTGCGGGCGCGGCCTACATGCTCGCTCGGGACGCCGGGCGCGGTTATCAGAACACGCGGGCACGGCGCCGCCGGCACCGCCCAGCCCTTGCAAACGTCATAAGAACTAGCGTTTTACGCGTTACCGAACGAATCTGACCCAAGTGGCTTCCCAGGCGAGTTGTAGCGAACCGCAGGGCCTCAAATCGAAGGGCCGCGATCGCGTTTCACTTGCCTGCGTGGGCTAGTGTTTACTCCGAAAAATAATTGCCTCTGGGGTGTTGGCTACAAAACGGATGCGCGCGATGGTCCGTTTGTTGCTATATACCTGCGCATGCATGTAAATATCCCACACGTTCGCGTCCAAGTGACATTCTGCGGTCGAATCCGTCTAAAAATGCGGTTGTCATGACGGCGATATCATGACATCGTCATGGTTCCGCAACTGCCGCGACTAGAGCTTCGAATATGTACATTGCCCTTGGCCCCCGTTCAATCTCGCTCCTTCTACTCATCGCAGTGAGCGCGCTATCGCCTGTGCTGGCGGCACCACCATTACCGTCGACCGTCGTTGTGACTACGATCCCCAACGGGAACAGGGCGGTCGCGTTCAGCGGGTGGATGAGTTACTGCAACCGCTATGAACGGCTGCAGACGGTGACTGTAGTGACCGCGGCCAAGCCACAGGTAAAGGCATTCACGTGCGACTTCGACGGCGGGGGTGTGCCGATTCCGTTCGGGACCGCCACTACGTTGACGCTGACGCTGGACGGCACGCCCGTGGCGAGTACGGCGGTCAAGGCGGCTGACACCACGGTGACCTTCAACGTGGACGTCAACGCTGTACCCGAAAATTGGTACCAGGCAAGTATCACGGGCCTCGATGGCACGTGGTCCGTCCTGGACTATGGCGTTTACGTGCTGAAGGGCGTAGTCGCCAAGCCGCACAACGTGATGCCGGTGACCACCGCGAGCCACGAGCTCACGTTCGAGGGCCTGGGTCGCTACCAACAAGCATGGGTACCGACCAAATTCGCACCGATTACGGTGCCGTTTCCTGCGCGCACCTATCCGTCGTTCTCCTCGCTCCCGGCGCGCAAGGACCTCGTAATCACCTCGCTGGCGGTGCCACGGCCGGATGATCTGTATCGGCCGGCGCTCACCAAGGAAGGCGTGTGGTCAACCGCCAACATGCAGAACTATTTTCTCTCCGTCTTCGAGCGCACGGACCCTATTCTCCCGATGCTGGACGGTCCTCGCGGGCGCGGGTCGATCATCGCCCCAGTTCACCTCGAGGTCGGCACTGCCGCTCCAAACGGGACGCTCCGCGGTAACGTCTACTTCATCGAGTCCTGGCGAATCGGCAAGGTGACGCCTGATGGAACCGTCGTCACACTGGCTGGCCACCGGCACAAGGACATGGCCTCGTATCACGCCGACCCGACGTCAGCCGAGCTTGTAGGAGACTGGTCGAGCATTCCGCCGGATCGGCGTGGCTTTGCTCAACCGTGGGGTATGGCGTGGGATGCGCGCACGTTGGGGATCGACGGCACGGCAGCCCCGATCCCAAGCGAGGGCAACGAGCAACCCCATATCTTCGGCCCGACGCTCTTCGTGAGCGACACGTATCGCAACCGCGTGCTGAAGATCCAATACAGCGCGACCGCGCACGGCGTCCCGCCCAAGGTCACCGAGTTCGTGACCGGGCTCAACGAGCCGTGGGACGTTGTCGCGGTCGGAGTTCAGCTGTACGTGAGCGACCGCATGAATCATGCGATCAAGGTGTTCGACATGGACACAGGGTTGCTGGTGAAGAGCATCCCGGTCGTGCAGCCGGAGGGATTGGCGCTGCTGGATGGCTGGCTGTACTACGGCAGCATCGCGACCAAGTCCATTCGCAAGATCAACCTCGCGACCGGGCAAAATGTCCTGATCGCCGATCCGACAATCGCCGCATCGAAATTCTCTTACTTCATTGACGGGAATAGCAGCTTCATGAAGATCGCAGTGTCCGACGGCACCTTCGGACCCCGGGGAATGGTTGCCTACACCACGTGGAGCAACCGTAATTTTGGCTATCCGAATCTGATCGACGGGACTACCGGTGCATCGATCGACTTTCTCTCGCTCAAGCCGGGGGAGACCTTTCGCGGCACCAACCCCCTCGGCCTGAGCTCGTATTCCAGCGCCGTCGGAATCGGCGCCGGACGCATGCTCTTCGGTACGGCAGAGGAAGGCCTGCACGTGGTGTCGCAAGCGTTGCCCAGCGATCCGGTGATCGACATGAAGGCATACCAGGCGGGCATGGACGAATGGCAGGCCCGCGGTTACGGATTGACTCACGGGCCGGCCGGCTACGGGTACTACGGGCTGCCGCTGCCATGGGGCGTTTCACCGCAGATCGATTACTTTCTGAAAGCGAACCTGCACGGCGGGGGGCTGCCGGCCGGCGGTGGTCTGCCACCCCCCACGCCCAGCGTTACGGCGTCACCTTCGACCGCGGCATTTGGCAATGTCACGCTTGGGCAGACCAGCGCAGCCAAGACCATCCTGATCTCGAACAACGGCGCGGTCGCCGCCACCAACATGGCCTATCCTTCCGCGCCCGCGAAGTTCGGCAAGTCCGGTACGTGCGGCGGCAGCACGCTCAACGCGGGCGCGACCTGCACGATCGTGCTCACCTACACGCCCACGACCGCCAACGCGGATAGCACGACGTATACGGTGACCGGAGGCGGTGCCACGATGTCCATCGTCCTGTCGGGCGTCGGCGTGCCTGCAGCCACCGCGTCGCTTTCTGCGTCGCCGGCCTCCCTGTCGTTTGGCAGCGTAGTCGCGGGTCAATCGAGCAGCGCGCGTTCGGTCACGATCACCAACACCGGCACGACGGCCGCGAGCGGCCTGGCGATGTCCAACGCGAATGCCGCGGAGTTCGTGGTGAGCAGCAACACGTGCGGACCATCGCTTGCAGCTGGCGCTGCTTGCACCCTGAATGTGAGCTATTCGCCGAAAGGCGCCGGCGCGGACGCCGCGAATCTCACGTTCGGCTTCGCGGGCGGCTCGCCCGCGCAGGTCGCGATGAGCGGAACCGGCGCTGTGGCCCCGACGCCGAACGTCTCGGCCTCGCCGCTTTCTCTCGCGTTTGGGAATGTGACGGTAGGGCAGACCAGCGGGTCCCAGGCAATCATCGTGTCCAACACGGGAACCGGCATCGCGACGAATATGGTCTACCCCGCCGCGCCGGCGAACTTCAACCGCTCGGGTACGTGCAGTGGTACGACGCTCAACGCGGGTGCGAGCTGCACAGTCGTGTTCACATACCGCCCGACTGCCCCCACGAACGCGAGTGCGACGTACACCATCACAGGCGGTGGTCGCTCGATGGTCATCGCACTGTCGGGGACCGGCACTGCGTTGGCGACCGCTTCGCTCTCGGCAACCCCAACTTCACTAGGCTTCGGGACCGTTGCAGCGGGCACGTCGAGCGCCCAACAGTCGATCACGTTGACCAACAACGGCGCCGCCGCAGCAACCGGGTTGTCGCTCACGAACACCAATTCGTCCGAGTTCCCGGTGAGCGGCCATACGTGTGGCGCGACGCTGGCTCCGGGTGCCACGTGCCAGCTCCTCGTGGAGTACGCGCCCAACGGCGCCGGGTTCGATAACGCGTCGCTCATTTGGAGCTATGGCGGCGGCTCGCTAACGGTCCCCATGTTCGGCACGGGCGAAGACACCGTCACGCCGCCGCCGACGACCGCTAGCGCAGGGAAGCTCACGATCACGAGCAGCCTCAGCTTTGCCAACGTGGCGCTTGGCCTCGCGAGCTCGCCTAATGCTGTCACGGTCACCAACAGCGGAGACGATCCCGTCTTGGTCGCGTCGATCCAGAGCAGCAACGCAGGCGAATTCTCGGTTAGCGGATCGACGTGCAAGTCCATCGCGGCCGGTGCATCGTGCACGTTCAACGTTACGTTTTCGCCGTTCTATACCGGTCCGCGCACGGCGACGATCACGGTAACGAGCAATGCTCCGGGCAGCGCGCAGACCGTGCAAGTGTCCGGCGCCGGCGACAGCGGCGGGCCGCCTCCGCCGGCGCCGCCGCCGGGTGCGATGTCCGCGATCGAGTACTACCACGCGGCGTTCGATCATTACTTCATTACCGCAAGCGCCGACGAGATCGGGAAGCTCGACGCCGGAACCTTTGCCGGCTGGGTACGCACTGGAAGGCAGTTCAACGTCTTCGCCGCGCCGGCGACCGGTCTGCGGACAGCCTGCAGGTTCTTCAGCACTGCATTTGGCGCGCGGAGCTCGCACTTCTATACGCCCGACGCGCCCGAGTGTTCGACGGTGCGCGGCAATCCGGACTGGCAGTTCGAAGGCGACGTGTTCTATACGATGCCGCCTGGGCTGGAGGGCGGTTGTGCGTCCGGAACGAAGCCGGTGTACCGCATGTACAACAACGGTCAGGGCGGCGCTCCGAACCATCGGTACACCACCGAAGCTTCAGTACGCGCCCTCATGCTGGCGCAGGGATGGATCGCGGAAGGCTATGGCACCCTCGGCGTGATGATGTGCGCGCCGCAGTAGGGAGAGAATAAGGCCGAGGGGCCGGAGCTGCTCGTGGCCCGTCGAGTTACGCGTGGGTCGTTCGGCGACAGTCGAAGGTGCACCGAGGTCACGGAACAGAGCGGTTGCCCTATCGCGGCCATTCTTCGCTCAGGAACCGAGGGTGTGATCGAGTCATCGACGCCAAGCGCGGGGCAGGCTGTTTCGCGGCCGCCGCATCGGACTGGGTGAAGTCGTGAGCCACCTTGGCTGTCGCTTTGCCGCGCAGGTCGATAGCGATGCGGTACGGCGGATATGCATCGTTACGAACCTCCACCATGTGCCGTCCCGGCTTCAACTCGAGCTGTCGGAGGGGGGGCGATGTTCCCCGCTTCTTCCCATTCACATAGACGTCGCCCCATGGGCGTATCGCAAGCGCCACATGGGCGCGACCGTTGTGTGCTAGGGATTTCGTGGCATTGGCGGGCGAAACTTGCCGGGGCGAGGCGGTTGGTTGAACTTCCGCAACCGGCGTCGTGGGATCTGGAGTCATGGCCCAGTCGTTCGGCATGGCGATCAGCGCGGTATATGGGGCGGTCGACGTCAAGGCGGCAAGTGATGGGGAGGGGGCGTGTCGCGGAGGCAGCGTCAAGACTGCGACCGTGACCGAGACCACGGCCAGCACGACCACGACCGCAAATGTCTGGCCATGCACACTGCCCTGCGCTTGCACGGCCATCGTTGAACCCGCCGACACTGGCGGGTGCTCGCAGTGCTGCTCGGATTCGGGCAGCACCCGTGGCGCCACACGTACCGCGGAGGACATCGCAGACTGCGGGTCCGCAAGCAACTTCATGTGGTCGCGAAATACCAGGTACTCGTTTTCCGCGATCGGGTACACGTGACCGAACCCCGGCAACGTATGGCGGCGAGCCTGTTCGACCTCCACGACGCCAGTCGGGCCTTGGAAGCTTGCCAGCGTTCGAGTGCGGATGACCGTCCGCAGGTTGCCCTGCTCATCGATGGTCAGAATTCGCTCCTCCACTTCCCGCACTGCGATGGGTATCACGACGCTCTCGGGCGCCGGCCGAGTGCGCAGCCATTCGCGAGCTAGACGGAAAGGGAGCGAGAGCATTCGCTTAGCACTCGAGTCTAGGCAATCCAAAAAGAGAGAATACATGTGCGATGGCGGTTTCCTGCTCAAGCGATGGTTTCGCTCGAGCGGAAGGTCGGCTACCGCATCTATCCCAAAGTAATCGTGCGTGGCCCATGTTGTCGCGTACCTTCGCGCAACGCCGGAGCAGCGAGAATCAGGATGTCTTGACCGCAGGCTTGCGTGTTGGAGGCTTGCGCGGGGATGTGCCTTGCTTGGACCGCGCGGTGTTCGACTTCGTCGTTGTGGGACCCGTGCTCTTCGCGAGTGGAGGCGCTACCGCCGTTGTGGCGGCGCTCGGGCTCTTGAGGTCGCGGGCTGTCTCGGCGGGTGGTGCGCTTGCGGCCTGCGGCGCCGTAGCGGCCATCGACGCCGCTGCAGGCGGAACGGACTGAGCGTTGACAGCCTCCGACGGCGACGCGACGGACGACGGCTGCGATGGGCCAGAAAGTGAAGCCGCCGAATCGGCGGCGACGTTCCCCCGCGGTGCCACAGCGTCGATCACGCGATGAAATGTGGCGGGATGCTCCGTCGCGATAAAGGTTGAAACCCCCACTAGCGCAACGGCAAGTGCAATGAACGCGGCTCGCATTCCTACGCGGCGCCGACCCGGCGCAGCTTCGGCGACGTAAGGCGGCGAGTCGGTCTTCGCGTCGAAGGGACTTGCGGCCTGCATCGATCGTGTTCGCACGACGGCAGGCGTCGATTGCGTCGACGCGAGGGTTGCAGATCCAGGACGGACGCAACCGCACTTGTGGCAAGAGGCCGCGCCGCGCAGGTTGATCGCATCGCACCGGCCGCACGCTTCGAAGTGCACCGGCATTCCGCACTGGTTGCAAAAGTGGGAACCTGCCGGGTTTGCGTTATTGCATGAGGGACAGTGTACGGAAAAGTGCGCAACGTCTTTCGGGGTTACCGGTGCTACGCCGGGGCCGAGTGACAAATTCTCCATCGCGGCTTGCAGCTCGTGGGCCTCTGGGCGATCGCGCATGGTCAGGGGCGTGTCTGCACGCTGACGCGCGCTAGCCGGGCATCCAGCGAGGTCGGAGCGAGGTGCTTCCGTTGCCGACGAAGGTCCCGGCGAGGCCGAGTGACTTGAGAATGCGCGGCACGAGCGGTATTTCGCCGCGTGGATCTTGCGATGGCGGTCGCGAGTCGCCGCACGCCTTCCAGTCGCGCGCGAGCAGCTGCGCGTCGGCAATTTGAGAGGCCGTCATCTTCCGCGCCACGAGGTCCCTGTTCTTGAGCGCGCGTGCGCGCTTGTCGCTCTCGACCGGCAGGAATCGAGCAGCGGCGAGGTTGAGCCACTTGTGGCTCTCCACATAGTCCTGCAGCAAGCCGCGCCCGTGATAATAGAGCGTGCCAAGGTTGAGCTGGGCAGCGGCGTCGCCTTGGTCGGCCGCCTTGCGGTACCACCGCGCGGCCTCGCCGTCATCCTTG
>Ga0070668_100002751_pt1 | contig 12942 bp, 10 predicted proteins | sample KBSS43metaG_FD_64661 | JGI IMG/M metagenome (GOLD analysis project Ga0070668, IMG submission 64661) | Switchgrass rhizosphere microbial communities from Kellogg Biological Station, Michigan, USA - KBS S4-3 metaG | ecosystem: Host-associated > Plants > Roots > Rhizosphere > Soil ... | reverse complement strand
TAGTGAACCAGCCGGTATAGTATAAATATCGAACCGCTTGGTCTAGTATTAGCGGAATGAGTTCTCCCACTTCCCGAAAGCCGACGGCCAAGCCCGCTGCCAAGGCTGCCGGTCCCGGGCGCCCCAAGGATCTGGGCAAGCGCGCGGCGATACTCGAGGCAGCCAAGACACTGTTCATCGAACAGGGCTACAGCGGCGTGAGCATGGACAGCATTGCTGCCCAGGCCGGCGTCTCGAAGCTGACCGTCTATAGCCATTTCGGCGACAAAGAGACCCTTTTCTCCGAAGCTGTGCAGTCCAAATGCATCGAGATGCTGCCCGACGCGCTGTTCGTGGCCGACGTGGAAGGCCCCCTGCGCGACCAGTTGTTGGGCATCGGCATGGCGTTCTTCGAGATGATCACCTCCGACGCGGCCCTGTCGATCCAACGGGTGATGATGGCCCCGGAGACCGATGAGCGCCTGCGCGAACTGTTCTGGCAGGCGGGGCCCCAACGCACCTGCGAGGCGCTGGCCGACTTCATGCGCATGCGTGCCGAGCGCGGCGAACTGGACATCCCCGACTGCTACATCGCCGGCCAGCAGTTCCTGACCCTGGTGAAGGGCGAAGTGCACATGCATATGATGTGCGGCATGCCACTGTCACCCGTCGAGACCAATGCTGCGATCCATGTGGCCGCCAGTGTGGATTTCTTCCTGCGCGCCTACGCGCCGCGGGGGGCTGGGAACGCTGGATAACCAAAACTGAACGAACCGGAGGTCGCGATGACTTCCGGCACTGCGACCCCGGCCACCCCGCAGCTGATGCTCTGGGCGCGCCGCCGGCCTCCGGCACCGGTAAAATGGCCGGCCCACTGCGCTGGATTTGAACCTCATGACGATTGATTACGCCCACGCCCGCGAACTGATGGTGGAACAGCAGATCCGTCCCTGGGACGTGCTGGACATCAAGGTGCTCGACGTCCTGGCCCGCCTGCCGCGCGAGGCCTTTGTCGCCGACGCGCACCGGGCGCTGGCCTATGCCGATGTCGAACTGCCGATCGGCAACGGCCAGAAGATGATGAAGCCGGTCATCGAGGGCCGTACCCTGCAGGCACTGGATCTGCAGCCGGGTGACGAAGTGCTGGAAATCGGCACCGGCAGCGGCTTCCTGTCGGCCTGCATCGGCGCGCTGGCGCGCGACGTGCTGAGCCTGGAAATCGATCCGGAACTGGCCGCCGCTGCGCGCGCCCGCCTGGATGCCACCGGCCTGGGCACCAACGTGCGCGTGGAAGTGGCCGATGGCCTGGCCTGGCAGACCGAACGCCGCTTCGACGTGATCTGTGTCACTGGCGCCGTCGACGTGGTGCCGTCACAGTTTGCTTCGTGGTTGCGTCCGGGTGGTCGCCTGTATGTCATCCAGGGCCGTTCGCCGGCGATGGAAGCACTGCTGGTGAAGGCCGATGGCAGCACCGAGTCGCTGTTCGAGACCGATATCGATTACCTGCGTGGTGCCGCCCCGGCCCCCCAGTTCCACCTCTGAGTCCAAGGAAGCCGCAATGATCCGCCGATCCCTCGCTGTTGCGCTGGCCACTGCCCTGCTGCCGTTGTCCGCCCATGCCGCCGACCTGCTGCAGGTCTATGAAATGGCGCGCAATGGTGACCCGCAGCTGTCCGCCGCCGAATCCACCCGGCTGTACGACAAGGAAGGCGCCGTGCAGGCGCGTGCTGCCCTGCTGCCGCAGATCAATGGCCAGGCCCAGTTGAGCCGCACCCGCACCGAAGCCGACCATGACGCCAACTCCGGCACGGTCACCAGCAAGCGCCGCAACTACACGATCGACGGTTCGCAGACGCTGTTCAACTGGACGCAGATCAACAACCTGCGCTCGCAGCGCGAGCTGAGCAAGGCGGCTGATTTCACTCTCGATTCGGCCAACGACAACCTGATCGTGCGCACCTCGGCGGCCTACTTCAACGTGCTGGTGGCGATCGAATCGCTGAACGCCGCACAGACCAACGAAGCGGCCGCGAAGAAGCAGTTCGACTTCGCCGACAAGCGCCTGGAAGTGGGCCTGGCGCCGATCACCGACGTGCACGAAGCACGCGCCCAGTACGACCAGGCGCGCGCCAACGCGATCGTTGCGCAGAACACGCTGGCCGACAACTACCAAGCCCTGACCGAACTGACCGGCCAGCCGGTGATGAACCTGAAGGGCCTGCCGGCCGATTTCCGTCCGGAAGTGCCGGCCAACCGCGGCAATCTGGACCAGCTGGTTCAGCAGGCGACCACGCAGAATCCGGCGCTGAAGGCGCAGGAGCTGAAGGTCGGTGCCGCCGAAGCCGGCGTGCAGGCCGCCCGTGGCGGCCACTACCCGACCCTGTCGCTGGGCGGCAGCTGGGGCAAGAGCGCAACCTGGGGCGACAGCGTCGGTGCCGGTTCGCTCTCGCCCGATGCACGCACCAACAGCATCGGCCTGACCCTGAGCGTGCCGATCTTCTCCGGCGGCGCCACCCAGTCCGGCGTGCGCCAGGCGCTGGCCCAGCGTGACATCGCCCAGGATGGTTTCGAGCAGCAGAAGCGCGCACTGGACCGCAATACCCGCAATGCCTACCAGACCCTGGTGCAGGGCATCAGCGAAGTGGAAGCGCGCCGTTTGGCCGTGGTTTCCGCGCAGAGCGCCTACGATGCCTCGCAGGTTGGCCTGGAAGTGGGTACCCGCACCGTGCTGGACGTGATCCAGAACCAGCGCATCCTGTTCTCCGCACAGCTGGATTACGCGCAGGCCCGCTACAACTTCCTGCAGAACCGCCTGCTGCTGAGCCAGGCCGTGGGTGGCCTTGATGTCGCCGAACTGCAGGACATCAACCGCCTGCTGACCCAGGACGCGGGCAACCCGTCGACGACCACGAACTGAGTCGACGCACCGGCCTGATCAGAAAGCCACCCGTGAGGGTGGCTTTTTTTATTGATCGCAGAGGACTGGCAGCGCGTGGCGTTAGCGCGAACACCCCGACTGTCGACGCATAAGTACGCCTGCCGAAACGGCCGCCAGCACCACCAGCAGCGGTAACAACAACCGGGACGTCACAGCCGGCAACAGGCACAGGACGGTCGCCACAGGTGCGAGCAACATCGGGATGAGCCGCCATTCGCTGGCCACCGCGCGCGCCTGCCATTGGCTGCGGGCAACACCCAGGCACACGGCGGCGAGGACCAGCAGCCCTGCCGGCCCCGGCAACTGCGGAAGCCAACCGTCCGGCAGCGACAACGCCAAGGCAGCTGCCAACACGGTCAGCGCAAGCGTCACCAGCAAACGCGCATGGGGGCCCGCATCACCCGAAGCGGGCCCCCATACCTCCAGCCCCAACCGCGCGGCCAACAGCAGCGACACTATCTGCAGAGCGGCCAGCCCCGCGCTGCCAGCCAACGGCAACAGTGGCAGAAACCATTGCAGCTGCGGCACGCCCTGCAATGCCACCGACAGCGGCCGCGTGCTGGCCAGTGCCGCAAACTCGACCAGGCCCGATTGCAGCGCAGCCACTACCATCAGCCACAACATCGCCATCAGCACCGCCGCGCCGGCGGCTTTGGAGACCTGCGGACGAGGACGCGGCAGCCTGCCGGCAAACCCTGCCAGCAGACCTGCACCGAGCAGGACACCGAGCAAGGCCACGCCAGCTGCAAGCACACCGCCCAGCCCGAAGCGGTAGGGCGCGGTCGCTGTTGGCAGCCAGGGAATCCAGTATGCGTAGTGCACGTGCCGTGCCGCCAGCAACAACAGCAGCAGACCCACGCCCAGCTTCACCGTCAGCAGTGCACTGGCCAACAGCAACGCACACGGCGTCCGCAGCACTGCAGTGGCACCCCCCAGCAGCAACAACAGGATCGACGCCGTCAACGGCAATGGCATCCACTGCGAGGGAGCTACATCGACGGCCCCAGCGGCTGCATACAGATGGTTCGCCATCGATTGCGCCAGGCCTGCGGTGGTCGCCGTCAGTTCCAGCAGCAGGGCGATCACCAGTACATCCGCAAGCGGCTTGCCCCACGCGGCACGGAGCAGACCGTGCAGACCGGAAGGATTCGGCACGCGCCGCATCGCCACACGCAGGCAATACAGCATCGGCAGCGTGCCCAACGCCGCCAGCAACAGGCTGAGGACGATGGCGGGCCCGGCCTGTGCCGCCGTGTGCTGGCCGACCAGCGCGACAACGCTGCCGCCCATCAGCAGGGTCAGCGCCACCACCAGCAGATGGTCGGTGCCCAGCCCTCCGGTCTTCGCACTGCCCCGCAGCGCGCCTCCGTTGTCGGCAATCATTCAAAGCTCCCTTGATGTCGTCCAAGCGTGGTCGACAGCAGGCTGGCAGCCTGATGGGGAAAAGCGGAATCGGAATCGGCGCCGTAGGCACCATGATGTGACAGCCTGCACGCAGCCGACGGCACAAGCGGTCCGGCTACGACAGATTCAACACCGTCAAGCAGACTTAATGCAGGCGATCACGACAGAGCCACCTGGGAAGACGCCTGGCGGCAACACGCGGGCTCAGGCCAGCGGAGGCGGCAAATGCGGAGCCACCAGCTGCAGCGTCCGTTGCAGCGCGCCGCGACCATTGCTGACCAGCGTGCAACCCGCGCGGGCCATGTCCTCACGCGCCTGCGCGTCGTCGAGCAGGTGCAGCAGCAGATCACCCACCGCCTGCACGTCCTCACCGATCAGCAGTGCGCCGGCCTCACGCATGCGCCGCGAGATCTCGGCGAAGTTGTGCAGGTGCGGGCCAGTCACCGCTGCGGTGCCCATTGCCGCAGGCTCCAGCAGGTTGTGGCCGCCGATGGCCTGCAGGCTGCCCCCGACGAAAGCGACCTGGGCGCAGCCATAGAACGGCATCAGTTCGCCCAGCGTGTCGATGACGAATACATCGCTGCCTGCCGCTGGCCACTGCTGCGCGCGCCGCGTCGCCACGCTCCAGCCCTGCTCGCGGGCCAGCGCCTCCACCTTGGGGAAGCGCTCCGGGTGCCGCGGCGCCCACAGCAGCAGCAGGTCCGGATGCTGCTGGCGCAGGCGGCGGTGCAGGTCGATCACTGCCTGCTCTTCGCCGTCATGTGTGCTGGCCGCGATCCACACCGGGCGCGTGGCAGGCACATGGGCATGGAACTGTTCGATGAAGGGCTGCACGTCCGGCGTGGCGATGTCGAACTTCAGGTTGCCCAGTGCCTGCACCTGTTCCGGCGCCGCGCCCAACTGCACGAACCGCGCAGCGTCATCCTGCGATTGTGCGGCCACGCAGGTGACCGTGCGCAGCGCACGCCGGATCAACGCCGCCAGCACCCGGTAGCCGCGCAGCGATCGGGCCGACAGGCGCGCATTGAGGATGTAGACCGGAATGCGGCGGTCGCGGCAGCCGAACAGCATGTTCGGCCACAGCTCGGTTTCCAGGATCAGCGCCAGGCTGGGCTGGAAGTGGCCGAGGAAGCGGTTGACGCTGCCGGGTACGTCATACGGCAGGTACACGTGGTCGAGCGCATCGCCCCACAGCGCGCGCACCCGTTCCGAACCGGTCGGGGTGATGGTGGTGATGACCCAGCGGATGTCCGGCCGCTGCGCGCGCAGCGCATTGACCAGCGGCGCAGCGGCGTTGACCTCGCCCACCGAGACCGCATGCAGCCAGACCCGCGGCTGGCCGCTCGGCTGCGGATAGGACGCATAGCGTTCATCCCAGCGCCGGAAGTATTCACGGACCCGGAAGCCGCGCCAGACCAGGTGGTACACGGTGATCGGCAGCAGGAGGTACAGCACGGCCGAGTACAGGCCACGCAGGATCCATTCGACAGGGTCTTTACGCATGCGGCAAGGATACGGGAGCCCCCCGGGAAAGACACGCGGCCGGGTTGGTAGAATGGCGGCATGTCCGATGCCACCACCGCCGTCCGTCCGTCGCTGCGTGATCCACGCAACTGGCCGATGTTTGCCGTCATGTTCACTGCCTTCGGGATCGCCCGGCTGCCGTGGATGCTGCAGCGCGCGCTCGGCCGCGGGGTCGGCTCGATCGCCTGGCGCCTGGCCGGCAGCCGCCGCCACGCCGCCGAGGTCAACCTCAAGCTATGCTTCCCCGAGAAGGACGAGGCCTGGCGCAAGCGCCTGGTCCGCGACAGCTTCGATGCACTGGGCGTGGGCATCTTCGAATGCGCGCGCTCCTGGTGGGGCAGCATCGACAGCATCCGCCCGCAGGTGCACATCGAAGGGCTGGAACACCTCAAGCAGATGCAGGCCGAGGGCCGCGGCGTGCTTCTGGTCTCGGGCCACTTCATGACCCTGGAGATGTGCGGCCGCCTGCTGTGCGACCACGTCGACCTTTCGGGCATGTACCGCAAGCACAAGAACCCGGTGTACGAGTGGGCGGTGAAGTTCGGCCGCCTGCGCTACGCCAAGGCGATGTATGCCAACGAGGACATCCGCGCGACGGTGCGCCATCTGAAGAAGGGCGGCTTCCTCTGGTACGCGCCCGACCAGGACATGCGTGGCAAGGACACGGTGTTCGTGCCGTTCTTCGGCCACACCGCATCCACCATCACCGCGACCCACCAGCTGGCGCGGATGACCGGTTGTGCGGTCATCCCCTACTTCCATCGCCGCGAAGGCGGGAAGTACTTCCTGAAGATCGGCGCGCCGCTGGAGAATTTCCCCAGCGAAGATGTCGAGGCCGATACCGCGCGGGTCAACCAGGCCATCGAACAGATGGTGCGCGAGGCACCGGACCAGTACCTGTGGATCCATCGCCGTTTCAAACGCCAGCCCGGTGGGCGGAGCGATTTCTACAAGTGATATGACGGGCGGTCGGGAACGCCCCATCCACGCATGGCGTGGATCTACTCGGCGGCTGGTTTCATCCACGCATGGCGTGGATCTACCGGGAATGCCGATCGGCAGCCAGCCGCCGATCAGTAGATCCACGCCATGCGTGGATGTTCTCTCTTCCGATGCCGGAATCTACAACGGCCAACGACACCAGGCGTGAGGGTAGTCCCCCACCCCACCAGCCAATCCGGCCCGCACCGGATTGCCCAGGATGTACATCGCCTTGTCATGAAGGGATTCATCGGTACGCACCGCATGGTCCTGATAGCCGTGCTGCCAGAGCGGCCCTTTTCGTCCCGATATCCGGTTCAGCTGCCGGCTGCTGCGTGATTTCAGCAACGCCATGCACTGGGCCAGCGTTCCCTTCTGCAGCTCCATCAACCAGTGCAGGTGGTCGGGCATCACCACCCAGGCGAGGCTGTGGCTGATGCCGCTGCGTTCGACGAAGCGCAGCGCGTCCACCAGCACAGCGACATTGCCTGCGTCGGAGAAGAATGGCTCCCGGCCGTGTGTTGTCGTGGTCAGGGAATAGACATTCCCTGTGCGGGAGTAGCGACCGTAGCGAAGTCTGGGGCTTGCCATGGGGATAGACTGCGGCTTGCCCGGTCATCCTGGCATTGGCGGACCACCCTGCGGCCAGTCGGGAAAAGCCGCGACACCGGCCAATGTTCACGAGAATGCCCATCCACGCATGGCGTGGATCTACTGCTCCCCCGCCAGACACGTCCCCGTAGATCCGCGCCATGCGTGGATACGCCCAACCACCCCGAGCAATCCAGTAGATCCACGCCATGCGTGGATGCGGAGATTACCCGGCGCCCGGCTGATCATCCGGTTCACGCGCCAGCAACGTGCCGACGAACAGCGCGGCGAGCAGGACGGTCAAGCCGCCCCAGAACGCGGAATAGAACGCCAGGTGCGTATTGAGCGGGAACACGGTGACCGCCAATGCCAGCATCGCCGGGCGTGCACGTTCGCGCGCCGGGGCCGGGGCGAAACGCCATGCCCGCCATGCCTGTGCCACCGCCGCCAGCCACAGCAACAGACCCAGCACGCCGGTCTCGGCAAGAATCTCCAGCACGATCTGGTGGGCGTGCAGCGCCGGCATCGTGCCCCACACGGCCGGCCCTTCATCCGCAACGCAATGGGGATAGGCATCGCGGAAGCCACGAGCGCCGACACCATTGATCGGATGCGATTCGATCATGCAGGCCGCCGCACTCCAGATGCGGGTACGGCCGGACAGCGCCTGCTCGACCCCGTCATCGCCACCTTCCCAGGCCATTGCCGTGCGTGCCACACGCTCTCGCAACTGCGGCACGCTGGCGGTCAACACGCCCGCCGAGAGAACACCCACCAGCGCCAGCAGGCCCAGCCGCTTCCATCCCAGTTGGCGCACGCCGCTGTAGACAACCACCAGGCCGAAGGTGATCCATGACGCTCGCGAGCCGGCCAGCAGCAGCACCACGCCCACCGCAGCGACGGCCAGCAGCCAGCCCGCATTGCCGAAACGGCGCGCCACTGGCAACAACAGGAACGGCGAAAGACTGGCCAGCACCTGGCCGAACTTCAGGTTGCACGGTCCCAGCGCTCCGCTGAGACGATCAGCCAACGCGGCTTCTTCAGCCGGGCACAATGCGTGGCCGCTGATGGCCAGCTTGATCTGCTGCAGCGACCAGAACCAGGGGCTGGTGCCTGCCAGTGCCTGCACGAGCGCGTCGAGCGTCCACAGGCCGGTGATCACCGCCAACCCACCCAGGGTCAAGCGCCGCCGCTGCGGGGTGGCCACGGCGATCGCCACCAACCACATGAAAGGCAGATAGCGAAGTCCCGCCGCAGCCTTGGTCCACGACGCCGCCGGGTCCACGGCATCGAACGCCGAGAACGCCTGCGGCAACCAGTAGCCGAGGAAAAGAATCGATGTCAGTGCCCACGCTGCCGGGCTCAGCAGATGAGGGCGATGCTGCACCCTGCGAATGACCATGCGTGCGGCGGCGTACAACGCCCCCAGGCCCAGCACTGTTTCGGCGATACCCGGCAGCGGCCACAACGCGACGTAGGCCAGCACCCACCAGGGTGCCCAGCGGCCGGCGCGCTCATCGCGCAGGGGCGGCGTGGCGTCAGCCAGCGAGGTCGGCATAAAGACGGAGGGTATCGCGCTGCATGGCCTGCAGGGTAAACGGGATACGGCCCGGCAGCGACGGCGGCTGTGCCAGCAGGGCCAGCGCACGTTCACCCAGCAGCTGCGCATTGCCCAGCGGCACGGCGCCACTGGGCTGCAGCTGCTGCAGCAGTTCGCCGACCCCACCATGGTTCCAACCCAGCACCGGGCGGCCGACCGACAACGCTTCGACCACGGTGCGACCAAAGGCTTCCGGTTTGTCCGACAGCTGCAGCACCAGATCGCTTGCGGCGTAAGCCTGGGCGATGCGCGCGGTCGGGGTGCTGATGTGCACGGCACCGGTCACGCCAAGCACATTGGCCTGCTTGCGCAGCTCTGCCACATAGGCTTCCCGGCCAGGCTCGTCGGTGCCCAACATCCACAGCTGCGCCGGCACCCCGGCTTTGCGGACATCGGCCAGCAAACGCAGTGCGTGGGCGTGGCCTTTCAACCGGGTGCCGCGCCCCGGCAACAGCAACAGCGGTCCATCGACCTGGGCCAGCCACGGGTAGTCGGCCGCCAGCGCCAGCCGGGGACGCCGATCAGCGCGTGCCACGCGCGGGAACTGGCTGACATCCACCCCGCGCGGGATCACCTGCAGCCTGTCGTGCGGCACCGTCGGGTAATGCGTGTGTACGTAGTCGCGCACGCTGTTGGACACACAGATCACGCGTTCGCCGCTGGTCATCACCGCGCTGTAGCGGCTGGGCGAATTCAGCCCATGCACGGTAGTCACCCAATGCGGGCGTTGCGCAGGCTGCATCGCACGGATCGCGTACAGCCCCAGCCACGCCGGCAGGCGCGAACGGGCGTGGACGATGTCAGCGCCCACTTCGGTGAACAGGCGACGCAGGGTAGGCAGATGGCGCAGCGTCAGCAGCGACTTGCGGCCGATATCCAGGGTCAGGTGCTCGGCACCGCTGTCGAGCAGCGGCTGCACCAGGCGACCACCAGCGGACACCACAAGCGCGCGATGGCCGGCAGCGACCAGGGCCGCGGCGATTTCAAGGGTCGAGCGCTCGACACCGCCGGAGTGCAGCGCCGGCAGCAACTGCACCACGGTCAATCGGCGCATCGAGGGGGCAGCCGTTTAGTCGGCCAGCACGAACACGGCGCCACAGTAAGCACACTGCGCTTGCCCGTTGGGTTCGTCTTCGATCGGCAGGTACACCCGCGGATGCGAGTTCCACAGCGCCATTTCCGGGGTCGGGCAGCTCAGCGGCAGATCGCTGCGGTGCACGGTGTAGCGCTTTTCGGCGTTGGCGGGCGCGGTGGCGGTATGGCTCATGGCGGATGTCGATGAACGGATTGCGAGGCCTGCGATTCTAGCATCTGGGCCCGGCAAACACCGTGCGCTGCGTGGCCGCTGCGCGCGGCGGCCCGCTTGCAGCCTTCGCCGGTGCAGCCACGTGCGACCGCCCTGCCCCTCCCGCGCCGCCGTCGCCCTGCCCCCATCGGCGGGAAATCCCAGGCAGACCAGTCAGTTCCGCGCGGAATCGGTCGTCGTTCGAATTTCCCGCATTTGGATCGAACTAAATGGCACTTGTCAGGGCGCTGCCGGCTGTTGCAGCATCGGCAGCGATCCATTCCTGACCCGATCGCATGGCCCGCCCCCCACCGGACCTGCATCGCCCCCCGACTGCCCTGCGGCGGACGGGGCGATGCTGTCCGTGGTGTTCGCCGATGCGGGTTCTGCCTGCCGCCTGCCCTACCGGGAGACCCTGCATGACCCTGTCCGATCCGCGCCGCGCCCTGCTTCCGCTCGCCCTGGCCCTGGCCTGTGCGACCACTGCGACGCCGGTGCTGGCGCAAGGGCTGCAGACCTCCTTCGAGCCGGGCGAACCGGCACCGGCCAGGTCCGCTGACGCGCTGTCCGTCGAGGTCGGCAGTGGTCCTGCCGCGCCGTACGCGGCCAAGCGCAACGTCGGCTACAGCGGCCTGCATGCGTTGCACTACAGCACCAGTGGCGGCCAGGCACGCCGCGAACTGTTCAAGACCGATCTGCCCATCGACACCGACACCACGCTGTCCTGGCTGGTATTGCCGGAGATCGTCGGCAAGGACACCGTGGCCTCCACCTATGTCTCGCTGGACCTGCTGCTGGACGATGGCAGCCGCGTCTCCGCCAGCGGCGCGCGCGACCAGCACGGCGTAGCGCTGGGCGCACAGGCGCAGGGCGATTCGAAGACGCTGTACCCGCAGCAGTGGGCGCGCAAGGCGGTCAGGCTGGGCGACATGCCGGCGCTGAAGGGCCGCCGCGTGCTGGCCATCGAGCTCGAGGTGGCCAGCGCCAATGGCGCGCCTGTGTCGGGCTGGATCGACGACGTGCGCCTGGACGCGCAGCCACGGCAGGCGCCGCAGCGCGTCTCTGACTGGGTTCTGACCACGCGCGGAACCCAGGCCAACGGCACCTTCTCGCGCGGCAACAACTTCCCGGCCACTGCAGTACCGCACGGTTTCAACTTCTGGACGCCGGTGACCGATGCCGGCGCACTGAACTGGCTGTACCGCTGGAACGAGCAGAACGATGCGAGGAACCGGCCGCAGCTGCAGGCGTTGGCGCTGAGCCACCAGCCCAGCCCGTGGATGGGTGACCGCCAGACCTTCCAGGTGATGCCCTCCGCCACGCGCGGCACGCCCGAAGCGGACCGCAGCAAGCGGGCACTGTCCTTCGACCGCACGCAGGAAAACGCGCGACCGTATCGCTACGACGTGCGCTTCGACAACGGCATCGCCGCGTCCATCGCCCCCACCGACCATGCCGCGCTGTTCCGCTTCGAGTTCCCCGAAGGTAGCGACGCCAACCTGCTGTTCGACAACGTCGATGCCCGTGGCGGACTCACCCTCGATGCCGCCACGCAGACGTTGACCGGCTACACCGATACCCGCAGCGGCCTGTCCAACGGCGCCACCCGCATGTACGTGGTGGCCAGCTTCGACAGGCCGTGGCGCAGCAGCGGCAAGATCGGCACCGGCCGCCCGACCGGCTACATCAAGTTCGACCCAGGCAGCGAGCGTCGAGTGACGATGCGCATCGCCACCTCGTTGATCTCCGTCGAGCAGGCGCGCCACAACCTGGCACTGGAAATCGCTGCCGCCGATACGCTGGAAAGCGTGGCCGGACGTGCACAGGATGCGTGGGATGCGCGCCTGGCCCGCTTCGACATCGGCAATGCCAGTGACGACCAGAAGACCACGCTGTACTCCAGCCTGTACCGGCTGTACCTGTACCCCAATTCCGGCCACGAGAATGCGGGCACCGCCGCCGCGCCCGAGTGGCGCTATGCCAGCCAGGCCAGCGCCGCCGATGACAACACCGACGGCAGCGCGACGCGCAGCTTCGCACCGGTGCGCGACGGCAAGGTCTTCGTCAACAACGGCTTCTGGGACACGTTCCGCACCACCTGGCCGGCGTATGCGCTGTTCACCCCGGATGATGCCGGGCAGCTGGTACAGGGTTTCATCGAGCAGTACCGCGCCGGTGGCTGGGTCGCGCGCTGGTCCTCGCCGGGCTACGCGGACCTGATGGTCGGCACCAGCTCGGACGTCGCCTTCGCCGATGCGTGGCTGAAGGGCATCGGTGGCTTCGATCCGGAAGAGGCCTACGCCGCAGCGCTGAAGAACGCCACCGTGGTGCCACCGGACCGCCACGTCGGCCGCAAGGGCATGGATCGTTCGACGTTCCGCGGCTATGCCAGCGCCGACGTGCATGAAGGCATGTCGTGGACGATGGAAGGTGCGCTCAATGATTTCGGCATCGCCAACATGGCCGATGCCCTGGCCAAGCGCGCGACGACACCGTCCGCACGCGAACGCTACGCCACCGAGGCCGACTACTTCCGTCACCGCGCCGGCAGCTACGCGACGTTGTTCGATCCGGCCGCCGGCTTCTTCCAGGGCCGCAGGCCCGATGGCAGCTGGCGCCTGCAGGCCAAGGACTACGACC
>Ga0070668_100002750_pt1 | contig 12945 bp, 10 predicted proteins | sample KBSS43metaG_FD_64661 | JGI IMG/M metagenome (GOLD analysis project Ga0070668, IMG submission 64661) | Switchgrass rhizosphere microbial communities from Kellogg Biological Station, Michigan, USA - KBS S4-3 metaG | ecosystem: Host-associated > Plants > Roots > Rhizosphere > Soil ... | reverse complement strand
CCCGGCCCGGTTATCTCGAGCGCATCATCGCCGCTGCGGGGCACCACGGACTGCCAAGCCGCTGGGTGGAGTTCCTCAACCGGTGGGATCCGATCAACTGGCCACGTCAGCTCGGCGAGCCGGATCCGTCGGCACCACAATCGCTTTCGGAGCTTCTGTCCGATCCGGACGTGACGGAGACGAGCGTCTTGCGGTCGACGTTCGGCTTCCTCGCCATCCACGGCGGCGGACTCGAGAAGATGACCGACGTCATCGCCGAGCGTGCGGCGGACGCCGCCGACGCCTCTACCTACGTCGTCAGGCACCCACGCGACTATCCGAACCACCTGTCGTCCAGCGCCTTTCGTGCCGAGGAGTCGGCGGTGCTCGCGGAGTTCCTCGACCACGTCGAGGTCGTGGTGTCGCTACACGGGTACGGGCGGATGAACCGGAGCACCCAGGTGTTGGTCGGTGGACGCAACCGCCTGTTGGCCGGGCACCTGGCCCGCCACCTCGTCATCCCGGGGTACGAACTCGTCACCGACGTCGAACGGATTCCCCGCGAACTGCGCGGGCTGCACCCCGCCAACCCGGTGAATCAGCCGCGCGGTGGTGGGGCCCAGCTGGAACTGTCCCCGCGGGTGCGGGGCATCAGCCCGCGCAGCGGCATGGTGGGCGACGACGGGTTGACCCCCGCCACGTCCGCACTGGTCGCGGGGCTCGTCGCCGCCGCAAAGTCCTGGACCTGACTACCCGCGATCGCCCCGCAGATAGGTGCCCCGGACCCGGATGGCGGGTAGTTCGAGCGGGCCGACGGTCCGTGGGTCGCGGTCCAGCCAGACGAGGTCGGCACTGGCGCCAGGGACAAGCCGACCCCAAATCCCTTCGGCGAACGCCTGTTCCGCGACGCCCTCGGTGTAAGCGGTCAGTGCGCGTTCGATGGTGACGATCTCCTCGGGTGTCCAGCCGCCTTCGGGCTTGCCTTCCTCGGTCTGACGCGACACCGCGACGGCGATGCCGTCGAGCGGCGCCCCCGACGACACCGGCCAATCCGAGCCGAACGCCAGCGGAGCGCCCGCGTCGTCGAGTGACCGCATCCGGTACTGCTTGTCCGCGCGCTCCTGGCCGAGGCGGGGAATCGTCAGTACCGTCATCAGCGCGTCCATCTGCGCCCACAACGGCTGCATGCACGCGATGACGCCCAGCGAGGCGAAGCGGGCCAGGTCGGCGTCGTCGACCAGTTGCACGTGGGCGATCACGGGGCGACGGTCGCGCGGGCCGTTGCACTCGGCGACGTACTCGATGGCGTCCAGCGCCTGGCGCACCGCGGCGTCGCCGATGGCGTGGATGTGGATCTGCAGCCCCAGGTCGTCGACGCGGCGCGCGGCCTCGGCCAGACTCTGACCCTCCCATACCTGCATGCCGTGGCCGTGTAGGCCCGAGCAATACGGCGCGAGGAGCGCGCCGGTCTCGTTCTCCACGACGCCGTCGGCGAAGAACTTGACGGTCTGAGCGGTCAGGAACGGCGAGCCGAGTGCCTCGACGCGCCGCTTGGCATCGGCGAAATGCGTTAGCTGCGTATCGAAGTGGCGGGGGTCGGCGTAGAGCGCGAGGTTGAACCGCACGCGCAGCGCGTCGAGCCGCGCGGCCTCGAGGTAGGTCTCGACGTCGCCCGGCTCGACCCACGCGTCCTGTACCCAGGTGACGCCGCGGGCCAGGTAGTAGTCGGCGGCGGTGCCGAGCGCGGCGATCCGGACGCCTTCGTCGCGCGGCGGCGCGACGGCGGTGACGAGGTCGACGGCACCCCACTCGCGCAGTGTGCCGAGCACGGAGCCGTCCGCGCGGCGCGGGATCTCCCCCAGCACCGGATCGGGGGTGTCCGCCGTGATGCCCGCACGCTCCAGCGCGGCGGAGTTGCACCACACCGTGTGGTAGTCCCAGGCCCGCAACACCACCGGCCGATCGGATACGGCCTCGTCGAGCCAGCGCGCGTCGAACAGCCCATCGGGCGCCAGGCTGCTGTCGTAGGACGCGCCGACGATCCACTCCTCGTCGGGGTTGTCCTTGGCGAAGCGCCGCACGGCCTCGACGATCTCGTCGACCGACGTGCACGGCCGCACCGCGGGCCCGACGTACTCCAGCCCGCCAGGCAGCGGGTGCGCGTGCCCGTCGCCGAACGACGGCATCAGGAAGCCGCCGTCGAGGTCCACCTCGGCAGCGCCGAGTTCCGCAGCCTGCGTGGTCGCGGCGTCCCCCACGGCGGTGATCACACCGTCGGTGACCAGCAGCGCATCGGTGGTGGGTGCGGAAGCGGCGACCCACACCGTTCCGTTGCGAAACAGGGTGGTCGGCACGGTCAGGGACATTACGCGCGGGACCACCCATCCGCCGCCCACGTGGCTCCGAATAGAGGGTGTGGAACGTGAAGACTCGACCGGCCGCTCGATCGCCGTCATCGGTAGCGGTGTCGCCGGGCTGACCGCCGCCTACGTGTTGTCGGCGCACAACAAGGTGACCCTTTTCGAGGCGGACACCCGATTGGGCGGGCACGCCCATACGCACTTCGTCGACCGCGGCGACGGAAACATCGTCGGCGTCGACTCCGCCTTCCTGGTCCACAACGACCGCACCTACCCCACGCTCTGCTGGTTGTTCTCCGAACTCGGCATCGCGACGCAGGACGCGGACATGTCGATGTCGGTGCGCGACGACGCGATCGGGCTCGAGTACGCGGGCGCCCGCGGCCTTGGCGGGCTGTTTCCCGCCGCGTCCAACCTGGCCCGGCCGCGCTACCTGGGAATGCTGCTCGAGGTCAAGCGTTTCCACCGCGTCGCCACCGAGTTGCTCGACGACGAAAGCGATTCAAGCACCGACCTCGAAACGCTTGGCGCGTTCGTCGCACGGCACGGCTTCTCCGACTACTTCGTGCAACGCTTCCTGACGCCGCTGGTGGCCGCGGTCTGGTCCTGCGCACCCGGTGAGGCGATGCGCTACCCCGCGCGCTACCTGTTCGTCTTCCTGCAACACCACGGAATGCTGTCGGTGTTCGGGTCACCGACGTGGCGCACCGTGGTCGGCGGGTCGGCGGCCTACGTCGAGGCCATCGCGATCCGATTGCACGAGATCGTCGCCGGAGTGCCGGTTCGCGCGGTTGAGCGGGTACGCGATGGCGTGCTGATCACCACTGGCGGCGCCGCGTCACGTCACTTCGACGCGGCCGTCATCGCCACCCACCCCAATCAGGCCCTGCTGATGCTGGCCACGCCGACCGCCGCCGAGCGCGCGGTGCTCGGCGCCATCCCGTACTCGACGAACCATGCGCAGCTGCACACCGACACCTCGGTGCTGCCGCGGCGGTCGCGGGCCCGCGCGTCGTGGAACTACCTCGTCACGCCCAACGCCGACGACGTGCTGGTCACGTACGACGTCACCCGGCTGATGCGGCTGTCCGGCCCGCGCCGATTCCTGGTCACGCTGGGCGGACGGGACCGGGTCGACCCCGGCTCCGTCATCGCCGAGATGACGTACGGTCACCCGCTGTACACGCCGGAATCGGTTGCCGCCCAACGACTGCTGCCGACCCTGGACGACGATCGAGTGGTGTACGCCGGGGCGTATCACGGCTGGGGCTTCCATGAGGACGGCGCAGCGTCGGGGCTGCGGGCCGCCCAGCGGCTCGGCGCTTACTGGCCAGCGGCCTCCGAGCGGGAGCCCGCCCCGTGCTGACGCCGGCGATCTACCGGACGCGGATCACGCATCTGCGGCGCGCCCCTGTGCACCACTACTTCGAGCAGCGTGGCTACTGCTGGTACGTCGACCTCGACAACCTGCCACGGCTGCCGCGCTGGTTGCGCCCGTTCGCGAGGTTCGATGCCCGCGACCACTTCTCGACACCCGCCGACCCCGGTCAGTCGCTGCGCCAGCGCGTCGACGCCTTCCTGGTCTCGCGCGGCGTCGACCCGCCGGGCGGCATCGTCACTGCCTTGTTGCAGGCCAGGGTGCTTGGCTACGTCTTCAACCCGCTGAGCATCTTCTGGTGCCACGACGCCGACGGGGTGCTGCGTCACGTCGTGGCCGAGGTGCACAACACGTACGGCGGCCGTCACGCATACCTGTTGCCGCCCACCGGCGATCAGCCCGCCGCGGTCAAGAAGAAGCTCTACGTCTCGCCCTTCAACGACGTCGAGGGGTACTACCTGGTGTGTGCGCCACGGCCCAGGAAGCAACTCGACGTCACGATCTCGCTGCATCGGGAAAACGAGCCGGCGTTCGTCGCGACGTTGCGCGGCACGCGGCGACGCGCGTCGGTGGCGCAGCTGCTACGCCTTCAGCTGGTGGCGCCGGCGGCACCGTTGATGGGCGCCTTCTGGATTCGCGTCCAAGGCATCACGTTGTGGGCACGTCGAGTGCCGCTGGTTCCACGACAAACCGTCGTCGAGCGGGAGAGGGTCGATCAACTGTGACCATCCAGACCACCAAGAGCACCTCTGCGGCAACCGATCCGCAGCGGTGGACGGCCGTCGCGCGGGTGCCGCGCGGGCCCGTCAGCATGGTCACCGGCCGCATCGCCGACGCCCTGCTCCGCCGCGCCGTCGCCCGGCTGCCGATCCGGCTGCAGTACCCGGACGGCGCGGTGATCGGGGCCGCCGACCCGACGCTGCCGACCATGGTGATCCATCAACCCACGGCGCTGGCCCGGCGCGTCGGCCGCTACGGGCTCATCGGGTTCGGCGAGTCGTACATGGCGGGCGAATGGGAATCCAATGACCTGGCCGGTGTCATGACTGCGTTCGCCAACTCCGTCACCGACCTCATTCCGCGTGCGCTGCAACGGCTCCGGCCGCTCGCGGTCGTGCGTCACCCCCGCACGATGTACAACAGCCTCACGCAGGCGCGGGACAACGTCGCCGAACACTACGACTTGTCGAACCAGTTGTTCGCGGAGTTCCTCGACGACACCATGACCTACTCGAGCGCGCTGTTCGAGACGTCGCGACCCAGCTGGGACGACCTGGCCGAGGCGCAGCACCGCAAGATCGACCGGCTGCTCGACTCGGCCCGAGTGGGTCCGGGCAGCCGCGTGCTCGAAATCGGAACGGGCTGGGGCGAATTGAGCATTCGAGCGGCAGCGCGCGGCGCTCACGTGCACTCGATCACGCTGTCCGCCGAGCAGCAGCGCATGGCGCAGCAGCGCGTCGCCGACGCCGGACTGTCCGATCGCGTGGTGATCGAACTCAAGGACTACCGTGAGGTCGATGGACGCTACGACGCCGTGGTGTCGGTCGAGATGATCGAGGCCGTCGGATACCGGTTCTGGCCCACCTACTTCGACACGCTCGACCGGCTGGTGTCGCCCGGCGGGCGCGTCGCGATCCAGGCGATCACCATGCCGCACGACCGGATGCTGGTGTCCCGCAACACCTATACCTGGATCCAGAAGTACATCTTCCCCGGCGGGCTGATTCCATCGGTGGAGGCCGTCGTCGGCATCACCGAGCGGCAGACGCGCCTGCGCACGGTCGGCATGGTCTCGCTGCGCCCGCACTACGCCGAAACGCTGCGGCTCTGGCGGGAACGCTTCCTGGTCCGCCGGGACGCGGTGTCGGCGTTGGGCTTCGACCACGTCTTCCACCGGATGTGGGAGCTCTACCTGGCGTATTCGGAAGCCGGCTTCCGGTGCGGTTACCTCGACGTCTACCAGTGGACGTTCGCGCCGACCGGGAGCGACCTATGAACTTCGTCGTGGTTTCGGCTGGCGCGCTGGCGATCCTGGCGCTGGTCTATGGCGTCACCTTCCTGATCGGCCGGCGTATCGGCCGCTACAACGTCGTCGACACCGCCTGGGGCATCAGCTTCGTGGCAGTGGCCGCGGTGGCGGCCCTGCTCGGCACCGGCGACGTGTTTCGCAGGCTGCTGTTGCTGGCGCTCGTCGCGGTATGGGGACTGCGGCTGGCCTGGCACATGATCGGCAAGTCCGCGGGCAAGGGCGAGGACCCCCGCTACGACGCGCTGCTGAACGGCGACTTCTCGGCGGTCACCGTGCTGCGCAAGATCTTCCTGCTCCAGGCCGTCGCCACGTGGTTCATCTCGCTGCCGATTCAGGTGTCGGCGACGCTCGGGCCGACGCCGACCGTGCTGCTTCCGGTGCTCGTCGTTGGCGTCGCGGTGTGGGCGGTGGGGGTGCTCTTCGAAGCCGTCGGCGACCATCAGCTGCGCAAGTTCAAGGCCGATCCCGCAAACAAGGGCGTCATCATGGACCGCGGCTTGTGGGCATGGACGCGCCACCCCAACTACTTCGGCGACGCCGCCGTGTGGTGGGGACTCTGGCTGGTCACGATCGCCGGTTGGGTGTCGCTGTCGACGGTGTTGTCGCCTGTGCTGATGACGTACTTCCTGGTGTACGCGACGGGCGCCCGGCTGACCGAGAAGATCATGCGCGACCGCCCTGGATTCTCTGAATACCGTTCGCGGACATCGTTTTTCGTACCATTGCCGCCTAGATCGCGAATACCGTGACGATGCTCGAAATGGCCGCTAGGCTACCGGGAGTGACGGCCGACCTCGACGCATTGCTGCGCCGGGTGGCACAGCGCGACGCCGACGCCTTCGCCGCCTTCTATGACAACACCCGCGCCAGGGTGTTCGGTCTGGTGACCCGCGTGCTGCGCGACCCCGGCTACAGCGAGGAGACGACGCAGGACGTCTACCTGCAGGTATGGCACAACGCAGGCAACTACGACCCCGCCGCCGGGTCGCCGATCGCCTGGTTGATGACGCTGGCGCATCGCAGGGCCGTCGACCGGGTGCGTTCGGAACAGGCCGCCAGCCAGCGTGAGTCACGCTACGGCGCCGCCAACGTCGACCCGCCCGCCGACCGCGTCGCCGAGGCCGTCATCCAGCTCGACGAGCAGCGTCAGGTCACCGAATGCCTCGGTTCGCTCACCGATGCGCAGCGCGAGTGCATCCAGCTGGCCTACTACGACGGGCTGACCTACTCGCAAGTGTCGGACCGATTGTCGGCAAACCTTGCGACGATCAAGTCACGGATGCGCGATGCCCTCCGCGGTCTGCGCAAATGCCTGGGGGTGTCGTGACCGAGCCCGCCACCCCCGACCTCATGACGCTTGCGACGCCCTACGCGCTGCACGCGGTGTCGCAGGCCGAGCACGACGACATCGAACGCCAACTCGCCGGCGCGCCGGAACTCGTCGCGCGGGCCTTCGCCGACGAGGTGCGCGCCGTACGCGAGACCATGGCGGTCGTATCCACCGCGACGGCCGTCGAACCGCCAGATCACTTGCGCGACCGGCTACTTGCGGCCATCGACGCACACGGTCCGGTGCGCCAGACACCCCAACGCCGCGACTGGCGCAGCATTGTCATGGCCGCCGCGGCCGCACTCGTCGTCGGACTCGTCGTCGTCGGCATCGGGTGGTCCATCCGTCCCGCCCCGAATCCGACTACGGCAGAACAGGTCTTCGCCGCACCCGACGTACGCACGGTGTCTGGCGACATCCCCAGCGGCGGCACCGCGACCGTCGTGTTCTCGCGGGAGCGCAACGCAGGCGTGCTGGTCATGAACAACGTCGCACCGCCGCAGCCGGGCACGGTCTATCAGATGTGGCTCGTCGACGCGAAGGGCGCGCGCTCGGCAGGCACCATGGACGCCGCAGCCGTCGCCCCGTCGACCACGGCCGTGCTCCCCGATCTCGGGGACTCCGAGACGCTGGCGTTCACAGTCGAACCGGGCGGCGGATCCAGCCAGCCCACCACCCCGATCTTCGCGCAGCTTCCGCTGTCCTAGGCTCGGAGCGTGGCCAAGGAATTCCGCTTCGGAGTAGGTCTGCAATCCGCGCGGCGCGCGGCATCCGTCCAAGACTGGGCGCGTCGCATGGAGGGCCTTGGGTACGACGTCGTCAACATGGCCGACCACCTCTACACGACGGCACCGTTTCCGATGATGACGGCGCTCGCCCTCGCCACGGAGAAGCTGAGGGTCGGCACGTTCGTGCTCAACGCCGGCTTCTACCGGCCGGCGCTGCTGGCCCGCGACGTCACCTCACTGCGCGACCTGTCCGGAGGACGGGTCGACCTCGGGCTCGGGGCAGGCTACGTGAAGGAGGAGTTCGAACAGGCCGAACTGCCCTACCCCACCGCCGGCCAGCGCGTCGCATGGCTGGGGCACGTCATCGAGCACATGAACGAGCACGTGCCCGACGTTCCGATCCTCGTCGCCGGGAACGGCGACAAGCTGTTGACGATCGCCGCGCAGCGGGCCGACATCATCGGGTTGACGGGCGGCGCCCCGATCACTGCGGACTCCGACCCGCTGGCCGATCGCATCGCATTCGTGCGGACCGCAGCCGGTGACCGGTTCGAGTCACTGGAGCTCAACATCGCCGTCACCTCGATGCCGACCGACGATTCGGGACGGCCCGACCTGTCGCTCACGCGTCGGTTCCTGCCCGAGTTCTCCGACGAGGAGTTGCTGCGTACGCCGGCCGTGCTATCGGGGTCGGTGTCCGACATGGCCGACCGCGTCCGTGAGCTCCGCGACTTCTACGGCGTCACGTACATCACCGTGCAGCAGCAGCACGCCGAGGTGTTCGCCAAGGTCATTGCGGAACTCCGTTGAACCCCTTGGGTAGACTTCTGCCGTCCCCGCCCCCGTAGCTCAGGGGATAGAGCACGGCTCTCCTAAAGCCGGTGTCGCATGTTCGAATCATGCCGGGGGCACCCACTATTTGTGCAGGTCAGCGAGGGTTTCCGGGCAACTGCCCTACTCCTCTTCGCTCCTCTCTGGTCGGTGCTTGGTTGGCGTCAGGTGGTGCCGGCTGAATCGCGATGGTCTTCCGGGCGGCCGTCTCGACTCGTTTCGCCACGTCATCGAGGTCGCTTGGGAAGAGTCCGGCGTAGCGATTCAGGGTCGGCACGGCGGACTCGTGGCAAAAGCAGGCGAGCGACAGCCACGGCGGAGGCCCCGCCTGGCTAGCAAGCCGCAAACGTCACGAACGTCGCACTGATGCTCGGCGGTATCCCGGACTTCGCACCCGAAGCAGGCAACCTCGACCAAGATCACTACGACGACCTAGGCGTGTGGCTTGCCAACCCACTCACGCCGTTCGGCTCCCGCGCCATGGATGCCGACCTTGCACCGATATCAGCCAATCCGGTGAAACCGCCGACAGATTCGACGCCGATTCGTGTGACCTCGGCTCTGGATGGAGCCGGAGGCGAGCGGTGCAACCCGACCCAGAGCTCGTTCGCTGGATGCCATCGCCCGTCTTAGTGTGTCATTGGTGTTCGCTATGCGTCGGCACTGTCCCCGCACTCGCAGAGCAGTTTGCTATCGTAGACTTGAGGTCAAATCAATGGCTGTAGTCCAGGATGTATTGAATAAAGATCATCTAGAATGAGATTGCTGCACTAGTCGTTGCTTCGATGCGCTTGATTGACGCCATATGTAGGTCGGTCGTCGAGATGGTATGCGGAGGTCGTTTTGCTGGCATGTTCGAGCTTCGCTGTGTTTGGCCGTCTTGCTGGTCAGTGGTGGAACGCGCCCGTCGACTACGCCGAGCAGGTGCAGTACTTCACCAAGCGTTCGATGGCCGAGGCGATCCGAGTGATGATCGGGGTGGGCAACGGGGTGACCGTTGTGATCTCGCTGGCGGTTCTGCTTCCCTGGGTCAGCTCGGACGGCCTCACATCTCAAGTTGTCGTGGCATTGTTCGCAGTCTTGACGATGTTTTGGGCGATCGCTTGGTGTTGTCGACCGTGGCCGTCACGGCCGATGTCGCTTGCGTTCGTCATCTCGTGCGATATCGGCATCGCCGTAGTGGCGTTGCACGACCCCACCTGGCTATCGGGCCTGTTCGGGCTCAATGCGTTTGCGGCGATCTCGGTGTATCTGCTGTTCTTCGACGGGCCGAAGCTCCTTGCTCTGCACGTGTTTTGGATATTGGTGTCGACGACCGTGTTTGCCGTGCGGATGGGCGCAGCCGCGCAGTTTGACGGTGTTGTCTTCGTTGCCAGCACGCTGGCTGCGGTGTCACCGGTGGTCACGACACCCATGGGGATTCAGTTCGGGATCTGGACGTTGCGTAACGACGCCAACGACTCGGTCACCGATCCGCTGACCGGCCTACTCAATCGCCGGGGACTGCACCTTCATTTCACCGACTTGTTGCGCGCTCGTCCCGCCCGTGGCGGGCACCTGGTCGTGATGGTCGTGGACCTCGACCGCTTCAAGGAGATCAACGACACCTTCGGCCACGCGACCGGCGACGACGTCTTGATACGCACCGCCCGGCGGATCGAATCTGCCGTGCGCGGCAGTACGTTAGTGGCTCGAGTCGGCGGAGAAGAGTTCATCGTCATCGACGTCACCGAACCCGGTCACATACGACGAATTGCCGAGCGAGTCAGGTGCGCGATCGCCGCGCCGGCCGATCGTGCGCCAGTCACCGCCAGCATCGGCGTCACGCACGCCGCGCTCGGCATCTTCACCGCACCAGGGGCTGACCCCGTGGCGCTCCTCGACACCAGCATTAGTACTGCCGACCATGCGATGCTCGACGCGAAACGCAACGGCGCCAACGCCACGATCCACAAACCACTGGTTCACGGGAGCAATTGAGTGCTCCGGGCCGGCGACACAAGACCGCGGCGAACACCACGAAATCGGATGTCGCGACGACGTCTCACGCATGGGCACCACGCGCACATCAACTCGAAGGTCGCAGTCGGCACCAGGGCATTAGACATAGCCTGGTAGGGCTGACGTCACCGAAAACCACGATCGTTCTGACGGCGAACTTGGCGAACTGGCCTTGGGTGCAGCGCTTCTCGTTGGCCGGCGCGTACGGAGGCGTCGGCGACAGCGGCTCCGTCCAGTGCAGCGACAACCAAGAATGACCGATCGATGGCCCGGCCGAGCATGGGCCGGGCCACCGACACCAATGGGGTGTGAAAGTTCGGGGGTTACCCGAAGCAAGGGATCATGGCGCTGCGCACATTCTGACTCGCCGAGCAGATCACACCCCTCGTCAGCGGTCTGCCGGCTCAACGCTTCCGTCTGCTCGGCAATCGTGTGCAGAGTCATACCCATCAACCAATGATGCCGAATCGAAACCGCTAGGGACCCGCATGTAGTCTGATTTTCAGGAACGGATCGCGCTTGTGGGCGCAGCCACCGCCCGAATCATGTTGATGGGCAAGCCTTATCGTGTCCAGCTTCTCTGTCAGCGAGTGCCCAGCGTCGCTAAGCGGTGTCGGGCAACGGCTCCGTACCAATGTCCGGAAGCGGACGTTGACAGATCTCGTGCGCTTCCTCGGCGGGAAGTCCGAACAACCGCAGCACGTCTTCGGTCACCCGGTCGGTGGCCGCTGCGTCGTCGCGTTCGGGCTCTTCCTGAAGCAGCTTGCCAAGTCCCAGGAGCGCACCAGCAGCGACGGCCATCGCCAGTTTGGGATCGTCGACCGTGAATCGCCCGGCAGCCGCGGCTGCCGCAATGTCCCGCTGCGCTCGTGGAGCGAGGCCGCGGTCCGACGACATGAGGTTGAGTCCGCTCATGAGCAGGATCCGGCTCTCCTGCGGGCGGCGCCGAAACAGTCGGCCGGTCAGCCGAAAGCTGCTGGCGAACGTTTCGGCGGGATCGTCGATCGATCCGGTGAGTTGATCGAGCAGGGCGCCGTGGTTGTCGAGCACGTCGGCGACCGCGGCTTCGAAGAGTTCTTCCTTGCTGTCGAAGTGGTTGTAGAAGGACCCCATCCCGACGTCCGCGGCCTGAGTGATCTCCAGCACCGGCACGTTGGACTTGCCCGCCGCAAGGAACACCTGCGCGGCCTGAATCAGTGCGGCGCGGGTGCGCTGCTTGCGCCGCTCCAGCCGATTTACCGGCTCGTCTTGCTGCTCGCTCACGCTGCGACCATAGCAGAGAACATCAGTTTTGAGGATTTCGTCAGAATCGCTTGACTGAGGATAGTCTCGCATGTGACGATTTCGTCAGTAACGAGAGGGGTGGGTATGAAAAGCCTGGTCGGCGCCCACGATGACCTGCACAGCGAGCAGGGCGCCCGCAAGGGCGAGCATCCGGGGCGGTCGCGCAATCCGGTGATCAAGGTGCAGGACATCGCGTGGCTGGCGTTCGAGAAGCCCGACCTCACCCGCGCGGAAGCGTTCGCCAAGGCCTTCGGCTTCAGCACCGTGGTGCGCACGCCCGAAGAACTGCAGTTACGCGGCACCGATGCCGGCGCGCCCTGCGTGATTCTGCGACGCGGTCAACGCTCGCGCTTCGTCGGCACGGCGTTCAAGGCTCACGACGAGGCCGATCTGCTTCGCCTGGCCGACGCGACCGGCACCACGGCCCGCCCGCTGCCCGAAACCATCGGCGGGTTGACGGTCGAGCTCATCGACCCGAGCGGCATACCCGTACACGTGGTCGCCGGTATACACCAGCTCGAGGCGCTTCCGGCTCAGTCCCATCACACGTTCAACTTCGGGCACCAGCTTCAACGCACCAATGCCACCCAACGGCCGGCCCGCGAACCCGCGAGGGTGCAGCGGCTCGGACACGTAGTGCTGCAGACGACCAAGTACCGCGAGGCACTCGACTGGTACCTCGACAACCTCGGGATGATCGTCAGTGACTTCCTCTTCTTCCCCGGCCAGCGTCATCGCGGGCCGACGATGAGCTTCATCCGCTGCGACCGCGGCACGACCCCCGCCGATCACCACACACTGGCGATCGCACTGGGGCCGAGCAACCGCTACGTCCATTCGGCCTATCAGGTCTGTGATCTCGACGCGCTGGCCGCCGGCGGCGAACACCTGGCCGGCCACGGCTACCACCGCTCATGGGGTATCGGCCGCCACATCCAGGGCAGCCAGCTCTTCGACTACTGGCGCGATCCCGACGGCTTCATGGTCGAGCACTTCAGCGACGGCGACATGTTCGACTCCACCCT
>Ga0070668_100002743_pt1 | contig 12962 bp, 9 predicted proteins | sample KBSS43metaG_FD_64661 | JGI IMG/M metagenome (GOLD analysis project Ga0070668, IMG submission 64661) | Switchgrass rhizosphere microbial communities from Kellogg Biological Station, Michigan, USA - KBS S4-3 metaG | ecosystem: Host-associated > Plants > Roots > Rhizosphere > Soil ... | reverse complement strand
CGAGTTGCTGCGCTACGGCCGTCACCTGCTCCTCCCCGAAGTCGCGATCGACGGGCAGCGCAAGCTCAAGGCGGGGCGCGTTCTGATCGTCGGTGCCGGAGGGCTGGGATCGCCCGCCGCGCTGTACCTGGCCGCCGCCGGTGTCGGCACCATCGGGCTCGTCGACTTCGACATCGTCGAAGTCACGAACCTCCAGCGACAGCTGCTGCACGGGACGAGCGACGTCGGGCGCTCCAAGCTCGATTCGGCGCGCGACCGCATTCACGACACCAATCCGCACGTCAAGCTCGAGCTGCACGCCACGCGGCTCACGTCCGACAACGCGCTCACGATCATCCGTGAGTACGACGTCGTGCTCGATGGCACCGACAACTTCGCAACCCGGTATCTCGTCAACGACGCGTGCGTGCTGCTGGGCAAGCCTAACGTGTACGGCAGCATCTTCCGCTTCGACGGCCAGGCCTCCGTCTTTGCGACCGCCGACGGGCCGTGCTATCGCTGCATTTATCCGGAGCCGCCGCCACCAGGGCTGGTTCCGAGCTGCGCGGAAGGCGGCGTGCTCGGCGTGCTTCCCGGGCTGGTCGGGACCGTGCAGGCCACCGAGGCGATCAAGCTCCTGCTCGGGATCGGCAAGCCGCTCACCGGCCGTCTGCTACTGGTGAATGCGCTCGACGCCGAGTTCCGGTCGGTCCGCGTGCGGCGCGACCCGTCGTGCCCCGCGTGTGGAACGCGGGAACTCCAATCCCTCGTCGACTACGACCAGTTCTGCGCAACGAGCGGCGGCGATGGCGCCGGACTCGATGCCGTTCCGCAGATCGAACCGCGCGAGCTCGCCATCCGGCGCGCGTCGGGCGAGGCCATTCAGCTCGTCGACGTCCGCGAGCCGCACGAGTGGGAGATCGGGCATATCGACGGCTCGACACTCATTCCCCTCCACCGCCTGAGGGACCGGCTGCGTGAGCTCGACGCGGCGGCGCCCGTCGCCGTGATATGCAAGGGTGGGACGCGCAGCGCGCTGGCCACCCGCGATCTGATCGACGCGGGCTTCGGGCGTGTGTGGAGCGTGAGCGGCGGAATTCTGCGATGGTCGCGCGAGGTGGACGCCGACATCCCGGAATATTGAGGTCGGCGACGGAGGGTCCTCGCCAGGCGCTTGGAGGCGACCCGCGCGTAATATTGGCGATGCCTCGCGCACCTCGCACTCGCTCAGCTATCGAGATCGATCCCGCAAGACGCCGCGAGTTCTCGCGGCGTCTTCGCGCGTGGTTCCGGAATCACGGACGCGATCTGCCGTGGCGGCGCACGCGTGATCCATACCGCGTCCTCGTGTCCGAGCTCATGCTGCAGCAGACGCAGGTGTCTCGCGTCGTGGATTATTACGAGCGCTTTCTCGCTCGCTTCCCCACGCTCGATCACGTCGCCGAAGCGCCGCGGCGGAGCGTGTTGAAGTCGTGGGCGGGATTGGGATACTACGCTCGCGCGAGGAACCTCCACGCCCTCGCTCGCCACGTCGTTCGCGACGGGGGAGCCATTCCGGACGATCCGGAAAGGCTCCGTACGCTTCCCGGAATCGGCGCGTATACAGCGGGCGCTGTCGCGTCGTTTGCCTACGAGCGGCGCGCGGCACTCGTGGACACCAACGTCGCGCGGGTGCTCCATCGCGTCTTTCTCCCCGCGGTCGATCCGAAGTCTTCACGAGGCCAGCGCGCGACCTGGGCGATAGCCGAACAGCTGCTGCCGCGTACCGGACCACACGCCTGGGTTCACAACCAGGCCCTGATGGAGCTCGGCGCCCTGATCTGCACGGCCCGCGTTAGGCACTGCGACCGGTGCCCGGTTGCGCGGCTCTGCGCAACCCGGCTCGCCGACCGCTAACCAACCGTCGCTACGCGCGCTTTGCCGGACTTCTTGCGATAGTCGAGCGCGGACTTGTACGGCCGCTCGTCGTAGCCCGTATAGACCTGACGGGGCCGCGCGATTTTCTGCTCCTTGTCCAGCAACATCTCCTCCCATTGGGCCAACCAGCCCGACGTCCGCGCGACCGCGAACAGCACGGTGAAGAAGTCCGTGGGGAACTTCATCGCCCGGTAGATCAGTCCCGTGTAGAAGTCGACGTTGGGGTACAGCTTCCGCGACACGAAGTAGTCGTCGCTCAGGGCGATGCGTTCCAGCTCGAGGGCGATCTCGAGGTCGCGATCCATGCCGACGGCGTCGAACACCTCGTTCGCGAGCTGCTTCACGATCTTCGCGCGAGGGTCGTAGCTCTTGTAGACACGATGGCCGAATCCCATCAGCCGACCGCCCTTGCCGCTCTTCACCTCGCTGATGAAGGTCGGCACGTTCTTCACCGAGCCAATCTCTTCGATCATGCGCAGGACGGCTTCATTGGCGCCGCCGTGCAACGGCCCGTAGAGCGCCGCGACACCAGCAGCCACCGCCGAGAAGGGATCGACGTGCGACGAACCGACGGCGCGGACGGCGTTGGTCGAGCAGTTCTGCTCGTGATCGGCGTGCAGGATGAACAGGACCTCGATCGCCTTCGTGAACACGGGGTTCGCCTCGTACTTCGGCTCGCTCATGCGAGCGATCATCGACAGGAAGTTCTCCGAGTACGACAGGTCGTTGTCCGGGTAGATGAACGGCAGCCCCTTGTTGTGGCGGTAGATGAACGCCGCCAGCGTCGGAACCTTCGCGAGCAGCCGGATGATCGAGATGTACCGCTGGTCCGGATCGAAGATGTTCTTGGCTTCCGGATAGAACGACGACAGTGCGGCGATGCTGCTGCACAACATCGACATCGGGTGCGCGTCGTAGCGAAAGCCCTCCAGGAACCGCTTGATGTTCTCGTGCACGTACGTGTGGAACGTGATGTCGTGCACCCATCCCTCGTACTGCTGCTGGTTAGGCAGCTCGCCGTTGCGGAGCAGCCACGCCACCTCGAGGAAGCTCGCACGCTCGGCGAGCTGCTCGATGGGGTAGCCGCGATAGCGCAGAATCCCCTTGTCGCCGTCGATGAACGTGATCGCGCTTCGGCACGACGCCGTGTTCATGAACGCCGGATCGTAGCTCATGAGACCGAAGTCGTCGCCGTCGGTCTTGATCTGTCGCAGGTCGTTGGCGCGAATCACGCCGTCGGCAATGGGGGCCGTGTACGTCTTGCCCGTTCGAGTGTCGCGAATCTCCAGGGCATCAGTCGCCGCCGGCGCGCCAACCGCTTCCGTCTTCGTCATGCCGCGTTCTCCCTCAAGCGATCTCGGGTCTGTGATAGCGTGCGGGTGAAAGCTAGCGAACCACCGCGGCGAACGGCATTGCCGCCCGCCCCGCGGGTGGTCTCTACCCGCCGTCAAGGCTGGCCGGTCTATTGACCCGGTGGGACGCCGGGCGCCCGAGGCAGCTCAGGCGTTCACGCCCCGTGCGATGGCTTCGAGCACCTTGTCGCCGAAGCGGTCGACCTCGTCCAACGTCGTGTAGACGTTAGGCGTGATGCGCAGCCCGTTGAACTCGGCGTGGATGATCGGCGTCGTGATGATCCGATGCTTCGTCCACAGCCACCCCTGCAGCTTTGCGCTGTCGATCCCGTCCACGTTGAAGAGCCCGATCCCGCCGGCCTGCTTCCCGTCGAGAGGGGTGAGCACGCGCACGCGGGAGCTCTCCGCCAGGAGACGCTTCGCCCACCGGTCTCGGAGATAGCGAAGCCTCGCGACCTTTCGCTCGCCACCGATCGCGCGGTGAAACGCGAGCGCCGCAGCAATCGCGTTGTGGTTCGCGGCGGGGTGGGTTCCGATCTCCTCGTACTTTCGGATGTCCTGATCCATGCTGGCCGGCGCCGCCATGAGCGGCCACAGCGACTTTTGCTTCGACCGGCGAACGTACAGGAACCCCGTGCCGATCGGCGCGAGGAGCCATTTGTGCAGGCTGGTACCGTAGTAGTCGCAGCCCAGCTCATCGCGCGTGAACGGGAAATGCGCGAAGGCATGGGCGCCGTCCACGAACACTTCGATCCCCTTCTCTCGCGCCATCGCGACGACCTTCGCGACCGGAAGGATCTGCCCCGTCAGGTTGGTGATGTGCGTGATCTCGATCACGCGCGTGCGGGGGGTGATCGCCTCGCGAAACTGGTTGACGACGTAGTCGTCGGACGGTGGCGGCACGGTGAACTTGATCTGCTTGACCACGATCCCTTCGCGGCGCGCGCGCTGATCCCACGATGTCAGCATGCGCGGGTAGTTCTGTGTCGTGACGATGACCTCGTCGCCCCGCTTGAGATCGAGCCCGAAGATCATGGTCTCGTTCGACTCCGAGGCGTTCCGCGTGATCGCCATTTCCTCGGCGTCGCACCCGAACTCCTTCGCGAGCTCGCGACGCACGCTCTCGATCCGCGGCTCCAGCACGCTCCACATGTGCTCCACCGGCGCCTCGTTCGAGAAGCGCAGATCGCGGATCATCGCCTCGAGCACGTGCGAGGGCGTGGGACTCACCCCGCCGTTGTTCAGGTTGATCAGCGTGCGGTCGGCGTCGAACGCCCGTTGGATCTCCGACCAGTAGACTTCGTCCTCCGCGAGCGGGAGCGCGGGGCGCCCGCCAGCGACCTGCTCCGCCCGCAACACCGACGCGAGCGCATTCGAACGGAAGACGGGCACCGCCAGCCCAGCGCGGGCGAGCGTGGAGATGAAGGCGCGTCGGTCGGACATAACGGGAACCGGGAACGGGAAACCGGGTGACTGCGGTCGCGCACGACTTCGCGCGCGCGTTTAACCTGAGTGACGAGTTAGGCGCCGTCCAGTCTCGGCGTACCTCGGTTCCCGGTTCCCGGTTGCCGGCGCGCACCTCCGACGCGTCGCCTACAGTCGCGAGCCCTGCGGGAGGTCGAGCACGAAGTGAAATCGTGTCCCCTTCTCGAGCTCCGTCTCCACTCCGAGCTCGCCGCCCATGGCAGCGATGAGCTTCTTGCAGATCGATAATCCAAGACCCGCGCTCGAGAACGCATAATCGCCCGTGATCTGACGCTGGCGAAATGCCTCGAACAGGTTGGACATGACGTGCGGTGGGATACCGCGCCCCGTGTCCTTGACCGAAAACTCGACGCGGCTGCGGTCCATCTGCTTGCACGTCACGTCGACGGAGCCGGCATTCGTAAACTTGATCGCGTTCGTCGCAAGGTTCAGCAGAACGCGATTGAGGGCAGCCTGGTAGCCGACTCGCAGGTCCGCTTCCGGACCCACGCATCGCACGACGAGACGTTTCTCTTCCGCCATCGGTCGAAGAATGTCCATGATCGACTGCAGGACATCGGAGACGAGAAACGGCATGCGCGGTTGGTCCATCAGCGTCGTGCCGCCACGCGCGAGCTCGATCACGTCGCCAGCGAGCGCGCTCAGACCGAACGCGGCGGAGTATACGAGTCCGAGTTGTCGCTCCTGAATCGGCGTCAGCGTGCCGCCCGACCCGTAGCGCAGCCGCTCTGCGAGAATGAGAATCGACCCGAGCGGCGAGCGCATGTCGTGCGCCATCTCGACCACGAGCTGCTGTGCGTCCTGCCCGGAGAGCCGCGCGGCAAACCGATGCGCCGCGTCCTGGTCGATCGATTGCTGCACGCGCTCCATTGCCTTGATCACATCCAGCACGCTCGCGTCGCCGGCCGATACCATCTCGGGCGACTCGGTTCGTTCCAGGAACGCACGGCGCAACAGCTCGAGCGTTCGACGCACCGGCACGAACGGCGGGAACGCGACGAGCCTAACGGCGTCGCCGCTGAGCGCCTGCCTAACGTTGTCGGCCAGGGCATTGACGGTCGTGCGCACATCCGCGGCCGACGTTGCCCCATGTTCGGTGTGAGGCCACTCGGCACAGACGTCTGCGACCGCCACCGTGAGCGCCCGCGACACGGCGCTCGAAGCGACCGATTCGGAGGCGCGCGCCCCCGAATCGATCACTGCAGTTGCACGTGAGGTTGGTTTCGGTGCTTTCGACCGCGACACGCGACCTGGTTCGAGACGTGAGCTCACTCGTCCACGGCGCCGCCGAACTCATCCCGGCGGAAGCCATGCTTTTCCATGAGTCGGTACAGCGTCGTACGGTCGATGCTCGCGAGCCGAGCCGCCTTCGACATGTTCGAACCGGCGCGCGCGATGAGTTGCGTCAGGTATTCCTTCTCGAAATGCGCAACGAGCTTCTCCTTGGCCAGGTGGAAGCTCTCCGTCATGATGCTGATCGGAAGCCCCGTCGCCGTCGCCTGAGGCGCCGCCGCGTCATCGTAGAGCGGGACGTCGTCCGGCTGCACACCCTGACCGGGCTCGGCCAGCACGGCCAGCTGTTCGACGACGTTCTGCAGCTCGCGCACGTTGCCGCGCCATGGGCGCGACCGGAGAAAATCGACCGCCGCCTCTGTGAGTCGTGGCGCCGCCTCGCCCGGCTGCCGATGGCGTTCCCAGAAGTGCGTGAGGAAATGGTTCGCGAGCAACGGGATGTCCTCGAGGCGCTTTCGGAGCGGCGGCAGCTTGATCGGCACGACACGAAGGCGGTATAAGAGATCCTCGCGAAGCGTTCCCTTCGCCACGCACTCGGCCGGGTCCCGGTTCGTCGCCGAGATGAACCGGACGTCCACAACGGCGTCCTGCTGCTCGCTCCCGACGCGGCGCACGACGCCGTCCTGCAACACGCGCAGGAGCTTCGCCTGCAGCGGCAGCGACATCTCGGTGAGCTCGTCGAGGAACAGCGTTCCGCCATTCGCGATTTCGAGAAGTCCCGGCTTGTCACGATCAGCGCCGGTGAATGCGCCCTTGCGATGGCCGAACAGCTCACTCTCGAGCAGCCCCTCGGGCAGCGCCGCGCAGTTGATCGGAACCACCTGACGACTCGCGCGGCGGCTATGCTGGTGGATGAACTGGGCGATGAGCTCCTTGCCGGTTCCGCTCTCGCCCATGATCATGACCGAGGCATCCGTGCTGGCGACGCGCCGGGCGAGGTCGACTGCCTTACGGAATGCCGGTGAAACACCGAGAAGCGTGAGCTTGTCGCTGTTCCCGTTCTGCTTCAGGAGCTGAATGCGAAGATCGCGCGTCTCGCGGGCGACCATGACGGCGTGGGAGGCGCGTCCGATCAGCACCTGGAGATGCGTCGCCGAGAACGGCTTGGGCAGATAGTCCCAGGCACCGGCGCGCAACGCCTCGATGCTCGTCGTGACGCTCGGGTTTCCGGTCATCACGACCACGATCGTCTCCTTGTGTGCGGAGAGCGTCGCGCGAAGGATTTCCATCCCGGACACGGGCGTCATGTACAGATCGACGAGTACGATGTCGAACTTGCGGCGGCGCACGAGGTCGAGCGCTTCGTCCCCGCGGCCGAGCGTGGTCACATTGAATCCGTCCATCTGCAGGACGCTGGCGCACCCTTCCCGAAGGGTGCGGTCGTCGTCCACGATCAGCAGACTGAGACTCGACTTGACTTCCGCCGAGATGGACAACGGGTCTCTGGCAGTCTCGCTATCTCCTGCGGCGAGTGAGCGCCCCGAATCGCCAAGAACCGCAGCCGAAGTCGACATCCACAAACTCCTTTGAGCAGAGAGGCGCACATGCGGCGGGATCCCCGCGGCGCACCGATGTTCTTCAGGATTCGATCACCGTAACCAAGTCGCCACGCGATCGCTATTGTGACAACGAGCGATGCTGACTCATCTGTATGACGACCATGCTGTCCGGACACAACGAAAAAATGCTGCCAACAAGCTACAGCATAGCGGTGTGGCCACACTGGTTGTGTATCACATCCGACACCGTGTGCTGCATCACAACGACATGCGAAGGTAATTGCCGCGTTCGGGGCGGGCCGAAATACCCACGAAAACGCGCGCCGAGGCCTTCAAGAGCACGCTCGAGCGTGGGCCTGATTTTGCGGAACAGGGTCGCGTCCACTTGTCGGGAACCAGCGCGTGCGACATGGGTCACACGGCGCTTTGCTAGTTTGTGATAGACTTGGGTTAACCTCCGTCACGCCCTCAACCGTCTCGAATGTCCGGATCTCTCGTCCCATCGACGTCCCCGTCCATGGAGGTCGGCCCCGAAGGGGGTCAGGCCGCTCTACAGAGCTGGGGCCCGCCGGCCCAGCCGGCCGCGCAAGCCCAGGGCGCCATGAGCCTCGGACGCTATGTCTCGGCGCTGAAGCGGTACAAATGGCTGATCGCGATCATGACACTGGTGGGCGTGGCGGGTGGTGTCGTCGCAACGAAATTCATCACCCCGACCTACCAGGTCGACACCACGATCGTCATCGGTGAGTCGCCAGACCCCAAGGGCCCCGTCCGCCCGCAGGTGACCTTGCGCGAGGAGGCATGGCGCGAGCTGCTCTTGAGCTTCGCGATCCTGGATCCCGTGGCCCGGCAATCCGGCTCCTACCTCACGCCGAAGTCCGAGGCCGATTCAGCGATTTTTCGCAACTTCGAGCCGACCTCGGACCTCCAGGCCGGTGAGTACATGCTGACCGCCAACAAGGGGACGAAGAAATACGATCTCGCGGCAAAGCGCGCACGTTCCACGGCCGTCGTCGAGAGCGGAACGCTCGGCGATTCCGTCGGACGCACGGTCGGCTTCGCCTGGCTGCCTAACGCAGACGCGGTCGCCGCGCGGAGCCCGGTGAAATTCGAGGTCAAGACGCCGCGCGAGGCGGCGGCTGATCTTCGCAGCCGCCTGAGCGTCTACCTCCCGCCCGAGAGCCGGTTCATCAAGGTCTCGTTGCGGGGTAAACGGTCGCAGCCGCTCGCGGTCGAGATGAACTCGATCCTCCGGGAGTTCGTCGCGGAGGCGGCGGCGTTGAAGAAGAAGAATCTCACCGATCAGCGCATCGCCCTCAACGAGCAGCTCGAGCAGTCGAGCGCCAGCCTGCAGAACCTCGAGCGGCAGTTGAAGGAGTTCGAGGTCAAGGTCGCCGTCGAACGCCCCAAGGGCCTGCCGATGCTGCCCAACGGGTTGATCATTCAGGATCCGGCGTCCGCCAGCTTCTTCACCCTGAAAGTCCAGAGTGAGACGGCGCGCCGCGACCGCGAGGCCGTCCAGTCGCTGCTCGGGTCCGGGCAGACCGCTCGGGTCACGCCCGAGCAGCTCCTGAGCATCCCCAGTCTGCTCGTTTCGTCTCCGGACCTGAAGGCAGCCGTCGACGAGCTCACGAAGGCCGAGGCGGACCTTCGAACGCTTCGGTCGCGCTACACCGAGCAGATGCCGCTCGTGATCGCGAAGGCGCAGGAAGTCGAGCGGATGAAAACTCAGACGCTTCCGTCCATCACCCGCCAGGTGCTCGAGCAGCTCGGCCGGCAAGAGACCGAGCTCGATCGACGCATTGCCGCCGCGTCGTCGGACATGCAGCGGATCCCGGCAACGTCGATCGAAGAATCCCGGCTGACTCGTGAACGCGATCTCGCGGCAACGCTCTATGCCGACATCAAGGGCCGATATCAGCTCGCGCAGCTCGCGGAGGCGAGCGCCATTCCTGACGTGAGCGTGCTCGATTCCGCTGTCGCGCCGCTCAAGCCAACCAGCAACACCGCCCCGATGATTCTTCTGATGGTCATCGGCGGGTGCCTGGGCCTCGGGATCGTGCTGGCCTTTCTGCTCGACCTGCTCGACAAGCGGTTCCGGTATCCGGAGCAGGCAACCCACGAGCTCGGGCTCGACATTCTCGGAACCATCCCGACGATTCGTCGCGGCAAGAATGGCGCGACACGGATGGAGGACGAAGCGCAGCTCGTCGAAGCATTCCGCGGACTGCGGCTCAACGTGCGCAACGCCGCGAACGGGAGCGGGCCGGTGACGGTCGCGATCTCCAGCCCGGGCCCCGGCGACGGCAAGTCGCTCATTTCGTCGAACCTCGCCCTCGCGTTTGCCGAGGCCGGCTATCGCACGCTGCTGATCGACGGCGACATTCGGCGCGGACAGCTCCACTCGACGTTCGGCGTGCCGCAGCGACCCGGCCTCGTCGATCACCTCACTGGGGACATCGTCGTCGAAGACGTCATTCGCGAGACCTCGCATGGGAACCTGTTCCTGATTCCCTGCGGGACGCGCCGGCATCGCGGGCCGGAGCTGCTCGCCGCGGATACGACGGTGAAGATGATCCGTGCGCTCCGGTCGCGGTTCGACGCGATCATCGTCGATACCGCTCCGCTTGGCGCCGGCATCGATCCCTACGCGTTAGGCTCGGCGGCGGGCACGATGATGCTGGTGCTTCGAACCGGGCAGACCGACCGAAAGCTCGCCCAGGCCAAGCTCACGACGCTCGACCGATTGCCCGTCCGGTTGATCGGTGCCGTCGTCAACGACGTGCAAGCCGAGGGGATGTACAAGTACTACGCGTACCTCGATGGGTACGGGACGGTCGACGAGGATGAGGAACCCCGGCTCGTGCAGGCCGGAGGGGCGTCGCTCCCGTCGCGTACCAACTGAGCGGAGTGCTCGGGAATACAAGCGGGGCCGATCGACTCGAGGTCGATCGGCCCCGCTTCGGTGGTGGAGGCCGCCGCGCTACGCGCCGGCCCGGAGCCAGTGCTCAATGCACGAATCGGAGCGGCACGTCCTCGAATGCCGTGATCTGCGCGCTCTCGCTCCCCTTCACGTGCCGAAGCGCCGTCGCGGCTCGTAGCAGCAATTCCACCGCATCGACCGACGACTCGGCGAAGTTCGGGACCGCGCAGTACCCCGCGCGCAACTGAATCGCGTTGTCGCCCGCGAATGGCGCGGACTGGACTGTCTCCTGGATTCGCTCCACCAGTCGCACGGCACCCGGCGCGGCGGTGGACGGCGCAATGATGCCGAACTCGGAGCGGCCGAGGTGCCCGATGACGTCGGACACGCGGGCCGTCCGCCGGAAAATGTCGCCGAGGTGCTCGGCGATGCGGTGGGCGATTTCGTTCGCATCACGGTCGTCGACGGCCTCGTTAGGCATCACCGAAACGGCAACGCACGCCAGCGGGGCACCTCGCCGCGACGCATCCGCGCCAAGCTCCTGCGCGCGACGGGTGAGCCCACGAACGTTGTAGAGGCCCGTATCACGATCCAACAGGCTGTCATCGTGACACTGATCGAGCTCGCGCTTCGACGCGATGAACGTCTCCAACTTGAGCAGCAACTGGTCCGCGTCGATCGGGTCGGTACAGTACTCCCACGCGCCCGCGCGGTACGCCTCCAGCCGCTCGGCCCGGGCAGCCGGGCCGGATGTCGTGACGATGATCGGCGTGCTGACGGAGAACCGCGAGTCCTGCCGCAACAGTCGACATACCTCGACGCCGCCAATATCCGGCATCCCCGAGTCGATTACAATCGCGTCGGGATGCGTTCGCCACGCGAGGTCGATCGCCTGTCGACCGGTATGCGCCCGAACGACTGCATAGCCCTGCGGTCCGAGGATGCTTTCGAGTGAGCGGGCAGACCATTCCTGGTCGTTCGCGATGAGAACGAGCGGAGGTGCCGTGGTCTTATCGATGTCGAGCATGCACTCTCAGTCAATGCAGAAGGTTCGCAACCGCCAGCGCAGTCGCGCACTGTGACCCAGCTCACCACGCTCCGTTGTCGTTGCAGAACTCGTGCAGCTAGGGTAGCGAATTTGAAGCTGTTGACGCCCCATGACTTACGCTGTTTTCGGGGTATTGACCGAGATGGTTTTGCGGCTCGGTCGCTACACTTTCGATGGAAATGCGTTACCAAGGCCACAACTTGGCGACGAGTCGGCGGGGCAACTTATTGGTTATGCGAAGTTTCCTGGCTGGTTCGCGGTTCAATATCATGAGGACCGGCGAGAAGTCCCGACCCGCAGAGTTCCGAAGTTACGACCCCAAGCATTCGAGAACTGTGGGAAACCCGCCAGAGGGTGTTGTATACGCACGACAACCTCGAACCTTGCTGGCGGGCGACTTGCTTGGAAAGCATGATCAATTTGGTGGTGAGCCGTGACTTACGGCCTCGATGCAATGTCCACACACTAGCACGAAGGCTGCAAAGGGGTCTTCGCAATGATTATCGACATGACTTCAGCTCGACGGCTTTTCTGGATCCGCCCATCACGGTTAGGCACGGTTGCGGGCGTTGCATTCGGAATCCTGGTGTTGCCGCTCCTGGCTAGCGCCGCTCGCGCGCAAACGACGACCGTTACGCCAGCCAAGCCCATTCCGACGCCGGCCAGCGTGAGTCCGCAACGGGCCACGCTCACCGAAGCCGCCGAGAATTTCGAGAGGGCGTCGCATACCGAGAAGGACGCCAACAAACGCGCCGAGTATCTCTGGCAGGCGCAGGTCATTCGAAAGCGACTGGCCGAGGGCGATTTTCAAACGGGGCACCGCGTGCTGCTGTTCGTCACCGGTGACAGCGTTCTATCCGACACGTTCACAGTGATGTCGGATCAGAAGTTGCAGTTGCCAAATCTCCCTGAGATTTCGCTCGCCGGCATTTTGGATTCCGAACTTCAAGGCTATCTGGCAACCCAGTTGGCCAAGTACATTCGGGACCCCTCGGTACGCGCTCAGGCGCTGTTGCGGGTGCAGGTCAGTGGAGACGTAGCCAAACCGGGGTTCTACTCGATTCGCACGGACACGCCTGTCACCGACGTGGTCATGAATGCCGGTGGCCCTTCGCAATCTGCCGAGATGGACAAGATGGAGCTGCGTCGCGGGACAACCACCGTCGTCCATCGTGGCGGAATCCAGACGGCGATCCAGAAAGAGCTCACGATGAGTGACATCGGGGCCCGGTCTGGTGATGAGCTCTACGTTCCGGCAAAGCCGAGCACCAACCGTTGGCAGAAGGTGGCGGCGGTTACCGCGAGCCTCATGGGAATCGTTTGGGCCATGGCATACTTCAACAGGCGTTGACGTTCGATCTTTTTATCCGATCTTGTTAGGAGAACTTAAGAACCTGCGGTAACCTCGAGAGGATATGGAGTCCTACCAGCACCTTGCAGATCACGTCAGCGTCCGCGTTCCGACG
>Ga0070668_100002741_pt1 | contig 12964 bp, 11 predicted proteins | sample KBSS43metaG_FD_64661 | JGI IMG/M metagenome (GOLD analysis project Ga0070668, IMG submission 64661) | Switchgrass rhizosphere microbial communities from Kellogg Biological Station, Michigan, USA - KBS S4-3 metaG | ecosystem: Host-associated > Plants > Roots > Rhizosphere > Soil ... | reverse complement strand
GCCATCTCTAGGACCTCTATCTCCACCGCGCCGGCGAACTGCCTGCCGCAACGCAACGCTTGCTGGTTCTGGCCGCGGCCGAGCCGATCGGTGACGCGACGCTCGTCTGGCGAGCGGCTCACGGGCTCGGTATCGAAAGGAGCGCGCTCGCTCCGGCGGAGGACGCGCAGCTGGTCGAGGTCGGAGCGCGTGTCCGCTTCCGCCATCCGCTTGTGCGATCCGCGGTATACCGGGCGGCGACCCTGTCTGAGCGGCGTGCTGCGCATGGGGCGTTGGCGGAGGCGACCGATCCCGATACCGATCCCGATCGTCGGGCGTGGCATCGTGCCCACGCGGCGATGGGTGTCGACGAGGGGGTGGCCGGCGAGTTGGAGCGCTCGGCCGACCGCGCGCAGGCCCGTGGAGGCGTGGCGGCGGCCGCCGCCTTTCTGGCCCGCGCGGCCGAGTTGACCCCCGATCCGGCGGAGAGGGGAAGGCGGGCGCTCGCCGCCGCGCAGGCGAAGTTCGATGCCGCGGCGCCCGACGCGGCACTCGAGTTGCTCGCGGCCGCCGAGCTTGCACCGCTCGACGAGCTTCAGCGCGCCCGGCTGGAACGGTTGCGCGCGGAGATCGCCTTCGCCCGCACGCGCGGCGGCGACGCCCCGGCCCTGTTGCTCGATGCCGCCCGGCGCCTCGAACCACTCGACCCCGCGCTGGCTCGCGAGACTCATCTCGAGGCGATGGCGGCAGCGATGTTCACCGGCCGCCTCGGCGACGCACCGGACGTCCGCGAGGTTGCCGAGGCTGCTCAGGCCGCGCCTGCGGCACCGCAACCGCCACGCGCGATCGACCTGCTCCTCGACGGGCTGGCGACGAGGTTCACCGAGGGCTACTCGGCCGCTGTGCCGCCGCTCCGGAGGGCGCTCGACGCGTTCCGCGACGTCGAGGGATTGACCGCACGCGACGTGCGTTGGCTGTGGCTCGCGTGTCGACTGGCCCAGGATCTCTGGGACGACGAGCTCTGGCACGTGCTCGCGACGCGCGGGGTCCGAGTCGCGCGCGACACCGGCGCTCTCAACCTGCTCCCGAACATGGCCAACTACCTCGCCGCGCTCAACGTTCATGCCGGCGCCTTCGCCACCGCCGCGGCGCTAATCGACGAGGTCGATGCGATCACGCAGGCGACCGGGCTTCCGCCGCTCCAGTACTCGACGGCCATGCTGGCCGCGGCACGCGGCGATCAGGCGGAAGTGCTCGTCGAATCCACGTTGCGGAATACGACGGAGCGCGGCGAGGGATCGGCCGTTGGCCTGTACTGGTGGCTTACCGCGTTGCTGCACAACAGCCACGGCCACTACGGCGAGGCGCTCGCGGCCGCGCGGCGGGCATGCGAGCACGAGGACGTCATGGCGTACGGGTGGGCGCTTGTCGAGCTGATCGAAGCCGGGGTGCGCGACGGCCGGCCCGACGAGGCAGCGGCCGCCCTCGACCGCCTGAGCGAACGGACGCAGGCGAGCGGCACCGATTGGGCGCTCGGCATCGAGGCCGGCTCACGCGCGCTGCTGAGCGAGGGAGAGGATGCGGAGGCCCTTTACCGCGAGGCGGTCGAGCGCCTCGCGCGCACCCGTGGCGTGGTCAACCTTGCCCGGGCCCGGCTCCTGTACGGCGAATGGCTGCGTCGCGAGAACCGGCGCGTCGACGCGCGCGAACAACTCGGAGCGGCCCACGAAGTGTTCAGCGACATCGGGGCCGAGGGGTTTGCGGAGCGCGCTCGCCACGAGCTCCTGGCCACGGGTGAAACCGTGCGGAGCCGCACCGATGACGCGCGCGGCGTGCTCACACCGCAGGAGGCACACATCGCCCGGCTGGCCAGAGATGGCCTCTCCAACCCCGAGATCGGCGCGCAGCTGTTCATCAGCCCTCGTACGGTGCAGTACCACCTCCGCAAGGTCTTCCAGAAGCTCGACATCACCGCGCGCAACCAGCTCAGCCGCCTGCCGGCCAGCCAGCTCACCGCCTAGTCGGCAGGTGAAGTGAACATCCCGGCGCCGCGCCGCGTACCACAGGCCGATGCCGTCCGAAGCCGGCGCATAAGGGCGTGCTCGACGAGGCGCACGCGTTCTGGCTGGGCGGCGCCGGGCACGGGGAGATCCGGCCCGTCGCGCTGCCCGAGCCGGGGAGTGGCGACGTGGTGGTCCGCACCCTGCGGTCGGGCGTCAGCCGCGGCACCGAGACGCTGGTGTTCCGGGGTGGTGTGCCGCCGAGCCAGTACGCGGCGATGCGCGCGCCGTTCCAGGAGGGGGACTTCCCGGGACCGGTCAAGTACGGGTACCTGAACGTCGGCGCCGTGGAGGAGGGGCCGCCAGAGCTGCGCGGCCGCACGGTCTTCTGCCTGTACCCCCACCAGACGGCCTACGTGGTGCCGGCCGGCGCGGTGACCGTCGTGCCCGACGACGTGCCGCCCGCGCGCGCCGTGCTCGCCGGCACCGTCGAGACCGCCGTCAACGCCCTGTGGGACGCCGCTCCGCTGGTCGGCGACCGCGTCGCCGTCGTCGGCGCCGGGATGGTTGGCTGCTGCGTCGCCCGCCTGCTCGCACGGTTCCCGGGAGTCGAGGTCACGCTCGTCGACGTGGACGCGTCACGGGCCGAGATCGCGGCCGCGCTCGGAGCGGGCTTCGCACGGCCGGACGACGCCACCGGCGGGTGCGACCTGGTCGTGCACACGAGCGCGACCTCCGCCGGCCTCCAGCGCTCGCTCGAGCTGCTCGCGCCCGAGGGCACCGTGATCGAGCTCAGCTGGTACGGCGACGCCGAGGTACAGCTCTCGCTGGGCGGCGCGTTCCACGCGGGCCGCCTTGGGCTGCGCGCCAGCCAGGTCGGGACGGTGTCCCCGGCCCGGAGCGCGCGCCGCACGACTGCGGACCGGCTTGCCCTCGCGCTCGACCTGCTCCGCGACCCCGCCTTCGACGTGGTCGTCACCGGCGAGTCGCGCTTCGACGAGCTTCCGGGCGTCATGGCGCGCCTGGCGGAGGGGAGCCTGCCGGCGCTCTGCCACACCATCAGCTACGACGGGGCGTAGCGCATGTTCAGCGTGACCGTCCGCGACCACATGATGATCGCCCACAGCCTGAAGGGCGAGGTGTTCGGGCCCGCGCAGCGCCTGCACGGCGCGACGTACGTCGTCGACGCCACCTTCCGGCGCGCGAGCCTCGACGCGGACGGCATCGTCGTCGACATCGGCCGCGCGACCGAGGTGCTGCGCGCCCTGGTGGGCGAGCTCGGCTATCGCAACCTCGACGACGAAGCGGAGCTCGCGGACATGAACACCACCACCGAGGAGCTCGCGCGGGTTATCGCGGATCGACTCGCTGAGCGGGCGCGGGCCGGGGCCCTGGGCGACGGTGGTCGGGAGCTCGACGGGCTGGTGGTGACGCTGCACGAGTCCCACGTCGCGTGGGCGAGCTACGAGCGGCCGCTGTGACGGAGGTCCACGTCGTCGTCCCGGAGGGCATCGACGACCCGGCGCGGCCGAGCGGTGGCAACGTCTACGACCGCCAGGTCTGCCGAGGGCTCGCCGCGCTCGGCTGGGCGGTGCACGAGCACGCCGTGCCGGGCGCCTGGCCGCGGGCTGGCGAGGCGGGGCACACCGCGCTGGCTCGCGCCGTCGGGGGGATTCCGGACGGCGCCGTGGTGCTGCTCGACGGGTTGATCGCGTCCACCGCCCCTGAAGCGCTCGTGGCGCACGCGCGCCGGCTGCGGCAGGTCGTGCTCGTGCACATGCCGCTCGGCCACCATCCGCCGGACGGGGAGGCCGGCGTGGTGCGAGCACGCGAGCGCGACGTCCTCGCGACGGCCGTCGCCGTCGTCACGACCAGCGCATGGACTCGGCGCCGGCTCGGGGAGCTGTACGCGCTGCCGGCCGACCGGGTGTACGTGGCCGAGCCCGGCGTCGATGCGGCCGGCCTCGCGCCGGGGACCGCGGCCGGCGACTCGCTGCTCTGCGTCGCGGCGCTGACGCCCGACAAGGGACACGACGTGCTGCTCGACGGGCTCCGGATGGCGAGGAACCTGTCCTGGCGCTGCGAGTGCGTGGGCAGTCTGGTCCGCGCCCCGGCCTTCGCCGAGGGCGTGCGCCGACGCGCGCAGGAGCTCGGATTGGGCGACCGGGTGCGCTTCTCGGGAGCCTTGACCGGCCGGGAGCTGGACCGCGCGTACGCCGCCGCCGACCTGCTCGTGCTCGCCTCGCGAGGGGAGACCTACGGCATGGTCGTCACCGAGGCGCTGGCCCGCGGCCTGCCGGTTCTCGCCACCGATGTCGGCGGGGTGACCGAGGCCCTCGGGCGTGGGGAGGACGGCACGCGGCCTGGGCTGCTGGTCCCGCCCGGCGACCGGGCCGCCCTCGGCGCCGCGCTGCGCGCCTGGCTCGAGGATGCCGAGCTGCGCGACCGGTTGCGCCTCGCGGCGCGTGAGCGGCGGGCGAAGCTGCGCCCGTGGGCGGCCACCGCGTCCGCCGTCGCCGACGTCCTCGCGGGAGTTGTGGCAAGCGCGGCGGGCGTCGCCGGTCTCGCGGGAGCGTCGCGATGATCGCGCAGGGCATCGCCCGGTCTCGCGGGAGCGGCGCGATGATCGCGGAGGCCGCTCGGGTCAGCCCCGAGTGGCTCCTGCTGCGCGAGCCCGCCGACGCGGCTGCGCGCTCGGCCGAGCTCGCCGATCGCCTCGGGCGGCAGCTCGCCGTGGCCGGTCGCCTCCTGATCCACGATCTCGGCGGCGGGAGCGGCGCGATGGGCCGCTGGCTTGCGCCACGGCTGCCCGGGCCGCAGCACTGGATCGTGCACGACCTTGACGCGGACCTGCTGAAGCTTGCCGTCGCCGATGCCCCGGGTGCGGATGGGGCCGCGGTCACGGTCGAGACGAGGCGATCCGACATCACCAGGCTGGCACCGGCGGATCTCGCCGGCGCCGGCCTCGTCACCGCCTCGGCGCTGCTCGACCTGCTGACCGCGGACGCGCTGGCGCGGCTGCTCGTCGCCTGCGCCGGATGTCCGATGCTGCTCGCGCTGACCGTCGTCGGGCGCGTGACCATGACCCCGGAGGAGCCGCTGGACGCTCTGATGGGAGCGGCTTTCGATGCGCACCAGCGCCGTGGCCGCAGGCTCGGTCCGGACGCCGTCGTGGCCGCCGCTCGTGAGCTCCGCCGCACGGGCGCCGAGGTCCTTGTCCGCCCGAGCCCCTGGCGACTCGATGCGGCGCACGCCGACCTGGCTGCCGAGTGGCTCGGCGGGTGGGTGGGCGCCGCATGCGAGCAGGAGCCGGCGCTGGCCGAGGAGGCCTTCGCCTACCGCGACCGGCGCCTGGCGCAAGCGGCCGCCGGGGAGCTCGTCGTCACCGTCGACCACGCCGACCTGCTGGTGCTGCCATGACGAGGCGGTGGATCCATCTCGCCGTGGCCGCCGCGACGCTCGCCGTCCTGGTCTGGCGCCTTGGAGCCGGCCCGTTCCTCGACGGACTGCGAGCGGTCGACGGCTGGGCGCTGGCGGCCGCGTCGGGCCTGGCCGTGCTGACCACCGTCTGCTGCGCCTGGCGCTGGAGGGTCGTGGCCGGCGGCCTCGGCGTGGACCTGCCGCTGGGGACAGCGGTCGCTTCCTACTACCGCTCGCTCTTCCTCAACGTGACACTGCCCGGCGGCGTGGTGGGCGACGTCCACCGCGGGTTCAGCCACGGCCGTGACACGAGCGACGTCGGTCGCGGGCTGCGCGCCGTTGCGTGGGAGCGCTCGGCGGGGCAGGTCGTGCAGGTCGTTCTCACGGTTGCCGTGCTCCTCGTTCTGCCGTCGCCGGTGCACGCGGTCATGCCGCTCGCGGCGCTCGCACTCGTCGCAGTGGCCGCCTGCGTCGCGCTGGCGGCGCGCTCCCGGCCCGCCGCCGGCCGATCCGGATGGGCACGGCTGCGCAGGGCCGCGGCCAGCGACCTGCGCGACGGGGTGCTCGCCCAGCGGGCCTGGCCGGCCATCGCGCTCGCCTCGGCGCTCATCGTCGCGGGCCACGCAGCCACGTTCGTGATCGCCGCGCGGAGCGCGGGGGCAACCGCCCCGCTGTCCGAGCTGCTGCCACTGACGCTCCTCGTGTTGCTCGCTGCCGCGCTGCCGAACGTCGGCGGCTGGGGGCCACGCGAGGGTGTGACCGCCTGGGCGTTCGCCGCCGCCGGGCTCGGCGCCTCGCTCGGAGTCACCACCGCGGTCGTCTACGGCGTGATGGTGCTCGTCGCCAGCCTGCCGGGCGCCGCCGTCCTCGTCGCGGCCGAGCTCCGGGTCCCGGCGCGCCTGCAGGGAGTCCCGGATGTCTGACCGCCCGTACACCCTGCTCAGCTGCAGCGTGTCGCTCGACGGCTACCTGGGCGACCATACCCCCCGCCTCGCGCTGTCCAACGCCGCCGACTTCGAGCGCGTCGACGAGGTGCGCGCCTCCTGCGACGCGATCATGGTCGGCGCGGTCACCGTCCGCACCGACAACCCGCGGCTCCTGGTGCGCTCGGACGCCCGGCGCGAGGAGCGCACTGCGCGCGGGCTCCCGTCGTCCCCGATGAAGATCACCGTGACGAACCGTGTGGACCTCGACGCTCGCTCGGACTTCTTCACCGCGGGCGAGGCCGAGAAGCTCGTCTACACCCCGAGCCCACGTGTGGCCGACGCCCGCGCACGTCTCGGGCGTGCCGCGACGATCGTGGACGGCGGCCGGCGCGTGCGCATGCGCCGGCTGACCCAAGACCTCGGTGACCGAGGCGTGGAGCGGCTCATGGTCGAGGGCGGCGGCATCGTGCACACGCAGTTCCTGGCCGACGACCTCGTCGACGAGATGCATCTCGTGGTTGCGCCCTTCTTCGTCGGCGACTCGAGCGCGCCGCGCTTCGTGAGCGACGGCTGCTTCCCGTGGAACGCGGAGCGGCGCGCGACGCTCGCGGAGGTGCGCCAGCTCGGCGACGTCGTGCTGCTGCGCTACGCGCTCTCACCTCGATTCCGGGACGAATGACCACAACGCAAGCGCGCAAGACGGATCCTGTCGTCGGGCTGATCACTCCGGCGTCGTGGGTGACGCTCGCCCGGGCCACGCTCGCCGTGGGGGTCGCCGCGCTGGTCGCGTACTCGTTCACGCACGACACGCCCGTCGCGCTGCTCGTGACGCTCGCGACCGTCGCGCTCGTGCTGGATCTGGTCGACGGATGGGTGGCGCGACGGACCGGGATGGCGACCGAGCTGGGGGCGCGCTTCGACGGCGAGGTCGACGCGTTCCTGATCCTCGCCCTCAGCGTCTACGTCGCCCCCGAGTGCGGTTGGTGGGTTCTGGCGATTGGGGCCGCCCGCTACCTGTTCCTCGCCGGCGAGTGGCTGGTGCCCTGGATGCGGGCGCCGCTGCCGCCGCGCCGCTGGCGCAAGCTCGTCGCGGCCATGCAGGGGATCGTGCTGACGGTCGCGGCCGCCGCGATCCTGCCGCTGGCGCTCACGCAGGCGCTTCTTCTGGCCGCGCTCGCGCTGCTCACGGCTTCGATGGGCGAGTGCGTGTGGTGGCTGTGGCGGCGCCGGGGCGCCGCCCAGCACGCGCAGCTCCGCACCGGCATCGCCGTGGCGCTCACGGTCCTCGCCCTGCTGCTCGTCTGGGCCGCCCTCGTCGCGCCGCACGAGCCGAGTGACCTCAACGCCGGCGCCTTCGCGCGGCTCCCGCTCGAGCTGCTCGTCGTGGTCGCCGTGGCCGTCCTGCTGCCAGCCAAGCCGCGCCGTGTGCTGATCGTGCTGCTCGGAGCGATCCTGAGCGTGCTGGTGCTCGTGAAGGTCCTCGACATCGGCTTCTTCACCGCGTTCGACCGGCCGTTCAGGCCGCTCGACGACTCGAGCTATGTGGGGATCGGCATCGAGACGCTGGGCGAGGCGGTCGGCACGTCGACGGCGAACCTGATCGCCGCCGCCGCGGCCCTGCTCATCCTCGCGATCCTCGCCATCCCGGTCCTGGCGCTGCTGCGCGTGACGCGAGTGGCGGCTGGCCACCGCGCGTGGGCGCTCCGGGTGGCGGCGGTGCTCGGCGTGATCTGGGTGGCCCTGCGCGTCGTTGGCGCGCCGGTCGCCTCCTCGAGCGCCGCCGACCTGGCGGTCGAGGAGGTGCAGGGTGTTCGCGCCGCCCTGGCGAGTCGCGCGGCGTTCACCCGCCAGATCGCCCACGACCGCTTCGGCGCCACGCCCGGGAGCCGGCTGCTGACCGGCCTGCGCGGCAAGGACGTCCTGGTCGTGTTCGTCGAGAGCTACGGGAGGGTCGCGGTCCAGGACTCGTCCTTCTCGCCCAGGATCGACGCCGTCCTCGAGCGGGGCACCGGGCAGTTGCGGGCGGCCGGCTTCTCCTCGCGCAGCGCCTTCCTCACATCGCCCACCTTCGGCGGCCTCAGCTGGCTCGCGCATTCCACCCTGCAGTCGGGGGTCACGGTCAACGGGCAGTGGCGGTACGACCAGGTCGCCGGGAAGCACCGCGTCACGCTGACCCGGGCCTTCAAGCGAGCCGGGTGGCGAGCGGTCGGCGCCATGCCGGGAAACCGCCGGGCATGGCCGGAGGGCTCGACCTTCTACCACTACGACAAGGTCTACGACCGCCGCAACTTCGGCTACCGCGGCCCGAGCTTCGGCCTGCCGCCGATGCCCGACCAGTACACCCTGCTGGCCCTGCAACGCCGTGAGCTCGCCAAGCGTCACCGGACGCCGGTGTTCGCCGAGGTCGACCTCATCTCGAGCCATGCGCCGTGGACTCGTATCCCGCAGCTCATCGCGTGGGACGACGTCGGCGACGGCTCGATCTTCGACCGCATCCCCGCGGAGGAGTCCACGCAGGCCGCGCTCTTCGGCGATGCCGAGCGGGCCCGAGCCGCCTACGGGCACTCGATCGAGTACTCGCTGCGCACCATCTTCTCGTTCGTGCGGCGCTACGGCGACGACAACCTCGTGCTGGTCATGCTGGGCGACCATCAGCCCGCGACCCTCGTGACCGGCCATGACGACCCCAGCCACGACGTCCCGATCTCGGTCATCGCCCACGACCCCAAGGTGATGCGCCGGATCGCGGGATGGAGCTGGCAGGACGGCATGTCGCCCAGCCGGCGGGCGCCGGTCTGGCCCATGGCCGCGTTCCGTGACCGCTTCCTCACCGCGTTCGGCTCGACGCCGTGAGGCAGGACGATCGCGCCGCGTTCGACCGGGCGCTGCACCGTGCGCGCGTGTCGGCCTACGCTCCGGGCGAGTTCGTCGGGCAGGAGAGCTTCATGACCGCCGGCGAGATCCGGGCGCTGGCGGTGGAGGCCGGCGTCGGCTCAGGGGTCAAGGTGCTCGACCTGTGCTGCGGCGTCGGCGGTCCCGGGCGCTTCCTCACTCGAGAGCTCGCCTGTTCCTACTTCGGCGTCGACGCGAGTGCGAGCGCCCTCGCCATCGCCCGCGAGCGCGCTGGCGATCTGCCGTGCCGCTTCGCGACTGCGCACGTGCCGCCCCTCCCGGCCGGCTCGTTCGACGTCGTGCTCCTGCTCGAGACGATGCTCGCATTCGAGGACAAGGACGCGCTCGTGCGCGAGATCGCCACGGCGCTCCGGCCCGGCGGGCGCCTCGCCTTCACGCTCGAGGAGGGACCCCCGCTCACGACGGCCGAGCGGGAGGCGATGCCCGGCGCCGACACGGTCTGGCCGACCACGCTCGACGCGATGGCCGCGTCACTCGAGCGGGCCGGGCTCGTCGTCACGTGGCAGGAGGACCACAGCCATGCGCACCGCGCAATGGCGCAGGCGCTCGCGGACGCGTTCGCCGCGGACGCCGACGACATCGCCGCGCAGATCGGCCGCCGGGCGCTGGACGAGCTGCTCACCGCCCACCGCCTCTGGATCGAATGGCTGGGCGGCGCACGGGTCCGAAAGCTCGCGCTGGTTGCGCAGGCGGTGCCTCCAGAAATGGTCGCTGGACAACCACAAGTGGAGGCACCGCGTTAGCCGACCGGCGCCGCGGGCTCTCTCCTCAATGCCCGTGGTCAGGGCGGCATGCGCTGGCCCCGCCGCCGCAGCCTGAACCAGCGCGCACCGTATGGAGGGAGCTCGATGACGGCCTCACCGCCGTCCAGCTGGTGGTCCTCGTCTTGGAAGAGGTCCAGGAGCGTCCCATCCTCGCCGAGCGTGAGCCGCGCGCTCGAGTCTCGTCCTGCGAAGCTGTGGACCGCGACGATCGTCGATTCGTCCCAGTCGCTCCGCTGTGCGAACAGCGCCGGATCGCCCGCATCGAGCACCGTCCAATCGCCCCAGCCGAGCTCCGGACACTCCCGCCGGCGACGGACCAGTCGCTCCATCCAGTTGAGCAGCGACTCGGGGTTGCGCCGCTGGCGCGTCACGTTCACCTCGCGGAACCCGAACGGCCCGTCCTCGACGAGCGGGCGGCAGGGCTCGGACGCGGTGGTGAAGCCGCCGTTCGGCTCGGCCGCCCACTGCATCGGCGCGCGCACGCTGTAGCGCCCCTCGATTGCGAGGTTCTCGGCCATCCCGATCTCCTCGCCGTAGAAGAGCACGGGCGTCCCGGGTAGCGAGAACGCGAGCGAGTACATCATCCGGATGCGCCGCTCGTCGCCGTCGACCATCGTCGGGAGCCGCCGCCGCAGCCCGCGGCCGTAGAGCTGCAGCTCCTCCTCAGGCCCGAAGGCCGCGAAGACCTCCTCGCGCTCCTCGTCGCTCAGCTTGTCGAGCGTCAGCTCGTCGTGGTTGCGCACGAAGTTCGCCCACTGGCAGTCGTCCGGAATGGCGGGAAGCGCCTCGAGGGCCCGCTTCAGCGGGGTCGCATCCTCGCGCGCGAGCGCGAGGTACATGGCCTGGTTGACAGTGAATGACAGGACCACCTGCAGCTCGTCGCCGTTCTCGGCCCCGAAGAACTCGCGCAGCTGTGGCGGCGGCAGGTTCACCTCCCCCATCAGCACCGCGTCGCCGGCGCGCCGACCGATGTAGCTCCGCAGGTCGCGCAGCAGCTTGTGCGGATCTGCGCGCGTCCGCGCATCGGTGCCAGGCGGCTCGATGAGGAACGGCACGGCGTCGACGCGAAAGCCGCTCAGCCCCTGCTGGAGCCAGAAGCCGACGGTCTGTGCGATCTCGTCGCGTACCTCGGGGTTCGCCACGTTCAGGTCAGGCTGGTGGGAGTAGAAGCTGTGCATGTACCACCGCTCCACCTCTTCCTCGAACGCCCAGTTCGAGCTCTCTTGGTCCGGGAACACCACGTCGCCGGGCTTCTCGTCCGGCTTCTCGTCGCGCCAGACGTAGAAGTCGTGAAACGGCGAGTCCCTGGAGCGGCGGGCAGCCGTGAACCAGGGATGCTCGTTCGAGGTGTGATTCACGACGAGGTCGGCGATCACGCGGATACCGCTCTCGCGCGCCGTCCTCACGACGTCGACGAGGTCGCCGTGCGTCCCCAGCCGCGCGTCGACGCCGTAGAAGTCGGTGATGTCATAGCCGTCGTCGCGCTGGCAGGAGGGCATGAACGGCATCAGCCAGACGCAGTCGATGCCGATCCCCCTCAGGTAGTCGACCCGCTCGCACAGCCCCGGCAGGTCGCCGCAGCCGTCACCGTCCGCGTCGAGGAAGGTCTCGACATCGAGGCAGTAGAAAACGGCGTTCTTCCACCAGAGGTCGCTCGTGACCTTGCCCCTCACGGCCCGAGCTCCCGCAGCATTCGCGCATCTTCTCAAGCGGCGTGCTCGGCCTCTGGCAGCCACTCCTTGATTCGCTCGATGCGATGCTCGTCGCTCGGGTGATCGCTCAGGAACTCGGGCGGCGCCTTGCCCTTCGATGCGCGCTGCATCCGCTCCCAGAACGCCACCGCCTGACGCGGGTCGTAGCCCGCCCTCGCCATGTAGACCAGGCCGATGTGATCCGCCTCGGACTCCTGTTTTCGGCTGAACGGGAGCGTGTCCGCCGCGCCGAGCAGGGCGGCGACGCGGACGTACTGCCCCGGCGTGAACGCAACGCCGCCGGCGATGATGGCTGCGGCAACCCTGGTCAGATGCTCCCGTTCGATTCGCTCCGCCGCGTGCTCAGCGGTCGCATGGGCGACTTCGTGCCCCAGCACCGTGGCGAGCGCCGCGTCGTTCCCGGTCACCGGGAGGATCCCGGTGTAGACGACGATCTTCCCGCCCGGCAGGCAATAGGCGTTTGCCTCGTTCTTGCGAAGCAGGGTCACCTTCCAGTTGAACGCGGGCTTGTCGCGTCCGGCGACGACCTCGATGCGCCTGGCCACCCGCTGCACCTGCGCGTACTCGGCGCCAGAGGAGACGATCTTCGCCCGGTCCTGCCGGAGCGTCTTCGCGTACTGCTGGTCCCCCAGCTGCGTCTGCTGCTCGTCGCTGAGTGCCACGTGCTCCGTGCGGTGGGTGACAGGCGTCGTCTCTTCGTGGGTCTGCACCAAGAGCAGGACTCCGACGACCGCCGCGGCGATCACGATGGCGATCACCGGCCGGGCGACGAGGAGGGCGAGCACTCGCCTCATGACCAGACGACTATGTCGCCGCCCGAACGTCGGCCATACGTCATGCATGGACCGGCGATAGGTCTCAGCGATGGCACGGACTGGGTAGGAGGTCGGCATGACAGCGCAGACACTCACGGAGGACGGGCGCGCCCGCGTGCTCGCCGACGGCAACGAGATCCCGCTCCTCGGCCTCGGCGTCTGGCAGGTCCCGGCCGGTCCGGAGACCGAGAATTCGGTTCGCTGGGCGCTCGAGCTCGGCTACCGCCACGTGGACACGGCGCAGGCGTATGGGAACGAGGAGAGCGTCGGACGTGCGCTGGGCGACAGCGGGGTGCCGCGAGAAGAGGTCTTCATCACGACCAAGTTCGATCCCGCGCGCGAGGATCCGGAGGCGGAGGCCCAGCGAAGTCTGGAGCGGCTCGGCGTCGAGCAGATCGACCTCTACATCATCCACTGGCCGCAGGGCGGGCCGAC
>Ga0070668_100002738_pt1 | contig 12974 bp, 7 predicted proteins | sample KBSS43metaG_FD_64661 | JGI IMG/M metagenome (GOLD analysis project Ga0070668, IMG submission 64661) | Switchgrass rhizosphere microbial communities from Kellogg Biological Station, Michigan, USA - KBS S4-3 metaG | ecosystem: Host-associated > Plants > Roots > Rhizosphere > Soil ... | reverse complement strand
TCACATCCGTGGCCGGCATGTGCGTCTGGCAAGCGCGGGCGCACGACCGCCGCCGCGATGCGCTCGCACGCGTGTCCCGCGCCGACCCGCTGACCGGCTGTCTCAACCGACGCGGCTTCGAGGAACGGCTGGATGCGGAGCTGAGCCGGGCGGCCCGCACCGGGCGCCCGCTCGGTGTCGTGATGCTCGACCTCGGAACGCCGGACGCCGGCGCTCAGCCCGACAAGGCCGACGAGCTGCTCGAGTGGGCGCTCGAGGTGATGGGGGACGCCGTGCGGCCGATGGACTCCGTCGGGCGGATCGAGGAGCTGCGCTTCGGGATCGTGGCGCCGGGAGCCGGTCGTGACGACAGCGCGGCGATCGCGCGCCGTCTGCGTGACGCGCTCGGCGAGCGCGCGCCGGCATCGGCGGGCGTCGCCTGCTTCCCGGCCGACGGGGTGGACCGAGACGAGCTGGAGCGCCACGCCGAGCGCGAGCTCGACCTGCCGGGGGTCGGCAACAACCGCGGCCGCTGGCGCCACGAGCGGCGCGGCACGAAGGAGCTGAGCTGGGCGACGACCCTGGCGCGCGCCGTCGACGAGCGGATGTCCGTCCGGCACGAGCACTCCTGGCGTGTCGCGGAGCTGGCGGTGGGCATCGCGCAGCGGCTCGGGTGGCCGGAATCGCAGATGGAGCTCCTGCGAATGGCGGCGATCCTCCACGACGTCGGCAAGGTCACCGTGCCGGACCACGTCCTGCGTAAGCGCGAGCCCTTGACCGAGCGCGAATGGGAGGCGATCAAGCGCAGCCCGGTACGCGGCGCCGAGATGGTCGCCCGGATCCAGGGACTGGAGGAGATCGTCCCGTGGATCCGCCACTCTCACGAGCGCTTCGACGGCAGCGGCTATCCCTCCGGCCTAACCGGCGAGAAGATCCCGCCCGCCTGCCGGGCGATCCACGTGGCGGATGCTTTCGACGCGATGGTGAGCGGACGTCCCTACCGGGCCGCGGTCAGCACCGAGGACGCGCTGATCGAGCTGCGCCTGCACGCCGGAACGCAATTCGACCCAGAGTGCGTGGAACGGCTGGAGGAGTACTTCGATTCCGTGACGGAATCAGAGTTGTAGAAAGTGAAACGGGCGGCCTTTACGGCCGCCCGTTTCGTCAGTCTCGGTGTGACCCGGTTACGGGCCGCTCGAGATCGTGCAGGGTGCAGTTGCGCTCGGTGGAGCGCCCGGCTGGTTGATGATCGTTGCTCCGTTCTGGTCCTTCGACGTCAGCGTCGCAACACCAGTTGTGGCGTTGGCGACCGCTGTCGCGTAGGAGTACTTGTCCAGCTGACGGCAGTTCATGCCGTCGAGTGAGATCACCGCGTTGGTCGCGGCGAGGCCCAGCAGACCGCCGACCGCGACGACCTCGTTGCGGAACGTGTTGGTCGCGACAGGACCGGTCACGAGCTCCTTCGCGATGGGCGCGGGAGCCGTAAACGTGTCCTTCGAAACCTCGTTCACGAGCGTGGCGTGCGTGTCGGTGGTCAGGAACGACACGTTGTCGATCCCGTTGTTCGAGATGTAGTCCAGGATCTCGTTCCGCTCTGCCGCGTAGCCCTCCCAGCGGTCGTAGGGGAGCACGTGGAACTGCATCATCGGGTCCTGGGTGAGCACGAACTTGTGCCTGGCCGTGGAGTTCAGGAGGTCTGCCTTGAACTGCGCCTTCTGAACAGGGCCGAGCAGAGTCCGGCTCGGGTTGTTGATCGCCGCCAGACAGCCCGCGGGCGGGCTGGGCGTCAGGAACAGGGTGAACGGGAACGTCGTCCTGACCGAGGTCGGCAGCGTCGGGCCGAGGTCACCTGCACATGCAACGGTGGCCTCGCTCGAGCGGCATGACCGCATGTCGAGCAGGAACATCTCGACCTCCGAGCCCCACTGGAACTTCCGGTACAGCGGGTCGCCGGCGCACGACGTGTCGTGCGGCAGGCCCGTTTCACGGACGGGGTAGGACTCGAGGAACGCCTGGCGGCCGGCTGCGTAGCGAGCCGGGTTCACCGTCTGGGCGTCGTAGTCGTTCACGACCTCGTGGTCGTCCATCGTCGCGTACGTAGACGTCGACTCCATGAGGTTCTTGAGCGCGGCGTAGGCCTGGTTCATCTTGTGCGCGTCCCGGTACTCGGGCAGCGTCGTGGCCGGGCCGGTCGTACGGAAGCTCGAGTCCGCGTAGATCGTGTCGCCGTGGAAGACCCATGCGTCCGGGTTCTCCGCGTTCAACGCATCCAGCGTCTCGAAGTTGTTGAACGCCGGAGCGTTGGTGGCCGTGTTGATGTTTCCGTCGGCGTCACCCGTGTAACCGAGGTTCACGTCCTGGGTCGCCCCCGAAGCGGGAGCCGTCTTGAAGTGGCCCACGTCCGAGAGGGCGCCGAGCTCGTCCTTCTTGAACTGGAACCAGTAGTCCGTGTTCGGCTTCAGGCCGGTGATGTCGATCTTGACGGTGAAGTCCTTGGACGCGTTCGTCTTCACTTTGCCCTTGAACGCCTTGGGCCCTGTGAGCGACGGGTTAGTCCAGCCTTCCACCTTGTAGTTCTCCGCCACGTTGGCGTGCGCGAGCACGATCGCGCGCGACGATGTCACGTCGCCGCTCGAAACCGGGCCTGAGAAGCCCGTCGCGCTAAACGCCGGCGCGGCGTAGACGCAGCCCGCTGTAACCAGCATGGCTGCCAGAATGAGAAACCTTCGCAAAACCGCCTCCCAGCAGTTGTAAATCGAATAGCGACGGCCCCACTCAGGAAGCCGTTACCCCTCCACTTGGCATGCCCCTGCGGCATGCGCTACCTTCGCGACTCTAACAGCAGGGTCAGCGGGTGTAAACGTACTAAGCTCGCTGATCGGGTTTAGCCTGGGGAGGGGATGGGAACCATTAAGGGCTTTTTTGCGGCGGTCACCGCCGCCGCCGTGCTGGCGATCGCGCCCGCCGGCGCACTCGCCAATCACGACGTAACAGGACTGGTCTCCACCGGGCCGGTGGGTGGCAACGGACCCAACGGCGCCGTCTTCCGCGCCGTCTCGGACGACGGCTCGCGCGTGATCTTCCAGACCGCCGAACCGCTCGTTGCCGCGGACACCGACTCGGCGAACGACGTCTACGAGCGCTCGAACGGGGTTACGACTCTCCTGAGCACCGGGCCGACGGGCGGCAACGGCGCCAACGGTGCCACGTTCGCCGGCGCCTCCAAGGACGCCACGCGGGTCATCTTCCGCACGTCCGAGCAGCTCGTCGCAGGCGACACCGACAGCTCCATGGACCTCTACCAGCGGGCGGCCGGAGTCACGACGCAGGTCTCCACCGGGCCGGCCGGCGGGAACGCGGCCGCGCCGTCCGTGTTCTCCGGCATCTCGGAAGACGGAGCGCACGTCTTCTTCCAGACGACGGAGCAGCTGGTAGCCGGAGACACCGACGCCTTCACCGACGTCTATGACCGCTCGGGCGGGACGACGACCCGGATCTCGACCGGGTCACTGGGCGGTAACGGAGACTTCCCTGCGCAGTTCGACGGCGCGACGCCCAGCGGGTCGCAGGTGTACTTCCACACCGACGAGGCTCTCGAGGGATCCGACGTCGACGAGCGCACCGACGTGTACCAGCGCATCGGGAGCACGACGACACACCTGTCGATCGGGCCGGCGGGCGGCAACGGCAATCTCGACTTCGACTACGACGCGTTCTTCGACGGCGTTTCCGCCGACGGCTCGAAGGTCTGGCTCGACACGGACGAGGTGCTGACAGCCGACGACACCGACGAGAGCTTCGACGTCTATGAGCGCTCGGGAGCTTCGATCACGCGCGTCTCGGTCGGCTCGACGGGCGGCAACGGCGCATACGACGCGTTCTTCGACGCCGCATCGGCAAGCGGCTCGCGCGTGTTCTTCGACACGCTGGAACCGATGACCGCCTCCGACACCGACGGTGGATCCGACATATATGAGCGCGCGTCCGGAGTCACGACGCTCATGTCGATCGGCCCGGCGGGCGGCAACGGAGGCCTGTACTCCTCGTTCGCCGCCATCACGAGCGATGGCCTGAACATCTTCTGGACGTCCCCCGAGCGGCTCACCGCCGACGACACCGACTCCTCGGAAGACGTCTACCAGCGGGTCGGCGGCACGACCACGCGGGTGTCCACCGCGGCAACCGGAGGCAACGCGGAGGTCCCGTCGTTCTACGCCGGCGCGTCCGCCGACGCGAGCCGGGTGTTCTTCTCGACCGAAGAGTCGCTGTCGAGCGCCGACGGTGATGCATGGACCGACCTGTACGAGCGGAACGCGGGCGCCACGACCTTCATCTCGAAGGGCCCCAACAGCGCGAACGAGGACTTCATGACGCCGTTCTTCGCCGGTGCCTCGGCGGATGGGCAGAAGGTCTTCTTCGAAACCGCCGAGTCACTGCTCAACCTCGACACCGACACCGCCCAGGACGTCTATACGGCGACGCTCGGCACGCCCGGCGGGTTCGCACGCCCCAAGGGCGCCACTCCCATGCGCGCGTCCATGGTGCCCGCGTTCGCGGCGTGCACTGCCCCGAACCGGCAGCACGGAGCGACGCTCGGGTTCGACTCGTGCAATCCGCCTGTGCAGGCTTCGCCGCTGCTCACCATCGGAACCCCGGACGCGAACGCCCAGGCCGCCAACTCGAACAACAACTTCGTCCTGCTGAAGGCGCTGGGCGCGCCCGGCGGCCCAGAGGACTCGGACGTGCAGGTGAGCGCCAGCTTCAACGACGTGCGCAACACGAGCGACCTGAGCGACTACTCCGGTGAGCTGCAGGTCGCGGTCGACCTCAACATCACGGACCGCGACCCGATCAATTCACTGTCCAGCACGATCGCAACCCTGCCGCTCAACGCGACCATTCCGTGCACCCCGACGGTGAGCACGACCGTCGGCTCGACATGCTCGGTGACCACCACCGCGGACACCATCGTTCCTGGCATCGTTCCCGAGGGCAAGCGCCTGAACTGGGAGCTGGGACGCGTGGCCGTCATGGACGGCGGCCCGGACAACCTGGCCTCGACCGCGGACAACAACGTGTTCGCGGTGCAGGGCCTCTTCGTGCCCTGAATCGGGGGCCGCGGACACCTCCGCGGCCACACTGGACGCCGGTCTGAAACTCGTACTTGCGTCCAGAAAGCTGTGATTTCAGGCCGTGCAAGCCGTTTAGACCTTCAGACTGACGGCGTCGCCAAGCAGGTCGCGCGTCGCTGCCAGGACCGGCCCCGGAGGGGGGCCGGACCAGACCCGGCAAGGAGGCCATGCCCGCACAAGCCACTCCCATGTCCGCAAGGTCAGCGACGGGGCGCCAAGGCGTTCCCGCTTCGGCTGCGGTGCTGCGCCAGGCTCCGGACGAGCGCTTGGTCGCGCTCGTGCAAGACGGATCGGCAGCAGCGTTCGAGGAGATATCCGCGCGCTATCGGCGCCGTCTCCACGTGTATTGCGTCCGCCTTGTCGGCCCGGCCCACGCGGAGGACGTCGTGCAGCAGGCGCTGCTGCGCGCCTACCTCTCGCTGCGGCGCGGTGACCTGCGGCACGTCGCGCTGCGCGCCTGGCTGTACCGAATTGCCCGCAACTGCGCGATCGACCTGCTGCGCTCGCGCCCGCCGGAGCACGAGCAGCTCGACCTCGAATTCGACGGCGTGCCCCAGCCGCCCCGCCTGGTCGAGCAGAAGGAGGAGATCGGAACGCTCGTGTCCGCTCTGCGCGACCTTCCCGAAGGGCAACGGCGCGCGCTCACGCTGAGGGAGCTGGAGGGGCGCAGCTACAGCGAGATCTCGGCCGAGCTGGGGCAGACCGGCCCCGGTGTCCGGCAACTGATCTTCCGCGCCCGCGAAACCCTGCGGTCCGGCCTCGGCGCGCTCATACCGACCGGGTTCCTGCGCCGCATCGCCGGCGCCCAGCCGCCGGTCGTGGACGCTCACCATGGAGCGATGGCCGCCAAGCTCTCGAGCGGGGGCGCGCTCGAAGCGGTCGGTGCGATGGCAGCCGCGACGATCACGCTGCTCGCCGGCACGGCCGTGGCGCCGCCGGCGGCCACTCGAGCCCAGCACGCGCCTCCGGCCCTCAGCGGACCGGTCCACTTCTCAGGACATGAGGCGTTCCGCGGCAGCGGCGGAAGCCGCGCCGCCCGGGACAGCCGCACCGCATCGATGGCCGCGGTTGGGAGCGATGGCCGCACCCTCACCGGGGGAGCCGGACTCGTGGTGCCCGACCGCTCCTATTCCTTGGCCGTCCCGGCAGCCGAGCACTCCTCCGCCCGGCATGGCGACGTGCGTGCCGAGGGCGAGCCCAACGTATCGGCGGCGGGCCCAACCGACGTCCAGACGGACGCCGCTTCGGCTGGAGACGGCGCGTCTTCTGGCAGCACCGGCGCGACGGGCCCGACCGGCGCCACGGGGCCGACCGGTCCCGCGGATCCCGGACCGCCCAGCGGCGGCGACACTCCACCGGCCGAGGGCAACGGCAGCGGCGACGGCAACGGTGGCGGGAGCACGCTGAACCTCTTGCTCGGAGACCTCGGCTCGTGAGGGTCAGGCGCGGCCTCGTGCTCGCGACAGCCTGCGCGGTCGTGACGGCTTTGCTGCCGGCGGCCACCGCCGGGGCGGCGACGAACTGCGAGACCAAGACGCCGACCGCGCTTCATTTCAAGCGCTCCGCGGGCAAGCCTCCCAAGGGCCGCCTCTTCTGGCACAGGCCCAAGGGCGTCGCGTCGGGTGTTCGCTATCGCGTCTTCCGCAACGGAAAGGTGATCGGTCAGACCGTCGGCCGCTCGGCTTCGGTGAGCGTCAAGCCCGGCCTGGTCTACGAGTTCGGCGTGGCCGTCGTGTCGCGGGCCAAGCGCGTCAGCGATTGCGTCGGGCGGCTCGTCGAGCGCGTCCGGTTCCGGATGCCGACGACCCCGCGCCGGCTCGCCGCGCGCAAGCGTTCCAGCACGCGCGTAACGCTCGAGTGGCTGCGTGCCCGGCCGGGCGACGCCCCGATCGTCGGCTATCGGATCTTCCGCAACGGGAAGGTCTACAAGCAGGTCCGCCGCCAGCGGCTGCGCGTGCCGATCCTGCCTGCGCAGGTCACGAGCTTCCGCGTTGCCGCGGCCGACACGCGCGGGAACGTCGGGCACATGAGCAAGTCGCTGCGCGTCCGCAGCCACCACCGAGTGCCCGGCCGGCCCGGCAAGCTCGCCGTTCGCGGTGTGACGGACACCGCGATCGCGATCGGATGGTCACGGGCAAAGGAGGGCAGCGTTGCGCTGCGCGGATACCGGCTCTACCGCGACGGCAAGCCCGTTCGCCAGGTTCAGGGCCGCTCGGCGACGCTCTCCAACCTCGCGCCCGCGACCACCTACAAGCTGACCGTCGCCGCCGTCGACAAGCGCGGCTACCTGGGCGGGATGGCGCGCGCGATCTCGGTCACCACCGCGATGCCGCCGCCCACGGACGGCCGCGCACATGCCTTCCTGCTCGCGTCCACAGACGCCAGCTTCCGCGACCTCCAGCGCCACTATCAGCAGGTCGGAACCGTCTACCCGACCTACTACGAGTGCCGGTCGGGCGACGGTGCGATCCTCGGGGTCGACGATCCCCTGGTCACGGGCTGGGCGAAGATGCGCAAGGTCAAGGTGCTGCCGCGCTTCGACTGCCAGCGCCCGAGCACCCTCAACCGGATCCTGAACGACAACGCGACGCGCACCGCGGTGATCGATGGGCTTGCGGGGCTGGTTCAGACCTACGGCTACAACGGGATCAACATCGACTTCGAGGCCGGTTATGCGACCGACCGCGACGCCCTGACTTCGTTCATCCGCGCGCTCGGCGCGCGCCTGCACCCGATGGGCGCACAGATCACGCTCGAGGTCTCGCCGAAGAACCGGCCCACCACAACCGGCCGGTCCGGCTTCTACGACTACCCGGCACTGGCCGCCGAGGCGGACCACGTCTTCGTCATGAACTGGGGTTACCACTGGACCACCTCGGCGCCCGGAGCCCCGGACGATATGAGTCTCGCCTCGAAGGTCGCCGATTACGTGGCGACCATGCCCTACAAGTCCAAGTGGGTCCTGGGCACCAACCTGTACGGGCTCGACTGGCCCAACGGCGGCGGCCCGGACAACGTCGCCACCGCGATGGAGTACTCGAGCATCCAGGCCCTGATCGCGAGGGTGGGCGCGCAGCCCGCCTACGACTCGAGCGCCGACTCCTGGCACTTCGAGTACAACGAGGGCGGGGTGGACCACGAGGTGTGGTTCGGCACCGCCGCGACCGTCGGACGCCGTGTCCAGCTCGCCGCCGACCGCGGCCTCGGGATCGGCCTCTGGCGGCTCGGTGAAGAGGACGAGGCCGTCTGGTCCGACGGCCGCCTCATCACCAACTCCCTCTGGCCCCAGTAGGGCCGGCGCCGGAGCCACGCAATTCCACTGGTCGAGTTTTTGCACCACATCGGTGCTCTATCTCGACCAGTGCGATTGACTGCGCCGCGGGAAGCCGCCCTCGCCTGGACCCCGGCAACGCCGCTTCCTACGAGCCGGTTTTCATCCCGTGCGAACGTCGCCGCTCGGCACCCCAAACCGCCTTTCGTCCAGATTGGACTCGTCGAGCGTGATCTTCGCCGCGTCCACTCGTTCCACTCAATAGCGACGCCGCCGCTGCGGGCGGTGTCGCACAACAGGGAATGGGATCACCGCGGCCGGGACGGCCGCTCGACGAAAGGCAAGGATGTCTTCCAGCACGATTGACGTGCAGGGCACTGGCGCTGAGACCGCGGCGCCGGCCGTTCCCGCCGTCTCGGTTGTCGAGTCGCCGGTGGGGCCCGTGCCGGTGCCGGAGCCGGCGGAGCTGCTGCCGCGTCCCGAGCCGGCGCTCGGGACAGCAGCGGTCCTCGGAATGGGATATGTCGGGCTGCCGACCAGCCTGGCGCTGGCGGGGGCAGGGTTCAACGTCATAGGAGTCGACGTCAGCGAGCGGCGGCTCGACGCGATTCGCGCCGGGGCCGCCGACATGCTGCCCCGCGACCGGATGCGCCTGGAGCGGATGGGGAACTCGCACCGGATGCGGCTCACGACCGAGGCCGCGGCACTCGCGGAGGCCGACACGATCTTCATCTGCGTGCCGACGCCGGTCGACGACGACCTGCGGCCGGACCTCACCTACCTCCGCGCGGCCTGCGCGACGGTGGTCGAGCAGGCGCGCGCCGGCCAGCTGATCCTGCTGACCAGCACCACGTATGTGGGGACCACGACGGACCTCCTCACACAGCCGCTGTGGGACCGCGGATTGGTGCCGGGGGATGACGTCTTCGTCGCATTCAGCCCGGAGCGAATCGACCCCGGCAACGCGACCAACCGCCAGGAGGACGTCCCGCGGGTCGTCGGCGGCGCGACGGAGGAGTGCACCGAGCGCGCGGCTGACGTGGTGGCCCGCATAGCCGGGCACGCGCACCGGGTCTCCTGCCCCGAGACGGCCGAGCTGTGCAAGCTCTACGAGAACTCTTTTCGCGCTGTGAACATCGGGTTCGCCAATGAAATGGCGGATGCGAGCCGCCGGCTCGGCCTCGACCCGGTCGAGGTTCTGGACGCGGCGGCGACGAAGCCATACGGCTTCATGGCGTTCCATCCGGGCGCCGGCGTTGGCGGGCACTGCATCCCCTGTGACCCGCACTATCTGCTCGAGAACCTGCGCGGTGTCAGCGCGGACGCGCCGATCCTGGCGCGTGCGATGCAGGCGATCGCGGTACGGCCACACAGGGTCGTCGAGCGAGCCCGTGAGCTGCTCGCCGGTGCGGGAGCGCCGGTGAGCGGCGCGCGGGTGCTGGTGGTGGGCGCTTCCTACAAGCCGGGCGTGATGGACACGCGCGAGTCGCCCGCGCTCGAGATCATCCACGGCCTGCGGGCGATGGATGCGGAGGTCGCCTTCCATGACCCGCTCGTGCGCACGCTCGAGGTCGCGGCCGAGGTGCCGCTGCCCTCGGTCGCGCTCCCGAACCCGGATGCGTACGACCTCGTGATCGTCGTGACGGTGCACCCAGGCTTCGACTACGAGTGGCTGCGCGGCTGCGCCCAGGTGCTCGACTGCACCTACCGGACTCCCGGCGGCATCATTCGGAGCGTCATCTGATGGCCTCCTTCGCGGCCGGCGCGCGCCTCCGTCGGAGGCGCAGTCCGAAGTCGGCCTTCAACTTCGTGCTGCAGGCGATCTGCGTCGTCTACCTCGGGATCATCGTGGTCGGCATCGTCGCCTACAAGGGCGCGTTCCTCGATGTCGTCTTCGCCGATCCGTTCTTCGGCATCTACAGCATCGTCGTGTGCGTCTTCATCCTGAGCCGCTTCGCGTTCAGCCTCTTCTACCACTCGCATCCCGACGCGGGCATTCAGCCGAGCGTCGCGATCGTGATGCCCGCTTTCAACGAGGAGGCGGCGATCGTCAACTCGGTGCGCTCGCTGCTCGCGGTCAACTACCCGCAAGAGCTGCTCGAGCTGGTGGTCGTGAACGACGGGTCCACCGACGGCACCTCCGCGGAGATCGCCTCGGTGGCAGCGGGAGAGCCGCGGGTGCGTGTGATCGAGTTCCCGGAGAACCGGGGCAAGCGTGCCGCGATGGCGGCCGGGATCCGCGCGACCAGCGCCGAGGTCGTGGCGTTCGTCGACTCCGACAGCGAGCTCGACCCGAAGGCCGTTCACAACCTCGTGCAGGGCTTCGCCGAGGAGCGGGTGGGAGCGATCGCCGGCCACGCCGACGTCCTGAACTCCCGCGAGTCCTGGATCGCGCGTATGCAGGCGGTGCGCTACTTCGTCGCCTTCCGGGTGTGCAAGGCGGCCGAGTCGGTGTTCGGGGCGGTGACCTGCTGCTCGGGATGCTTCTCGGCCTACCGGCGCAGCGCGATCCTGCCCTGGCTCGACCAATGGGAGAACCAGTCGTTCCTCGGGAAGCCGGCGACATACGGCGACGACCGGTCACTGACGAACTACGTGCTGCGCGACTGGAGCGTGACGTATGAGTCGAAGGCGATCAGCCGCACGATCGTGCCGGCCCACTTCCGGCTCTTCCTGCGCCAGCAGCTGCGGTGGAAGCGCAGCTGGACGCGGGAGTCGCTGATCGTCTCGCGGTTCATCTGGCACAAGCACCCGCTGGCGTGCATGTGGACCTACCTGGGGATCGTGCTGCCGCTGATCGCCCCCGTGGTCGCCCTCCGCGCGATCGTCTGGATGCCGATTTCCGGAGGAGTGGGGCTGCCGCTGATCTACCTGTCCGGGATCTACGCGATGGCGCTGGTGTACGGCCTCTACTACGGCTTGCGCGGCGGCCATCAGGACACGCTGTGGATCTTCGGCGTGGTGTTCATCTTCTTCTATCTCGCGTTCCTGCTCTGGCAGACGTATTACGCGATCCTCACCGCTCGTAACCCGAGCTGGGGGACAAGGTCCGGACAGCCGGCAACGGCGGGGGTTTCATCGTGAATCGGGCTGGGCGCATGGCCCGCAGCGCGATGACGTTCCTGCTGTTGCCGCTGTCTCTGCTGCCGCTCTACCTCGCGGTGCCGAAGCTGACCGGCAATGAGAACATCCCCGTGGATCGCCGCCCGCTCGACGTGCCCCAGCTCGAGATACCGCTGGAGCGCATCGCGAAGTGGCGCCAGGTCCCGGTGACCCCCATGCCCGCAATTCCGGTGCTGGCGTATCACGGGATCAACGACAGCAAGGACTACTACTCGATCACGCAGCGGGCCTTCACCGAGCAGATGGAGATGCTCGAGACCGCGGGCTTCCAGACGATCAGCATCGAGCAGTACGTGCACTTCCTGGACGGCGACACGGCCGGTCTGCCCAAACGGCCGATCCTGATCACCTTCGACGACGGCCGCCTCGACTCGTACCGGGGCGCCGACCGGATCCTCGCCGAGCACGACTTCAGGGCCGTGATGTTCGTGATCGCCGGGAACGTCTCCGCGGGCCACGAGTTCTACCTCGACTGGTCCGAGCTGAAGCGAATGCAGGAATCCGGTCGCTGGGACATCCAGACGCATGCCGGCACGTTGCACACGAACGTGCCCGTGGACGCCAAGGGCAGTCTGGGCCCGGCATATGCGAACCGGCGCTGGGTCGAGGGAACCGGCCTCGAGAGCTTCGCCGACTGGCGCCGCCGGGTCGCGCAGGACGTGATCTGGGCGAACCACACGCTCGCCGACCACATCCCCGACTTCGTGCCCTGGAGCTTCGCGGTGCCGTTCGGGTCCTACTACTACGGGCTCTCGAACGATCCGCGCGCACCCAGGTTCTTCGAGCGGCTGCTGAAGCGGCACTTCAAGGCGGCGTTCCTCAACAACCCGCCGACCTACACGAAGCCGACCAGCCCGCCCGACCACCTGGGGCGGATGGAGCTCAACCACCGCGTCGAGACCAACCGGCTGTACCGATGGCTTTCCGAGCGCAGGCCGGTCCAAGCCGACCAAGGAGGAAACTGACATGTGCGGGATCGTCGGCTACGCCGGAGAGCGGCCCTGCCGCGAGCTGTTGCTCGACGCGCTGGAGCGGCTGGAGTACCGCGGCTATGACTCCGCGGGGCTGTCGCTGCAGACGGATACGGGCCTCGAGCGCATCAGGACGGTCGGGAACCTCGAGCGCCTGCGAGCGGCGGTCGCGGCCCACGACCTCGAGCTGAGCACCGTCGCCGGCTCCGGGCCGGTCCTCGATGTCGCCGACGCGCCCACCGTGGCGACGATCGGCATCGGGCACACACGCTGGGCGACCCATGGCGGCGTGACGGAGGAGAACGCGCACCCGCATTCCGACATGGGCGACAACGTCCATGTGGTCCTGAACGGGATCATCGAGAACCACGTGTCGCTGCGCCGCGAGCTCGAGGAGCGTGAAGTGTCTTTCAGCTCGGAGACCGACGCCGAGGTGGTCGCGCACCTGCTCGGCGAGCACTGCGCCGAGGGCCGGTCGCTGACGGAAGCCGTGACGCT
>Ga0070668_100002732_pt1 | contig 12982 bp, 11 predicted proteins | sample KBSS43metaG_FD_64661 | JGI IMG/M metagenome (GOLD analysis project Ga0070668, IMG submission 64661) | Switchgrass rhizosphere microbial communities from Kellogg Biological Station, Michigan, USA - KBS S4-3 metaG | ecosystem: Host-associated > Plants > Roots > Rhizosphere > Soil ... | reverse complement strand
GCAGATGGAAAAGAGCCAGCGCGAGTACTACCTCAACGAGCAGATGAAGGCGATCCAGAAGGAGCTCGGCGAAATCGACGATGCGCCGAACGATCTGGAGGAGATCGCGCGCAAGATCGCCGAAGCCGGCATGCCGAAGGCCGTCGAGGCCAAGGCGAAAAACGAGTTCAACAAGCTCAAGCAGATGTCGCCGATGTCGGCCGAGGCCGCCGTGGTGCGCAACTATCTGGAATGGCTGTTGGGCGTGCCGTGGAAGAAGCGCAGCAAGATCCGCAAGGACCTCAAGACCGCGCAGGACGTGCTCGATGCCGATCATTACGGCCTGGAGAAGGTGAAGGACCGCATCCTCGAATACCTCGCCGTGCAGACGCGCGTGAAGCAGATGAAGGGCGCGATCCTGTGCCTGGTCGGCCCGCCGGGCGTGGGCAAGACCTCGCTCGGCCAGTCGATCGCCAAGGCGACCAACCGCAAGTTCGTGCGCATGTCGCTCGGCGGCGTGCGCGACGAGGCCGAGATCCGCGGGCATCGCCGCACGTACGTCGGCTCGATGCCGGGCCGCATCGTGCAGAACCTCAACAAGAGCGGCGTCAGGAATCCGCTGTTCATGCTCGACGAGATCGACAAGATGTCGATGGACTTCCGCGGCGATCCGTCGTCGGCGCTGTTGGAAGTGCTCGATCCCGAACAGAACAACTCCTTCAACGATCACTACCTCGAGGTCGACCTGGACCTGTCCGAAGTGATGTTCGTGGCGACGTCCAACTCGCTCAACATTCCCGGTCCGTTGCTCGATCGCATGGAGGTCATCCGAATTCCCGGCTACACCGAGGAAGAGAAGATCAACATCGCGATGCGCTACCTGGTGCCGAAGCAGTTGAAGGCCAATGGCCTGGAAGCGACGGAGCTCAAGATCGCCGAAAGCGCGATCAAGGACATCGTGCGCTTCTACACGCGCGAGTCCGGCGTGCGCAACCTCGAGCGCGAGATCGCCAAGATCTGCCGCAAGGTGGTGAAGGAGATCGCATTGGCCGGCCCGAAAGCCAAGGCCGGCAAGGCGCTCAGCGTGTCGTCGAAGAACCTCGAGAAGTATCTGGGCGTGCAGCGCTACGACTTCGGGCGTGCCGAGCAGGAAAACGAAATCGGCCTGGTGACGGGCCTGGCCTGGACCGAAGTGGGCGGCGACCTGCTGCAGATCGAATCCACGCTGGTTCCCGGCAAGGGACAGTTGATCCTGACCGGTCAGCTCGGCGACGTGATGAAGGAATCCGCGTCGGCGGCGTTGTCGGTGGTGCGCGCGCGCACCGAACGCCTGGGCATCGAACTCGATTTCCTGCAGAAGCAGGACGTGCACGTGCACGTGCCCGATGGCGCGACGCCGAAGGATGGTCCGAGTGCCGGCATCGCGATGACGACGGCGCTGGTGTCGATGCTGACCAAGATTCCGGTCAGGGCCGACGTGGCGATGACCGGCGAGATCACGTTGCGCGGTCGCGTCACCGCGATCGGCGGCTTGAAGGAGAAGTTGCTCGCGGCGATGCGCGGCGGCATCCGCACCGTGATCATTCCGGAAGAGAACAGGAAAGACCTCGCCGACCTGCCGAAATCGATCGCGCAGCACATGAAGATCGTGCCGGTGCGCTGGATCGACGAAGTTCTGGATCTTGCGCTCGAACGTCCGCTCACGCCGCGCGCGGTGGCCGAAGGGATCGCCGAGGTCGCGCACGAAGCGGTCAAGCCTGCTTCGCAGCCGGATGTCAAGCACTGATTCGCGACTGATCCCATTCGTCGGGAATTCGTCCCTGAAATGCCTGAAACCCGCGCCAGTATTAGCTTTCCGTGTTGCGCGGCCAAAACCCCACTGGTATAACGGACGCGACCGCGATGCGTGCATTCGAAGCACGCATCGTGGCAAGTTCGATCGGTCGTGCTCGCGGGACATTGTTTTTCCCGCAGCGATGAATCCGATGGTCACTGCAAAAATTTCCACGCCATGTCATCACCTGGCGGCCCACGAATTCCGCATGAGGAGTCACACAGAATGAATAAATCCGAATTGGTCGATGCCGTCGCCGAAGCAGCAGATCTGTCCAAGGCCGATGCCGGCCGCGCGGTGGACGGTTTCGTAGGCGTGATCAGCAACGCGCTCAAGAAGGGCGACACCGTGACCCTGGTCGGTTTCGGGACGTTCGCCGTGCGCGAGCGTGGCGCGCGTACGGGCCGCAATCCGCGGACCGGCGACGAGATCAAGATCGCTGCCTCGAAGAATCCTGCGTTCAAGGCTGGCAAGGCCCTGAAGGATGCCGTAAACTAATTGGCCCCGCCGCAGAGGCCTTGGCGTCTGCATGAGCACTTGGGTGCTTAGCTCAGCGGTAGAGCGTCTCCCTTACACGGAGAGGGTCGGGGGTTCGAAACCCTCAGCACCCACCAAGGGTAGATGCAGGACGATTGAGCGGTACGAGGTTGCAAGAATGCGGAGTGGTAGTTCAGTCGGTTAGAATGCTGGCCTGTCACGCCGGAGGTCGCGGGTTCGAGTCCCGTCCACTCCGCCAGTTCTTCGAAAGGCGCCGGAAACGGCGCCTTTTTTTTGGCCGCCTTCGTAGGAGCGACTTCGGTCGCGAGCTCCTCGATCGGCCGAAAGCTCGCGACTGAAGTCGCTCCTACGTCCGCACGTTCTCGCCCGACCTAGCCTCCCAGGAGCCCGTCCTGTGCGCCCCGGCCATTGCGGTTAAACTGCGCGGCTCGTCCCGACCGTATGCCCGCCGATGCTGCAAGCCCTTCGCGACAAATCCTCAGGCTGGATCGCCACCGCGATCCTGGGCCTGCTGGTCGTTCCATTCGCCTTCTTCGGGATGGAGCAATACCTTTTCCAGCGCAACGACACCTTCGTGGCCAAGATCGAGGCGCCGCCGAAGTGGTGGCAGTCGGCGCCCGCGTGGTGGCCGGTGACGATGCTCTGGCAGCGGGAGGAGGTCAGCTCGGACGATTTCCGCGCTGCGTTCGAGCAGGCGCGCCAGCAGCAGCGCACGGCGCTCGGCGATCGCTTCGACCCGCGCGAGTTCGAGACCGCCGACAACAAACGTCGCGTGCTCGACAGCGTGATCGACCGCCAGGTCCTGCAGATGTCGGCCGGACGCGCCGGCATCGCGATCGGCGACAGCCAGGTCCGCGACGAGATCCAGGCGATCCCCACCTTCCAGGTCGACGGCAAGTTCGATGCGCAGCGCTACCAGTTGGTGCTCGGTTCGCAAGTCCCGCGCCAGACACCAAAGCAGTTCGAGCAGAGCATCCGCGACAGCATCCAGCAGACCCTGATCCCGAAGCAATTGTCCGAATCCGCATTCGTGACCGCATCGGAGATCGAACGCCTCATGAAGTTGATCGGCGAAACGCGCGACGTTTCGTTCGTGGTGCTGCCCGCGCCCGCGCCTGACGCGGCCGCGGTGAGCGCGGCCGACATCCAGAAGTGGTATCAGACCCATGCCCGGGATTTCCGCGCTCCTGAGATGGTGACGATCGAGTACGTCGACATCGACGGCAACGCGCTTCCCGCGGCGGCGTCCGCCGACGAGGCTGCCTTGCGCGCGCGGTACGAGCAGGAAAAAGCACGCTTCGTCGAGCCCGACCAGCGCCTGGCCTCGCACATCCTGATTCGCGTCGAGCCAGGCGCGAACGCCGCTGCGCAAAAGGCGGCGGAGCAGAAGGCCGCGCAACTGGCCGCGCAAGCGAAGCAGCCGGGTGCGGATTTCGCCGCGCTGGCGCGCGCGAACTCCGACGACACCGGCTCGAAAGCGAACGGCGGCGACTTGGGTTGGGTGCAGAAGGGCGTGATGACGCCGCCCTTCGAGCAGGCGCTGTTCGCGATGAAGGCCGGCGAGATCAGCGCACCGGTCAAGACCGACTTCGGTTGGCACGTGCTGCAGTTGCGCGAGGTCAAGACCGGCAAGCAGGTTCCGTTCGAGCAGGCGCGCGAGGAACTGGCGCGCGAGCAGGGCACCGCCGATCGCGAACGCGCATTCAACGACATCACCGGCAAGCTGGTGGACCAGGTCTACAAGAACCCGGGTTCTCTCGCGCCTGCAGCGAAGGCGGTGGGCCTGCCCGTGCAGAAGCTCGGCCCCTTCGCGCGCGGAGCGGGGACCGGCATCGCGGCGAACCCCGCGGTTCAGCGGGCTGCGTTCTCGGAAATGGCCATCCAGGACGGCACTGTCAGCGATGCCATCGAGATTGCGCCCAACCACAGCGTCCTGATCCGCGTGCTGGAGCACTCGCCCGAGCGGGCGTTGCCGCTTGCGCAAGTCGGTCCGCGCGTGGTCGCTGCGATCCGCGCTGATCGCGCGGCGAAAGCCGCCGCTGTTGCCGCCGACGCCATGGTCGCCGCATTGAAGAAGGGCGAAACGCTGCAGACGTTGGCTACGGCGCGCGGTCTGGAAGCGACCAACATCCCGGCGGTCCAGCGCGGCATGCCGGTGCCGGACGAGGCTTCGGCGGAAGCGTATTTCGAAGTCCCCGCGCCGGCCGCCGGCAAGGTATCGCCAGGAAAGGTCGCGCTTGCGGGCGGTCGCGTTGTCGTGTTCGCGGTCACCAAGGTCACGCCGGGCGATCCGAAGACGGCGCCGCCGCAGCAGCGCCAGGCGTTGCAGCAGCAGTTGGCGCAGATGGCGGGCAACAACGACGCGGCAGACCTGGTGAAATCGCTGCGCAAGCGATTGAAGATCACGGTGGCGGAAGAACGCCTGTAAGCCTGCGCGGGCATCCCCGCCGCGGGATGCGCACCGCAAAGAAAAAGCCCGGCATTGCCGGGCTTTTTCTTTCGCGGCGACGGCGGCGATCAATGCTCGTCGCCGAGTCCCGTCATGCCCACGATGTTGTAGCCCGCATCGACGTAGGTGATCTCGCCGGTGACGCCGGCGGCAAGGTCGGAGCACAGGAATGCGGCGACGTTGCCGACGTCTTCGATCGTGACGGTACGTCGCAGCGGCGCATTCTGTTCGACGTGGCCGAGGATCTTGCGGAAGCCGGCAATGCCGGCAGCGGCCAATGTCTTGATCGGGCCGGCCGAAATCGCGTTGACGCGGGTGCCATCCGGGCCGAGGTTGTAGGCGAGATAGCGCACGGTGGATTCCAGGCTCGCCTTGGCGACGCCCATCACGTTGTAGCCGGCGAGCGCGCGCTCTGCGCCGAGATAGGTCAGGGTCAGGATCGAGCCTTTGCGGTCGGCCATCATCGGCCGCGCGGCCTTGGCCATCGCAGCGAGCGAGTACGCCGAAACGTCATGCGCGATCGCGAAGCTCTCGCGCGTCAGGCCATCGAGGAACTGCCCGGCGATCGCTTCGCGCGGCGCGAATGCGATCGCGTGGATGAGGATGTCGAAGCCGTCGCTCCATCGCTTCCCCAATTGATCGAAACAGGCGGCGATCTGCGCATCGTCGGAGACGTCCAGCGGGATCACGATGTCGCTGCCGTATTCCTTGGCCGCGTCTTCGACGCGCGACTTGAGTTTTTCGTTCTGATAGGTGAACGCCAGTTTCGCGCCCTCGCGGTGCATCGCCTCGGCGATGCCACTGGCGATCGAGCGCTGGCTGGCGATGCCGGTGATGAGTGCGCGCTTGCCTTGCAGGAAACCCATGGCGTTCTCGCTGATTGAGCAGGGCGCTAGTTTGCCACGGCGCGCTGGCAACGTCCCATGCGGGGCAGATCGCGGCGGCGCGACGGTTACGGCGCCGTGTTCGCAGCCAATGTCAGCACCATGCCCGGTTGCAGCACGCTGCGCGCGTTCAATCCGTTGCGTTCCAGCAATTGGGCGCTGGTCAGCCCATAGCGCCGCGCGATGATCCATACCGACTCGCCACGCGCCACCGTATGGGAGCGGGCAATGTCGGTCGATACGGACGTCGGATCCGCACCGTCTGTCGATGACGTATTGGTTTTCGTTGCTTGCGGGCTCGTCGCAGGCACGCTGGCCGAGGGCAGGGTCGCGGCCAATGGCGCAGGTGTCGTGGTGACCGCCCCCATGGCTTGCGTTGCAGGCGCGAGCCCGCCTGGCACGAGGATGCGGCGCGTGCCGACAGTACTGGCGATGCGGCCGTCCGGGAAGGCGGGATTCATGCGCCGCACCAGGCCAGCGTCGAATCCTTGCCGGTCCGACCACGCATCGAGACTGGCCGTACCGCTCGGCAACGCGACCGCGGTGAGTACGGGCACCGGGCGATCGAGCGATCGCAGCCACTCATCGCGATCATCGGCTTGGTCGAGCAGGCACGACAGCGCGTGCAACTTGCGGACGTAGGCCTGCGTGATGCCGGACAAGCCGACGAGCTCGGCGGGGCGCGCGGCGTTGGACCGCTGGCCGCTGCGCTTGAGCGCGCCGAACACGCGATATTCGCCGGCGTTGTACGCCATCACGGCCAATCGCCAATCGCCCGCGAACATGCCGTGCAGCGTCTTGAGATAACGCACGGCGGCCTGAGTGGAGTCGACCGGCGAGAGCCGTCCATCGTAGCCGGGGCGAATCGCGATGCCGTGGTTGCGCGCGGTGATGGCGATCATCTGCCACAGGCCGGCCGGTCCGCTGGCGCTGCGCGCGCCGGGCTTGTAGCCGCTTTCGACGAACGGGATCAGCGCATATTCGGTGGGCAGGTTCGCCTCGCGCAACGCGTCCACGACATAGCCGAACAGCGGCAGCACGTCGTCGCTCTTCGCCGCCAATCGGCCCGGCGCATTGGCGAAATGCGCGCGCCAGCGCGAACTGACGCCAGGCTCGCAGGTCGTATCGGCAAGACCGTCGCGAAAACGCGTGTAGATCTCGCGACCGCTGCGCATGCCGGCGGACGACGCGGAAGGGCCTGCTTGATCTGCAGGGAGCACAAGTTCCTGCGCTGCGACCGGCGCCAGCGCCATGACCATCGAAAGCGCGACAGCCATCGAAGCCGATGCCCCACGCCGATGCGGGGTCATGCGCGGAATCCGTCCTTCCAGCGCCGCAGCTCGGCGAAGGCTTCGACGCGGTCCGCAGGCTCGCGCCCCAGCCGCTGCGCGATCGCACCGCGCACGGCAGGCGCGTCGATGCGCAGGAAGGGATTGCTGGCGCATTCCTCGGCCAGCCGGCTGGGCAGGGTCGGTCGTCCGGATTGCCGCATGGCGATGGCCTCCTCGCTACGACGCCGCAGCGCCGGGTTGTCGGGGTCGACCACGCGCGCAAAAGCGGCGTTGGCCACGGTGTACTCATGCCCGCAACAGACGCGGCTGTCGCCGGGCAGGGCCGCCAGGCGTTCCAGCGAGTCCAGCATCTGCGCCGGGCTCCCCTCGAACAGGCGTCCGCAGCCGAGACTGAAGAGGGTGTCGCCGCAAAACAAGAGGCCATGGCCATGGAATGCGATGTGGCTCACGGTATGGCCGGGAACGGCGATGACATCGAAGGCCCAACCGCCGGTCCGGATCCGCGACCCATCGGCAACCCGTTCGCTCGCCAGCGCGATGCGGTCGTCGACCGGCGCGAATACGGGCAATTCCGGCCATCGCTCGAGCAGGTTCGCGACCCCGCCGGTGTGATCGTCGTGGTGATGCGTCAGCACGATGGCGGCCGGCTGCAGTCCGCGCCCGGCCGCCTCGAACACCGGGGCGGCCTCGCCCGGGTCGACGATCAGCGCCGCGCCATCGTCGTTGCGCACCGTCCAGATGTAGTTGTCCGCGAACGCGGGAAGCGCGATGAGCTGCATGCCGTAGTCGCCCTCGGGCGCCGTTTAGAATGGCGACCATGCCCGCCATGCCCAACTCCGGTCAATCCAAGGCCGTTCAGCCTGACGCCACCGCTCACGCATGGTTCGCCACCCAGCCGGGCCGCGCTGTCCTCGACAGCGAGGCGGAGATGATCGAGCACGCGTTGGGGGAGCGACCGGCACAACCCTGGCTGTGGCTGGCTCCGGCATCGTCGGCGGATCAGGATGCGAAGCCCGTTTCGCGGGGCCGCGGCCTGCGCCTGACGTCGGATGGTCCCGAATGGCGGGGCGCGGTCCGCTGCGGCCTGCCCTTGCCGATCGCCAGCGAATCCTTCGGCACGGTCGTGCTGCAGCATGTGATCCGGCCCGGGGCGGCGTCCGAACTCCTGCTCGACGAATGCGCGCGCATCCTGTCGCCGAGCGGCGTGCTGTGGCTGTTCGCGCTCAATCCGTTGGCGCCGTACCGCTGGCGCTGGCGGCACAGCGGCGTCAAGGCCTCCGAGCCGCTGACTTGGCGGCGGCGTCTGCGCACGGCCGGGCTCGCGCCGGCACCGATATCGCAAGGCATCGGCCCGCGCTGGAGCGTGGCCACCGACAGCGGCACGCAGGATGGCCCCGGCCTGCGCGCGGCCTACGCGCTGCGCGCCGACAAACGCACGATCCCATTGACCCCGATCCGCAATCGCGGCCTGCGTCTCGAGGGCGTCTCCACCGCATGAGGAACCACAGCACAGTGAAGGACACCGTCTTGAAGCAGGTCGAAATCCATACCGATGGCGCCTGCCTCGGCAACCCGGGCCCCGGCGGTTGGGGCGCATTGCTGCGATGCCAGGGCCGCGAACGCGAGCTCGCCGGCGGCGAGGCGCTCACCACCAACAACCGCATGGAACTGATGGCCGCGATCCAGGCGCTGGAAGCGCTCAGCGAGCCCTGCACCGTATCGCTGACCACCGATTCGCAATACGTACGCAAAGGCATTACCGAATGGATGGCCAGCTGGTTGCGGCGCGGCTGGAAGACGGCGGGCGGCGCGCCGGTGAAGAACCAGGACCTGTGGGAACGCCTGCATGCTGCCGCGCAACGGCATCGCATCGACTGGCATTGGGTGAAAGGTCATTCGGGCGATCCCGACAACGAGCGCGTCGACGTGCTCGCGCGCGACGAGGCGATCAAATTCAAGGATGGAGCAGGCGCGCCATGAGTGTGGATATCGCCAAGCGCGAGGTGATCAGGCAGATCGTCCTCGACACCGAAACCACCGGCCTGTCGTGGGAGAAGGGCAATCGCGTGGTGGAGATCGGCTGCGTCGAGCTGATCGAGCGGCGGCCGACCGGGCGCACCTTCCAGCGCTATCTCAATCCTGAGTGCCCGTTCGAGCCGGGCGCGCAGGAAGTCACCGGCCTGACGCTCGAATTCTTGTCGGACAAGCCGAAGTTCGCCGATGTCGTCGACGAGTTCCTCGAGTTCATCCACGACGCCGAACTGGTGATCCACAACGCCGCGTTCGACGTCGGTTTCCTGGACGCCGAGTTGACGCGGCTCGGCACGCATTACGGCCGCTTGCACGATCGCGTGCGCGTTCAGGATTCGCTGGAAATGGCGCGCCAGCGCTTTCCAGGTCAGCGCAACTCGCTCGACGCATTGTGCAAGCGCCTCGGCGTCGACAATTCGCACCGGCAATTGCATGGCGCGCTGCTCGACGCGCAGTTGCTGGCCGAAGCCTACCTGGCGCTGACCGCGGGGCAGGGCGAAATCGGATTCGCCAGCGCGACGGCGGCCGAGACGCGATCGGAGCACGCCATCGCGTTGGACATCCCGGCAGGACCGCGGCCGCGCGTGGCGGTGAGCGAAGAAGACCTGGCGGCGCACGCCGAACGGCTCGATGCGATCCGCCGTCGTGCCGGGCAATGCGTCTGGGATCTCGAACCGGCTTTGTAAAAGCGATAGAACGCGTAGGAGCGACTTCAGTCGCGAGCCTTTAGCCGGATATCCAGGAAGAGCTCGCGACTGAAGTCGCTCCTAAGCGAAGCCGTGTGCAACTCAGTGGCTGCGCACCAACACCACGGTGACGTTGTCCGAACCACCGCCGTCGAGCGCCGCGGCCACCAGGCCGTCGACGCATTCCTGCGCGCTGCATTCGGTGTGCGCCAGCACTTTGGAGATGCCGCGGTCGTCGACTTCTTCGGTCAGGCCGTCGCTGCACAGCAACAGCTGCATGCCCGGACGCAATTCGCCGGACATGGTTTCGACGTTCAGGCTTTCCGGATCGGTCACGCCCAGCGCCTGCGTCACCACGTTGCGGTGCGGATGGCTGCGCGCCTGATCGATGCTGATGGCGCCCTGCGAGATCAGCTCCTGCACGTAGCTGTGATCCTGCGAGAGCTGCGCCAGTTGCCCGTCGCGCCACAGATAGACGCGGCTGTCGCCGACCCAGGCCACTTCGAAGCGATTGCCGGTGACCCGCACCGCGACCACGGTGGTGCCCATCGGCAAGGCATCGTTGCGCTTGCGCGACGCGCGGATGATTTCCTCGTCGGCGATGCGGATCGCCTGCGGGAGCGGCGTGCCCTGGCGCGTTTCCCGCACGATGGCCTCGCGCGCGAGCGCGCTCGCCACTTCGCCGTACTCGTGTCCACCCATTCCATCGGCCACCAGCCAGAGGCCGAGCTCGCTGTCGCCGTAATAGGTGTCTTCGTTCAGCTCGCGACGCAGGCCGACATGGGTCAGGTGTCCGAACTCGATCATGCGGCGGCCATGGTCTGGCGGAGTGGTTGGTGACCGGGATAACGTAATTCGCGGTCGGGACAGGCCGGGCTGCTGTGATCGGGAGGGAGGGCAGGGTCCATCTGCTTCTTCGATTGGGGTGCGGGCATCGCGAACACCGTAGCAAAGGCGCGCTGAAATCGCACTTCACCGACCATTCCGTGCCTTCCAGCCAAACAAAACGCCCCTGGCGGGGCGTTGAACAACTGGCGGAGAGGGAGGGATTCGAACCCTCGGTGCGCTATAAACGCACGCCTGATTTCGAGTCAGGTACATTCGACCACTCTGCCACCTCTCCGGCGGCCCGTTCGCCTGGTCGCGGCGTCGGGGGCGCAATGATACGGTCCGATGCCTTGGCCCACAAGGCGCGGCGGGTACACTGACCATCGTCCAACACGCCGCCAGCCCATGTCCGAAATCCTCGTCCCCGTGTCCTTCGGCGAATTGCTCGACAAGATCTCGATCCTGCAGATCAAGTCCGAGCGCATGTCCGATCCCGCCAAGCTGGCCAACGTGCGCAACGAATTGTCGGCGCTCGAGCGGACCTGGATGGCGCATCCGGCCGCCAGCGGCGACGTCGTCAAGCTGCGCGCGGAGCTCAAGGCGGTCAACGAACGCTTGTGGGTGATCGAGGACGATATCCGCATCAAGGAAAAGGCGCAGGCCTTCGACGAGGCATTCGTGCGCCTGGCACGCAGCGTGTATTTCGAAAACGACACGCGCGCGCGGATCAAGAAGGACATCAACCTCGCGCTCGGATCGAGCTACGTCGAGGAAAAGTCGTACGAGGACTACAAGACCGGCGCTGCGCCCTGACGCCGCCGTTACGCGCCATTCCCGTCATCGGGCAGGCGCGGCGCGATCGGCGACGTAGCGCTCGAACGCCGCGATCGCGTCGTCGACGGTGACCAGGTCCATGACGCCCGGCGATTCGATCTTCGTTCCCCACTTGAGCGCGCTGGCCGGCTCGCCCCGAAACATGCGCGCAGCATCGTCGTAGCGATCCACGCAATAGCGGCGATCCGAGTACGGCCCGCTGCGCCGGGGGTTGGTGGCCGCGTGCAGGCCCAGCACCTTCGTGCCCATCGCATTGGCGATGTGCATCGGACCGGAATCGGGCGTCATCAACAGATCGGCGCGCGCCAGCAGTGCGGGCAACTGCTTCAGCGTGTCCTTGCCGACCAGGTCCAGCGCAGGCGCCTGCATCGCCGCGAGGATGGCGTCGGCGGTCTCGCGCTCCAGCGCGCTGCGCCCGCCGCACACCACCACGCGCCAGCCGCGCGCGGCGGCATGGTCGGCGACGGCCGCGTAACGATCGGCGCGCCAATTGCGCAGCGCGTGGCTGGAGCATGGCGACAGCAGCAGCGTCGGGATCCCGTCGTCGGGCCACTGCGCGCGCGCCCACGCGTGCGCGGCATCGGGCACCGGGAGGTTCCAGACGATGTCGGTCTGCCGCAGACCCAACGGCTCGCAGAAGCTGCCGATCGCATCGAGTACATGGGCGCCGGGACGCTCGGCGATGCGTTCGTTGACGAACAGGCCATGCAGGTCCCTGGAACGCGCGTGGTCGTAGCCGATCCGGCGCCGCGCCGGGACGAAGCCGGACAACAGGTTCGCGCGCGCGGCGACCTGCATCTGCAGCAGCACGTCGAAACGGCGACCGTGGAGCCCGCGACGCAACGCGCGCATGCCCGCCAGCCCGGTGCCTTTGTCGTAAACCACGAATTCGACGCCTGCCAGCCCTTCCAGCAGCCTGTGCTCGCCCTTGCCGATGACCCAGGCCAGCGCGATGTCCGGCCACGCCCTTCGCAGCGTGTGCACCAGCGGCAGCACGTGCGTGACGTCGCCCAGCGCCGACAGCCGCAACAGGCAGATCGAGCGCGGCGTGCTGGCGGGTCGGGGCGTATTCGGCATGCGGCTTGCTAGACTCAGGAGGTGCCAGGATTCGACGCCACCGAGAGTCTGACGCCTTTCCGCGATGAACGCGGCAACGGGTATGGCGCGATTCTGTTCGACGCGACGCAATCCAGGCAAGTCGAGCCGGACTGGTTCGTGCCGTCGCACTGGGGCGACAAGGCCAGGCCGGTCGACAGCGGCGGGCGCGGCGGCGCATGGTTCGTGGACGGGCCATTCGGCGAAGCGGTGTTGCGGCATTACCTGCGCGGCGGCTGGGCGGCGCGCGTCAGCCGCGACCGGTACGTCTGGCGCGGCGCGAACAAGGTCCGCAGCTTCGCCGAATTCCGCTTGCTGCGCGAGTTGCTCAAGCGCGGCCTGCCGGTGCCGCGACCGATCGCTGCGCGCTATAGCCGCGATGGCCTGACGTATCGCGCGTCGATCCTGCTCGAACGCCTGGCGGGCGTGCGTTCGCTGGCCGATCGCGTGGCGGTGGCCGAGCGCGATGCGCCCTGGGAGGAAACCGGGCGCCTGATCGCGCGCTTTCATCGTGCCGGTCTCGATCATGCCGACCTCAACGCGCACAACATCCTCTTCGATGCGACCGGACA